>Ga0326728_10011389_pt1 | contig 20339 bp, 15 predicted proteins | sample MB3enrmetagenome_FD_207602 | JGI IMG/M metagenome (GOLD analysis project Ga0326728, IMG submission 207602) | Lab enriched peat soil microbial communities from McLean, Ithaca, NY, United States - MB31MN | ecosystem: Environmental > Terrestrial > Soil > Wetlands > Peat | place: USA: New York... | reverse complement strand
CGAAATCTCCACCTTGCAAATCAGGAGTGGCGTGCCGTAATTGCATGGATGATCCCTCGCCTGCCGCTCCCGCTCTTGCCATGAATCATTCCCTGTCATACGATGTTGCGGGCATCACTAACTAAACTTCAGGAGACTGTCATGCATCGATCCATAGGCTGCGCCGCACTGTTGCTCTTTAGTTTCGCGGGCACCGGTTGGGGGCGCGTACACCTGTGCGGAACGGCCTTGACGGCCGCCGGGGCGCGCCGCTTTCAAGCGGCGGGCCAAGCCGCGCCGGCGCCGCCCAAGGCGCTGCCGGGCATCGCGCAGAAGACGGAGGGCTTCCAGAAGCTGGCCGGCTACTTCAACCTCTACTGGGACGAGCGCGAGGGCAAGCTCTGGCTGGAGATCGGGCAATGGAACACCGAATTTCTTTACCTCGATTCGCTTCCGCAAGGCGTGGGCTCGAATGACCTGGGGCTTGACCGCGGGCAACCGGGTCAATCGCGGGTGGTCAAGTTCGAGCGCGTGGGCCCCAAGGTATTGCTGGTTCAGCCCAACTATTCCTTTCGCGCCGTCTCCAGCAATCCGGACGAGCGGCAGACGGCCGAGGAGGCCTTTGCCCAATCGACGCTCTGGGGCTTCACGGTGGCGGCCGAAAGCGGTGACCACGTCCTGGTGGACGCCACCGCCTTCTTTCTGAACGACGCCCACAATGTGGCGGCCGTGCTGAGGCATGCTCACCAGGGCAATTACAGCGTGGACGCTTCACGTTCGGCGGTGTACCTGCCACGCACCAAGAGTTTCCCGCGCAATACCGAGGTGGAGTCCACGCTCACCTTCGCGGGCCAACCCGAAGGCTACTACGTGCGCGAAGTCGTGCCCTCACCGCAGGCCATTACGGTGCGGGAACACTACTCGTTGGTGCAATTGCCCGAGGAGGGCTATACGCCGCGCGTCTACGATCCGCGCGCCGGGTATTTCGGCCTTGACTACATGGACTTCGCCACGCCCCTCGACCAGCCCATCGTGACGCGCTTCATCGTGCGCCACCGCCTGAAGAAGCAGGACCCCGCCGCGGCCAGGAGCGCGCCCGTTGCGCCCCTGGTTTATTACGTGGATCGCGGCGCGCCGGAACCCATTCGCTCGGCGCTTGTCGAGGGAGCGAGCTGGTGGAACCAGGCGTTTGAGGCCGCCGGATACAAGGACGCCTTCCAGGTGAAAGTGCTTCCCGAAGGCGTTGATCCCATGGACGTGCGCTATAACGTCATCCAGTGGGTGGACCGCTCGACGCGCGGCTGGGCTTACGGCAGCGCCATCATCGATCCGCGCACAGGGGAGATCCTCAAAGGCCAGGTGACGCTGGACGCGCTGCGGGCGCGGCAGGATTTCATGATTGCGGAAGGCTTACTGGCGCCTTACGGAGAAGGAGGGGCAGGCGCGAAGACCGCCCTGGATATGGTTCTTGCCCGCATTCGCCAGCTCGCCGCGCACGAGACGGGACACACGCTCGGCCTCGCCCACAATTTCGCGGCCAGCGCGCACGACCGCGCCTCAGTGATGGATTATCCGGGACCGCTGGTGAAACTCCGCGCGGATGGCGGGCTGGACGTGTCTGACGCCTATGCCACCGGCATCGGTGAATGGGATAAGCTGGCCATCGCCTACGGTTACCAGGATTTCGCCCCGGGCACGGAGGAGAAGCCGGCGCTGGGCGGAATCCTGCGGCAGTCGATCGAGCGCGGCCTGTACTTCATTTCGGACGCCGACGCGCGGCCAGTGGGAGGAGCGCATCCCGCCGCGCACCTCTGGGACAACGGCCCCGATGCCGTCACGGAGCTCGACCGCGTGATGCAGATCCGCGCCCGGGCGCTCCGCCAATTCGGCGCGAACAATATTCCGAACGGGACACCGATGAGCACACTCGAAAACGTCCTGGTTCCCATCTATCTGTTTCACCGCTACCAAACGGAGGCGGCGGCCAAGGTTCTGGGTGGGCTCGATTATCGGTATGCCCTGCGTGGTGACGGCCAAAAGGCGCCGGAGATGCCGCCGCCAGCCGAGCAACGTCGGGCGCTAAGCGCACTGCTGAAGACCCTCAGCCCGCCGGTGCTCGAATTGCCGGAGCCTGTCCTGCGCCTGATCCCCCCTCCGGCCATGGGGTACCGGCGATCGAGTGAGGATTTTACCGGCCACACCGGGCTCGTTTTCGACGCCTTGGGGCCGCCGGAAGCCGCGGCCAGCCTGACGATCGGTCTTATTCTTGACTCTGAGCGTGATGCGCGCCTGGTGGAGAACCACGCCCGCGATCCTCAGGCTCCGTCGCTTGGCGAGGTGATGGACCAGTTGCTGGCATCCACTTGGAAGGCGCCGCCGGCCACCGGTTACCAGGCGGAGATCCAGCGCACGGTGGACGACGTGGTGCTCGATGATCTGCTGCGGCTGGCGGCGAATGACCAAGCCGCGCCCCAGGTGCGGGCGTTGGCAGCGTTGAAATTGGCCGACTTGAAGGATTGGCTCTCCGCGGGCCTTAAGCAAAAGCCCGAGGAAAACCGCCGCGCCCAGTTTGCTTACGCCGCCTCGGAGATCGAGCAATTTGAAAAAGACCCCAAGTCCGTCAAGATTCCCCCACCGGTCGAGCCGCCGCCCGGACAACCCATCGGCGAAGCTGACCAGGACTTGGGTTATGGGGTAATTAGGTGATCGAGGGATTTAACTTACTGTGGCAGGGGTGAGGTGCTTGCCACGGCGCCGTGTTTGGTGGCTTGCTTTTCCGCGTACATGCGGGCATCGGCTTCCGCGACATCCTTATCCGGGGTCTGGCCGGTTACGTGGAGGTACATGCCCAGGCTTACGGAGACCGGCAAGTCACCCACGCGGTTGCTGCGATCCCATTCAGCAACCTTGCGATGCACGCGCTGGCGCACAATCTCCGCCCCCTTCTCGTCGGTTTCAGGAAGCAGGAGGAGGAACTCATCCCCCCCGTACCGGACGACAAAATCCGAGCCACGTACACAAGATTTCAGAATGGTGGCAATCTGGGAGAGCACGTAGTCGCCCATCAGGTGGCCGTAACGATCGTTGACCTGCTTAAAGTTGTTCAGGTCGCACATGATGAGCGCCAGGGCTCGATTGGCGCGCTCGGCGCGGGAGATTTCCCCCGCCAGCAGATCATGCAGGAAGCCGCGCGTAAAGACGTTGGTTACCGCGTCGATCATGCTGGCGGCCTGCTCCTCCTGCGCGGACATGTACTGCTGGAGATTGGCCAGACGAAGCCCTCGGACCTCGAGGTCCCGGCGGACATAAACCAGGGAAGCCAGCACCGTAGCGACCATGATGACAAAAAGCACCTGTGGGGAGAGGCTGACATGCAAGCCGCCGCTGTACCAGAACTTGTTGGGGAAAAAGAAGGATAAAACTCCCAGGCAAAGGACCACACCGGCAAAGATGATAAGTATCCAGAATTCCCTCTTCTGGGATTCCAGCCGCACCAACTCTGTCTGAATGCGCGCCTGCGGGCCGACTTGTTCGATATTCGGAGGCTTACTCATGCTCTCCACTCAAAACTGACAAGGCGTTGAGAAATGGTGAATTGATTGGGCACCTTCCCCGGCCTTTTCATTATACGAAAATAGCACAAAAATGCAAGCAGGAAGGATAACGATACGATTATCGGTGACATATACATATAATTAGCAATACGACAACATGACAATCATACAACCCGTTCAAAACATCATCCTTTCGGCGACAATTTTGGCTTGGGTAAAGAGCAGGAGATAGTCATTCCCGCCCGCCTTGGAATCCGTCCCGGACATGTTGAAACCTCCGAAGGGATGGGCGCCCACCATCGCCCCCGTGCATTTCCGGTTTAGATAGAGGTTTCCCACGAAGAATTCTTCCGCGGCTTTTTCCAGTTTGTGCCGGTCCTTGGCATAAACGGCGCCGGTAAGTCCGTAATCGGTGTTATTGGCGATCGCCAGGGCCTCATCAAAACTCGCGGCCCGGATTACCGCCAGGACCGGACCGAAAATTTCCTCCTGAGCGATGCGCGCCGTGGGGGGAACATCGGCGATCACCGTCGGCTGGATAAAATGGCCCGCCCCGGCGACTTCGCCCCCGCCGGTAATCAAGCGGCCTTCCGCCTTCCCGACTTCGATGTATTGCAGGATCGACTTTCGGGCCTGGGCGTTGATGACGGGGCCCATATAATTTTCAGGACGCTCGGCGGGGCCCACGGTAATCTGCTCCACGCGCTGGCGGAGTTTTTCCAGGAAAAGTTCATATACCGGCTCCACCACAATAGCTCGCGAACAGGCAGAACACTTCTGGCCCTGATACCCGAAGGCCGAGGCCACCACGCCTTCCACCGCCTCGTCCAGGTTCGCATCGCTATCCACCACAATCGAATCCTTGCCGCCCATCTCCGCAATCACGCGTTTCACCCAAATCTGTCCGGGGGCAGTCTTGGCCGCCAACTCATTAATGTGCAAGCCGACTTCCTTTGATCCGGTAAACGCCACAAAGCGGGTGCGGGGGTGGCCCACCAGGGCATCGCCCACCACGCCGCCGGGACAGGGGAGGAAATTCACCACGCCCGCGGGCATGCCGGCCTCCTCCAAAGCCTCAAAGAATTTATAGGCGATGGCCGGGGCATCACTGGAGGGTTTCATCACCACTGTGTTGCCGGTCACGACAGAAGCCATGGTCATCCCCGCCAGAATCGCCAGGGGGAAGTTCCAAGGGGGAATCACAATCCCCACGCCGAGGGGAAGGTAACGCAAGTGGTTCTTCTCACCGGCCACCGGCGTGAGCGGCGGCGGGCTGGCCAGGCGCAGCATGGCGCGGGCGTAATACTCAATGAAATCGATGGCCTCCGCCACATCCGCGTCCGCTTCCGGCCAGGTCTTGCCCACTTCGTACACCAGCCGGGCTTCGTAGTAATACTTGCGCTCCAATAAAATCTTGGAGGTTTTCAGCAACAGGTCCACGCGCTTCTGCACGGGGGTGCGGCTCCAGGTCTTGAATGCCTCGTCGGCGGTGCGCACCGCGCGGTCCGCCAGTGCCGCGTCGGCTTTGGAAAACACTCCCACCACCTGGTCCGGGCGGCTGGGATTGTAGGAGTAAAGCTTGTCCCGAGTTTTGATGCGCTCGCCGCCGATCACCAGATCGTATTCGCGGCCCAACTCGTCGCGGATTTCATCCACCGCATACTCCATGCGGCGACGATGGGCAGGATTATTCTTGAAGTCGCTCAAAGGCTCATTTTTGAATTCGGGGAGCTGCATAAGCGTGCCTCCACGCAGACTATGGGTGTGGCCCATTATAGCCCTGGGCCAGGGAATTGCCAAAGAGGCCGGCGCAGGCCACTGGCCGGCCTACGGTCCGACGACGGGATTGGTGAGGGTTCCGATCCCTTCCACCGTCACGCTCACCGTGTCGCCGGCGTGCATGAACACCGGGGGCTTGCGAGCAAATCCCACACCGGGCGGCGTACCGGTGGAAATCAAATCCCCCACCTCCCAGGTGACCGATTGGGAGAGATAGCTGATCAGGAAGGGAACCTTAAAGATTAGGTTGCTCGTGTTGGAATCCTGCATCGTCTCGCCATTGAGCGTCAAGGAAATCCGCAAGTTGTGGGGATCAGGAATTTCATCGGGAGTGACAATCCACGGGCCGGTGGGTGCGAAGGTGTCGCAACTCTTGCCGCGGTACCACTGTTTATCGCTGAACTGCATGTCGCGCGCGCTCACGTCGTGAAGCATCGTGTAACCGGCGATGTACTTGTGGGCATCGCTTTCGGGGATGCGCCTTCCGCGCTTGCCGATCACCACAGCGAATTCCGCTTCGTAATCCACCTGGGTGGAGTTGGGAGGCAACTTAATGGGATCGCCGGGGCCGCAAATGGTGTTGTGTGATTTCAGGAAAAAAATCGGCGCCGGGGGTGGCTCCTGGCCTCCCTCGCGCGCGTGGTCGGCGTAATTGAGGCCGATGCAGGTAATCTTGTTGGGATGCGCGATGGGGGCGCGCAGCTTGGCGGTTCGCAAGGGGACGACCAGGCCCTCGGGACCCTTCTTGCCCAGCGCCTGAGCGCCCGCCACGATGGCTCCCAGCGCTTGTCGATATCTTTCTCCCAGCCCCAGAAGTTCAATCATGTCCTGCGGTGGCCTGCCCAGCTTGCGCAGCACCTTCGCCGCCGCGGCCGCCTTGGCGTCGGCGATTCGCCCCTTGGCAATCAAGCCATACGCCGCGGCCACATCTACCACCAATTCCCCTTGCACCACTCCCAAGCGGGATTGCTTCGCCGATTCGTAAGTTACCAGTTTCATGGTTGATTGATCTCCTCTCGTTTCTCGTTATCGTCGTTCACCGCGGAGGCGCTGAGACGCGAAGAATTAAATCATCAGACGGTTGGGCTATCAGGCCATATTTCAATGATCCGATGATCCGATGACTCAATGGCTCAATAGCTTTACTCCCCGGTCACCCGGAAAGCATAGTGGCCGGAGCCCACTTCGAAGACCACCCGCTTACCGTCGAGTCTCCCGGCAGTGACGCCGGGGGTGCCTTCCACAAAGTGGCCCTTTTCCCAAACTGTTTGGTCGCCTTCGTGGATGGTAATGTTCGTCATCGGGTCTTCCTTGGGGATGGAAATGCTCGCGGTGGAATTGACGGGCACATCCACCTGCAAGGTGATGACTCCCGGCTCGTGGCTCCAGGAGGAAGTCACATTGCCGCGCACGCTGCCCACCGTGGCGCTGACGGAAGTAAGATCGCGCACCACCTGTGGCTCGATGCGGATGTGGCGATAGCCCGGATGCTCAGAATCCACGTTGATTCCGCCCAAGGCCTCATAAAACCAGCCATCCACGCTTCCCATCATGTGGTGATTTTGGGAATTCATCGACGGCCCCACTTTTTGCTGCCAAAGTTCCCAAACCGTAGTGGCCCCATTCGCCAGCATATAACCCCAACTGGGATAAGTGGTCTGCGTCGCAAGGTCATAAGCCAGGTCCGCGTGGCCGGTTTGCGTCAGTGCCGGCATTAGGTAGCGGAGGCCCGCGAGTCCGGTGGTCAGGTGCGTGTTGTGTTCATAGAGGATGTTGTTGGCAAGGTTGCCCGCCACCGCCCCTCGGTACTCGCTGGGAACCATATCCAGGAAGAGCGGCAGGACGTTGGCTGTCTGTGTTCCCGTGGTATAGTTGCCCGTTTTCGGATCGAAGAATTCCTTGTTAAAAGCGTCTTTGATCTGCCCGGCCCGCTGTATATAACTCTCTGCATCGGCGGCATTGCCTAGCGCCGCAGCCATTTTGGAAACCACCAGGGTGTCGTAGTAATAGTAGAAATCGGAAACTTCCGCGCCCGGAGTCTTCTCCGTTGCCACCCAGTCGCCATAGTAGCTAAAGCGCAAAACGTTGTCGGGGGCGCGGCTGTGCAAGTACTCCACGTATTTCTTCAGCCCGTCGTAATTCTCCTGCAAGAGGCGGAGATCGCCGCTCTGTTGATACAGGTACCAGCAGATCAGGGGAAAGGCCGTGCCCCAGGCGGGGTCGGCCGGGCGCCGGCCGTGGGTCAGGTAAGGAACCGTATCGGTCATGGTGCCGTCGGCGCCCAAGTCATCGCGCATGTCGCGCAGAAAGTTGGAATAGAAGGCCGCCATGTCAAAGTTCAGCATCACGCCTTCCGAGCTGACTTGCGCATCGCCCATCCAGCCTTGGCGTTCGTCGCGCTGGTCGCAGTCGGTGGGCACGCTGTGCAGGTTCGTCAGGTCTGACCAGCGGATGATCTTGTGGATCTGATTCAGTAATTGGTTTGAGGCCACAAAGCTGCCGGTGGTTTTGACGGCCGTGTGCACCACGTGCCCGCGCAGCGAATCGAGACTCGGTGTGCCGGGGTATCCAGTGACCTCCACATAGCGGAAGCCGTGATAGGTAAATCGGGGGTGGTAGTGTTCCTCGCCATCGCCGCGCAGGATGTAAATGTCGCGCGCCTTGGCCCCGCGCAGGTTCTCTCGGTTGATCATGCCCGTGTCGTAAAGCAATTCGGCGAAGCGCAGTTGGACTTGCGCGCCGCGCGGCCCATTGACGTGCAGTTCCACCCAACCGCTGAAGTTCTGCCCCATGTCGTACACGTAAACGCCGGGACGCGGGTTGGTGAGGGCGATGGGGACCATGGAATCCACATCCTGGATGGGCGGCATCATCTGTGCGGAAAGCACGCCTCCGGGGGCTTTCACGCTTTCCGCGGGCTTCCAGCCGTCGTCTTTGTATCCCGGCAAATCCCATCCCGGCGTCTCCAGCCGCGCGTCGTAGACCTCGCCATCATAGAGGCTGTCGCTCACGATGGGGCCGTTCTTGGCCTTCCACGTAGGGCCGCTCGTGACGCTCACGTGTTTGCCGCTGGCCAGTTCGATGTCCAATTGCAGCAGCACCACGCGAGACTTGTACCAACCTTCACCCAGCATCACACCGAGGGCGTTGGCGCCGTGGTGCAGGTTCGCGGTGACGTCGTAAGTAACGTAGAGAACTCGTTTATCCCACGTCGTAAATCCTGGATCCAGGTAATTCGTCCCAATTTTTTTGCCGTTAATTCGCAATTCGTAGTACCCCAGCCCGCAAATGTAAGCGCGAGCGCGGCGCGGGGCTTCCGCCAGGGTGAACTCCTGCCGCAACTGATTGGCGCCGCCAATCCATTGCCCCTTCCACTCATCCGCAGAAAGCAGCCCCACATCGAAACTCGCCGGGTGGCTGTAATCACTCGCGTTGCCGCCCTTGTCCCAGTACCGGACTTTCCACCAATACGAGTGATCGCTCTCCAGGGGTTTTCCGTTGTAAACCACTTGCGTCGAATCATCGGACGCGGTCTTGCCGCTGTCCCACTGATCGCCCTTATTTTGGGCCAGCAGCTCCGGAGTGGAAGCCACCAGCACCTGATACGCGGATTGCACCTGCGCCCGCTCTGTGTGATGAAGCACCCACGCGAATCGCGGTTGGCGCACGTCAATCCCCACCGGGTTCTTCAGATACTCACAACGCAGGTTCACGGGAGCCAACGGGCCCTCCGCGGCGCGAGCGGAAGGGACGGCCCCGCCGGCAAGCGGCGCCAGAAGAGTTGCAACGGCAAGGATTCGAAGGGTTGAATACGACCGGAGCATAGCGATTCTCCTTTATAGGTGCCAGCGACAATAAATTGCGAAGGGTGAATGGTAATGGGTAAAGGATAAAGGGTAAAGGTTAAAGTCGAGGAATCCTCATTTTATCCTTTAGCCTTCACACTTCCTGATCCCTGACGACTTACACCTAGAGTTTCTTCCACCGGCTTCGAAACGTCTGCGGCGCGAGTGCAGGGAAGTCGCGACCCTTGGTCCATTGGGAAGCTGGGTACATCGGAATTTTTCGAATCCAGCCTTGGCGCGCCAGCAGAACTTGCCCCCAGCGCGCGAGCCGGCTGCCCATCGTGTACAAGAACGGGTGGCGCATTCCCCAAGCCCACAACCGGAACATGAGCCGCTCCGGAAGCAGAGATTCCGAGCGTTTGGGTGCATGTTCCTGAGCCTTACTCCGCAAGTGCAGAAGGAGGTCGGGAATATTGATCTTCACGGGGCAAACTTCCCGGCAGGCTCCGCACAGGGAGGAGGCGAAGGGCAATTCACCCGCCTGGCCGATGCCAAGGAATTCCGGCGTCACCAGCGCCCCGATGGGGCCGCTATAAACCCATCCGTAGGCGTGCCCGCCAATCTTGCGATAAACCGGACAGGTGTTCAGGCACGCCCCGCAACGGATGCAGTACAGCATCTCGCGCATCTTGGGGTCGGCCAGCGACTTGGTGCGGCCATTGTCCACCATCACCACATGCATTTCCTGCGGCCCGTCTTCACCCTCGCGGCGCGGCCCCGTCAGCAGGGACGTATAGACAGTGAGATTTTGGCCCGTCCCCGAGCGGCCCAGCAATCTCAGAAAAATTCCCAGGTCGGCGAGCCGGGGAATGAGCTTTTCAATTCCGATCAGCGCGATGTGCACGCGCGGAAGGGTGGTGCACATACGGATGTTTCCTTCGTTCTCAATGGTGACCACGGTTCCCGTCTCCGCCACGGCGAAGTTTGCACCACTCACTCCCACGCCGGCTTTTTGGAACATCTCACGCAAAGCCCGGCGCGCGATGGCGGTGAGTTCCTCGGGCACCACCGTGCGCTCAGCCTTAAGGTGCTCGACAAACAATTCGGAAACATCCTGGCGGGTCTTGTGCATGGCGGGGCCCACAATGTGCGCAGGCCGCTCCCCCGCCAACTGAATGATGAATTCGCCCAAATCGGTCTCAATGGCGCGAATTCCCGCCGCCTCCAGCGCGTGGTTCAACTCCACTTCCTCGCCCACCATGGTCTTGGCTTTCACCACTTCCCGCGCGCCCGCTTGCTTCACGATGTCCACAACAATCCGGCAAACCTCGTCGGCGGTAGAGGCCCAATGCATCTTGCCGCCGTTGCGCTCCACGCTCGCGGCGAACTGGGCGAGGTAGTAATCGAGATTCTCAATAGTGTGGCGTTTCACCTCGCGTCCCGCGTCGCGGAGGCGCTCAAAGCCGGGAACCCCCGGGATCGAGTTTAGCCGGTGGGTGAACAAACGCAGGGTGGAGGAGCGGTAGGCCTCGGCGAGGCGCGGGTTGGCGATGGTCGCGGCCCCGCCAACGTGAATTTCGTCACTGTGGACGCCAGTTTCACTCATAAAAAGGTATCAGGTGTCAGGTGCAAGGGAATGGTGAATAGTGAATAGTAAATGGTGAAAACCGGACAATTCACTATTTACTATTCACTATTCACCATTGCGTGTCACCCGGCACCTATTCTCTCCCCTGTGCCAAGACCTCCGCTAAATGCATCGTCTTCAGCGGCAACCCCTGCCGGTGGATCAGTCCGGCCAGATGCATCAGGCAGCCGCCGTCAGCGGCCACCAGGTATTCAGCGCCGGTGTCGGTGGCGGCGCGAATTTTGTCCTGCCCCATGGGCACGGAGACCTCTGGAAACTTCACCGAAAACGTGCCCCCAAACCCGCAGCAGAGTTTGTAATCGTTCATCTCCACCAGATCAATTCCCTGCACTTTGCGCAGCAGTTGGCGCGGCGCTTCATCCACACCAAGTTCGCGCAACAGATGGCAGGAATCGTGATAGGTCACCCGGTGGGCAAAACGCGCGCCCAGGTCATCCACCTTCAAGACCTTCACCAGGAATTCCGAGAATTCAAAAAAGCGCTTTTGCAGGTCCTGGCACTTGCGGAGGAGCGCCGAATCGTCCTGGAAGAGTTCGGGATAGAAAACCCGCACCATCGCGGTGCAGGAGCCCGACGGCGCCACAACATAATCGGCGTCATCGAAGAGGTCCAGGACCTTCCGGGCCACACTGCGCGCCTCATCCCGAAAGCCGGTATTGAACGCCGGCTGGCCGCAACACGTCTGCTCGGGGTTGAACGTGACTTCCACGTCCAGTCGCCGGAGGATTTTCACCACGCATTCGCCGACTTGGGGGAAAAACTGGTCAGCAAGGCAGGTGATAAACAGAGCTACACGCGGTTTTACCATGATCTCACAAAGCTGGAACGCTATCGGAAATCAGGTTCCACGTCAAGTGGCGGTGCCTTTAAGTGAGCTGCTTTGAAAGCTCGTCAGCGTCTCGGGTTCGTGGCTGCTTCAAGGCGGCTGATCACGTCGTTTGGTCTAGCAACACCTAACCGAACGTCGACCGCGCCACCTACGATCAATTCAATGTGAACCGCGGGAATTGGGTACTCCTCGGCAGGGCTATATTTAACGGGATTTACACGTTTTATTCCACTGATCGGAATCCTTAGAATTGCTCCCCAGGCAGGCCTGACCAGGAAAACATCCGGAGTGAAGATCACAGCACGACGGCGTCGCAAAAGCACCGGAATCGCACAAGCGAACCAGAATAGCGGGAAAAACCATGTGGTGCTGTGATAATGCGGTATGGTGACGAGATAGACGAAAACAATGATGGCGCTAAGTACCACCATGGGGACAAGCAATCTTGCTCGATAGACTAGGATCGCGCCCTCTTCGCCGGCATTCCACCAGTTGTGCAGTTTCGATAGCATTTGCTGCGCCGTTCATTCCCGCAGGCTGGGGCAAAGCGAAGCTCCGCGCTTCGGCAACCTTCCAGTCCTTTCGCATCCCAGCGCTTCGCGCTCCGTCAGCCCGCATGCGTCTTCATTTCTACTCAATTATGATGCATATTTGAGTAGGAAAGGGGGGGTACGAAATGGCCAGAATCCAGCCCCCACTCACCACGACCAAGTCCGAGTTAGTGGACCGAGTCGCCCATCGCTTGAGCCCAAAGGAACTCGGGCTAACAGCAAAGAGGCTGGCGAACGCAAAGAAGGTTACCGAGGTCGCGCGATTGCGTGAGTCACTCACCAGGGGCTTTTATGGAAGTCACTGAGACCCAAACTTCAACTTAGCACTGATTGCCTGAATTTGATCGAGCGAGACGGCTTTCTCCAGGGCGGCAATTTGCACGGCGATATTTCCTGCCGCTGTGGATTCGCTCGGTCCGCGCACAACCTCGATCCCGGTTACCAGCTCCGTTAAGCGATTCAGCGCCTCATTCTTAACGCCGCCACCCACGATGCAGATGCGCTTAATGGACTTGCCGGAGAGACTGCCCAGTTCTCTCACTACCTCCGCATATCGGCGGGCGAGGCTGCGGAAGATGATCGCGGCCAATTCCGCCGGCCGTTTCTCCTCCGCAAAGCCCGTGGCGCGCAACCCATCGTTGATGCGTTCCACCATGTTGCCCGGAGCGAGATAAGTCGTTTCATCCGCTTGGAAGTACGGCCCCTCGGGTGAGGTCGCCAAACACTGCGCGGCCAAATCTGCCGCGGTCAGGTGCAATCCCCCGCTGTTCCATTCGCGCAGGCATTCCTGAAGAAGCCACAGGCCGATGACGTTCTGGAGGAACCGGATGCTGCTGGCCACGCCACCTTCATTGGTGAAAGTCCTTCCTTGCCCGCCACCTATCACCACGGGCTCGAGGAGGACGGTGCCCACCAGCGACCACGTTCCCGAGCTGACGAAAGCCATTCCCTCGTGTGGGAACGGAATGCCGGCCACCGCCGAACCCGTATCGTGACACGCCGGGGCAATCACCTGTGTGTCCACCAAGCCCACTTCTTCGCTGACTTCCGGGCGCAGCTTTCCCAACACCGTGCCGGCTTGCACGATGGGTGGAAATTTCTTCAGATCGAGGTCGAGCGCGGACGCGAGTTCCGGGGACCACGACCTCGTCCGCACATCCAGCAATTGCGTGGTGCTGGCTTCCGTGTACTCGGCCGAGGCCACCCCCGTCAAGCGGTACTGGAAGTATTCCGGAAGGGTCAACCAGCGCGCCGCCCGGTCCCACTCGTTGGGGAATTCCGCCACGTGCGCAACCAACTGGAAAATGGTATTGAAGGGAAGGAACTGGATTCCGGTAATTCCGTAAATTTGCGCCTGGGGAATCCTCGAAAACGTCTTCTCCATGGCGGGCACGTTGCGGGCATCGCGATAGCAATAGGAGTGGCCAATGCGGTCACCATCGGCATCAAGCAAGGCGTAGTCCACTCCCCATCCATCCACGCCCACGCTATCCAGGTGGCCCCCCGTTTTGGAGGCTGCTTTCAACAGGCCCCTCTGGATTTCATCCCACAAGCGCTCGATATCCCATACCAGGTGATTGCCCACCTGCTGAGGGCCGTTGGGAAAGCGATGGACCTCCTCCAGAGTTCCTTCGCTGCCGTTCCAACGGCCGAGCACCAGACGGCCGCTTTCCGCGCCCAGATCAACTGCCACCACATTTCGAGCTGCGTTCATCACCGACATGTCTCCGCTCGCTTTTGAGTTGCGCAAAGCGCTTTGGAGTGCGGTAGCAGCAGCTACCGCCTTCTGCCCGGCGTTCATACTGCGAAGGCGCAAGAGCCAGAGCAGGCAAAGCGGTAGCTGCTGCTACCGCACTCCAAGGCGCTTCGCGCATGTTCTTCACGCGTAGCTTGCCACGGCCCCTTTGTTCTTCGCCCCGCGCTCACGCTCGGCTCGCGCTGTGTACCCCGACGCGCGAAAAGCCGCGAGCGGTTCCTCCGCCAAACCCTTGCTCTTCCGCCATTCCCGAATGGCCGGGCGCACATCGCTGCCAAAGGCTGCCTTCAGGCACTCTTCCGCGTCAATCAATTCGCCCTTCATCTGGTAATCGGCCAACTTCTCGTGATCCACCAGCACGGCCTTGGCATAAAGTTCCTGCGCCGTGACCGCCGTTTGAATCATTTCCTCAATTTTGTTCTTCAGGTTGTGGCTCTGGTCGATCATGTAGGCAATGTCGGCGCGCTTGCCGGTCTCCCATTCAAAACAGATGATCTCGTTGAAAATGCGGAAGACCTGATAAGGGTCAATGGAGCCCAGCGTCAGGTCATCGTCCGCGTAACGGCGGTCGTTGAAATGGAAACCGCCCAGCATGTCCTCACTCAGCAACCACGCCACAATCTGTTCGATATTCTGCGCCTGGTAATGGTGCCCCGTGTCCACCAGCACTTTCGCCTGCGGCCCGGCGTGGCGCGACAGAATCAGCGCCATGCTCCAGTCGCCCAGGTCCATGTGGTAGGAATACGGCTCGAAGGGCTTGTATTCCACCAGCATCCGCTGCTGGGGGGAAAGGTGCGCATGCGTTTCCTGCAAACATTCGGTAAACCATTTCTTGCGTCGGCGAATGGATGCTGTCCCGGGGAAGCTCGAGCCATCGGCGAACCAGAGCGAGACGTCCTGGCTGCTCGTCTGCTTGCCGATTTCGACACTCTCCAGAATGTGATCGAGCGCGGCCTTGCGAATTTTCGGGTCGGGATTTCCGAACGACCCATTCTTGTAAATCTGGTCCTGGAAAACATTGGGGTTGATGGCGCCGAGACGAACGCCGGCCTTCTTTGCCGAAGCCATCACCGCCGCCGTGCTCTTGAGCCCCTCCGGAAAGTCCCAAAGGACGTGCGTGGCCACCGAGGGACAGCAGGCCGTGAAAAGGTGTACCTGCCCCGCATCGTTCAACTTCTCTTCCGTGGTTGTGGCCGCGGAGTCCTGGATGAACTTCCCAAAACGCGTTCCGGTGTTGGCAAACCCCCAGGACGGGAGTTCGATCGCAAACGTGTCAAGCGCCTTATGAATCCGCTCTGTTTGAGCTGAAGTTGTCATGACTATACCTCCCAAGGTCTAAAGAGTCTATTGCCTGGCTAACGCATCGTCAAGATAAGTTCGCAACAGGCAACGTAGAAAGTTCCGCGCCGAAATATGGCGGCCGCGGAACCATGGTCACTCCATATAAAACACTTCTTTCATCATCGCGAAACGCTCGCCGGGATCAAGTTCGGTGCTGGGCTCGAAAAAGTGGCCCATCTCCTTCTGCCAGCGGAGATTGGTGGGATCCTTGTCGAGAATCTCCCAAGCGCGGTCAAAGTCCGTTACGTTCATCACCAGAAACAGGTCCAACCCGCGGCGAAAGATGGAATAGTCGGAGATTCCCACTTCTTTGAGCTTGGCCAAAAGCTCGGGCCATACGTGCTGGTGAGCCTTCTCGTATTCTTCCACTGTCCCCGGTCGCAGCCGGAGTTGAAAAGCTACGCGCGGCATTCGCACCTCCTATTTCGCCAAGGTCACCACCGCCACCGCCAAGCCGCCCAGGGTCACCTCGTTATCACGAAGTCGGCCGCCGGCGGGCGGTTGGAAAGCGGTCTGCTGGTCTACCACATCGATATGGCCGGTGGCGGCGCCGGGGATCGACACCACAAAAGTGCGGTCGCGCTTGTTCACCAACAGGACCTTATGCTTGCCGTCGCGAGTGATCATGCCCCTCGCATAAACGTAAGGTGTGTTGATGTGCGTGCTCATCAGTTTGTCGCCCGGGCCGAAATTGTCGTGGAGCAGTTTGAGCACCCAATAGCGTGCGTTGGGCTGCCCCGTTACCCAGTCCACCATGGACACGGACGGAAACTGCGTGGGGTACCCCATAAGCTGTGATTCGCCCGCGTACTCGATGCCCATGCCGGCCAGCTCGGCGAATACGTAAGCGTACAACGCGCCGGAAAGGTTCCAATAGGAATTCGGAATCAATATCGGGCCGCTGCGATTGTCATTCGCGGCGATCGACCCCAGCTCGTTGATGTCCGTCTGCGTCTCGGGAGAAAGGCGCTGGCGGATGGATTCGACGTAGCGCACGGTGTCCAGGAAATGATTCGCTTGCTCGAAAAAAGTGTACTGCTGAATTTCCGGTGTCTGGTCGGCGGAAGGCGTGGCATAGAAATGGTAAGTAATCACGTCCAGGGGAATCCCCGGCTTGTGATGGGCGTGATTGAGGAAGTACTCAAAGTACTCGGGGCCGCGCGACGGACCCATCAGGGCCAGCGCCGCAAATTTCATGTGGGGAGCGATCTGGTGGAGGGCTCCGACGATGGCGTCATAGCGCTCGGTGTACTGCTGGGGAGTCATCTGGTGCTCGCCCTCAATCTCGTTGAAGACCTCCCAGTAATCGATCTTGTAATGATGGCCGGACTTGTGCGCGACGCCGTATTCATCCTTGAAGCCGCCCAGCGTATACCAGCTCACCAGGCGCGCGTAATAGTCAGCCAGTTCCTTCATGGTGGGATCGCGCAACTCTGTCCCCTGGGTGTAGTTCCACACCGGCTGGTCAGGATCGGCCGGATAAGCGACAGGTTGGGGAGTCTTGAACATCCACTGGGGGATGGTACTGAAATTCAACATCACCGAATGCCCGGCATTGGCTTCCAAAAAATCCACCGTCATGGGGTCAATCAGGGAAAAATCCCACGAGGTCTTGCCGTCTTTCGGCGGCTCCAGTTCCGCGACCGCCAGCTTGGGATAAGGCAACCAGGGAACATAACGGACCACGTCGCAACCCAGGTCGTGGATGGCGCGGAAGGCGGGATCGTGAATCGTCGAACCTCGCCGCAACGGAGGGTTCACCACCACCTGATACGTGGGCGTCATCTTGGAAACGCGGGAAACTTTGGTCCAATCCACCGTGACCTGGGTGGAATTCTCAGCCGCCGAAATGGCGCCGCAAGCTGCAAGGGATAGCAACACGAGAAAAAATAGCGCATAAACAATTCTTCGCTTTGTCATGGGATCACCTTCGGAAAGGTATTCGGGATTTGGCGAGCTACAAGGACCATAGCACTCGGTTCGGTCAAGGCATGTCTGGGCCTCAAGAGCGGCGCCCATGATATCCGAGTGTGGGGATGGCATCAAGGTTTCTGAACTGGCCCCCATTTTCCAAGGCGGCTCAGGACTTTTGCCGACCTGGACGTGCATCACGACTGGTGGGATTTGAAGGGAGACTTCCGGGCCGATTTCGGACGCACAGGTAACGCAGAAGCCTTGCGGTCGGTGCTCCTTCGGCGTTTGCCGGTGTCGTGCCGGGCAGGCGTATCGGGCGCAGGTGGGAGTCCGTCGGCCCGGCGGTCTCCCACCCTGCGGTCCATACGCTTCCGGCCATCCCGGCGCCGGTGGTGCTTTCGCTTGTCGCTCAATGTCACTCCTTGGGCATGGTAAGAACCACCCGATATTCCGCCTTGCCGCTCATCATCCTTTCGTAAGCTTCATTGGCGCGGTCCAAGGGAAACTTTTCGATCATGGGCCGTACGCCGCTAAGGACGGCGAAATTGAGCGTGTCTTCGGAATCCGCTGACGTGCCGGCCGGCCAGCCCTGAAGGCTCTTGCGCCCGCCGATTAACTGGATGGGCGTTACCTGGATGGGCTCCATGCTCGCGCCCACCACCACCATCTTACCATTCGTGCCCAGGCCCTCGAATAGCGCAGTCATGGCTTTGCCGCTGGGTGCGGTGGCCAGAATCACCCGCGCGCCCCCCAACTTTTTCAATTCCTCTGCGGGATTGGATGCTTGGCTGTCGATGTAATGGTGCGCGCCGAGCTTCCGCGCCAGCGTGGCGTTGTCCGTCCCGCGACTGACGGCGGCCACCGTATATCCAAACTTGTTGGCAAACTGAATTCCCAAGTGGCCTAACCCGCCCACTCCTTGGATTGCCACCAGGTCACCGGGCCGCGCGCCGCTGTGTCGCAGCGCGTTGTAGGTGGTGATGCCTGCACACAGCAACGGAGCGGCTTCTTCCGCGGAAATGCCCTCCGGCATGAGCGCCAAGGCATCGGCGGGGGTCACCATGTATTCTTCATAGCCGCCGTCGTAAGTAATCCCGGGAATGGGAAGGAACTCGCAGTTGATGAGGTCCCCACGGCGGCAGGCGGCGCAATGGCCGCAGTGACCGCCATACCATCCCACGCCCACTCGCTGGCCCTTCACCCAGCCGGTTACTCCCCCGCCGATCTCGTCAACGACCCCGGCGATTTCATGGCCCGGCACGCGCGGATATTGGATGCCCGGCCAATGGCCCTCTTTCGTGAACACATCGCTATGGCAGATGCCACACGCCTGCACGCGAACCAGGACTTCCCCGAAGCCTGGTTGCGGCACCTCACGTTCCACCAGTTCGATCGGCCCTCCCGGCCGGGTCACTTGCGCCACCTTCATCTTGGCCATGAGTAATCTCCTTAAGAGGAATTTGGACACTTGCCTGTGTCACAGCTCAATAAAAGCCGGAGCACTGAAAGCGCGTTGCCTCTAGAGAAATCAAGATCTCCACGGCACGCCACTTCTTGCCCCATACAATCTATAGATGTGGGCATGAGGGTTGCGATTCTCGGCAGGGTCACAAAAAAGTGTCGCTGGTGGACCTGGGGAGGATCGAACTCCCGACCCCATGGTTGCAAACCATGTGCTCTCCCAGCTGAGCTACAGGCCCACATGAGCTTAATTGATATAGTGACGGGGATTTTCGCAATCGTCAAGCGTGCCCCGGCGCTGGCCCGGGAGCACGCTCCCTTTTAGAGGCTTTGGGATCAAAGACGGGAGGACCGCCTTTCAATGACCCAATGACCCGATCAATCAATGTCTTCACTTGGCGGCATTCCCCGGTCCACCCACGGGATAAAGCTTCGGAATTCGTTCATCGACGGGTGGCAGCGCGGGGAAGGGGGCGTGCGGCTCCGTTTGGTACCAATAGGCGACCGAAAAATAGCTGTCCGAGCGGTGATTGGCGTGCCCGTGCTCGATGGTGGCACGAATCGACTTGGTAAAGGGTATGGGCGAATCCAGATGGAAGCGATAAACCGACGAATGGCTTCCCGCCACCTCATCACCCACCACCGGTGCGCCGAACAGCTCATAGGAGAAGGGCTTTCCGCCAAAATCCCATGCCCCGGTGAAGTAATCTTCTGAACCCGTACCCTCGATGGTGGGAAGCTTGTCGCCGTCGATGAAGAACATGTCGTCGCCCTCGCCCCACCACTCATCCTGGTTCTGGAGCACCGACATGGTTACACCAACATAATGCCCCCGCCCGGTGGCCTCGAGCCAAACATAGTTGCCTTCGCCGGTCAGGTTGGGTTTGTTGTCGATTTGGGGCTCACCGTTGCTCTGCCATTGGTTGGTCCAGCCATGGTTCGGAGTGGCTTGCCGATATTGCGCGTGAAAATAAAGCGTGTCGGCGGGCAGGGGTTTTGCGTACACGCGATATTCAATATTGTAATAGCACGCGCCTACCGGCTTAGCACCTTCATTGGTTACTGTGATCCTGGCCTTTTTCTGGAAGGGCATGGGGAAAAATGAGTTCAAGGCCTTCACGGAACCGACGGCCAGAGGGAGAGATTGGTAGGTGAAATACTCGCCGAGACCCAGGCCAAAGAAGTCGCCTATGGGCGCCTCCACACTGGGAGTGGATTCATTATCCCAGTACATGCGCAGCACCAATTTCTTCAGGTGAAATTTTTCCCCGCTGGCGATGGTGAACCACACGTGCGTGACGACGCCGGGGCCGGAGTCCTCGAGCACCGTGAGCGTTTCACCGGGGGCAATCCGGCGTGAGTCGTCGTTCGCTCCTGTGCGGTCCCAACTCCCGGCGCGCTTCAAAACATAGTCATGGGGCTTCGTCAGATCCGCCAGCATCCCACTCAATTCCTGGGCGTGCGCAACGGGTACAACACAGAACAGGATCAGAAACCATCCCAGCCTTCGCATGGTGACCTCCCAGAGTTCAGTTCAGGCAAGCATGAATCGCCGGGATTCTACCACAAGCGGGCATCCACCATTCCCTCGGACGTCGCGCACCCACGTCAGGCCTGTCAAGGCAAAGTAGAAAGTTCCTAATCTGAGCAAAGTAGAAAGTTCCGCTTTTCGGTTTCTGGCGGCTAACCGGAGGAGCCCGTAGGGCGACGGAGGTTAGCCGCCAGAAACCGTCGCCCCTTAC
>Ga0326728_10011386_pt1 | contig 20346 bp, 15 predicted proteins | sample MB3enrmetagenome_FD_207602 | JGI IMG/M metagenome (GOLD analysis project Ga0326728, IMG submission 207602) | Lab enriched peat soil microbial communities from McLean, Ithaca, NY, United States - MB31MN | ecosystem: Environmental > Terrestrial > Soil > Wetlands > Peat | place: USA: New York... | reverse complement strand
CGGAAAGCTCGCCCATTCCGAAGAAGAACCGGCGGAGCCGAAGATCCAGGTCCCGGTACCGGCCCCCAAGGAATTTGAGAAAAGCGAAACGCCGCCACCGCCGCCGCCGGCGCCCCCGGCGCCCGAACCGCCCAAACAGGAACCCCCGGCGCCTTTGAACCTGTACGCGGAACCCCCGGCCCCTGCACAGCCATCTGCCATGAGTTCCACAGCCGCTTACGAAACAACAGTCCCTATGCAGGACCCGGAAAAGACGATCGTTCCGGCCGCCGTCTATTTTCCTCCCGGCCGGGAAACAGAAGCCAAATCCCTGTCCCAGAAGTTGGAAACGATGACGCCGAAATTCACGAAAGTCACCTTCCGATTGCGCATCGGCGTCTTTTTGCCTTATGATCCCAAGAGCGATTGGAAGGAGGCAATCCTCGCCCGGGCCGCCGAAGCAAAATTTCAAGCGGTGTTTGTCGTGATCGACCGCCCGCTGGATGACGGCCGCCGCAAAACGATCGCGACCGAACTGGAGGGGCATGGCGTTTATTTTCAGGAAGTCTTGACGCCTTCCATCGAGAAAAAGGCGTTTTACACCGATGTTCTCCTGGGCCTGGTGTTTTTCTTTGACAGCCGCAGACCCAGCGCCGGATCAGAACCACAAACCGCCTGACGGAGGATCATCCTATGGACGTCGCGAAAATAAGAACGTATCTACCGACCGCCGCCGCCTGGTGGGACAAACGCAGGAAGGAAAAGCAGAACCGCCTCCCGAGGCACCTGCTTCCACCGGCGGTCTGGCCTCTCTGGCTCCAGATCGCCCTCAACACGGGACTGATCGTGACGCTGTGCAATCTGATGATCAGCCGGGATGATTACCTCACCGAAGCGGGCCCCGCCATCTCGATGGGAATCTGCTTCCTGTTCTTGATCTACACCATTATCGAGGCCGTGCGGATGCGCCGGTTTTACGACAAGATGCGCGGCGCCAGGCTGGCAAAGCTCAACATGGCCTTGATGGTTCTCGCCTTTTTGTCCTGGGCGGGCTGTATCGTCGTTTTCCTTTCATAGGCATGGGACAAACGAGAGCCCTCAGGCTCGGGCCGGCCTGCCTCCTTCTGGCGGTGACTGCTCTGGTCTACAGCCCCTCACTCCGCGGCGGATTCCTCTGGGATGATGACGCCTACATCGGCCGCAACCAGGAACTGACCAACGCGGCGGGCCTGCGCCGGATCTGGTTGACGCCCGGGTCGACGCAGCAGTATTACCCGCTGACTTTTACCACTTTCTGGATCGAATATCACCTCTGGGGGCTCCGGCCGATCGGATACCATCTGGTGAACGTGCTTCTGCATGTCGTCAACGCGATGTTGGTCTGGGTCCTGCTTGAGTTCCTTGGGGTTTCCGGCGCCTGGATTGCGGCATGGCTCTTCGCCCTTCATCCCGTCCAGGTCGAGTCCGTCGCCTGGATGACTGAACTGAAAAACGTCCTATCGACGTTCTTTTATCTATCGGCGGCGCTTTTTCTTTTAAAAAGCAGGGGGGAAAAGCCGATCAGAGTCTCCTTTTACGCTTTTTCGCTGGTCCTTTTTCTCTGCGCCCTTCTAAGCAAAAGCGTGACGGCAACCTTTCCCGTCGTCATGCTGTTGATCGGGGCGTGGATATCGGGATCGTGGGAGCGCAAAGAGATCCTGAGACTGTTTCCCTTTCTTGCCATGGGGCTGGTCGTCGGGCTCTTTACGCTTCATTACGAGCATCGCTGGGTGGGCGCACAGGGAATTCACTGGGCGCTGACCTGGCCCGATCGCTTCATTATCGCGGGCCGCGCCTTCTGGTTTTACCTGGTCAAGCTCCTTTATCCTTCACCGCTCATTTTTATTTATCCCCGCTGGACGATCGATCCGCGGAACCTCTCCCTCTACCTCTATCCGATGGCCGCCCTGCTGCTTCTGGTCACCCTGGCTTGTGGGCGGAAATGGTGGGGTAAACTGCCTTTCGCCGGCCTTTTGTTTTTCGTCGTCACTCTCAGCCCTGTGCTCGGATTGACGAGTTTTTATTTCATGCGGTTCTCTTTTGTCGCCGATCATTTTCAATACCTCGCTTGCATTGGCGTTTTTGCCTGGGCGGGCTGGGCTCTGTCCCGCCTCCTGAATCACCTGGACATTAAAGGATCCTGGCTCGGAAGGATTCTCGTCGGGATGCTTTGCATGAACTTGGCGCTGGCGACCGCCCGGGCCGCGCGCAAATATGCGGATCCTCTGCACTTGTGGCAGGAAACGCTGGAGTTTAATCCGGACTCGGCCATCGCGCATCACAACATGGGCATCGCCTATTCCGAGAAAAACCAGTGGGGGGACGCGCTGGCCCATCTTCGGACTGCGGAAGCGCTCGACCCGACCTATCCTCAAACGCATCTTGCGCTGGCTTACTTTGCCGTCCAGACCAGGCGGTGGGACGACGCCCGCCATCAGTACCAAGAAGCCATCCGCCTGGGAATCCGGGACCCGCAGATCCTGAAAGATTACGCCTCTCTGCCGCCTCCACATGCGCCAGCTGAGAATTAGCCTGGTCGTTTTTCTGGGGTTCGTCGCTTTCGCGCCCACGCTCCGCCTCGGCTTTCAATTCGATGATCATGACTACATCGAATCGAATCTTTCCCTGAGGCACTGGGATATCCCCGCCCTCAAACATGATTTCCTTCCAGGCACCCGGGGACCTCAGGAGTTCTACTACCGTCCGCTGCAGAGCCTCTTAAACCGGCTCCTGTACTCCGCCTGGGGACTGAACCCCTTTGGCTACCACCTGACCAATCTCATCCTGCACATCGGAAACGCAGTCCTAGTGATGGAGCTCCTGCTTGCTCTCTCGTTATCTCCCTGGGCCGCCGTCGCAACAGGGTCCTTGTTCGCCGTCCACCCGATCATCGTCTCTGAGCTGATGATGGTCTCGGGGATCCCGGAGATCATGAGCTTTTTCTTTTCTCTCCTCTGCCTCCTCTTACTTCTGAAAAAGGAGGGATTCACCACGCCCCTGGCTGCGCTCTCGTATGCGCTGGCGCTCCTTTCTAAGGAAAGCGCGCTTGGTGTTCCGTTCTATTTCGCCCTGCTGGACGGATTCCAAAGCGGCAACCCCAGACGCATGCGCCAGTGGATGATGCTTTTGCTTTTGACGGCGGTCTATCTGGCCTGGCGTACATTTGCCTTGGGGATGCCGAATGTTTCCCTGTCCGTGAATGCGCTTCCGGCCTTTTTCTTTGGCCGACTCCCGGTCATCCTCTATCGCTATGCGGGATTGGTTCTTTTCCCCTGGAACCTCCACGCCTACCGTCTCATTCCCTATATCAACCCCTTGTGGGCCTATGGAACTGCGGGCCTCTTGATCTGGGGTTATGCGGCCGGAGGGAAGGCATCCTGGGCGCGTTTCTGCGCCGCCTGGGGGTTGATTTCCTTTCTCCCAAAAATTCCTTTGCTCGCCACAGGACACTACATGCTGGAGCACTGGGCGTATCCGGCCTTGCCGGCCATCCTTTTGCTGCTCAGTCTGGCTTTCACGCGCGGCTGGCTTTCCGGAAAAACTGCCTGGCGATGGACCGCCACAGCGGCGTTTTCACTCCTCCTCTGCTTCTATATCTTTTCGGCTCAATTTCACACGGCGGTTCGTGCGACGGACGAGAAAAACTACCGCTGGTCCCTGCGCTTCACGCGCGCTACGCCCGTCCTTTTCAACCTGGGCCTTCTCTGCCTGAGGACGGGCCGGGCCGCGGAAGCCGTTCAGTACATCGAACCGGTCCACGTGCTGTATCCGGAGGATCAGAACATCACAAGGGCGCTCGCGGCCGCTGAATCGCGGGCGGGCCGCAAAGCGGACGCGGGGCATATTTAAGAACCAAAATCCTGGATTAATACTGGGCCTTTGACTTTCACACTTGCTAGAATTCGCCATGGCCCGGACGAAAAGGCAAGTTCTCTTCATCGTTGCCCTTGTGTTGAACCTTTTTGGGGTTCACTCGTTATATGCCGATGGGGTGGGTGTGTTTTACAGTCGACTGCTTGATCCCACGGAATGGACTCTCCACACCCAGGCGACCACGATCTCCCAGGGACACTTTCCTCTTCACTCGCCCTATTCCGGACCCAATAGTTTATCGCCCGAGGCCGAAGCGCGTACCTCCTTTACGAGCACGGAATTTATCGGCCGCAGACTCTGGACGGGCGGGTCGCTCTATTTTAATCCGGAGATTATCGCCGGGCAGGGAATCAGTCAAACGCATGGAATCGCCGGGTTCCCGAATGGAGAAATTTATCGGGTGGATGATCCTTCCCTTAAGCTGGTGATGTCCCGACTCTATTTCCAACAGATCTGGGGCCTTTCCGCAGAAACAGAACACATTGATTCAGGTCAGAACCAGCTGGCCGGTGATGTCGCTACAAAACGCTTCACGTTTGTGGCTGGCAAATTCAGCCTTGTGGATTTCTTTGATCATAACGCCTACTCATCCGATCCCCGCAACCAGTTCATGAATTGGGCTCTTTTTACCAATGGCGCCTGGGATTACGCGGCGGACACGCGCGGCTACACATGGGGATTTTATGGAGAATACAACCAGCCCGAGTGGGCCATCCGCGCAGCCAGTGTTCTTGAACCCAAGTATCCAAATCAATCCGAGATGGATATGCGCATCGGCCGGGCCCATGGAGATGAGGTGGAAGCGGAATGGCGTTATGCGACGGGGGATCATCCCGGCAAACTGCGCCTCCTTGGTTATATGAATCATGCCGACATGGGAAATTACCAGGATGCGATTAATCAAGGATTGCTTACCGGAACAACGCCGAATGTCACCACGACGCGCTCGTACAGCCTAAAATATGGCTTTGGTCTTAACCTCGAGCAGGCATTAACTTCGGACCTCGGATTTTTCTCTCGGGCGGGCTGGAATAACGGCACGACGGAAACCTGGGCTTTTACACCCATCGACCGTACGGCATCTGCCGGATTAAGCCTGAAGGGAACCCACTGGGGCAGGCCGCAGGATACCGTGGGGCTGGCTGGAATCATCAACGGCCTGTCCCCTGAACATCGGGAATATCTCCGCCTGGGCGGACTGGACTTTCTTATTGGAGACGGCGCTTTGAACTATGCGCCGGAGCAGATTGTGGAAACCTATTACGCATTCCATTTCTGGCGCTACTGGACATTAACCACGGATGTACAGGGTGTCAAAAATCCAGCCTATAACGCCGATCGCGGTCCCGTTCTAATTCTTGGGGAACGGGTCCACTTGGAGTTTTAATCCTTGATGAGCGAAATCACCGGACAGAGAGAAAAGCAGTGGGCAGCGAACAGCTCAGCGATCGCGGCGATCGGCCTGACCGTCTTTAAGCTTATCATCGGGCTCCTGACAGGAAGTCTCGGAATTCTCGCGGAAGCCGCCCATTCAGGGCTGGATCTGGTCGCCGCGATTACGACCGCAGCAGCCATCTGCTTTTCGGACAAGCCTGCCGATGAAAACCACCTGTATGGCCACGGAAAGATCGAGAACCTGTCGGCCCTGGTGGAAACGTTTCTTCTTCTCTTGACCTGTGCCTGGATTGTCACCAGCGCGGTGGGGCGGCTCCGGAGCGGCAGGATCGATATTGAGGTCAGCCTCTGGTCTTTCATCGTGATGCTGACCTCGATCGGGGTGGATCTGTCCCGGTCACGCATGCTCACCCGCGCGGCCAAACAGTTTCACAGCCAGGCGCTTGAGGCGGACGCCCTTCATTTCAGCACGGACATCTGGAGTTCAGCAGTCGTCATTCTGGGCCTTATCAGCGTGAAAGTGGGAGAAGGGCGACCCGACCTGCATTGGCTTGTGTACGCCGATGCCGTGGCGGCTATTGTTGTGGCCGTCATTGTGGTGATTGTCTCCTTCCGGCTCGGACGCCGGACGCTGGCTGGATTATTGGATGAGGCACCAGCCGGCTTAAAGGAGAAAATCTCGGAGGTAGTCAGCGTTGTGCCCGGTGTGCGCGGATGCCGCAACGTCCGGGCGCGACATTCCGGTCCGCAGCTTTTTGTCGACCTCGTGATCCTGGTCGACGGACGTCAATCCCTCAAAGACGCCCATTCCCTGACCGAACGCGTGGAGCGCGCGATTCAGGACCTCCTACCGGAAGCCGACGTGACCGTCCATCCCGAACCTTCCTGACGGTAGTCCATTTTCCTGTTGACACCGCACGAACCATAAGGTAAATATTGTGCATGCAGTATTCACATTTGTTAAGCCTGCTCGAAGAAGCGCGGATGTCCCCCGAGCAGCTGGGCAAACGTCTGGGCGTTTCCGGAATGACGGTTCGCCGGTGGGGGGAAAAGCATTCGCATGAAGAGCTTCCTCTTTTGTATCAGAAAGCGCTGCAGGATGTCGTGCGCCAGCTCGTCGCCGAGAGCCGTTTAAGTCTGGATTCCTCTTCCGTCAAGGCCCTGACCGCCGAAGGAAAAAACCTGCCCATGGTGTCGGCGGACAATAGCCTGGGCGTCACGCAGAATATGCTTAAACTCGCCGAGAAGAATCCCAAGGCCTTGATGGAAACCCTTTCCGAGCTCGGCGCCAACGATGCCAAGCAGGCCGAAGTGGATCACCATAAGAAGAAGATCCTTTCCTTTAAGAGGATGGGAAAGGAATGGTCCACGCGCATCTCCTCCCTCATGAAAGTGTTGGAATCCAAAGAATTACACACCTTTGACAAGTTGGTGGCCTACGGCGCACTGTTTTACCTGATCTGCCCGTTTGACCTGATCCCTGATTGGATACCCGTATTCGGTTACATGGATGATTTTATCGTCCTGGGATTTGCTGTGGCGTATTACGTCAAACGGTTCCCCTACCTTTTCCCGAAAAAAACATAAATCGATGCGCCATCTAAAGTTCTTCACCGTCCCGATGTCCTGGGTGATCGCAGGAATGGTCTCGTGCCGTCTCTGGGCGGCCGGGACGGCGCCATCGACCTCGACGCTTTTCTCTATCGACGAGGCCGTCAAAGCAGCGCAGGCCGCCAACCCGCAGGTGCTCTCGGCGAAAGCGCAATACCTGGCCGCTTTGCATCAAGTGGATCAGGCATACACACCGGAGGACCCTCAATTCAACTATTCCAACAACCAAAGCCCGAACGGGCTTTTCCATCCGTCTTCCAACTCCAGAGGAATCAGCGAAACGATTCAGTTCCCCGGTAAGGCCTGGCTTCAGGGTAGCGAGGCCCAGCGCAACGCGGAAATCGCCCGGCTCACCTACATGGCCGCCATTCGCGATACAAGAGCCCAGGCGGAAACCGACTATTACCAGACTCTCCTGGACAGCGCCGCAGTAGAGATTGCCGCCGAGAACGCCGCCAGCATTGGCCAAGTTCTGGAAGTGGCACGGGTCGCCTATACCGCTAACCAAGTGACGGAATCAGATCTCATCAGCGCGCAGTTTTCGCTGTCTCGGGCGAGCCAGACCGTCTGGGCCGACCAAGTCTCTGAAGCCAATGACGTGGCCAGCCTGAACCTGATCCTGGGGCGCAAGCCGCAGACCCCGCTTCAGCTCACCAGTTCGATGGAACTCGTGCCCATGGAGCTGTCTTTGGACACTATTAAGGAAAAGGCGCTCACGATGCGACAGGAGATTCTGGAAGCGGCGTTAACGGAGAAGAACAATAAAACAGCTTTGAAACTCGCCTGGATGGAGATCATTCCGGATTTCAACCTGTCCTACATGCAGACCCGCTATAGTTTAGCCTCCGCCTCGCCCAACCCTGGGATCGATACCAAAGACAATACAGCCTCCATTGGCTTTAATATCCCTATCTTCTTCTGGTTCAGGCAGAAGGAAGACATCCGGTCCGCGTCCAACCTGCTGGAAGCCGCCCGGCAGAACCGGGCCGGCGTGGAGCTTCAAACCGAGACCAGCGTGGTACAGTTGTATCGTTCGACAGATTTGGCGTATCAGACGGCGCTGCTCTATAAGAACTTTCTGGTTCCCCTGGCGGACAAGAATTTCCGCGTAGCACTGATTGCCTATCAATCGAAGCATATAGATTTTACGACACTGGCCAATACGCTCCAGAATGTCTACAGCGCCCGCATCACTTATCTCACGTCGATGAACCAGTATTTGGCCGGGCGGGTGGCATTGGAGCAACTCATGGGAGGACCGCTGAAATGAAACGTCTTTGGATTCCGGCTTTCACCGGAATGACGGCAATCGTTGCGACCCTTATTATGCCCGGATGCCGGCACAAATCCGAGGAAGCGGCGCCATCTCCCCAACTGATCGAAGAGAATGGCCAATCCTATCTCATGTTTAATCCTGACGACATGGCCCGGCTGACGTCCATTGTGGTGAAAGAAGTCCTCTTGCCCGGGGTCCTGGAAACAACCGGTCAGGTCACCTTCGATGATCGTCTGGTGAAGACGATCACGTCGCGCGTTCAGGGCCGGATTGAGGATGTCCGAGTCAGTCTTTGGGATACCGTAACTGCAGGCCAACCGATTTTACGGCTCTACAGCCCTGATTTTATGACCGCGGAGGAAGAATATCTGCAGGCGAAAAGCACGTCCAGCATTCACGGTCCACAGGCCTTTGCGGATATGTCGGAATGGATGGTGACGGCCGCCAAGCGGAAGCTCGAGCTTCTCGGCATGGAGGATTCGGATATCGTGGCCCTTTCGAGTCCGACCACCACGATCTGGATGCGGGCACCCATCAGCGGGACGATTACCCAGAACCAGGCGGTGATCGGCTCCGCCGTCAATGCGGGCGATGTGTTGTACCAGGTCGCCACCCTCGACCAAGTCTGGATTACGGCGGATATCTATGAAACGGATATCGCGCGGATCAAAGTCGGCCAGCCGCTCGAAGCCGTCACGACCGCATTCCCGAATGAAGTCTTCCGAGGCGAAGTCTCGCGCGTGAGTCCCACGATTGATTCCAATGCGCACACGGCCCAGATCAAATGCGAACTCCCCAATCCGGGATTACGGCTCAAACCGCAGATGCTCGCGCGTGTCCGCATCGTCACCCGGCCCGGAGCGGCTCTCGTGGTTCCGCAGGAAGCTCTGGTGTTCGACGGGAATGCCTACTATGCCTTTGTGGAAACCGGGCCCAATCGGGTTGAGCGGCGCGCAGTGGAGATCCGCTCATGGAACGAACAGGGTTATGCCCGGATCATTTCTGGCCTCCAAGCCGGCGAGCGGGTCATGCCACAATCGCTCAAGCTCAATGCGCTGTGGCATGGCGCCCGCGGGGAAAGCTACTGACCAGTACCGATGATTAAATGGTTGATGGATCTGGCGCTTCGCGAGCGCGTCGTGGTGATCGGCGCCGCCCTGCTTCTCATGGTCGCGGGGCTTTACGCCTTTCACGAATTCGATCTGGAGGCTTACCCCGATCCCGTCCAGCCGCGCGTCGAAATCATTACCCAGCCGGCGGGCCTCTCCGCCGAGGAAGTCGAAAAGCTGGCCACCATTCCGCTCGAAGTCGGTCTGGCCGGCATCCGGAACCTGAAGGCGATCCGTACCATCTCCATCTTCGGCCTCTCCGACGTCAAGCTGTACTTCGATTGGGACAGCGATTACTATTGGGACCGAGTGGAGACCATCAACCGTCTTGGTCTCATCCCGCTCCCGCAGGGCTTCAGCCCCAGTATTTCACCGGACAATCCCATCGGCGAAATCTATCGCTACACGATCCAGAGTCCGAATCACGATCTGATCCAGGAGAAGGAAATCGAGGACTGGGTCCTGGAGAAACAGATGAAAACGGTCCCCGGAGTCGAGGACGTATCGGGCTTTGGCGGGCTGACCAAGGAGTACCACGTGGACGTCGACGCCGACGAACTCAGCCATTACCGAACGTCCCTGGCAACCCTCACGAGTTCCATCGCTAACGCCAATACGAATGTCGGCGGCAGCTATCTCAAAGTCGGGCACCAGGCCTTTAATGTTCGCGGTATCGGATTCATCGAGACGCTGGAGGACATCGGCAATATCACGCTGGCCGCGAATAACGCCACGCCGATCCGCGTCCAAGATGTGGCGGACGTGTCCATAGGGCATGCTCCGCGCCTGGGGGTAGTCGGCATCAATGAACAAGACGATGCCGTTGAAGGGATCGTCCTCATGAGAAAATTCGGTGACACCTTAAAGACCCTCAAAGGCGTCGTCAGAAAAGTCGCGGAAATCAACGCCTCCGGCATCCTCCCAAAAGGGTTCAAAATGGTGCCCTATTATGACCGCACGGATCTCGTCTACACGACGATCCATACCGTCACGGAGAATCTGTCCATCGGGATGCTGATGGTGTTTTTGGTGCTGATCTTCTTCCTCGGCAATTTGCGGACCGCGCTCATCGCCGTGATCAACATTCCACTGGCAATGTGCGGGGCCAATCTCCTTCTTTACCTGACTGGGACTCCGGCGAATCTTCTTTCCCTGGGCGCGATCGACTTCGGCATTATTATCGATTCGACCATCATCGTCGTCGAAAACATCTTCCGGCACCTGAGCACCGATCAATGGCAGGGGGAAACGACTCTGCAGTGCATCCGCCGCGCCTCCGCGGAAGTGGGGGGGCCGATGTTTTATTCGACGCTCATCTTTATCATTGCGTTCCTGCCGCTCTTCACGATGCGCGGCGTCGAAGGCGTCATCTTCGCTCCCTTGTCGCATACCTATGCGTTTGCCTTGTGTACGGCGATCCTGATGGCCGTCACGCTGTCGCCGGTCCTCAGTTCCTACCTGCTTCACACCGGGATGAAGGAAAGTCACAACATTGTCTGGGAAACGTTTCACAACTTCTATCACAACCTGTTCGTCAGAATTCTTCAATATCCTCGCAGGACCGTCGGGGTCATCATCGCCATGCTGGCCATCGGCCTGGCCATCTTTCCATTTCTGGGGGGTGAGTTCCTTCCCAAACTGGAAGAAGGAAACATCTGGGCACGCGCCACGCTGCCCTTGACCATTTCCCTGGAGGACGCCAACAATCTGGCCCGCCGGGGACGCCGTATCTTCCGCTCGTTTCCGGAAGTGGAAACAGTCGTCTCGCAGCTGGGCCGGCCTGATGACGGAACCGACACCACGGGGTTTTTCAATGTGGAGTTTTCCGTGGAGCTCAAACCGGAGTCCCGATGGCGGCGCGGAATCACCAAAGCGAAACTCATCACCCAGATGGACCACGAGCTCCACCGGGAATTCCCGGAAGCCAATCTGGGCTATTCTCAGAACATCGAAGACAATGTGGAAGAAGCCTTGTCCGGCGTAAAAGGAACCAACGCCGTCAAGGTTTACGGCCCGGACTTGGCCGTCGACGAAAATCTGGCAAACGAAATCAATACCGTCATCAGCAAAATCCCCGGAATTGTGGACACCGCCGTCTACCGCTCCCTGGGGCAGCCCAATCTGTTGATCACGCCGGACCGCAAGGCCTGCGCGCGTTATGGACTCAACGTTGGAGACGTGAATGCGATCGTCCAGGCCGCCATCGGCGGGCAGTCGGTCACCCAGGTGCTGGAAGGCGAGCGGACGTTTAATCTGCGCGTGCGTTGGCAGTCGAGATACCGCGAGAGTCTGGAGGCAATCCGGCAGATCCGGGTCGCCCTGCCGGCAGGCGGCTATGTTCCCCTGGAACAGGTCGCGGAGATCCGGACGGGGGAAGGAGCTTCCTTCATCTACCGGGAAGGTCTGCGGCGTTACGTGCCTGTCCGGTTCGGCGTGCGCGGCCGGGATATGGAAAGCGCTATTGTGGAAGCCAAGCGGCAGGTCGCCAAAACGATGAAGCTGCCCGAAGGGGTGAGCGTTGATTGGGTGGGAGAATATGGCGAACTTCGGGAAGCCAACCACCGCCTGGCCATCATCGTTCCGATTGCTCTCCTTCTTATTATGGGAATTTTGTTCGCCGCTACGACGTCGCTCCTGAACACGCTTATTTTGATGGCGCAGGTCCCCGTCGCCTGCCTAGGAGGCATCCTGGCTCTGGCGATCACGCGCACACCCTTCAGCGTTTCCGCTGCCGTGGGCTTTATTTCCATCTTTGCCATCGCCATCATGGACGGGATTTTGTTGAATTTCTATATCCGCCAGCTCTGGGAGGAGGGCCACTCGGTGGTTGATTCCATCGTGATGGGCGCGGATCGTCGATTTCGGGCGGTGATGATGACCGCGCTCGTCTCCATTCTGGGCCTGATGCCGGCGGCCTTGTCCACCCGCATCGGAGCGCAGGCTCAGCGGCCGTTGGCCATCGTCGTGATCGGGGGCGCGATCGCGATCGCGCTCTTGACGCGGGTCTTTCAGCCGACGCTCATTTATCTCTTGCATCGCCCATTGGGTCTCACGGATGATGGAGAAGGGCGACTTGACAACGGAGGAATTAAATGAAAAAGATTGAGGCGATTATCAGGCCTGAAAGAGTCAATTCCGTCATCGCGGCCCTGGGAACAGCCGGCTATCATGGCGTCACTGTCTTCGAGGTGGCGGGGCACGGCAAGCAGCGAAGCCACGCCGAACGGCAGGCCGATCATGAAGCCGAGCTGCGCCCCAAGGTCATGCTGGTCATCGTGGTTAAGGACCCCGAACTGGATCAGGCGGTGAAGGTGATCATGCAGACGGCCAAGACCGACATGGTGGGCGATGGAAAGATTTTTGTCACGGACCTCCATGAGGCGATCCGGATCCGGACCGGAGAACACAACGACAAGGCGATAGGATAAAGGCGATGAATAACATCAAGAACAAAAGTTTACGGATTTCTGATTTTTTGAAGGACAAAAATATTCTTTTCTTTCCGGCCGATCTCCCCAAACAGCAGCTATTCGAGAGATTGATTGGGAGTTTAAAGGTTCTGGATGCCGGTCTGGCCTTGAAGGCAATTCTGGACCGAGAGCTCTGGGGATCGACCACCATCGCTCCGGGGCTGGCTCTTCCTCACGCGCGGATTCCTGGAATTGCACGCATCGTTGCCGCCATGGGCATTTGTCCCTCGCAAATCTTCCTTCTATTTATCGGACCGGTGAATAACGTCCAGGAGCATCTCGCTTTCCTGGCAAGCGTTTCCTCTCTATTTCAAACCAGGGGTTTCCTAGAGATGATGGTCCAGCTCAAGACTTCGGAGTCGGTTCTCGCCAAAATCCGCCAATTAGAGGATTGAAAGCTTTGTTGCTTTTGCGGCGCGCGGAGTTGCCGGTCGACACGGCTGATCTGGCGTGTTATCTCATTGGAAAAACTCTCGTGCACGATCTTCACCGGGGCCGCCTGAGCGGACGCATCGTCGAGACGGAAGCGTACGTCGTGGGCGACGCGGCGGCCCATGCTTTCATCGGGCGCACGCCGCGCAACCAGTCGCTTTTCCTCGAGCGCGGGCATGCCTACGTCTATTTCATTTACGGCAACTGGTATTCCGTCAACGTGGCCGGCGAGACGGCGGGCGTAGGCGCCGGGGTCCTCCTGCGGGCGCTCGAGCCCCTGGAAGGAATTGCTCTCATGAGGCGCCGCCGCCCCGGGGCCTCCATGCACGACCTGGCCCGCGGACCCGGTCGGCTGGCCACAGCCATGCACATTGACCAGCGACACGACGGACTGGATCTCTGCGCGAAGGGTGTACTCTGGCTTGGATCAGCCGTAAAACAGACCGGCCCCATCGGGAAAAGCGTCCGGATTGGCATCACGAAAGAAGCCCAGCGTCTCCTCCGCTTCTACGAGCGCGGCAACCCTTGTGTCAGCGGCCCCAAACGTTTGCGCGAATAATTACGAGTAAATAGCAGCGCCTGCTCATCCGAATAGAGGAGCTTCCATTTTTCAGGGGGAAAATAATAGGGCATCAGGCTCGCCGCCGATGGTTCCGGCATGCAAATCAGAGCGCTGCGGACCCCGTATCGCTGGAGAAAGGATTGCCAGACCCGCGGGCCTCCGAGCTTCGCCCGCATCGCCGCTTCACGCAATGCAGTGAAGCCCTCAACCGCACCTGAACGCCCATCCAGAAAATCACCCGGTTCACCCTTAAATCTCCATATCCAATAGGACCCCAACTCCCAGTCATTGTAAAACGGCCCTGCTACATGGCGTTGCTCGATGTAATCCATCGCACCCCGGGTGGTGATCATGGAAGAAATGCCTCCTTCGATCCCACGCGCACCCTGTACGCTCCATAGAAAAAGAACAGGAAGAGAAAAAACCGTTAAAAGACCATTCCAGCGCTTCGTGAAGCCCGCCACCGGTGACGCCGCGAGAAATGGAACCGCCGAAAGCACAAAGAAGGGAACATACCGCCGGTGACGGACAGTTCCGAAAGCTGTCGCGACGAGAATCAGAATAACCGCCCAGCGCCAACGTTTCCCATGGGAGGCCAGCAGCTCCAGTCCGCATAACGCCAGCGTGAGCCAGAACATCCACCACATTTTGTTCCAGGGCGGGTGGGTCCACTCCGTCGCCGGACTCCGCTGCGCCAACCAGGAAACGCGTCCAATAAAGAGGTGCATGTCAGGGCCGTAAGGGTTCAGCAGAGTTGCTATGATGCAGGCCGCCAAAATCCATCCGAAGCGCGGTGGAAGAGGATGATGATCCATCCTTCGTCCTGCCGCCCAGAGGAAAAGGCTCGCGAGCCCCAGGGCAAACCCTCCGTGCGTGTTCACCCATATCACGAAAACCAGCGGCCAGACGAGCCACCTGCGGGAGGAATCGGCCGCGTCCCGATCGGCCTCCGCAAGACTCATCAGAAGAAATCCGAAGGCCATGACTGAAAGGAGATCGGCCCGCTCTGTCCAACCGGGCCTGGCAGCGTAGAAGACCCAGATCGCGGCAGCGGTCGCCAGCCAGGGGCTTGCTCCTGATCTCCGGACTGTCAGCCACGGGCACGCGAGGATCGTCAGAATACAGAACGATTTCGCCAGGATGACGCATACCCAGCCACCGGCTACGTACACCGCATAGAGGCCGATCTGGAAAAGCCATTCTCCATTGATCCAGCTCGCTCCGCGCATCGTCCAGGAATAGGGATCCTGCTTCAGAAAGTGGTGTGTACTCCAAAGCCGACGACCCGTTTCCAGGTGCCACCAGATATCGTTCGAACGAACCGGCGTAAGTGTCAGGAAGAAGAGGCCCACAAAGGCCAACACCACCATCAAGCGATTCCGTGTGGAATTTTCAGGGAACCAGCGCTGCAGGCGCGACTCCAGCGTATTCATGACCGCCAGATGATACTTTTTAGAACCCGAGAAGAGCGAGGAGCCGCCGTTCCGTTGAGGATTTACACCAAATAGTATAATTCCTGACGTGAAATACCACCTTATCACCTATGGTTGTCCGATGAACTGTGTTTGTGTATTAACGACAGGAGCTGAAATCCGAGACACGAATGCCAAACGCGACCAAGACTCAATCCCAGGCCGCCGAGAGGGTCGCTTACTATGGGAGCGGTTTGATTGAGCCGAAAACGATGGACCCGTTATTGTCTTTTGATGCTCGGTTTTATCACCGTGGGTTTCCTCCATTTTATTTCCTTGGACCTTCCGAGCGGCACGCAAGATGAATCGATCATCGCTGATTTTGCTGTACACGGAAAATTATCCGCATATGCCAAGCTCCTTCCCCAAGGCCAAAAGATCCTAGTCAATAACATCCGGCTTGGGCTTTGGCCCGGATTCATAGCGATTCTTCGAACCGCGATCGCGTATGGGGGCGTGAATCTTCCTTCCCTGCGATTCCCGGCAACTCTGGCTGGTTTATTGTGTTTGCTTTGGCTGGCGTACCTGATCCGACGCGCGCATCTGCCCTCCTGGATTGTATGGGCCATTCTCTTATTCGGTACAGGCCAGATATTTTTTGACGCGACCCATAACCTGAGGCCGGAAACGCTGGTCTTGCTGGCCCTGATTATCAATGCCCTTTGGATCGGCTGTTTCAGGGGCCGGGCCTTCGGCGTTATCGCAGGACTTGTTGCCGGCGCATCCATTGGAATCCATACCGCCGCGAGCATTTACACGCCGGCTTTGGCCTTTATTTTTTTCCATCTCAACCGACATGAAGGCGCCGCCGGACCGCGCCTCACCTGGTGGGGAATCGGTATCCTGTCAGGCCTTTATCTGATCCTCCCGCACATCGATGCAGACCAGAGCGTCCAATGCATCTCTCTCATCCTGGGGCGCAATATCCGGCTTCCACCACTATTACTCTGGAAATGGGACCTTGTTTCCATCCTTGCGCATGAATTGGAGTTCTTAGGCACCCGGAACCAACTGGGAAACACCTTTTATCTGAGCTGGATGGTCTTTTTGATCAGCGCCCTTGGGTGGCAGCTGCGTCGTTATTCCATGCTTGACAAAGGCCGCAAGCTCCTCTGTCTTCTCAGTACTTCCCTGCTGGCAAGTCATATGTTACTGTCCGCTTCGGACTATCGAGTCTATATTATTCATATTTATCCCTGGCTCTGGATTTCCGCCTTCGTTGTCTTAACCGACCTTGCCTCAGGACGACTCCACCTCGATAGAATAGATATCGGATTGACGTCCGCCAGCCTTTTCGGGATCTACACGATCTCCACGTGGGGCACGTACCACTGGACAATTTTGGGGCTTTTGGTATTTTTAATATTCAAAACCAGGCATCAACGCAATATTTTCTTCTTCAATCTTTGCTTGGTCGGACTTTGCACTTTTTTCTTTCCTGACTTCTTCCTCTCGATATTTGCTTCCTGCGCGTACTGGGTACGGTATCGTCCCGGATTGTTGATGGTTGTCTTTCTAGGACCCTGGCTGCTCTTTCGAGCTCGAGGCGAAACCCTTCAATTCCGAATGCCACTCAGGCTCACCCAAGAACGAACGATCGCTTGTGTCGGAATTTGTGTATTGACGGTCTTTCAACTCACGGACTATCGTTTAATGGCGGAAAGAATCCTGAGTGAACAGACCCTTTGGCCGGAAAGCCATCAGCTCCTGATGGAGATCGGAGCCCAACCCCGAGTCGTGGCACCTTACACCCTGTGGATCTACAACCAGAGTCCCGGCTTTCAGGCGGAGGAGTGTCTGGAAGTGCTGAGAAAATACACTTCTCGCCCAATGACTACTGAGTGCTTATCAAAATATAAACCAGACATCATCCTGTGGCCGTATCACTCGCTTGCCCTTTTGAAAAACTTGAAAGGATACACTATTAAGCGAACTTGGAACACCGTCTGGGGAGAACTTGCAGAAATGGAGCGCATCCCAGCCCCGGCATGATCTATCGCACGCAAAGGGTGGCTCAGTAATATGACAGGCGCTCAATCAAGAGAGATACGCCTCTCGATAGGCATGAAATGATCGATCAAACCCCAGCGGTTCCCGGACCGAAAAACACCAGTCTCGCGGAAATTGTTGTCATCATTGTTTTCTTCGCATCTGGTATTTCGGCTCTTATCTACCAGGTTGTATGGCAACGATTGTTAACCCTCATCTGTGGCGTTGGCGCCGTCACATGTGCCTGGATCGTCAGCATGTTTCTTGCCGGTCTTGGTCTCGGAGCGATCCTCGGCGGTTGGTTGGGCAAGCGGTTCGATTCCCCGGCGATGCTCTACGCGGGCATCGAAAGCATCGTGGGCCTCTTCGGCATCTTCAGTTTTTCAGTTCTCGAGACCCTGAGCCAATCGAACGCACATGCGGGCGTGCGATACTTTCTGGCCACTCTGTTTCTCGGAGTGCCCACCACATTGATGGGAAGCACCCTACCTTTAATCACCAAAATTTATAACAACCGGGTAAGAGATTTCGGCCTAAGCGTTAGCCAGCTTTATTGTGTAAACACCCTTGGCGCGGCGCTCGGGAGCATTCTCGCTTCATATATATTGATTTCGCTTTTCGGTATGCAGGTGGCGCTCAATGCAGCAGCCATCCTTAATTTTAGTCTAGCGGCCGCGTTTTTCCTGATTTCGAATCGTCTGAGAGACGTGCGTAAGCAGACGGTCGCTGTTTTTTCAGCTCCAAGAATAACCTACGCGAAAAGTATTAGACTTGCCGTCTTTTTGACGGGGTTTATTGCCATCGGCTATGAGATCATCTGGTTCCGTTTTATCGGCATCTTTCTGAAAAGTGATGCGTATGCTTTTTCCACGGTATTAGCCGTCTATTTATCAGGCATTGCCATTGGGAGCCAATTTGGAAATTATTTCTGCCGTTCAACAAGGCACCCGCTCTGGAACGTATTTTGTTGGATTCAGCTCCTCATTGGCGTTTATGTCGCACTCAGTGTTCTGGGGTTCTATTATTGCTCGGATTATTATCCTCTGAAGGACCTTTGCGCGCTGACGACAGGGTGGAACCATCAAGCTCAGGGGAATAAAGCGTGGGTCTATTTTCTGGCAGACATGGACGTCTTGTTATGGCCATCCGTTTTTGTCTTTATTCCCACCATCCTGATGGGACTGAGTTTTCCTGTCGCGGCGGTTCTCGCCCGCCAGGATGAAACAGAGGACGCCAACGCGGTCGGACGCATTTATTTTTTAACCGTTTTAGGCAACGTGGCCGGAGGTTTAGTTACGGGGTTGCTTCTACTGCCGCTAATCGGAACAGAACATACCCTTCAACTGTTCATACTGGTTGCCCTCGCCTTCGGGCTTTTAAACGCTGCCGAATTCCGGTATCGGTCCATTTCCATGATGGTTGTTCTTGTGCTGATGGGCGCCATACCATTTTTTCCGAAATCGGGGGCCCTATACGAGCCTCTTCTTCCTCGCCCAAAATCCAATGAACACCTCTATCTACAAGAAGGCCGAGAGGGTATTGTGGCGACCTATCTCGGTCCAAATGATGCGGTCCTAAATCTAATTAACGGCTGGGTCCATGGAGGTCGACCAGGTTATCCCGCTTTTTTCGATGCCATTCAGACACTGAGCCATGCACGAGTCGCAGACCGTGTGCTTTTGATCGGCTATGGCACCGGCGCATCCGCGGACGCAATCCTGAAAGACCCTCGCGTCAAGAACCTCGTCGTTGTCGAGATCAACCATGCTCTTATGCGGAATTTGACAAAGATTACGCTTTTCCGCAAACTTTTAGCCGAACCCAGAATCGATTTCCGTTATGGAGATGCGCGCCATTTTCTGGTTTGCTCTCGCGAGCAATTTGACGTGATTGCCATGGCGCCGCTGCGTTCCAAAGAGCCACTTAGTAATAACCTTTACTCTCGTCAGTTCTTTCAGCTTGTCAAAAACCATCTCAGGCCAGGGGGGATATTTTTTGCCTGGTCCGATGAACCCGCGATCGTTCCGGCTACGCTTTCCGTTGTGTTTAAACATATTCTTATGTACCGGTCATTTACCTTGGCGTCCTCGAAACCGATTCGCAACAATGAGCGACTCGAACGACAGCTCTTTAACTCTTATTCGGAGATGGAACGACGCCACATTAAAGAAGCTGCGAAAACGGTATATTTGGTTGAAGCAAAAGCGTCGAAGTTTCCCAATTTGAAACTCATTAATGAAGATTGGCGCCCCTTATGCGAATATTATCGGCGTCCAGGAATTTTCTGGCTAAGCGAACATGCTCCGGCAATAGTGCGCCGAGCGTTACCTGATCTGGCACGATACACTGATGCCGTTGATCAAAACACGCCCGATTCAGAAGGTATTGACATCGCTTTCGCAAAGTCGGGGTTTTGGGATGAGAGTCGCACACCCAATAGACGAACCTGCCCGCCAGGCGGATGTAGGTGATGTCGTTGCTCCAGATTTGATTCGGTCGTGTGATGGCCAAGTCCTTAAGCAGGTACGGATAGATCTTGTGGCCCGGCGCCGGCTTGCTCAAGTTCCGTTTGGGAATAAGGCCATCAACCCTATCTTCCGCAACAACCGCCGGACCCGCTTGGGATTCACGATAATCTTGTGCTCGCGTGTCAGCCACTCCGGTTTGGGCTGGTAGTACCACATCGAGCGCACGAGCCAATGGGTTCTGATATTCTGCACCTGCCGTTTTTAACCTAGACGGGATGAGGGCCGTTGAGGAAAGCTCCAGAACGATCCCCAGGCTTGCCACCCAAGCGCCCACTGCCACTTAGTATAATTCTCGTCGTGAAGTACCACCTGATCACTTATGGCTGCCAGATGAACACCGCGGATTCGGAGGAGATGGCGCAACCTTTGCAAGACCACGGTTTTTTGGCTACCTCCAAACTTCACGATGCCGCTATCGTCCTTATGAATACCTGCACCGTCCGCGAGCAGGCAGAACACCGGGCGGATTCCAACATCGGGCGGCTGCGCCTCTGGAAGGAGCGGGACCCGAACCGGATCCTCATCATCGCCGGCTGCGCGGCCAGCCGCTGGGGGGAATCCATTAAAACGAAATACCCCTTTATCGATCTCGTTTCTCCGGCGACGCGCAT
>Ga0326728_10011384_pt1 | contig 20352 bp, 10 predicted proteins | sample MB3enrmetagenome_FD_207602 | JGI IMG/M metagenome (GOLD analysis project Ga0326728, IMG submission 207602) | Lab enriched peat soil microbial communities from McLean, Ithaca, NY, United States - MB31MN | ecosystem: Environmental > Terrestrial > Soil > Wetlands > Peat | place: USA: New York... | reverse complement strand
GGCGCAGGTGACCGCGCAGGTGGATGAAGTGAGCGGCCGCGAGTCCAAGATCACGGTAATGATCCACGTCGACGTTAGCCAGCTCCAATTCCGCAAGGACGGCGACCGCAGTGTTGACACGCTGACTTTCCACACCACGCTTTTTGATAGTGACGGCAAGTTCATGGCGGGCAAGGAAGGGTCTCTCGATCTTCACCTGAAGGGAGCAACCTTGACGAAGCTTTCCCAGACCGGCGTCAACGCCAAGAGCACCTTTAAGGCGGCGCCGGGGACGTACCGCGTTCGCGAGGTGGTGCGGGATACCGAGTCGAAGACGATGTCGGCGCTCAACTGCAACGTTCAGGTGCCCACCACCGCGTCCCGACGCGAGGCGCCGGTGAAGCTTGCCCAGAAGACCAGGAAGTCCGCGTCCATGGCAGATTGGACGCTCGCGGAGTTGATGAGCGCGGCGCCCGAACTGGAGGGATTGCAGCCGGCGGAAAACCAGCAGGAACTGCCCATCCTACTGCTAAACGTCGGGGAAAATGTGAAGGCCTTCTTTGACAATTTCCCCAACACCACCGCCCGCGAGCTGATCACCCTGGAACTATCTGGCAATGAGGGGCAGCTTGTTGAGCAACGAACGGAGCGGTTCAACTACTTGGACCTTGCCCTGCCCACGAAGACCGACGTCGGTTTGAAAGAGTATCGGACGGACGCCAAGGGCCGCCCGGCCGAGCCCGTGCCTATCGGCCGCGGGTTTGTATCGAAAGGGTTCGCCTCGCTGGTGATCTACTTCCACCCGGCGCACCTGTCGGACACGGAGTTTCGTGATCTGGGACGGCAGCTTATGGATGGGCGCGAAACGGAAGTTGTTCTTTTCTCTCAAATCCCCGGAAAGGCGCGCCCTGAGGAAACATTGAAGACGCAGGTGCGCTCCATCCCCATCTTGGTGCAGGGATTGGCTTGGATTGATTCCACCAGTTACCAGATCATTCGGATGCGCACCGACCTTTTGCGGCCGCAGGAAGACTTGGATCTGAAGAAACAAACCACCGAGTCGCGATTCACCGCGGTGCACTTCAAGGAATCGCCGCAGGTGTTGTGGCTACCTGAGGAAGTGACGGTCACGGTAGACTGGCGGGGCCAGGTCTATCGCAATCGTCATGAGTACTCGGATTTCAGGTTATTTAGCGTGGAAACTCAGGACCGCTCTAAATCCGCCCAGCGCGCGCCCGATTAGATGGATTCGGGATCGGCGCAATTTGGGCGTATAGTGGGCGAGGAACGATTCGAGAGAAAGATCATGGGTAAAGCTATTTACAAAAATCGCGCTCGCCGCCGGGGTCGAAGCCTTCTTTTCTGCGTGGCGCTGGCGGTTTGGTTGCTGTCCACCGGCACCGGCGCGGCGCCGCAAAATCCCAACCCGCCGGAAGTCCAGGCCCATGAAGGCCCCAGCCACGACGAGACGCCGACGTTCCAGCTTCACGTCGAGCGCAACCTGGTGACGGTGCGGGCCGTGGTGCGCGACGCCAACGACCGCCCGGTGGGCAATCTTCGACAAGAGGACTTCCGGTTATTCGACGATGGCAAGCCGCAGGAGATTTTGGGATTCTCGGTGGAGACCGGCAATCCCCAACCCACCCCGGAAGCCGCGCCCTCTGCGCCGGCGCCGGGGGCGGCGGAAAAAACCCCCGTGGCCCCACCCGCCCCGGCGAAAACCGTCGCCCAACGCTTCGTCATTCTCTACTTTGACGATTTTCACCTGGAGCCGGAGGGAATCGGACGAACCCGCGATGCCGCCTGGGGCTACGTCACGACGGCGGTCCGGCCGCAAGACCGCGTGGCCATCTTAACCGCCACTGGCAAGGACCAAGTGGACTTCACGGAAGATCCGGAGAAACTTCACGACGCGCTGTTTCACCTTGCTCCCAAGCCACGCGTGCCAAACGCCTGTCCTGAGATCGGCGACTACGAAGCTTACCTGGTCACTATACAGGACACTTACGCTCTGGCCATTGAGCATGTGGAGGCCGTCCAATGCGATTGTGGCACAGGAGGATTTGACGCAAAACAGCCTATTGGTGACGTGATGACGGAGCGTTCCGCCCTCCTCATGACACCGTCCGGAGGTGGCGACCCGTGCCCGCCGTCGGCCATGCAGAGAGTGGAACGGGAGGCTGCCTCGGTCTGGGAGCTGGCGAATTTGCAATCCCAGTATTCGTTGCAGGGGATTCAGATGGCCGTTCGCCGTCTGGCGGCCATGCCGGGCCAGCGCACCCTGGTGCTGGTTTCGCCCGGCTTCTTGACCCTGACGCGGGCGGGTGATATTGACGACATCACCAACCGGGCGTTGCAGCAGGACGTGGTCATCAGTGCGATCGACGCGGGCGGCCTCGCCCCGCGGAAAATGCACCATATGATCTCCGGCCGTCTCGACCTGGAGTCCCGCCAGTCCTTGATCGAAAATATCGGAACGGTGTCATCCCAAGACGTTTTGGCAGGCCTGGCCGCTGCGACGGGTGGAGTGTTTTTTCACAACAGCAACGATTTGAACGACGGCTTCCGCCAGGCGGCCGCCGTTCCCGACGTCTACTATGTGCTCACCTTCTCGCCGGCGGACATCAAGCTGGACGGAAAGTTCCACGCGCTCAAGGTGACCCTCAACAACCAGGAGCGTATGACCGTCCAGGCGCGCCGTGGCTATTTTGCCTCCGCCTCCGGCTTGGCCGGGCAGCCTTCCAGCCAGGACGAACTGGAGAAGGTGGTGTTCTCGCAGGAGGAAATCCACGGGCTGCCGGCGCAGGTCACCGCTCACGTGGAAAAAGTGAGCGATCACGAGTCCAAGCTCACGGCAGTCATTCATGTTGACGTCGGTCTGCTGCACTTCCGCAAGGAAGCGGACCGCAGCGCTGACAAGCTGATTTTCCACACCACGCTTTTTGATCGCGACGGGAAGTACATTACCGCCAAAGAGGCATCGCTGGACCTTCGCCTGAAGGATGCAACCCTGGAGAAGCTCACCCAGTCCGGCCTCAATGCCAAGACCAGCTTTCCGGTGGCCCCAGGCACGTACCGAGTTCGCGAGGTGGTGCGGGATACCGAGTCGAAGGGGATGTCGGCGCTAAACTGCATCGTGGAAGTGCCGGGCCCACCGTCCCCCGAGGGGGCCGGTAAATAGTTGCATGTCATAGCAAATAAACAACTTATGCTTCGATTGCGGCTCCTGCTGGCGGCTTAGGTCCAAAATCGCCACCCGTGGCCAAGGCTGGGTCCGGGATCGAGGCGGACAAGCAACCATCAGAATCCCTCGCTGATATACCTTTTCCACCCATCACAACTATTTATCGTTCCATCCCAAAATCCTTAGCTCCCCTTTATGCCTTGTTCACAGGTCGCAGCTTAGAGTCAGACCATCAGGGCTACGCGAAGCTTCACTGCACGACCGGAAATGGTGGGCTCGCGAAAGGCTGCACCAAAGCAAGTTGGGAATGGTCGGCTGCTGCCGCGGGCGGTAACTCGAGTTGATGAGGTAATGCAGAACCCCGTCGGGAGGGACCTACAATGGTTAAGAGACTGACGTGCCAAACGCTTTTGGTAATGACTCTGGTCTTGGGAAGCGTCGCCTGGGGCGTGCAAATGCCCGCGTGGATCAGCAATGACCGGGATCTGAAGTCGGCTCTCAAGGCTGCGAAGACGCCGGCGGACCACGAGCGCATTGCCGCCTACTACGCGGTGAAGGCCGACCGGCAGGATGCCGCAGCGGCGGATTATGAGAGGGCCGCCGCGGCGTACCGCAACGGCCCGGTGGTGAAGAACCTCACGGCGCCGAATACGGCCGCGCGCTACGAGACCATCGCCAAGGAATTCCGCCAGGCGGCACGCACCAATCGCGCGTTGGCGGAATCCCACGCCCTGATCGCCCGGACCGCTGAAGAAGCCGCGCAGTGAATCCGGCGCACGGGGGACCGTTCTGTTTAGGTTAACGCATGCGGGCCGTTGCCCCGGGCTTTGCCAGGGCGCCCGTGGGAGCGGAATGCCGCCGCGCCCGGCTTCCGGCAAACCGCTCATTACTCCCACCGATGATCCGATGATTCCATCATCGGACCATCGGTTCACTCCGTTGCTGTGACCCGACGCATGGACTTGCCAGTGTTCTTTCCAGTGAAACAGGTAGTCGATCTCTTGCCGGCCTAAACAACCTTAACCTAGGGCTTCTTCTCCACCAGATTGTTGCCAAACAGGAACCCAATCTCCGCGGCGGCGCGAGGCTGATTGCTTCTCAGGCCCAACGGCCCAAAAGCGTCGCCGGACGCGAAGCTGCCGGCATGAACCAGGGAGAACTCCCCGCGCACGAAGAACCCTCCCGCTTGGAAGGTGGGCGTCACGGTCACGGAGGTGCCCGCGCTTCCCGGGCCGAACATCAGGTTGACGGATTTCTGTGCGGCGCTTCCCGAGCTGGAGATGTACTCATAGCGCCCCCCCAGCGCGAAGCCGTGTTTGAAGGCGTGACTCAGCAACACCGCCTCGCCCTGCGTTGACGCTCCATTGACGATGCCGATCTTCACGTCAGTGGGGACGTCGGTGTACTGGAAGTAGGGCTGGATGATCCAAGGCCCCTTGGTGAAGGTGTAGATCACATTGTAAATGCTGCCGTTGTTCTGCACCGGAGTGGCCAGGGTCTGAAACGCGGTCTTGGAGAAGTTCCCGCCTCCCACGAAGGACAGAGCGTGCGCTCCCTTGGTGTAGGTCAACGAACCGGTGAGCCACGTGTAGCGGTTGGAATAGAAGCCGTCGTTCAAGCTCAACGAGGCGGTGAACTTGCCCATCGTCTGGTTGATCTGGATGCCGCGATTGACGGCGTTTTCCTGATTCCATAGAATGCCGCGCTCGATGTTCACGTTTTCGAACGAGAAGGTGTACTCAGCGCCAATCAGCGTGGGCAACTGGCCGACCATGATGGAGGTGTTCTTCGACGGCACCAGCTTCAGAAAGGCGACCGGCAGGGGGCCATAGAAGTCGGATAACGTCTTGCTGGTGTCGAGGTACGGAGTGGCCAGCGCCGGCATGTTGTAGGTGCCCGCCTGCAAGTAGAACTGAAACCAACCGTCCGCCTTTTGAATCCACACCTGTCCATTGCTCAAAGTCGCCTGGGCGGATTTATCGCCCGGGACGTAGTTGCCCTGCCCCAGGGCGTAGCCATTCAGAATGCCGTTCACGGCGATCTTGCCGAAAGGTCCGGCGTCGAAGGTGACGGGAGGGATTCCCGCCAGCGGTCCGGTTATGGAAGGCGTGGGCAGCGCGGTGGCGGGCGCGGGCGCGGCGGGAGCGGTGGACACCAGTTCGGCCGGCTTCGGCGCGTCCGCCGACGGCCCGCCAGGCGGCGGGTCCTGCGCGCGACAAACCGCGTTCAACCCAAGGCAAAGGACTATCACGGCGAGGTTCTTCAGATGCAATTTCATGATCCTCCTTATTTGGTAAGTTGGCGAAAACGTGCGTGCGCCGGGAATGGCGCTTGCTTCGGCGCCCAGGCTCAGTGCGGCGATCGGACGAACAATACTCATTGATTCGTATGCTCCTTCTCCCCCAGCAGAGACGAGTGGAAGTCTCGCTTGCGAGATTCTCTGTCTCTGTAACAAGTGGAATGAGCCTAGCGGCTAAGCGAACGGAGGGTCAAAGTCATAGTATTTCTGGGGATGATAAATCGCGAAATTCTGCGAAGGATAAAAGGCGGATTTCTGGTGCGGATAAAAATTTGCTTGGTCAAAGGAAATTTCTGCTGACGATAAAAGGCGCGTTTATGGTTCGCAGAAAAATCCGTCCACAGTGTCTCCCCCCGAGCTTTCAGGCGCGAAGGATGGAGCGCACGAGTTTGCGCGCTTCCATAACGAACTGCTCCATCTCCAGAAGGAAATTGGCGGATGCACTGTTGGCGAGCGTGGGATACTCGCGCGTCAGGACCGCCCAGGAGGGATCCTCCTCCAGCTTCCAGTCGGGCGACTCGTTGATGCCGTAACCCAATTCGTGAATCTGGCAGAGCCGATCCGACAAGCTGACCAGGGACACCAGCACGGGATGGAGTTTGGCCTGCTGCACGTCGTGGTGGTGTTCCACCACCTCCGCGATGTCCTCCGGCAGGCGCCAGTGTTCGGCGAGGATTTTCCCCGTGTCGCAGTGCGTGAAGCCCAGCGCGGAACGCTCGGCTTGATGGAGCGGAATCTGCTCGGAACGTGACAGTTGCGCGGCGGCGCGAAACTCCTCCTGGAAGCACAGCATGTTCACCAGTTCGCCCAGATCGTGCAGCAACCCGGCCAGGTAAGCGCGCTCCGGTTCCTTGTAGCGGGCCTTGCGCGCACAGAAGCGGCTGACCAGTCCACATCCCAGGGAATGTTCCCAGAAGACCAGCGGGTCAATAACCCAACTGTCCTTGGGCAGCAGATTGAGCAAGCTACAGGAAAGGAGGATCTCGCGGATTTGCCGCACGCCGAGCACCACGATGGCGCCGTGCACGGACTTGACCTCCCGCGAGCGGAAGTACAGGGCGGAATTCGCCACGCGCAGGCACTGGGCGGAAATCGACTCGTCACACGACACCAAGTCAACAATGCGTTGGACTTCCACCTGGTCCACCGGCCGTTCCAGATAGAACAGCAGAGGCCGGATAATGGCCGGAACAGTGGGGATGGAATTCAGCCTTTCCACTCGTTCACGAATCAGCTCTCGAAGTGTGGGCGTCATGGTCGACCTTGTTATCCCTCAGCTTCTTATCGGCAGCTTGGGGGTTTTACATGAGCCTTTAGGATCGGATCATCGGATCATTGAGCCATTGGTGATTGCGATTGGTGATTGGCGGGTTTTGACTTTGGGTTATCCAGTTTCCAGCTTCCAGTTTCGACTTTCTGTCCTCCCCGTCGGCAAATGGGCTCATCCTCTGAGCAGAAACTGCCGATAAGCGATGTGGGGGAGTATGTCACGCGGGGTTGGGTCGCAAGTGCGGCCCTTCTCGCCGTCGTCGTTCCAGTCGCGGCGGAGCGTGGCGTGGGGATCACGGCGGCGACCATTCGGCCAGTTGTAGGGCCGAACAGCGTTCGGCCAAGGCCGAGCGCCGCTCGGCCCCGCGCCACGTGGCACGCGCAGCCTGTCTCAATGAATCGGGCGTCCCGCCCGTGTGCGGTCATGGCCGGGACCCCGATGGATCGGAGCAAGTCGGCCAGGCCACGCCGCGGGTGGCGGCTTTGCCGCCCCGCATGTCGTACGGGCACGCCACGGGGTGCCCTGGCGTCGGCCATGCCGGCGGGGAGGCAGGCACAAGGCCAGCCCCTACGCAGCAACCTTGCGCTACGCCGCTGACCGTGGCATCAGCATTCAACGAAGGTTCCGCACAAGGAAAGGGCCACTGGCCTTTGCGAACAGCGGCGGTCAAGTGTATGTTATCGGTCGGACGGGAGGTCGAGCATGGTGACGATGACGAGTGAGTCGCATCCCTTGAGAATTGATCCGGTCAGCATCGCGGGGTTGAAAGGAAGAATCGGCTTAACCTCCTGTCCGGGCATGAAGCTGGCGAATCGGTTGACGGGGACCTGGGACTACAACCTGGATCTGGATCTCGACCGCATCCGGGACTTTGGAGCCAAAGCACTTGTCACGTTGATGGAAGGCCCCGAGCTAATAATGGTCCGGGTGCCGGGCGAGGAGTTGGAAGCGAAATCCGCTGCTCGCGGGATCGATTGGCACCGCCTCCCGATCAGGGACGTCCACGTTCCCGACGAAAGCTTCGAAACCCTATGGACGTATGCGGGGGCCCGGGTCCGCAGACATTTGATGGAGGGCGAGAACCTGGTGATGCACTGCTTCGGGGGGCTGGGGCGGACGGGCACCATCGCGGCGCGCTTGCTGGTGGAATTCGGCGTGGACCCCGAAAAGGCCATTCAGGAGATTCGGATGGCACGCCCGGGGTCAATCCAAACCCGCGAGCAGGAGGAGTACGTTCGGAAGCACAAGGCGATGGTGCGGCTCCAGGACCGGGAGGGAGGAGCGATCCCCAGAAATGAGAGGGCCCTCGCCTGCCTTCTCGGGGGGGCAGTTGGTGATGCGTTTGGATATGCCGTGGAGTTCAGTTCGTTTTCGGACATTCGCAGAAAGTTCGGTCCGGCGGGAATCCAGGACCCCTCCCTGACGAATGGAAAGCTCGTGGTCTCGGACGACACGCAGATGACGCTGTTCACCCTGGAAGGAATTTTGAACGGGCTCGAAGACCCGTCACCGTCCACAGAGACCTTCGTGGAATCGGTCCGGCTCTCCTACCTTGATTGGCTGGCAACACAGGGCGACCTGGATGGGCATGGAACACAGGGCGAGAATCATGGCCATCCTCGGCAGAGCAGGGGTTGGCTCGCTCATTGCCCCGAACTGCAGGTGTTGAGGGCTCCGGGGTTGACGTGCCTTTCCAGCTTGCGACACGGTGGCCATGGGACGATCGAGGCACACCTCAATTCTTCAAAGGGATGCGGAGGTGCCATGCGGTCGGCCGCGGTCGGCCTCTTCCGTCCTTTCGACCCCAAGCAGGCGTTTGAACTCGGCGCACGGTCCGCCGCCATTACCCACGGCCACCCGAGTGGCTACCTCAGTGCGGGGATGGTCTCCGCCATCGTGTGTTACCTGATGGAGGGGACGGACATTCACGCCGCCACAGAAGCGAGCCTCCAGATCCTGAAGGGATGGGATGGGCACGAGGAAACTCTCCATGCGGTTACGAAAGCTCTCCGCTTGGCAAGTGCTGGCTCCCACGATTATCCGACCACGATTCATTCCATCGGGAGCGGAAACGTGGGGGAGGAAGCGCTGGCCATCGCCCTCTATGCCGTCCTCATGGGTGGGTCCTACGTCGAGGCCGTCCGCATTGCGACCAACCACGACGGGGATAGCGACAGCACGGCATCAATCGCCGGCCAGCTCTGGGGCGCATGGAAAGGCTTGAAGGAGATTCCCCACCGATGGATCACGAAGCTGGATGTGCTCGTTCCCGCCCTGCGACTTGTGAAGGAGCCGTTGGAGAGTGTTTCCTTGGTTTGAACGGCGGCATAAGAGCGCGCAGCCCATCAGTAATTTTCTGACCGTGGTGCTTTCTCACGCGTGATACCCCAAGGGCAATCGCACGTCATCAATCTGAATCGAAAGAGAACGGTGTCAGAGCGCCTGATGACACCTTATTTCCCCTTTCCAAATCGTGGAACTGGAATTGCCCCAGGGCCACTGCCGGCACGGCGAAGAATGCCAAAAGGAAAACAGTACGTGTTTTCAATTTCTCACCTCGCGGCGGGATTGTACCGCGGGGGTTTTTCAATATGTGGAGGCCATCAAGAAAAACAGCATAAACATCCAATGCCCGGGTGCATGATTCTGGCCGCCGGGAGCTTCGGGGGGCTATGCTGCAGTTCGTTGCCGGGGGAATACCAGCGGCGTCCCGTCTTCGGTACAAATGGCGAAGTCGTCGGGATAGCTGGTGTGGCATTGGGGACAGACCTTTCCCAGGTTGTAGGTGGGAATTGCCGGCGTGTCTTCCGGCCGGGTGCCTAATTCTTCCTGGCCCGGGCGGTCACTCATGCCGGGCACAAGGTCCTCAAGATGCAACGCGGAGCCCATAGGGCGAGTATCCGCCCAGGCCGGCTTGTCCTGTTGGGGGGGAGGTTGAATTTCTTCTTCCGCGCGCTCGATTTCGTGTATCAACTCCCGGGCGTGGGCGGGTCGCCGTTCGGGATCTTTCTCCAGGCACCGCATCACCGTATTGGCGAGGGATTCGGGAATGACTAAATCCGGCCGCACCGAGAGTATGGGTCGAGGCGGTTCGTGGACATGCGCCGAAAGCCATCCCAAGACATCGTTCGCCTGGTAGGGCATCTCGCCGGTTAGCATCTGATACATGAGGAGACCCAGCGAATAGAGATCCGAGCGGCCATCCGGATGCCTTCGCGGCTTCCTGGCTTGCTCGGGCGACCAATGCGACACATGCCCGGTGCTTAACAACCGCGGATCAAAACCTGACTGAAATTGAGCCTCTTGAAGCTTGAGCGTGCCAAAGCCCATCAGCTTGGGTTTTTCACCATCGGCGCCCAGGGTGACGAAGATGCTTTCCGGCTTAACGTAGCCGTGCACAATGTCCAGGGCGTGGGCCGCTTCCAACCCGGCGCCCACCTGCTTGGCGAGGTGACAGACACGAACCGGCGCCAGGGGGGCTTCCTGGTGGATGATCCTCGCGAGGCTTTGGCCCTCCACGTACTCCATGACGATAAAGGGGCGTCCCTCGTCATCCGCATCGACATCTTCCACGCACACGACGTTAGGATGACAGAGTTTCATCCGGCTCAGGGCATCCTTTTTGAAAGCCTCACAGATTTCGTCCGGACAACCCCCTTTGAAGACCACGAGGGTGCGAAATCGTTCATGTTTGAGCTGGAGAACCTTGAAGGAAAGGCGGGGATCTTCCGCCGCCCCAGCAATCCCGGTGGAGACGGTCAGGGGCAGCTTGGCCAGGATGCGGTAATTCCCGGCGATGACCAAGCCTTCCGACCAGAGCTCGGGGGTCGCCTCCGTCTTTGGGGCGGAGGCAACTATCGTGGCATTGGGATCCGGCTGCGCGGGCCGTTGGATCTCCCGTTCCGCGCGCTCGATCTCCCGGATCAGCTCCCCGGCATTGGCGGGCCGCCGCTCGCGATCTTTTTCCAAACAACCCATGACCAACTTGGCCAGCGACTCGGGAATGTCCAAATCCGGGCGCACCGTCGAGATGGGGGTGGGAGGAGTTGTGGCATGGGCCCGCAACCAATCCACGGTGGAGTCGGCGTGAAAGGGAAACTTGCCGGTAAGCATTTGATACATGATGAGGCCCAGCGAATAGAGGTCCGACCGGCCATCCAATTCCTCGCTGCGCATACCCATGACCTGCTCGGGGGATAGATACTGCGGCGTGCCCAGGATGACCCCCACGGCCGTCTGCAAGCCGTCACCCCTGTGGGCTTCCTTGAGCTTGGCGATGCCGAAGTCCAACACTTTGGCCACTTCCTCACCGGCCTCAGGTGTCGCCCCGCCCCCTTCGTCGGGGCGCAGCAGGACGATGTTGTCGGGCTTGATATCACGATGGACCATCCCCAGCCGGTGGGCCGCCTCCAGCCCGGCGGCGGCCTGCTTGGCGATGGAGCAGGCCCGCAACGGCGCCAGCGGGCTCTCCTTTTCCAGGACTTTCCGCAGGCTCCGCCCCTCCACGAATTCCATGACGATGAACGGGCAGCCATCCTCCGATTCGTCCATGTCCTCCACGCGCACGACGTTCGGATGTTTCAGCTTGTTCATGAGGATGGCTTCGCGCTCGAAGCGCTTGACGAACTCCGGCTTGGCCGCCAAGTCGCGCCCCATGACCTTGAGGGCACGTACCTCATCGAACTTCACGTGCATCGCTTTGTATACCGCGCCCATTCCGCCCTGGCCGACCTTGCTGAGAATGCGGTACTTGCCCCGCACCACCGTACCCTCACCCCAGCCATCGACGGCGACGAGGGGCACGGCGTGGTGCGGACAGAGTGCGAAATGGTCGGGAAATACCGCTTTGCAGGTGGGACAATTCTTCATGAGCCTGCTGGGCTCCTTACAGCGGGCCTAGTGTAGCACAAGTGGGGGGACGGGGACAGGCACCATTGTCCTCAGCACCTCTGTCCCCACATTTCCCGCCTACCGCTGCGCTGCTCCGCGCTACCGCTCTGCATCCATGATCGCCACAACCTTACCAATCACGATGGCCGCATACGGGAAGTGCCGCCCTCCCGACGCCGTCGGGACAGGTTCCGGGCGGCGCTACGTCTCGCGGTACGGTCCGCGTAGCGCCCGCAAAACGTCACTTCAACAACCCGCAAGCCGCAGCGGGACGCAAAGTACACGTGCCCCTGCGCTCTAATGCTCTGCGGGCGCCTCCTTGGGCGTCGGAGCGGCATCCGAGCCCAGGCGGCCCATCACCGCTTGGCGCTGGTCTTTGGCCCACTGATTATCAGGCGTCATCCGCAGAATATCCTCCAGATCACTCAACTCGCTCTTCCAATCATTCTGTTTGTCAAATGCCTTGGCGCGATTCACATAAGCTCGCGCGAATTCCGGCGCCAGCTCCAGGGCGTAGCTGAGGTCCTGGATGGCGTGTTGGGTGTCGCCCGTTTCGAGGTAGGCCCAGCCCCGGTTGTTGTAAAACGTGGAGGTGTACGGAGCAAGTTTGATGGCTTGCGTGTAATCCGGGATGGCGAGGTCATGCCGGCCCGAGTACGAAAAGGCAAGTCCCCGGTCGTCGTAGAGTTGCGCCCAGTCGGGGTGTTGCTGAAGGAGGGCGGTGTAATCCTTCGCTGCCGATTCGTAATCCTTGGTTTCGTAAGCCGCCTGGGCGCGCAAGCGCAGAGCGAGGTCCCAGCCCGGCGTCAAGGTCAAAGCTCCATTGGCGTCCTGGATGGCTCGCGCGTAATTCCGCAGCCGGCGATTTTCGTACCCGCGGCGCAGGAAATCAGCGGGGGTCTTGGGCTCCGGCCAGTTTTCAAGGGACGCGCCTGCGGCCGTCCGTGCCGGCAGGGCGGCGGGCTTCGGGGGGAGGTAATCGCGCCCTGCCACGCGAGCGAGGTTGGTCCGCAACACTCCTTCGATGTTGCCTCCGTAACCAACCTTGTAATCGGCGATGACGCCGTTCTTGTCAATCAGCACCATGGTCGGCAAGGCGTGGGCCGAGTAGTTGGCGATCACGGCGTCGCCGTGCGGGGGGAGCAGGATGGGGTATTCGTAGTGGTTCTGATGGATGAAATTGCGGACGGTTTGCGCATCCTCGTCCACGTCGATGCCGATAATGACGACGTCTTGCTTTTTGAATTGCTTGAACAACGAGTTGAGCACAGGCATGGCCATGCGGCAAGGCCCGCACCAGGTGGCCCAGAAATCGAGGAGAACCACTTGGCCCTTGAGGCCGGCCAACTGGAAATCTTCCCCATCCAAATCGCGGAGCTTGAAATCGGGCGCCGGCCGCCCCAGGAGCGCCGCACGTGGGTCCGTATTGCCGGTGTTTTGTTCCGTGGCCCCAGGCGGGGGCGTGAAGGTGAACGTGCTCGCCGCCAAATCCTGGTTCATCTGCACGCGGGTGTACAACGTGGTCTCGAGGCTCGTGGTTTTTGCCGCGGACTGCCCCACGCCAGCGATCACGGCCACCTGGGTTTTCCATACCAGGTGCGAGGCCTTGTCGATCCAGTAGAGGACATCTCCATAGTCGGTGTTGCGTGTCTGGAAGCGGTCATAATGCGCCTGGATGACCTCGCAGAGGTGCTGCACACCACCGGCTTCGAGCGACTCCTCCCGCAGAAGTTTCGATTCCAGCAAATTGGTGGTGAGAAATCGAAGGTCGATCGCGGTGGTGAATAGAAAAACCGGATTCGGGCTGCCCGCATTCGTGACGTACTTGTTGGTTCGAGCAAAATAATACCAGTGCTTTTCCCCGTCGCCCACTTGCAGATCCGTGCCCGCCGCGCTTTTCGATTCCAGGCGGAACTTGTTGTCGGGGGTGAGGGTCACGACGAAGGGAGTGCGCGAAACGTTGTCGACAAACTCGTCGTGCTGCTCGCGGACCTTCGTTCCCTGCAACACGAGGTTGGAAGCTCCCCGGTAAGCGGAGGCAACCTGATTGAGAACCGCGGCGGGGCCCTCCGGCTCGGGCGGAGAATCCTGCGCGAAAACTACCCCGGCCGCCAGTAGAAAAATGGCTATCAGGCTTTTCATGGAAGCACCTCGACAAATCCCCCTGCTAACTAAGGTTTGTACCACGGTTGCCATGCATTTTTCTAGTCGCCTGGCGGCGAAGGCGCGACATGGCGCCCATGGAAAACCTCGGGGACGTGGTGGACTGTTCCCGCCCCCCCGCTCAAAGCCGAGGGGAAAGTGGTAGCCCGCTACTCCCCCTGATCAGGGCAAATCCTCGGCCGAGGCCAAGTCGGACAAAGTCACCGAAAAGGTGACGGCTTTGACGATTTCTGGAGAATTTGACATCCGTTAGGTTGGCGAATCTGGCGTTCGTCAAAAAACTCGATACCTCAGCGAGCGCACGCTCCCAATCCAAATCTGCAACCGCAAGTGGCGGGTCGCCAAAAGCTCCCTGTGGTAAAGCTCCGGATAGTCACAGATTAATTTTCAGGTCGATACCCTATTGACTTTTACGTCATTGCCGTCGTAAGGTTATGGGCGTTCAGATCCCCTGTCGGCGTGGTGAAGCATCGCCCCATCCTGGGCGATGCTGAAGGTGTCAAATGAATAGAGGTTTTGGCACACTCCTCGTTCTCGCCGTCGCTATTTCCCTTCTAACGTTCCCGCCGATACGCGCCCCCTCAGCGGTGGAGACATCTGCGCCACCACCCGCCCCGCTACCGGACCCCAACCCACTCAATTTCAAGCCTTGCGAATCCGAGGAAGATTACATACAGTGCAAAACCTGCGCAGAATATTGTCCGGCGGGAGACCTCAAGGACGCCATCAAGGCGTTCTTTGCATGTCAACTGAATCTGTCGCCGCCCGTCACCCAACCCGCGCCACAATTCCCCATTCAAATTCCACTTGCTGACAGAAAGAGTATCAAGTTTATCTTGGCGATCGTTCCCGACCCGGTGCACACTCACCTCAGCCTGTTCTTTGATCGAACCACCGACGCCATCGAGATTGCCGCGCAGGCCTCAGCTTATCTCTTTGACCGCTCGACCATGCCTTGGGATAACCAAACCCATCCGGAACCAACCGACTTTCAACTCCGCGAAGCCGAAGGGCAATGGCAGCAGGAAAAGGAATCGATGCCCGGGTTGATGATCTTCCGCAAAAGCTCACCGCCGCCCGGACACCCGCCTGAGGACGGGCAGGGCTGTGGCAAGCCATTGTCAAGCGCGGTTACAAGCCGCGAAAAGCAGCCCTCAACTCTCCCCTGCCGGGATGATGAGCCGCTCTTCGTTTTTGTGGTGGGCGAAACACCCACCGGGGGCATCAACAAAGATCAATTTGTTAATGCCGTGCGAATGATCTCCGAGCTGGGAAAAGAAAGCGCCGATAAAGCGGATTTGCATATCCTCGGGCCAACATTTTCCGGCTCACTCCAATCGCTTCGGCAGCTTCTTTCCGAGGTTTCCTCCCACTACCAATTCACGAGAATTTCGATACGCAGCGGCACAAACACCAGTGGAAGGACGGTGCAATGGTTTACAGATGAGCTTCACAAGATCAATCTAGAATGGTCCTATACGACCTTCCAGGAAGGTGATGCCTACGCTATTGAGCGATTCCGGCGGTTTGCCATTACGCAAGGGTACAAGTCCCGCCAAATTGCCGTTTTATCGGAGGGGGAAACTGCATACGGAAATCTGGAAGGAATTTCGCAGGATATTGTTCCGCTTTACTTTCCCAGGGATATTTCTCAGTTGCGGGGCGCCTACCAGCGGGGGGTGAGTCAAGAGGACCGCTCCGAGGGTGCAAAACGCCCTGCCCCATCGACCTCGCTGCCTCTGAACCTCGAGGACCGAGGCGGAGACAGCGTACCCGCCTATTCACCCGTGCAAACACCGCTTTCCCAGGAAGCCATCATGCAGGGCATCACCACCACGCTGCTCCAGCACGGAGTTTACTTTGTGGTGCTGCGTGCTACCAACCCCCTAGACCTTCTCTTCCTGGCTCGTTACCTCCGCACCGCCTACCCCGAAGGACGCGTTGTAACGATTGGGTCCGACCTGCTTTTCAGGCGAGAGCTCGATACCAGCCTGCTGTACGGAGTCCTGGCAATTACTCCTTACACCCTTGTCCCCGGGGCCGACGACCAGGTTTCTCGCCCGCCCTGCCCCCAGGGTGAAGAGAGCGTTCATTTCGATCGCATCTTCCCCAGTTCATTTTCCTCGGGGACCTACAATGCGATGGTCTCCACCCTGGAATCCTGGCAAGCAATACATGCGGCCCATCCTAAACGGGACCCCGTCAGTGGAAAATATATGGACCTGCCTCCCAGCCAAAACTACACCGAATATGGCTGGCCTGACATCGCTGGGAATCTGGACCGTGCAAGCTATCTTCTTTCCCCTCCCTTGACGCTCACCGTTCTCGGCCATTTTGGGTATTGGCGACTGGCTATGCTGGACAGCGACCAGTACGACCGGGAGTGGAATACCGCGACAGCGGTCTCCGGCGAGTTTAAGGCAAAAGGGTGGAAGGCTCCCAATCAGTGCGAGAGCAAGGATAAGAAGCCGACGCCTGAGAATAGCGATCTCCATGCCATGGGGTGGCAGCCTCCGGGGCAGTTTCTAGCCTGTGTTAGCTGGGAGTGGAAATTCTTAACTATTCTTACCTTTGCCTTGGTTCTCGTGTACAGCGTGGTACTATTCCGGGCTTCCATTGTCAATCCTTCCGACGTGATGGCCAATTTTGCTTCCATCCAAGAGCGCGAAGGTGAATGGCAACGCAGCTATACCCTCGTCATTCTGGATTTACTCCTTCTGGCCCTGTTGCTGGCTGTGGTCTGGCCATACGCTTGGTGGTGGACTTATCAGCTTAATTGGCTGCGGTTTCTAATTCTCTCGGTAACAATCTTGGTATTTGTTTGCTTCTGTGTTGACGATTTGGAGCGGAGGATTCCTCCGCGCCCCCAAGAAAGGCGGGCGATTGGCCGCACGCAAGGACTAGCACTTATCATCTGCTTTTTACTTTGGGCAGGCTTGCTGTGGATATTTCATGCCTGGGTCGAAATGCACTGCTGGCCATTTCCCGGCGCGTGGCCCGTCCTTTATGTTTTCGTCTCGCTAGGATTTCTTATTGCTATATGGACAAGCAGATTACGGCTGAAAGCAGTTTGGACATTTTTGGCGGTCTTTGCCGCCGGAACGGCGGCCGTCTCCGAGATTTATACTCCAATCCCCACCGCCTTCATGAACCTGCTGACTTACCGCTCCATGTTCTTGGGATCGGGCGTCTCACCTGCCTTGCCGTTTCTCCTGCTCCTCGCCGCGGGGTTGTGGTGGGCGTGGTATAGCATCTCAGGGCTGGCGCTTTTGGATGCCCGGCGAGCCCGGCTTCCTGACAACCTCCGAGACCGACGCTTATTCCAATTGTCCTGGGCTGGGAATAGGAAGCTGCTGGATGTGCTGAATCCACCGCCGCGGGACCCGAGAGTATTGCTCCCGGCGCTATTGGTCGTACTGATCTTTAACCTTGTCGCTGACGTATGGCATCCGATTCGCAGTTTGGAAGGCATAGGATGCGATCAGTGGTACAGAGTTGTATTAACTCTGGCAGTCTTCGCATTGCTCTGTCAGCTCCGCGTGCTGGCGGTCTCGTGGCTGGAGCTCCGTCGCCTTTTGGTCGCTCTGGATGGCCTTCCCCTGCGACGAGCCTTTGAGCCGCTGGAAGGCTTTTCGTGGAAACCCCTCTGGCGGCTCCGAGGCGGAGTGCTGGATGACTTGCTTCAGATGGCATCGAGGCAGGTCCAAACCTTGCAGAACTTGCAGAACATTCTTCCTGAGGAAGAATCACGCCTTCGTGAGGACATCCAACAAACCCTTAACCAACATGAAAAAGTCTCCGAGGGGTTCAGGTTGACAAGAAGCACGACTGATCGCGACTATGCGGCAGTTTTCCAGGCCCAATTAGTGAGTGATTTTGAGCGTCTCCAGCAGCGGCTGGCAGAGACCACCGGCAGCACGCTTCAAATGATGGTAAGGCAGTGGCAAACTGAAACTCAGTCCGAATTCACGTCACCGGGCTCTCAGCAAGACGGCGACAAACAGAAAGGAAAGGAAGCAACAACCAACTTGGAGCCCCTGACCAGGCTCGCGGAACACTTTCTCTGCCTGGCCCAGTTTAATTTCATTCTTAGTGTCCTGATGTGCATGCGGACTCTGGTCATGACCGTCGGCGGCATGTTTGTTTTTATTCTGCTTTCCGTTAACTCGTACCCCTTCGAACCGAAACAGACGCTCCGCACCTTGATGGTCCTCCTCTTTCTGGTCATCGTATCGGTGGTGGCATTTGTTTACGCCCAGATGCATCGCGACGTAACGTTGAGCCATATTACCAATACCAAGCCCGGGGAACTCGGGGCGGATTTCTGGTTTAGACTGGCCACGTTTGCCGCCGTCCCCTTATTGAGCCTCCTTCTGGCACAGTTTCCCGAGATGAACAACTTTCTCTTCTCGTGGCTCCAACCGGTTCTTCAGTCTTTGAATCGCTGAGTTTGCCAAGTGGGTTTATAGATAGTTTCCGGCAACACGAGTTGCGCGCAACAGTTGGAATCCGACAGATATTCGAGGCGAACACGCCCGGAGGCGACGATGGAACCATTCAAAATCGGCATCAATATGGCAGGCGCCATCTCCGCGGGCGCCTATACCGCGGGCGTGCTGGATTTTCTGATCGAAGCGTTGGACCAGTGGTATGCGGCGAAGGAGGAGTGGAGAAAGGATAGGACTAAACCGCCCGTTCCCCTGCACGACGTTTCCCTCGAGGTGTTTTCCGGCGCGTCGGCGGGAGGCATGTGCGCCGCCATTGCGGCCTTGCAAGTGCGTGAGGAGTTCAAACATGTGACCGCGCCGACCCTGGGACAAACTACCAATCGTCTCTACCGAAGCTGGGTGGAAGAGATCGATATAACACACCTACTCAAGTCTGAGGACCTGGAGTCTGGTGGTAACGTGATCTCCTTGTTGGATTCAACCATCATCGACCAAATCGCTGAGAGAGCGTTGGCGCCGTCGGCTGCCCCGCCAAAACCCAGAGACTATATCTCCAAGAACCTCAACATATTCCTGACTTTGACGAATCTGCGCGGTGTTCCCTACCGTCTTTATAGCGACGCGTCAGATGCTATCGAAGAATCCACCGCTTACTACGGCGACCGGATTCAATTCGAAATGGTCCAGCCCGGCAATGCCCCGGAGTCTGAACTTGCCAAACCTCTGCCGCTGGATTCTCCGGGCGATGAGGTGTGGCAAATCCTGTGCACCGCCGCTAAGGCGACAGGAGCGTTCCCGGTATTCCTCGCACCGCGGGTGCTCACGCGAAAAGCCAACGACTACCTTAAGCCAATGTGGCCGACGTGCCACAACACCCAGGCTTCAGAAGTACTTCCTGAATGGTCATTAAAGCCCGAAGGGACGTGGGAGACGTTGAATGTAGATGGAGGAGTGATTGACAATGACCCCTTCGACTTGGCCCATGATTACCTTTTTGACCACCACCTTAAAAAGCACGGCCGAAATCCCCGTGAGGCGATAAAGGCAGACCGGGCGGTTCTGACGGTGGCGCCCTTCCCGGCGGAAAGCGCATTTGACCCCCACTACAACCCGGAGACGAACTCCGGGGTATTTCCGGCCTTGTCCCGGTTATTTACGGCATTGATTTCACAGTCGCGTTTCTTCGGGGAATCGCTGGCGCTGATGCTTAAAGGTCCCGTCTTCAGCCGATTCGTAATCGCCCCGTCGGATGAAACCGAAACGAATGCGCTGCAATGCGGAACCCTCGGCGCCTTTGGCGGGTTCTTTAGCTGGAGATTTCGCGCCCACGATTATTTGCTGGGCCGCCGGAACTGCCAGCAGTTCCTGCGAAACGACTTTGTACTGCCCGAAGGAAACCCGATTATCAAGGAGGGGTTGCACGACTTGGGCAGCCAGCGGAAAAGCGTAGTGGAAGACTTCCATGTGGACCCCCCGGAGGAAGCCGAACCTAAAGATCAAGCTTGGATTCCCATCATTCCTTTGGTGGGGACAGCGAGGGTTACCGTTTCCCGGCCTCTGAGAGAGTTCCTCACGGATTCGGAACTGGGCGCAATTGTTGACCTCATTGCCATCCGTTTTCGAGAGGTTGTGCGAGCGTGGGCTAATCCCCTCCCCTCCTGGCGTCTGAGATGGTTTCTAAAGGCCGCCGCCACCATAACCGTATTGTTCGGAAAGAATGAAATTAGGAATTTACTCCGTAAACAGCTTATCGCGGAGGGCGCGATGCCGGATCCAGACAAAGAGACGCCCAAGGCTTAGGTCCAGGCTTTCCGTTTAGTGACCTACCGAAACCTCGGCGTGTTCAGAGACGCGGTGTAGTGCAGCCTGCGCAATCCGCGCTGCCCCGCCGAGGGGAAGGGTGTCAGGAGAAAGGGTGTCAAGGGAGAAAGGGTGTCAGGAGAAAGGGTGTCACTCCCCGCCCTGACACCCTTTCCTCCTCTCTAAAGGGTACCTGGAACGTGTGAAAAAATGTGTTTTGAGAGTCGCGGAGTGGAGATGATGGTAGGACAATGATGTCACGTTCGTTGCGTGGAGGCCTCCTAGTGGAGGATTTTGCTTTTGACCACCGTCTTCATCC
>Ga0326728_10011383_pt1 | contig 20352 bp, 22 predicted proteins | sample MB3enrmetagenome_FD_207602 | JGI IMG/M metagenome (GOLD analysis project Ga0326728, IMG submission 207602) | Lab enriched peat soil microbial communities from McLean, Ithaca, NY, United States - MB31MN | ecosystem: Environmental > Terrestrial > Soil > Wetlands > Peat | place: USA: New York... | reverse complement strand
GGCATGTTGTCGAATGCAGCCAGTCAATCGACCGCCTGGCAATGTCTTCCGTCATCCCGCTAACGCGATTGTCGTAGGCCCAGCAGTAGTTGCAATCCAGGTTGCACTTCCACTCGTTGAAGAGGTAGGCGATGATCGGATGGAACTCGCCACGTGCAAGACGCGAGCGGAAATATGGAAACATCCAGCCCTGCATCGTGTGGTAAATCTGCGGAACAGTCCAATGCCGCTTTCCGTTTTTCGGCAAATAGGCTTCGTCCGGGGAGGCGAACAGCCACCGATGTTGCGGAAACACGGGTTCCGGCAAAGTCTGTGGGACTCGCCCAAGTGGCGGGGGAACTTGCGAACGTTGCCCCTTCATCAACTCGTCGTTAAGGGTAGTGCTGATGCGATACGAAGGATCATGCTCAGTCGTGGATCTGGGAAGATCGTTCATGACTCAATCTCCTGCGTGGAATGGATTTGACTGAGAACCGGCGAATTCACTTCGTGTTCTCGTTCCGAATGCAGTCCGGTGCCTTCCGTAAAGCGGGCGGACATCAGTCGATCCGCGTACAACAGAAAATTCGCAGCGGTAGAGACGACACCAGGGTGACGCGGAATCGATGAGAGAGGAGAACGCAGTTCCCTGTGGACCGCAACAAAAGCTCGTATTTCTTCGAGCGAATGATGTGCTGTCTTGAGTGCCTGCTCAAATTCCAGCAATGCCTTTGCACGGGCCTCGGACAGCGCCATTTGGACGCGGCTATACGCGTGGATTTCTCCGTCCGCGGAGGTCTCGATCGGCAGGAAGCTGACCTCGGGGAATTTCTCCACAAGCGATGCCTGCACCGCATCCGACTGGACCGATGGAAGGCAGCCGAAAGGCTTGAGTGCCAGCACAAGATGACACGCTCTGTGCTGCGTGTAGTAGAGTGTTTTGCCGACCTCCAGGTGCCCTTCGCCTCCGCGTAGAAACGTGTTGTAGTAAGGAGCGGCCAACGACGCAAGCGCCTTTTGGGGCGCCAATATCTGGTCGGGGAGCGAAAGCAGTTTTGCTAACCGGTTGAAATGATGGAGATAAATTCTCATTCCGAGCGCAAAACCCATCCGCTTGCCCCACGAGGCAGCCCGAGCGGCGATAGCCTTCCCGGGGGAAGTCCATGGAGCGGTATGAGCTGCCATCCTTTGTTGATAGGCGACGCGCGCTTTTCTCTGGTGAAGCAAGTAGAGCAGCCATGTACTGATCGGCTCAATCGAGACTTCCACTCCTTCCTTCTCCAGGAACTCCAACATGCGGAAGTTGCCGTCGCTTTCGGTCATCTGCGCCCAGAATTCGCCGATCACCTTGACGACCGGCCTCATTTGGAGCCAATCCACTTCGACGTTACTCAATTCATTCGCGGCAGTGGGGAGGATTGTGGTCAGCGCATTGCCGTACAGATGCGACCACAGCTTCCCAAGCGAATTGGGGAAGCGATACCAACGAGATTTCATGTCGGGGAGTAGGAACGCAGGCAAAATCTCCTGCAATTCAAAACCTGGACTGCTTTGGAAGTGCTCAGCGATAGCATCTGTCGCCCTGGCAACAGCTCTGTCAGCCGCCCCCGCATGGATCTCAAACGGTTTCAAACGGTGCTGCACACCATTTAACAGGTCACCAAGAACGAAGGTATGTAGCGCATTCCAGCCAAAATCCGCTGAGAATTGCAGGCCGCTGTGACCGGTGGAGGCGTAAATGCCGTGGTCCTGTGAGAATGAAAGCACGCGAAAGCCGTCGAACCCGGCCGCTCTAAGCGCTATGCGGAACTCCGACTCATACATGCCGAACCGACAGGGGCCACCGCAGGCCGCTGTGAAGTAAACGAAGCGGCAAACAATCTCACCCCGAGATAAACCGGCCCTCTCCTTTTCCTGAAGGAAGCGAAGCAAATTGCCGACGGTGAAGTACACCGGATTGCACAGGCCGCTTGCACAAAACTCCTTGCCCAGTTCGTGTGCCGCACGATCAGTCTCCGGAAGGTGCTGGCAGCGGTATCCGGCGCCGGCCAAGAGCCCCTCGATCAGGCGCTCGTGCTTCCAGGTCAGCCCGCCAAAGAGAATCGTTACGGTGCTTCGCTCTTCCGCCGTGAAAGCAAATTCACGAGGACGTAGCGACGGGAATGTCAGTCCGCTCGACGGCAGGGTACACTTTACGAGTTCGGACTCATGACTGACCGCATGTTTGCTGAGGCTACTCATATTTCAGCGCCTCCACGGGATCGAGCCGTGCAGCACGAGTGGCCGGATAAGTGCCGAAGATCACGCCCACCAAGGTCGCGGCGGTAAGTCCGATGACGACGGACCAGATCGAAATCGGCACGGAATAGTCGGTAAAATAGCGGACAGACAGCGGCATCGCAATTCCCACGAGCATGCCGATTACCCCGCCCACGAGGGAGATGATGACTGCTTCGGCAAGAAACTGGAGGCGGATATCGCGACGCGTAGCACCCATTGCTTTGCGAATGCCAATTTCGCGTATGCGGGCATTTATATTGGCCAGCATGATGTTCATGATGCCGACGCCACCTACTGCCAGAGTGACTGCGGCTACCAGCGCCAGGACCGTCGTCAACGCGTCGGCGACCTTTGCTGCCGTGGCCAGCAATTCCTTGAGAGTTTGTACCTTGTAGATTGAATTGGGTCTGTGGCGTCCCTGTACGATGCGAACGATCACTGTTTCTGCGTCTGGCACCTCTTCCATTCTGCGCATCGAAAAGTAAATCTGCTTGATGCTCTCTGTCCCCGTGAAGTAGCGCGCTACCGAATACGGAATCAGCACCGTCTGGTCGGCAATCTCCGATTGCCCGAAATCATCCACGCTTTCTCTGAAGACGCCGATGATGGTGAACGGAATGCCACTGATTTCGAAGGTTTGCCCGACTGCTGCTTCATCGCTGCCATACCTTTCGCGAGCGAAAGCCTCGGTAACAACAGCGCATTTGATATGAGTGCTATCGTCTTCCTGGTCGAAGAAGCGGCCTGCGAGCACCAGCAGGTTGCGGATGTTGCGGTATTCAGGGCTGACACCCAGCACTAGAGTGTCCTTGACTACACCTCCACCAAAGCTTATGCGAGTGTGCATTTCCAGAACGGGTGAGGAAAACATCACGCCGGGCACCTGGGCGTCTACAGCCTTCTCGTCGTCTCGAGTGAGAAAGTCGTTGTAGAGAACCTGCTCCGAGGCCGTGGTGCCGCCAGCGGAGTATTCCAACTCGACCGAGTTCGTCCCGATCTTTTGAATTTCTTCGAGGATGTACCGTTTACCCGTCAGACCAATGGTGACCACGAGGATCACCGACGCAGTCCCGATGACCATGCCGAGCGATGTAAGAGCAAATCGCATCTTGCCGGCGCGAAAGCTGTCCGTTGCCAGCTTCAGCACCTCGCTCAGCGCCATCGTTTGGCGGACGCGGACAATGGGGTGCGCGATGACCCTCTGAGAGGCTGGCTCGGTCGGATTCGACCTCAACTCACAGGCCGGGTAAAGCGCGCCGGCAGCACGTAGGGTTACGAGGCCCTTCGGTTCTTCCTGTCGCGCGATTTCGGGTTGTGCCAATGAACCACTCATCTCAATCGCTTCGTGCAAACCGCATCAGAGTCCAACCCGCCCTGTATCGCGAGGTGTGCGCGGGGCACCATGTCTTCGCAAGACACTCGACAGCATCCTTCTGGCCCGATGTAGCCGCGACTTGACCGCTGTATGAGTAATGCCCAAAACCTGCGCGACCTCCTCGATGGAAGATTCATCAAGATCGCAAGCTTGCAAAATGAACTGGTATTTCCTGTGCTGTCTTGAGACCTCTCGCCGGAGGAGGATGCGAAGCTCTCGGCGAAGGTATTCCTGCTCTGGATTTGGACGGCTATCAGGTAAGACCCACGACCACCTTCGATCCTCGGATTCTTGTATCTCGTCGAGATAGATCCAGTGGAAATGGTTCGACTTCCTTTTTCTGGAGAGAGCGGCATTGATAACGATTGCGACCAGCCAGGAGGAGAAGCGGGCCTCACTACGGAATTTCCCGATGCTCACGAGGGCGCGCAACATGGTCTCCTGAACCAAGTCGTCCGCATCTTCAGCACTCTTCACGTAGCGGCGTGCCGTTCTATAGATCGTCATCCGGTGCCGTGTCAGCAACTCCTCCAACGCGGAAGAAATGCCCCTTTGAGCCGCGGCAAACAGTTCCTCATCGGAGCGAGTATGGGGAGCCGGAGACCCTCGTCGAAATACGATCTTGCGCTTCGGCTCCCCAAACTCTGTAGGGAGAAAATCTGATTGTTCTGCGGAGCCTTTCGCTTCAACGACCTCTCCCGAATCTGTCGGGAATGAGCGCACTATTGGCCAGGTTGATTGGTGCTCGATCATAGGGCACTCACTTTTCTTTGCTCAGCGTTGCTTGCGCTCCTGGTTCATGGCCCGCCGCCCACTTCTCCGGTTACTGGTTGACAGACGTTCGATCATGCCGAGCAAAGACTCAGAAGACAGGCCAGGAGACGTTTGTTGGTCATGCAATTGGTCGTCCAGAACTTCCGCTTCAGAGTTGATCAAGAGAATCTTGGCGTTTGGCCAGTGGCGCCGGATGTATTCTGCGCAATTGCGCAATTCGCCGCGCGAGAGCGTGTCGTGAAGAGTCGCGATGTCAACCCTCTCAGATGCTAGGACCGTGCAGAGATCCCAGGCACATGTTGCGATGAGGAGTCTACACTTGGGGCGCGAAAGCAGAGCGCCGTGGACAACATTGGATGATTCCTGAGAGCCAATTGAAAGCACATGTAACAGGCCTGTCATGTCGGCACCTCTGAGGACTGGAATCCATCCACATAGTGTTCGGCAATTTCGGTTACCAGACCCTTGTCGATGATGTTTTGTAATGCTCTTGCGCAGGCCGGCTCGATTACGGAGCGACTGCACTCCAGGAGTATTGCGCAGTCTTGAACGGAGAACCCTAAATAGCCATAGAGGACTAGAGTGGCGCGCTCAAGCGCGTTGCAGGATCTACCTATCTTTTCTGCTTCTATGGATCGAAGAACCCGCCGCTCCGTTTCGCTGAGAGCGTCATCCATGGTCGCTGCGTCAGACCTCTGCGTGTAGTTCCCGGCGATTTCTTGGATCTCGGCCCGAACCTTATCTACGGCGGTTCGTACCGTGATCCGCCGATCCCAATGTTCGAGCCACTCAGGAGCGACGTATCCCCCGTGCTCGGCTAGCCCAATTGCGTCCAAAAGGCACTCTTCTACATGCTGCTCTCCTCCAAGAATTACCGCAGCAAGCCAGTGCAAATCTGCGGACTCGCGCTCAAATCTCTTTTTGAGCGCGGCGCGATAAGCTAGTGCCGTAGACTGGGCGTGAGCGGATTCCGAGCATATTCCTGCGTTTTTCATTGCTTCTCAATGGCCCGAAATGGATAGTCGTGGGCATCTACCTGGCGCCACTCGCGTATCATGCGGTTCCATTTTCCAAATCGGTCTTTAGTACGCTTGAACTGGGTGGCTCGATAGCCGAGCATTGACACACAATTGGCGATGCACAGCCTTGAAGCGAGAACTCTGGCTATCCATCGAGAACGAAGAGTGGGGGCTGAGACAAGCACAAAGTCGCTGTCGGTTCCGGAGACCTCTCCGGAGTAAGACCATGAATCACCATAACGAAAACCCTTCATCACTCGCTGCCACCATGCGTTGGGCTGCTCGCCAGCCTCTGCGGCCCAAGAGGTATCCACCTTTCCCATCGCTGCGACCCGCTCAATAATCTGCTTGTCCGCGCGCTCCCAACCAAGCAGTTCCGCCAGCTTTCGTCCAATGTCGGCGCCCCCGCTGCCGTACTCTCTTGCGATGGTCACAACGTTGAACATGTTTTTCTCCATTACCACCGTCATCGCGTTTTATTTGAGTGTGGTCTTTCGCCCTGCTCGGATTTCTTCCGCGACTCCAGTTCAGGTTCAGGAAAAATATCGAGTAGAGCCTGTGCGTCTTTCGAGGTCAAGATCCGTTCAGGGCATCTCATTGCCAGCCGCCTCCCAACGCGCTGTAGAGTTGCACGATCGAGACCGCCTCCTGCTCCCGGGCAACGGCCAGGTTGAGTTGGGCGGTGTAGTAATTGGTGTCGTTGGTGAGCACTTCCAGGTAATTCGTAGATCCCGCAGCATACCGAATCCGAGCCAGCCGGGTCGCATCTTCTGCCGCATCAGTCACCCTGACTTGCTGTTCCTGGTACTCGCGATATTTCTGAGATCCAATCAGCGCATCCGACACATCTCTCAGAGCTTGCTGAATGGTGCGCTGATAGGCGAGAACCTGCTCCTGCTTTTGGGCCTCAGAGAGCCGCACGTTGTTCCTGAGTCGTCCTGCATCGAAAATGGTTTGCGTCAGGCTTCCGCTTGCCGTCCATAACATGCTCTTGGTGTCCACAAGGGCCTTTAACTGGCTGCTGAATGTACCGCCTTCTGCCGAAAGCGCGAGTTGGGGAAATAGCTGTGCCCGGGCAACGCCGATGTTGGCGTTGGCAGCGACCAGCTGCCCTTCAGCTTGTTGAATATCGGGGCGGCGCTCTAACAGTTGGGACGGAAGTCCCGCGGGAATCTGTTCCGGCTCGGGCCACTTCATGGGAGTTGCATCGCGTGCGATCGGGCCGGGATTCCGCCCCAGCAGGATGCTGATGCCGTTTTCTTCCTGCTCGATCTGCCGTTCGAGGTCCGGAATAGCCGCCGCCGCCATGTACCGCAACTCTTCAGCCTGCCGGACATCTGCAAGTGTTGCCGATCCACCACGCTCCAGGGTTTCCGTGAGTTCAAGAGACTCCTGGCGCGCCTCAAGCGTTCGCTTCGTGATCTCCAACTCGGCATCAAGGGTTCTCAACTGCAGGTAAGCGGTGGCCACATTCTCGACGACCGTGCTGAGAACCATGCGGCGCCCCCACTCCGTAGCTACAAGTTGCGCGCGAGCCGCCTCAGTCTGCTTCCGGTAGAGTCCCCAGAAGTCCAGGTTCCACGCAGCGGAAAGAGTAATTCCACCCCCATAGAACTGCGATTCCCCACCTTTGCTATTGCTGGACCTCAAACCACTGAGAAGGCTGTTGGGGACTCCCAGAGCCTCGTAGGAACCACCGCCCGTCACAGTCGGAAACTGCTGGGAGCGGGTGATGCCGACCACGTCCTGTTGCTCGAGAACGCGTTGCGCCGCGATTCGAACATCGTAGTTATTCGCCAGAGCTTCCTGAATCAGTTGCTTTAGCGTCGGGTCTTGGAACACTTCAGCCCACGTTTCGTCTCCAAATGTCCGTGCCGGAATCGTTGTCTGGTTCGCGCTTGGAGCCAAGCCACGGTATCCAGCAGGCGCAGCCGCCGCAGGCCGTGCATAATTTGGACCTATTCTGCACCCGCCTACATTCAGCACCAAGAAAAGAGCAAGTAAGTATCTCGAGAATCGCATCACGCATTAACTCCCTTCTGCTCCGCTTCCGCAGGGAGCGTCGCGTGCTTGCGAGTGAACCGTAGCGAAAGTCGCTCAAAGAGCGTGAAGGTTACGGGGATAAGGAAAATGGCAATGCACGTTGCGGCTAGCATTCCTCCGATCACCGTTGTTCCCAACATGCGGCGCCCTTGCGCGCCCGCGCCCCGGGCAATCCATAGCGGGACGCAGGCCAGGATGAACGCAAACGAGGTCATGATGATTGGCCGCAAACGTAATCTGGCTCCAGCCAATGCCGCATCGACCACGTTTCTTCCCCGGTCATGCTCGAGCTTGGCGAATTCAACGATGAGGATGGCGTTCTTGGCGGCCAACCCAATCAGCATCACCATACCGATCTGGGCATAGACGTTGTTCTCCATGTGGCGCGACCAAAGGGCGAAATAGCCGCCGAACATGGCAATCGGCGTACTCAGGAGCACGCTGAAAGGCAGGCTCCAGCTCTCATAGAGGGCGGTGAGGATGAGAAAGACAAACAACAGCGAGAGACCAAAGATCTCGCCCGCCGAAACCCCTTTCGCGGCCTTTTGCTCCTGATAACTCATGCCCATGTAGTCGTACGCCATCTCCGAGGGCATGGTTCGAGCGAACACATCTTCCAGTGCCTTCATCGCTTGCCCGGAACTGTAGCCCGGAGCGGCCGTGGCGGTAATCTGGGCTGCGGGGTATTCATTGAAGCGCATGGAGAATTCGGGGCCCGCGATACGCTTTAAATTTGATACCGCATCTAGGGGCACCATGTCCCCCGCAGGGTTTGTCACGTAGAATTGCCCGATATTTTTGGGATCGGTCCGGGAGTTCCCTTCCGCTTCTACATAGACCTGCCATTGGCGGCCGAAGCGGTTGAAATAATTCACCAGGTAGCCGCCCATGAAGGTCTGCATGGTCGTATACACGTCACTCAGGTTGACGTGCTGCCGCATGACCTTGTCTTTATCGACATCGACATAGAGTTGCGGGACATGCGGAACAAATGTTGTGAATACGGTTGCAAGTTCCGGGCGCTTGCGCGCTGCTGCGAGGAATGAGTCCGTGTTATTGGCAAGAAAATCCCCGCCTGCTCCAGAACGATCTTCCAGAACGAAGTTCACGCCGCCCGCCAGCCCAACCCCTGGAATAGCCGGTGGGGAGAAACTGAAGGCAATGCCATCCTGGACATTAGAGAGACTTCGGTTCAATAGGTTTTCAATCGCTGATACTTGGAGATTCGCGGCGCGGCGGCTGTTCCAGTCTGTCAACTGAACGAAAAAGATTGCGGTGTATGTGTTTTGCGTGCCGCTGATCATGTCAAGTCCACTGATGGTAGCGACACTGTACACGCCCGGCGTGTTGCGTATGATCTCTTCGACTTTACTGGCGGCTTCGGAAGTGCGCTCCAATGAAGCCGCTTGCGGCAGTTGCAGGCGGACCATGAAGTATCCCTGGTCTTCCTCCGGTACAAATGACGTGGGCATCCTGCCCTCAATGAGCCACGCAAGTCCGCCAACGAGAATGAGGAACACCATGCTGAATGCGCTTCTGCGGATCATCAGGGCCGAGTACTTGACATAGCCGTTCTGCGCGTGCGCGAACGTCTTGTTGAACCATCCAAAGAGACGGCTGAAAGGGCCATGTGCCTTGCCGGGTTTGAGCAGAAGCGCGCACAGAGCCGGACTCAGCGTAAGGGCATTGAACGCGGAAAAGATCACGGAGACTGCGATAGTGACCGCGAACTGCTGATATAACCTGCCCGTGATGCCGGGAACAAAGGCCGTCGGAATGAATACGGCAGACAGGATCAAGGCGATGGCAATGACCGGGCCGGACACCTCCTCCATGGCCTTTAGCGCAGCATCCCTCGGCGACTTGCCCTCCTCGATATGCCGTTCCGTCGCTTCCACGACGATGATGGCGTCGTCAACCACTAAGCCGATGGCGAGAATCAAGCCGAAGAGCGACAGCGTGTTCACTGAAAAGCCCAGCATCGGGAAGACGATAAATGTGCCGATCAACGAAACCGGTACTGCTGCCAGTGGGATGAGGGCCGGTCTCCACCCTTGCAGAAATATATAGACAACGATAATGACGAGGCCCAGAGACTCAAACAAAGTGAGAATAGTCTCGTGCAGGCCGGCGGTGACCGCCTTCGTGGTATCCAATGCGACGTTGGATCGAAGATCCTTCGGGAATCGCTTGGAGAGCTGGTCGAGCCTCGCACGCACTCCTGCCGCGGCCTCAACGGCATTTGATCCTGGCAGTTGGTAGATGGCAAGTGTTCCCGCCGGCCGGTCATTGTACCTGGCATCGAGGTTATAGGTTTGAGAGCCTAACTCGATGCGCGCAACATCCTTGAGACGAAGGCTGGATCCGTCCGGATTCGCTCGAATCACAATGTCGCCGAATTGTTCCGGAGTTACGAGTCGCCCCTGCGAAAGAACCGTATAGGTGTATTCCTGGCCCTTCGGCACCGGATCTCCGCCGATTTGTCCTGAAGGATTGACCGTATTCTGGGTCTGGATAGCCTGGACAATCTCAGGAACCGTCACCGCCAGCTTGGCCAGTTTGTCCGGCTGCACCCAGACGCGCATGGCATATTCGCCGCCAAACACCTGGATGCGGCCTACGCCGGGAACGCGCCCTAGTTCATCCTTCAGGTTAATGTTGGCATAGTTGGTAAGAAAGTTCTGATCGTAGGTACCATTCGGAGAATCGAGGGCGACTGCCATCAACGGTGAGGTCAGTGACTTTAATACTTGAACCCCCTCTGTGTTGACCTCGGGAGGCAATTGCGGAGTGGCCTGGTTGACTCGAAGTTGCGTGAGAATTTGATCGGTATTCGGATCCGTCTTTACATCGAAATCGACAAACATGAGTGTCCAGCCATTGTTCGCATTGGTGGAATACATGTAACTCATGTTATCGACGCCCGTAACCTGGCTTTCGATCGGCGTCGCAACCGACTGCTCCAGTGTTTTAGCGTCAGCTCCTGGAAAGATGGCCTGTATGAAAATCTCCGGCGGCACAATCTCCGGGTACTGCGCCACCGGAAGACTGACCATCGCGACGGCCCCGACAATGACCATCAGGATGGAAATTACGATCGCGATCGTGGGATGGCTAATAAAGAATTTCGAGATCATTCGTTGCCCTCCGCTTGCATCTTCGCAATCGTCGGGCTGACAGTCATTCCATCCTGTACTTTTGCGTTGCCCTCGGATATCACTTGTTCGCCAGCATTCACGCCGGACTCGATGATCCAAAGAGAGCCCACGCGCTCACCGACTTTTACCTTGCGAATGGTTACCTTGTTAGTGCGATCTACCACTGCAACCTGATAAGTCCCCTGCACCTCGGTGACGCAGCGTTGAGGAACGAGAATCGCTGAGCGATTGACGGCCGTGGCCGCGTGGACACGCCCGAACTGCCCGGGGCGAAGAATGTTTCCTGGATTCGGGAACGCGCCGACTAGCCGGATCGTGCCTGTTTGCGGGTCGACCTGCCGGTCTACAAAGATCACCTTTCCTTTATGCGGATATTTCGTGCCGTCGGAAAGTTCCAATTGCAGCTCAAGCGCCGAAGCGCTGGTCTGGGCACCACCTCCCGAACTTTTTTGCGATCCCCGGCTGAAGCGCATGTACTCCTGCTCGCTGATGGGGAAATACACCTTGATGGGATCTACTTTTGAAACGGTAGTCAGCGGCGTTCCAGGAGAAACAAGATTCCCCACCTGCGTGGTAGCGATGCCGGCAATGCCGTCGGTGAGAGAGCGGACGTGCGTGAAGTTCAGATTGATCTGCGCCTGTTCGACCGCGGCTTCCGCGGCCTGAACCGCGGCTTGCGACTGCCGCTCGTCCGCGGTTTCGGAATCGAGTTGACTCTGCGCGATGGCACGCTGCTCGACCAGCGGAGTATCGCGCCTGACATTGATCTCGGCAAGCGCGAGATGCGCCTGGGCTTGCGCGAGTTGCGCCTTGGCCTGATCCAAAGTAGCTTGGAACGTTTGCGGATCAATTTGAAAGAGAACCTGATCCTTCTGTACATACGATCCCTCGAGGTAGAGTTGCTTAACGAGGTAGCCGCTCACCTCGGGCTGGATCTGTGCGTTTACGTAGCCGTCCAATGTCGCGACCCAATCACCATAGACAGGCACGTCCTGCTGAACAGCCCGCACAACTTGCACAGAGATTACGGGGGACGTTGTCGGCTGTTGCGTCCGGTTGCATCCGGTAAGCAACCCCGGCCACATGGCACTAGCAATGCAAATCGTTGCCAGGCTCAAGCGGTCGCACCAACACCCCCCGCCGCACAAATATTCCGTGCGGGAAAACAAGGCCCGATCCTTTAACAAAGCAGATTCATTGTTCCCACCCATTACGGGATCCTTTCTTCTGTTGCTTCTGCGAATTGCCTGGTTGGTGATGAGGCGTTTAGTTTTTCACGATGCTCTCCAAAAAACGAAGACGGCCGTTTGTATTGGCCTCGCGTCCGCTGCTGCACGCGTCTTCATGACGGAGAGCGCCGCAGCGGTGGCAATGGAAGATGAGCATCAGGTGGAGATTTGCCGCCCCGCTGTTTACGAGTACCCAAATCGGCCACTTCGGCGGCCGCAGCACGATGCAATTTCAGGCGCTCGCAGAGGTCTTTCCCGTAGGCGGTCTCCGTAATGAATGTGGCTCCCAGCCGGTTCAGCCAGCACAGCGTCTCCTCGCCGAGTGCATCCACGTAGAAGACCTCTTCAAGATCGAAAACCCAGTTTGTGCCGGGGCCAATCTTGCGAGTGACACGGATGAGTTCTTTCACCCACTCTCCCGCCAGCTTGCCCTCCAGGATGAACACTGGGCGGACATCGTCACGCGTTGGCGATGTGATGCGTAGCATGCCTACCTATCAGCACATCGGTTGCCATTGCCGAAGGTGGGTGCTATTCGCTGACGCACAAAGGGATAACTATCCGGAGGGGAGAACATTCGCTCACTGTCACCACGGTGACAGTGACAGTGACAGTGATGTGGTGACAGCGAATCCAGGCTTGTGAAGTCTGAGAAATGTCTTCCGCGATAGCTTGCATCTCGCTGCAAGGCTTGAATGACGGAAAACTCTGAGCCCGGAATCAGGTATCTTCTGATCTGGATATATTCAGCCGCGCCATTCGTTTCAGGAGAGTGGTTCGTTTCAGTCCCAACCGGTCCGCAGCGCCTCCGGCGCCGGCGATTCGTCCCTGAGCCTGATGCAGAGCCTCAACAATTGTCTCGCGATCCGTTGAGGGCAACTTCGTGCTGATCGTAGTCTTCGGAGCAACCTTCTGTTTCAGTTCGGCAATAGGTGCGGCTAGCGTTTCATCCCGGGTAAGAATGACCGAGCGCTCGATGAAATTCTGCAACTCTCGCACGTTGCCTGGCCAATGCCAGTTCACCATGGTTTCCATGGCCTCGCGGGGAATAACGCGGATGGATTTCCGCATCTTATGCGACAACAACGCGACGAAGTAGTGAACGAGAAGTGGAATGTCTTCTTTCCTGTCCCGAAGGGGCGGAATGTGGATCGGAAACACGTTGAGGCGGTAATAGAGGTCCTCGCGGAATTCTCCCTTTTGCACCATGTCAGGCAGATCACGATGGGTCGCCGCGATCAGGCGCACGTCCACCTTTATGGTCCGGTTACTGCCGAGCCTTTCAAATTCCCTTTCTTGCAGCACACGAAGAAGCTTCGGCTGAAGATCAAGATCAACGTCTCCGACCTCGTCCAGAAACAGGCTGCCTTCATGAGCGAGCTCGATTCTTCCCCGCTTTTGAGCAAGCGCTCCGGTAAAGGCGCCTTTCTCATGCCCAAACAATTCGCTTTCCATAAGCCCTTGGGGAATTGCCGCACAGTTCAGCCGCACAAAGGTTCGGTCACGCCGGGGACTGAGATTGTGAATGGCGCGAGCAATCAGTTCCTTTCCGGTCCCAGTCTCACCAATTAACAGTACCGTGGAATCAGTGGGCGCAACAATCGCTACTTGTTCGAGCACCTGTCGCAGGGCCGGGCTCTTGCCTACTATATCTTCAAAATTGTATTGCGACTGGATTTCTGACTCCAGGTAGAGCTTCTCATCTTCCAGCCGGTTGCGCGAAATGTTCAGACGCCCATAGGCAAGCGCATTGTCCAATGCGAGCGAAATTTGGTTGCCGACCTGCACGATCAGCTCAACGTCTGCTTGGCTGAAGGCATCCTTTTGCCGGCTGCCGATCGAGATAAAGCCTAGCGGGTTTGTTGAGCCCATAAGCGGGATACTCGCAATGCTCATGATCGACTCGGTGTGCAGCGGCTGCGCTATCATTTCCGGCAATGTGTCAATTTCTTGCTGACCAAATACCGTGGGCACCCTGGCGCGTATGTTTTTGAAATCAGCTTCGGTAAATTCGGGAGGGGAGATATTTTCCAGATATCCGCGGCTTCCAGGAAAATCCAGCGAGATACATCGGATTTTATTAGTCTCCTCGTTGAAGAGCCAGAAACCCGCGAAGGCGTTCTTAAAAAATTCCCGAATCGATACAGATGCAGCGCGAAAGAGGCCACTTACATCAAGGTGAGTGATGATGTGGTTATTGATCTCAAGTAGGAGATTCAACCTATCCCGTTCGTGCTGGAGCTCCCGGCGCTCGTGTTCGAGTTCTCTTCGATATGCTTCTGCAACTTCGAGAGCGAGAGAGCTTTCCAGCACAGTGGAAACATGCGCGGCCACTGCACCCATCATTTCAATATCTGTGGCGCTGTAATGCTTGCGGCTCATTGAACCGAAAATGAGCCCTCCCAGTTTTCTTCGAGGACTCGAAACAGGGAAGATATAGGAACTCCTGATTCCTTGTAGGCGGACGCGCTCAGCCAACTGCGGAATTTTCGCCATCTCTTGCCTGGCATCGGGAATAAAGACTGGCTGTTGCTTTTCCAGGGCCGAAGCCAAGGCGGTGTTTTTGAATGGTATCTCGGTTCCAATCTCAACGCCGAAGTCCTGGGATCCAGACTCCAAGGCGTACAGTCGTGCAGTTCCGTTGTCCTGGTTAAGCAACAGCAACGCGATTGAGTCGAACGGGACAACCTTAGAAACTAAGGTGGATATGCTGTGCAGCACCGCGTGAACATCGGGCTGCGATACGACTGCCGTTGAGACTTCGAGCAGTGTCTGGTAACGTCGGCCTTTCAATGGATCTGAATCGTTTCGGCTCTTCATTCTTCACCCGATTTGCGGCTCACTGCCAATGGCACCGTCACACCTGCTTCGAAGCGAAATGCTCTGATCACGCGGCCGAAAACAATTCGTCGAACAGGGCTTCAATTAACGCTCGCGCGCTCTTCTGCGAGAGTTCAGAACCAAGAATCTTCTGGTTCAAGCCATTCCAAGCGAGAAGTTGAACATAACCATTATGAATTCATTTGGACGCAGTCTCAAGGTTACGTCAGAAGATTTCGACAGCTCGTTCATGAGCTCGGTTCCGTCGTGAATTGCCTGTCTCCCGTCCTACTGAAATCAGCCTGGCCCGCCTCTGTGCGCTGCTCTCCTCTCGTCTCAGTCTCTTCCGCGTTTCCAAGGTGCTCATCGGAATTTGAATACCAGATCCTTCCTTCCAATCGACAGAGCAATTTCAAATCCGCGCCAGTTCAATTGTAGATGCAACACAGACACATCGTATCTGGATACAGAGCATCTTCTCTCGCTGCGAGGACGATTTGCACCGCCGCATATCGCGGATACGGCGGCAATCGTGCAAAGCATTCCTCCAGAGCCGCACTCTTCTTGAATCCATGGTCAACACAGTGCAGGACTAGTTGGCCTTACGGTGTGCTTCACAAGGCTTTGGAAACTGCCAAGGTGAAGGATAGGCAACAGTGCAAATACTTCACGGCTTGACGCGTGCTTTCGAAGCCCCTCGGAGTCTGTCCTTCTGAGGGTGGGCTACGTGCTCGGTGTGAGACCGTCTATTCCCGCTTTGTGCACCAAGAAATCCGTTTGCCAGCGCGGTGCGCATTTGGAGCTGACACACGGCCGCGAGGTCCAACTCACTTGGTAACACTACTGTCGCCTTCTTCGGGGTTAAGGGCGTCGTTAAGCAAGATAGCCGGTCGGCCACCATCCGGGCTCTCGTTATGCTGCGCGCTGTCGCCCGGTCATTGCGTACAAAAGCACTCGGGCGGTTTCATCCTCGTCTTCGCGCGACGAAATCATCAGGTCATAGAGGTGCGGATTGTTCCATTCCTTGCCGAACCGCTGATACAGGTAGCGAGCCCGCTCCGAATCGACACTGCGGATGCGGTCCTCATTGACGCCGGGACCCAGGCGCGTCCGCAGCCGGCGCACTCTATCCTCAAATGGTGCGTAAACAAACACGTGGAAGACATCGGGCTTCGTTTGCAGTATGCAAGCTGCGCCCCGGCCCACAATTACGCAATTCCCGTCAGCGTAAGCCTGCTCGACAATTTGGCGCGTCAACTCAGCCATCACGTCCGGGTCAAAACAGTCGTTCTTGTCAGGAACCACACCTGCCGCCATGGCCGCGCCGCGCATTGCTTGGCGATTCATGCGGCCAAGCCACGACTCCACGTGCTCATCAAATCTCCTGACTGCTTTCGTGTCCACATGACCAGCGCAGGCAATGGCTTCGATCAATTCGCGGTCCAGCAGCTTCCAACCGAGCGACTCCGCAACCGTCTTTGCGATCCTCGCGCCGCCGCTCCCAAACTCTCTTGAAATCGTCAACACACGGTAATCCACTCCGCACCTTCCTACGACTGATCTAGACTTGATCGCTCTTGGCGAACTGTACACCAATGCGTTCTTGGTAAACTCCCGTTCCACCTCTGCATGTCACCCCTAACTCCCTCACTCCCCGTCCATGAGTTTCTGCCATCGCCTCTAGCGAACTCCCAAAAGGGCGCAGGGAGACCGCTCAACGACCTCCTGCCCCGTATGTCCCGTCAAGATCGTATGTTTCCGCATCCCCAAGACGAGTAAATCCGCCCGATACTTCTTAGCACATTCGATAATCGTGCCGACTTCATCCCCATGAATCAATTCCGTGTCGAGGTGCAATCCGGCCAAGTAAGCCTGCTGTCGCGCTTGCTCCTGAAGTGCGATATATCGGGCTTGTTTCTCGTCCTTCCAATCAGCCGCATATGTTGCGGATACAGCGAAAGAGAAGTAGGTGGGAAGCGGTTCGAAAACGGTAACGACCTTCAATTCCGCTCCGAACGCCTTTGCCAACTCGATCGCTACCCGAAGCGCCCGTTCCGCCTCCAGTGATTCGTCATAGGCAACCATGATTCTCTGAAACATATGGCACCTCTCTAGGGAAGGAGCCGTACATCAATCGGAGCCGACTCTCACCCGTTCCCAACAACAATTCATCAGGACAATTCTCTTCCTCCTGCTGTCTGCTTCCGGCAGTTGCCGTGTTTACAGGTAAGCTCGCGGCCGGGAGTTACTGGGTTATCTTCCGCGCCAGTTGTTGAAGGACAAGCCTGTTGAAGACCCCTCCACAAACAAATCTCACACCTGCACTCATCATGTCGAGCAGAACACTCTTTCCTTCTTGGCTGATCGAGATCACATTTCTTAGGTCCACAATCACCGGCAAGCCACCTAGCGAGCCGCGAGTTTTGTCCCACTCACTTTTGAGCTCCGCCACCCAGGGTGAAGCCAACTCTCCTTCAAGGACCAAGCGGCATCGCCGTTCAGTTTTGACTGTCGTAATCTTCAGCATGGCTGTCCCCTTGCAATGAACTCCTTTTTTTGAATCGTTGCCCAATCCCGTTCAATCGGGTGCCGAATTACTCACGCGAATGCCTCTTTTCGTTCTCCATCCCTTGCCCGCTGAAGGTCGTACAATGCGAACCCGGTAAGGATCGTCATGCATGCCGAAGCAAAAAGAGTGCCGGCAAGCTGTTGGATCACTTGCCGGCGAGAAATCGGAGCAAAACGACAAACTCGAGCCGATTCCAACCAGCCCGAGCATTGCGCGTAAGGATGCTTCGTCTTCTGTGCTGTCTCCTTACACGTGTGGAGACGTGCAACACAGAAGCCAGATCCCAGTAAACTGTAGGTAGTTGATTCTAAGCAGCATCGTAGACGTGGTGACGGTGAAGTGTCGGAATTGTCGGGCGCGCGCAGACAGAATGTCGAAGCTGTACGACACCTTCGAAGGGACCCCGAAGTCAGACTCGTCCATATTGGGACGTATCCATTGAATCCGAAGCGATTCCGTCCTTAAGGCAGATGTCGCGGGTCGATCCCGAGTTTCTTCATTCGTGTAATCAGGGTCGTTCGTTTGAGACCCATGCGAGCGGCTGCGCCGTCTTCTCCTCCGACTCGCCCCTTGGTCTCCTTCAGGATACGCACAATCTTGTCTTGTTCCTCGAACTGTTCGACTCCCGCGGGTGCGGAGCGTATGCCTCCACCGTCCAATTCCGGCACCGAAATCTCCAGCTTTTCCGTTCGTGCAAGGACCACCGCACGCTCGACAAGATTCTCGAGCTCTCGAACGTTGCCCGGCCACTGCCAGCGTGTCAGCTTGCGCATGGACGCGGCTGAGATTGTCTCGATCTTCTTTTCCATGCGGCGGGCATGCTTTTGCGCGAAATATCGCACCAGCAAAGGAATGTCTTCGGGGCGTTCGCGCAAGGGTGGAATTCGAATGGGAATCACATTCAAGCGGTAGTAGAGGTCGCTTCGAAACTCCTTGTCTGCAACCATCTTTTGCAAGTCTCGATTGGTCGCTGCCACGAGACGAACATCGACTCTCTTCGTCCGCGTGCTGCCCAGGCGTTCGAATTCCCGTTCCTGCAATGTGCGCAACAGTTTCGGCTGGACTTCCAGGGGAATGTCACCAACTTCGTCCAGAAACAGCGTGCTTTGATCTGCCAGTTCAAGCCGTCCGATCTTCTGCGTGACCGCGCCGGTGAAAGCGCCACGCTCGTGACCGAACAATTCGCTCTCCAGCAAGCCTGTGGGAATCGCCGCGCAGTTGAGCCTTATCAGAGTCCGATCCTGGCGCCGGCTGCGGTCATGGATAGCGCGAGCGATCAGTTCCTTTCCGGTGCCAGTCTCTCCCAGCAGCAATACCGTGGAATCGCTCGCAGCCACGGTTTCGACCATCTGAAGCACATGCCGGAGAGCCGAACTCTGCCCAACGATTCCTTCAAAGTCAGCCTCGCTACGAATCTCTCCTTCCAGATAGAGCTTTTCCTGCGCAAGTCTGTCCTTTAGTTCTGCGATTTCGCGATAAGCCATGGCGTTCTCGATGGCGATCGCTACTTGCCCCGCCGCCCGCATCAGGAATTCAGTGTCCTCTGAGGTGGGAGCGTTCTCAATCCGCCAGCCGAGAGCTAGAACTCCCAGCGTCCGATTGCGGCTGATCAAGGGGAGACAACAGCCAGACGCAATACCCTCTGCAAGTGCTAGGTGATGTACTGGTCCACTTGCCAGTTCCGCGTTGTTTGCGACGAAAGGTTTACCGGTTGTGAAGGCCTCGCCCAAGCCGGCACTGTCGAACGACAGCAGTAAATCTTCTTTGAAGAACCCCTTGCTCGCCGGGAAGTCCATAGTCACGGAACGGAATTGACGCCGCTCCGCATCCGGAAACCATACAGCAACGGTGTCGCAATGCATGCATTGCCGGATGCTCGCCGAAATCGCACGAAGCAGGTCGCGGGGCTCCAGATTCGAGACCAGCGAGTTCGTCATGTCCAGGAGTAGCTTGAGACGTTCGCTTTCGCGCTGCAGATTGCCATCCGAAAGCGGGAGTTCGTGGGGCGCGTCATCGGAATGCAACATCGAACTCATTTGCGAGGCCCCCGAAATGAGTGTCGCACAATTCCGGTAACTGTCGGAGGTTGGTGTCGGAACAGCCGACACCGGGCGACCCTGACGACCCACTTCGCGGTCAGTAACTATATAGTATTCAACCACTTAATACAAGATAGCCCTACTGGAGCTTTTCGGCATCCAAGGTGCCCTTATTCAAATAGATCGGCAAAACTGTCTTGCTTGAAGCGTGCCACGAAGTGAGAGGAGTGTCGCACAGGGATATTCACCCATATCTGCCGGAATGTGTCCGGCAATTGGCTTTGCATCATTGCGCAACTCACTGCGGCACCAAGACCCGCGCAACAGAAAGCGCGATGTCGAAGAAGCAGAACAATGCTGAGAAGATCATTGCCGGCGCCGACGGGAGTAGACGGCGGGAAATGAGCGGGGCGAAGAGAAGGGAACCATGATGTCAAGTATCCTCACATTCATCCATGATTCACTCAGCCTGATCGCGATCGGTACGGGGGCTAGAGTCTTGTTCGGGCTGCTTGCAGGGGAGCTGAGTGACAAATGGGCGGTTCGCTTTCTGGAGTCCAGCGTGCTTGCTAGCGTGACCGGGCTCCCTTTTTCGACCTATCATCTCCTGCCAATGGATAAGGTCTCCATGCTTTCAATCTATGTGTCGGGAGCGGTCGTTCTTGCGTGGCGCAAATATCATTTGGCTGGTGTCTGGTGTTCCATCTTCGCATTCGCCACAACCGTCGTTCTCTGCTTGAACGTCCTGGTCACTACAACTCAGGTCTTCAGGTTCATAACAACTTCTCAGGTGTTAGCTTCAGCACAGGCCGGGCCAGTGCTTCTGGCCACGCAGTTTTTCGTCGTGGCGCTCTTCACAGTGCTGGGAGTACTTGCCGTCAAGAAGTTCCACAATGACCCGGTCCATTCTGGCCTGCCCGGTGATTTGTACCATCGATAAGGGCAAAGGCATTGTCAAGGGCAAAATACTCCTGCCCGTTGCGATGAGCAACGCTTAGTGGTGGAGGTTTGGAGACCAAAGCCTAAAGCGCGACATCATCGAATCATCTTCGGTGGAGCGTGTTCCA
>Ga0326728_10011381_pt1 | contig 20353 bp, 19 predicted proteins | sample MB3enrmetagenome_FD_207602 | JGI IMG/M metagenome (GOLD analysis project Ga0326728, IMG submission 207602) | Lab enriched peat soil microbial communities from McLean, Ithaca, NY, United States - MB31MN | ecosystem: Environmental > Terrestrial > Soil > Wetlands > Peat | place: USA: New York... | reverse complement strand
CCATCTATATCGACCCGCACGAACCCGGCGCACGGCTCTTTCTGCATTACGGTGACCTCTCCGATTCCGAACAGATCGCAAACGTGATGTACAATATCCGGCCGGACGAGGTCTACCACCTCGGGGCTCATAGCCATGTCCGGGTCAGCTTCGACACCCCGGAGTATACCGGGAATGTGATAGCCCTCGGCACGACCCGGCTTCAGGAAGCGATCCGCCGGAGCAACAATAACGTAAAGTTTTACCAGGAGTCATCGAGCGAGATGTTCGGCGCCGCAACACCCCCCAGAGCGAGGAGGCGTCGATTCATCCACGCAGCCTCCAAGAGTGTTAAGAGAAATAGTTTGAGGACTTCCCCGGAAAGCCGGTTTTTTTGTATAATTCGGGGTTCTGATTCCTGAATGCGATCAATTTCCCAGAAAACCGGATTTCTCGAAGGACCCGGATCTGTGCAGGGGTTTCTCTTGCCCTCCCCCAATCACCAGACTATAAGTAATGCAAAAACAGAATTCCTGATCACAACTCATGACCGTGATCCCCTCACCAGTTCAGGAATCCATCGTGCCTACGCTTGTCATCCGCCCGCCCCGGAAATGGGTGCCGGTGGACCTGCATGAGCTCTGGGCATACCGCGAACTGATCGCGGCGTTCACCATGCGGGACATCAAGCTCCGGTACAAGCAGACGGGTCTCGGGATCGCATGGGCGGTTCTCCAGCCGCTTCTGACCATGGTCATTTTCACGATCTTTTTCGGGGGGCTGGCACACATCCCTTCAGATGGCGTGCCGTACCCGCTCTTTGTTCTTGCGGCCCTGCTTCCTTGGACGCTCTTTTCCGACGGGCTTACGCGTTCCACGACAAGTATGGTGACCAATTCCAATATCATGACCAAGGTATATTTCCCGCGCATGATCATGCCGCTTGCGAGCATCATCTCACCGCTTGTGGATTTTGCAGTCTCGTTTATCATTCTTCTTGCGATGATGGTCTACTACGGTTTTGTACCAACTATAAATGTCATCTTTTTGCCGCTCTTCATCCTGCTTGCACTCGCCACCTCGCTCGGGGTCGGGCTCTGGCTCTCGGCGCTCAATGTAAAGTACCGCGATTTCCAGTACACCGTCCCCTTCCTTATCCAGATCTGGATGTTCGCCTCACCGGTGGTCTATTCATCCAGCCTCGTGCCGGCATCGCTGCGGGTATGGTACGGCCTCAACCCGATGGCAGGCGTGATCGAGGGGTTCCGCTGGGCACTGCTTGGCACCGGGATGCCCAGCGCGATGATTCTGGTCTCGGTAGGGATGGTTATTGTGCTGCTGGTTTCCGGGATGTTTTACTTCCGGCGGATGGAGCAGTACTATGCGGATATTGTGTGATGCTGAAAGATATGATTTAAGCCTGTCAAGGGAAACGAAACTGAAACGATATCGCAGATATTATTCTGGCGATCCTTTCATCACAACCGTTTGATTCAATTATTCCGGGTGCAAACATTCTACAGAACTCATTAAACGGTGACGTTCATCCCTATGCCTCCCGATACCATTGCCATCCGGGTCAGTCATCTGAGCAAACTATACAGGCTTGGCGGACCGAAGGAACCTTATCATACATTCCGCGATGCTATCGTCAACTCTCTTAAGACACCGTTGAAAGTTTTCCACAAGGAGCCGCCGGTGGAGGGTTTCTGGGCGTTAAAGGATGTTTCGTTCGATGTTAAACGGGGAGAGGTTCTCGGGATCATCGGGCGAAACGGTGCCGGGAAGAGTACGCTTTTGAAGATTCTTTCCCGGATTACCTCGCCGACCGAAGGAACGGTTGAACTCCATGGGCGTGTGGGCTCTTTGTTGGAGGTGGGGACCGGGTTTCATCCGGAGCTGACTGGCCGGGAGAATATTTATTTATCCGGTTCGATTTTGGGGATGAAACGGCGGGAAATCGATGCAAAACTTGATGAGATCGTGAAATTTTCAGAAATAGAAAAATTCCTTGATACTCCGGTAAAACGGTATTCGAGCGGGATGTATGTCAGGCTTGCATTCGCGGTTGCAGCACATCTGGAACCGGAGATATTGCTTGTCGATGAGGTGCTTGCCGTGGGCGATGCGGCATTCCAGAAAAAATGTCTGGGGAAGATGGAGGATGTTGCAAAAGAAGGGAGAACCGTGGTTTTTGTAAGCCATAATATGACCGCAATCATGAGTTTGTGCCAGCGTGTCATCGTAATAGATCACGGGGGACTAATTGAAGACTCAGAGCCGAATAAAGCAATAGAAGTATATCTCAATTCTGAAAGTTCGAGGAGTGGAATAATCGTATGGGATGATATAAACAAAGCTCCGGGAGATCAGGTTGTTCGCTTAAAATCGGTCAGTATTCTTCAAAATGGGGTTCCAACATATGATGTCGATGTTTCACAAGAAGCGATTATTCAGATTCAATATATGAACTTAGTTGAAAATTCCCGTTTTTATGTGGGAGTCCATTTATTGAATCGATATGGCGATATGGTTTTTGGTTCCGTAAATCTTAATTCTTTTTGTCTAATACCGGATTCTCTATGTGGAAAATCACTTCCCGTGGGATTGTACCGGACGAATTGCACAATTCCAGCAAATTTTCTTAATACTGATTATTATCATATCGGTGTGGGGATAATAAGATTCCCTGAATCTGGGGAATACCCTCATCATACCCATATAATGGAATCACCTATTCTTTCATTCCATACCATTGATTTGGGGGAGATGCTCAAAGATCATTGCATGGCCACTTCGTGGCCTGGGATTATCCGGCCAAAACTTCTATGGTCATCAGCTCCTGTGATCGAGAAGGAGCGCTAAATACCTCGATCATTGATGCCAAAAGATTATGAATTCAGTGATACAATTATAATTGATCTAGATCCAAAATGTAAATCCTCGTCTATGAATTATTGATTTAATAAATTATATTGAATTTTTAAATTTAAAAATGAAAAGGGGGACTACTATAATGAGAAAAGTTATTGTCACCGGTGGTGCAGGATTTATCGGGAGTCATCTTGCCGAGGCCCTTGTTAACAAGGGTTATCACGTTGTAATTCTCGATAATTTTTCAATGGGAAGAATGGAAAATATCAGAAATTTTAAAGAATCTCCCCATCTGGAAGTCGAGGAAATCGATATCACCGATTTTTCTGCAGTCTCAAAATCTTTTAAAGGTGCTACATTTGTCTTCCATCTTGCTGCATTGGCTGATATAGTTCCCTCAATCCAGGAGCCTCTTAAGTATCATAATTCCAATGTGAATGGGACAGTTACTGTTTTGGAAGCAGCGCGTAAAGCCGGCGTTAAGAAATTAATTTATGCTGCCTCCTCCACATGTTACGGTCTACCCGACAGGTACCCGACCCCGGAAACTGCGCCGATTCGCCCAATGTATCCTTATGCGCTGACAAAATATTTTGGTGAGCAATATGTCATGCACTGGGATCAGACCTATAACCTCCCATGTCTCTCCCTCCGACTCTTCAATGTGTACGGTCCGCGTTCCCGTACGTCCGGAACGTATGGGGCAGTCTTCGGAGTCTTCCTGGCACAGAAATTAGCCGGGAAACCGTTCACCGTTGTCGGTGACGGGACGCAGACCCGGGATTTCACTTATGTAACCGATGTTGTCAATGCATTCATCAAGGCAGCTGAATCGGATAAACGGGGAGAAATCTATAATGTCGGATCCGGGGGGACCTATTCAGTGAACAATTTAGTCCAGCTTCTCGGTGGAGAAATAGTTTATATTCCCAAACGCCCGGGTGAACCCGACTGCACGTTCGCGGATATACATAAGATCCAGCACGATCTGGGATGGTCTCCCAAGATCTCTTTCGAAAATGGGGTCAAACAGATACTGAATAATATTGAACTTTGGCGTGACGCGCCGGTCTGGGATGAAAAAACAATCGCATCCGCGACAAAGGACTGGTTTTCATATCTGGGAAAGAGGTAAACCGTAATGAACACGAACCCCAAAATCCTCTCCCTCCAGGATCTCGCAAAGCACCTTGATACCATAAGGCAGGATAAGAAGATTGTCCTGTGTCACGGGGTGTTTGATCTTCTTCATATCGGGCATATCAAGTATTTTCAGAGTGCAAAAAATGCCGGGGAGATTCTCATAGTCACGGTCACTCCTGATCGCTATGTGAATAAAGGACCGGACAGACCGGTATTTCAGGAACAATTGAGATGTGAGGCGATAGCTGCGTTAGCTGTGGTCGATTACGTGGCAATAAACGAATGGCCTACCGCCGTTGAAACAATTCAGCTGTTAAAACCTGATATTTATGCAAAAGGTTCAGAGTATAGAAAGTCGGAAAATGATGTAACCGGTATGATTATCGAAGAAGAAAGAGCATTGAAAGAAATCGGCGGATCGATGCTCTTTACTGATGATATTGTGTTTAGCTCGTCCACGCTTCTTAACCGGTTTTTATCAGATTTTCCGGAAGAAACCCGGAATTTTCTCCGGATGATATCAAGAGTGTATGGTGAGAGTAACATCTTTTCCTACCTCGACAACGCCAGACCTCTCAAGGTGCTGGTTATCGGCGAAGCAATCATTGACGAATATAATTATTGCGATATGATTGGTGTTGCGACAAAAGATCCCGCTATAGGGGTACGCTACTTATCGCAGGAACGGTTTGCCGGGGGGATTCTGGCAGTTGCAAACAATCTTGCAAATTTTTGCGATAACGTTGATCTCATCGCGATGCTCGGGGAATTTGAATCTGATGAGTCTTTTATCAGAGAACATCTCCATAGTAACGTTAACCCTCTCTTCTTTTATAAAGAAAACTCCCCTACCATTGTCAAGCAGCGCTTTGTTCTTGAAGGTACTACTATTCAAAAACTTTTTGAAGTGCACAGGATAAATCAACAGGATTTACGTTCATCTGAACAATCACTATTTCATGACCAAATCCTTTCACGTATTCATCAATACGATCTCGTACTGGTTGTAGATTTCGGGCACGGCTTTATCTCTCAGGATACTGCGCAGTTAATCTCAGGAAACGCGAAATTTCTTGCGGTAAATACTCAGACAAATTCCGGTAACCGTGGATTCAACGTTATTTCAAAATATCCCTCTGCTGATTTTATCTGTCTCAATGATCTGGAAGTCAGGCTGGAAGAGCGGAACAATTCCGGGACAATTTTCGATATGGTTGAAAATGTTGCAAAGAAGCTTTCCTGCCCGACTACCATTGTCACTCAAGGCAAAAAGGGGTGTATTTGTTACCAGTCAAAAGAAGAAATTATTATTATCCCTGCGTTTGCAAAAACGGTTGTCGATCGCATCGGTTCCGGGGATGCGATGATTGCACTTGCGTCGTTATGTGCTGCTCAAAATGCTCCGGCGATTATCACAGGTTTTGTAGGTAATGCGGGTGCATCAGTGGCAGTATCGACAGTCGGGCACAGGAATTCGATTGAAAAGGTTGCCTTCAAAAAATATTTATCGACCCTGCTCAAATAAAATACTGATCGGACAAATCAATGATGCCCTTTACACAATATTCGGATAAATTACACACTTTTCTGGAAAACACTGTAATTACTGATATAAATGGTCAGACATTGGATGTTAATGAGGGGCTCTCCCAGATTATTGCGAATATCCGCAAAATCAAAACAACCCGGAACAAAATGATGATTATAGGAAACGGTGGAAGTGCCGCCATTGCCAGTCATCTTCAGAATGATCTTTGCAAGTCAGCGCAGATCCGGGCAATGGTATTTACCGAACCGCCTCTCCTGACGGCCCTCTCAAATGATATCAGTTATACAGCGGCGTATCGTGAATTGGTTAATCTCTGGGCGGATAAAAGAGATATGCTCTTTGCTATCAGCAGCTCTGGTCGTTCCCAGAATATTATCGATGCAGTTTCTGCTGCGAGGGATAAGGGATGCAATCCGATTATTACCTTATCCGGGTTTCTTCCCGATAATCCTCTCCGGCGCTTGGGCGACATAAACTGTTATATCCCGTCCAATGAATATGGATATGTAGAACTGGCACATTCAGTACTATCGCACTTTATTTCGGATCAAACATCAAAAAAGGAGTAATGTCCTTTATCCGTAAAACCTCGTCCAATTTCCTACAAATAAAATCCTCCTTAAATTCTGGTGTCATGATGGATGTAGATGTCGACAATCACAAATTGATTTACCATCCAGAAAGGGTTACTGAGTGGCTCGAAAAAGGTGATTGTTTCCCCATCTACGTGGAGATCGGGATAACGAACCGTTGTAACCACCGGTGCGTTTTTTGTGCCCTCGACTGGTTTGAAAAAAATCCCCGTGATATGGATCCCGAAGTGATGAAACGTACACTTCGTGAAATGGCAGAATGCGGTGTAAAATCGGTCATGTTTGCCGGTGAAGGAGAGCCTTCGATGCACCGGGACATCTGCGAATTTATCTCCTATGCCAAAAGTCAGGGCCTTGATGTAGCATTGGCAACAAACGGTGTGTTATTTGACCAGGAAAAACTGGAAAAAACTCTCCCCTCTCTTTCGTGGGTTCGTTTCAGCGTCGATGCCGGTACCCCTCAGACATATAAAAAAATACATCGCGGGGGGTCAAAAGATTTTGACAAAGTTTTAGCAAATCTCCGTGATGCAGTAGCAATTAAAAAGAAGGATAATTTACCTGTCATTATTGGTGTCCAGCTTTTGCTGATTCCTGATAATCTTGACGATCTTGTACCATTTGTGAAGATTTTCAAGGAGATTGGTGTGGATAATGTTCAAATCAAGCCGTATTCCCAGCATCCATTAAGCAGGAACCGATTTTGTATTGACTACGCACAGTATCCGGATATTGAAGAGAAAATCCGGCAATTTGAGACCCTCTCATTCCAGGTAATTTTCCGTTCTAAAACTGCCCAGCGCTTGAGTTTAAAACGGGAATATCAGATATGTTACGGATTACCCTTTTACACACTTATTGAATCCGATGGCGCGATAATCCCCTGCAATCTGTTCCATAAAAATCCGGAATTCTGCTATGGAAATCTTTACGATGACTCCTTTGTCGCAATCTGGAATGGTGAAAAGAGGAAACATATTTTACAAGAATTAATAAAAAATAAGACTGATTACTGCCGGGATGGATGCAGATTAGATGCTGTTAACCGCTATCTGTATCAGTTGAAAAATCCCCATCCCCACGTAAATTTTATTTAATTTTGTTATTATGACGGCACGTAGTCTCATCCCGGATGAAAAGGCACTCGAACAGTTATCCAGCCAGATACGGGCAGAGATCATAGAAACCGCTCATAAAACGGAGGCCATGCATCTCGGTGGCTGTCTTTCGTGCGTTGATATACTGGTGGCCTTGTATTTCGGTTGTATGTCTGTTCGTCCGGAAGAACCAGACTGGCAGGATCGTGACAGGTTTATCCTGAGTAAAGGACATGCAGCCCTTGCATGGTATACCGTTCTAGCTCATCGTGGTTTTTTCCCTGTGGAACAGGTACTCACTTTCAATAAAGACAAGAGTCTTTTCACGGAACATCCCGTATGGAAAAATATTCCCGGAGTTGAAGCAACATCGGGATCTCTGGGGCATGGTCTTGGAATCGGGAGCGGTATGGCACTTGCTGCAAAAATCTCAAAAAAATCATACCGGACTTTTGTCCTGATGAGTGATGGTGAGTGTGATGAGGGATCGGTTTGGGAGTCTGCCCTTTTTGCACCTACTCACAGTCTTGGGAATCTTGTTGCAATAATTGATTATAATAAATGGCAGGCCTGTGGCCGGAGCAACGAAATTATGCACCTTTCCCCCCTCAAACAAAAATTTTCTGCATTTGGATGGGCTTCGTATGAAGTGGATGGGCATGATACCGGCGCGATGATAGATCTTTTCCAGTCTGTCATAACCTCGCCAGAACAGCGACCTGTAGTAATCATTGCTCATACCGTCAAGGGGAAGGGGGTATCATTCATGGAAGATGATAATAACTGGCATTATCGGATTCCCTCTGCGGACGAAGTCGTGAAGGCACACCAGGAGCTGGGGATTCGATGAGAGATGCATTTTCAGTGGAACTGACTGATCTTGCCGGTTCAGACCCCCGGATCGTTCTTTTGATGGGGGACATCGGTAACCACATGTTTGACCGTTTCAAAGAACTCTATCCCGATCGTTTTTTTAATTGCGGTATTGCCGAGTCAAATATGATCAGTGTTGCAGCGGGACTTGCAATGAATGGGTTCCGTCCCTTTGTCTATACGTTCTCCTCATTTGACGTAGGACGACCTTTCGAACAGATAAGAGTCGATCTGGCTTTTCAAAACCTTCCTGTTGTAATTATTGGTCTGGGGGGGGGTCTGACCTATTCATCTCTTGGGCCCACTCATTATATCTGTGAAGATCTGGCAATCACCCGGGCACTCCCTCACATGACCGTTGTCTGTCCTGCTGATGCAGTTGAGACACGGGCTGCGATCAGAGCTGCTCTTAGTGAAGAAGGGCCAGTTTATATTCGCATCGGGAAGAAAAATGAACCAGTGATCCACAAATCTCTTCCTGACTTTGTCATCGGGAAGGGAATTACCCTTGAAGAGGGCACGGATATCTGTATTCTTGGGACAGGAACAATCTTACCGGCTGTCATCGAAGCAGCTCATCATCTCAGGGAATCCGGCATTAAAAGCTGGGTTGTAAGTTTCCATACGATCAAGCCATTGGATGCCGGACTTCTTGAAGAAGCATTTTCCGATTACCCGCTTGTCGTTACGGTTGAAGAGCATAGCCTTATCGGTGGTCTTGGATCGGCGATTGCCGAATGGATCAGTGATCAGCAAATTCCTCCCAAAGGTCATCTTATGAGAATCGGGATACCGGATGAATTTTTGCATTATGCAGTAAATCAGAAAACTGCGCGGGATATCTACAGTCTCACACCGGATAAACTTGCAGAAGCAGTACGTGTGCACTACAGTAAAGTGCGATAAAACATTCCTCAAATCATGAATATAGTACTATCTTAAAGTTCTCAGTTGAATGTATGATTAGAGTCTTAAAACGAATGATGTACCTATGATTATCGGGATTGATTTTGACAACACCCTTATTGATTACCATAATCTTTTTTATGAGGCCGGCTTATCGCTGGGGGTTTTACCGGACAAAGCCGGTTGCGGTAAAAGTGAAATCCGCGAATACCTTATTGGAGCCGGCCGTGAAGAGGACTGGACCAGGATCCAGGGGCTTGTGTATGGGGAATATATACGGCACGCAAAGGAGATGGTGGGATTTTCTTCGTTCTCGGCTCTCTGCCACGAAAAGGGCTGGAGAATTTTTATTATCAGCCATAAAACGCGTGACTCAATTATCGGTGAGAAATATAACTTGCATCTTTCTGCATCCAACTGGCTGGAACAGAACAGGATCTATGGGAAGGGCATCCACGGGGCAGTTGAAGGCGTCTTTTTCGAGGAAACGCGAATTGAAAAAATATGCCGCATAAATTGTCTCGGCTGCGATATCCTCATTGACGATTTGGCTGAGGTCCTGCTGCACCCGGATCTTTCAAAGGACATATTCAAAATCCTGTACGATCCTGGTAAGAAAAACAGGCCGGACTCCAATTATCTGACTGCAGGAAGCTGGGATCAGGTTCGCGGAATTATTGAGGGGCGCTATGGATAATTTACCTGATGATTTGGTCTGTCTCTCACGGAATTTGTTATCCGGGATTGACTCACTGGACAACCTCGTAATCCGTTCACAGACCGGAGGAGGCAATAACAGGGTTTTCATTCTTGAAACGGATGGATCCCCCAAATATGTGATGAAGCACTATTTCCGGCATGCTGATGATCCCCGCGATCGTTGTCGGGCAGAGTGGACCTTCCTTGAATACGCAATGAATGCCGGAGTCCATTGTGTTCCAAAGCCCATCAAGTGCGATCCTGTTAAGGGAATAAGTGTGTTTGAATATATCAAAGGTCAGAAGGTTTCTGCAAACCAACTGCGAAGGGACCACATCATACAGGCACTTGATTTTTTTGAAGATCTTAATCGTGCAAAAAATGCACCTGTCTCCAGGAATCTCTTAAATGCCTCGGAGTCTTGTTTTTCGATAAAAGATCATATGGACTGCGTGAATCGAAGAATCGGCAGCCTTCTGCATATTGAGAAGGAATCAGAAATTGATCGGTCCGCATTTCACTTTATCCATGACGAACTTATTCCCCTTTGGGAAAGGGTCCGGACAAGTGTCCTGGATCAGGAAAGTGAGGGTACTCTTGGCATAGATGAATCATTGCCGGAAAAAGATATTTGCATCTCCCCCTCAGATTTCGGATTTCATAATGCGCTGCAGACTGATAAGGATGCCGTGTTTTTCATCGACTTTGAATACGCCGGCCGGGATGATCCTGTGAAGATGATTTGTGATTTCTTTTGCCAGCCTGAAGTTCCGGTTCCCCATTCATATCTTCCGATGTTTTCCACCCGTGTTTTCAAACGGCTTGACAATCCGCAGCTTTACTGCCAGAGACTGGAAATGCTTTTCCCGGTCCATGCTCTCAAGTGGTGTTGTATCATTCTCAACGAGTTCCTTCCTGTCGGCAGGGCTCGCAGGATGTTTGCCAATCATGATATTAATATCGATGAAATAAAACATAAACAACTCGAAAAAGCAAGGAATTTGTATAAAACGGTTAGTTCAATGCACTAACAGAACAATTTTTCCCCTCTCTTAATCGAGATACCTATTGGCATGGGGAAAGTAATGTGCCTCCCACTATTAAGACGAAATTTGATGTCAATGCCGCCTCATAATGGGATTTTTCGAAATCCTCAATTACCCCCATCGCTAATCTATAGAAGTAACACATCGGCCAAATCAAAGGGGCAATTATGGGACAATTATTAAACTTTGTAACACCTCTGCACACAAGGACGAAAAGAGATTACCTCGCAAGGATGGTGGACGATAAAGTCCATTGTATGCAAAAGGCAAAAGAATATGGATATGAATACTGGGATGGAGACCGGAGGTACGGCTATGGAGGCTATACTTACCGTCCTGGGTACTGGAAGCCCGTTGCTGAAAAGATTATTGAAAGATACCATCTTAAGGCCGGGGATAAGATTCTCGATGTCGGATGCGGGAAAGCCTTCCTTTTATATGAACTGCAGTTGCTCATCCCGGAATTAGAGATTCACGGGTTTGATATTTCCACCTATGGACTGGAGCACCGCCACCCGGATTTGAGGGGACATCTGTTCCAGCACCGGGCCCAGGATCCGTTCCCCTTTAAAGATAATGAGTTTGATCTGGTGATCTCTCTTGCCTGTCTTCATAACCTGAGAATTTTTGAACTTAAGGCGGCGCTTCTTGAAATTGAACGTGTAGCAAAGAAAAATAAGTATGTCATGGTGGAAAGCTACCGGAACGAACTTGAGATGTTTAACCTCGAATGCTGGGCCCTGACAGCAGAATCCCTCTTCGATACTGACGAATGGATCTGGATTTATAACCACTTTGGCTATACCGGCGACTACGAATTCATTTACTTTGAATGAAGCGTTTGATTATGCAGGTTTCACGGATGAAAGCGGCGATATTGGCAGAGACAAACAAACCTCTGGTTGTTGATGAGGTTCAACTGCCGGACAAGCTTACCTGCGGGCAGGTGCTGGTAAAAATAATCTACAGTGGAATTTGCGGGGCCCAGATGAATGAGATAGCCGCAGCAAAAGGGCAGGACAAATTTCTTCCCCATCTCCTGGGGCATGAAGGATCAGGGGTTGTGCTTGAAACAGGGCCCGGGGTTACCACAATAAAGACCGGGGATCATGTGGTTCTCCACTGGAGGAAAAGCAGCGGGATTGAATCTGAGACTCCCAAATACCTCTGGAAAGGAAAACCCCTGAATGCCGGATGGGTTACCACCTTCAATGAATATGCAGTTGTTTCAGAAAACCGTCTTACCCCCATTCCTAAAGATTTCGATATGAAACTCGCACCTCTTTTTGGCTGTGCCATAACGACGGCTCTCGGTGTGATCAATAACGATGCCCAGGTCAAGATAGGGCAGTCCGTAGTAGTCTATGGTGTCGGAGGGGTAGGCCTCAATATCGCACAGGCAGCAAAGATGGTCTCTGCTCACCCCATCATTGGTATTGACCTCCATGATAACAAACTTGAGATGGCCAAAAAAATGGGAGCAGATTATTGTTTTAATTCAACAAAAACTCCCGATCTGGTCGATAAGATCAAAAAAATTGTCGGATCTTCCGGGCCTGATGTGGTCATAGACACAACGGGAAATTCACGGGTAATTGAACAGGCATACGATCTGACAAATCCGGATGGCAGGACGATCCTTGTCGGTGTTCCGCGAAAGGGGGATAATGTGTCAATTTATACACTTCCGATCCACTTCAACAAGGTTCTGAAAGGAAGTCACGGGGGAAGCTGTGTCCCCCAAATCGATATTCCAAGGTATGTCCGCCTGACCAGTGCCGGGATCCTGAATCTTGACGGGCTTATCACTCATGAATTCAAACTGGATGACATTAACGACGCGATTGAGCTGATGAAAAGTGGAACCAGTGGAAGGATTCTGATCGCGATGGAGTGACGATAATCTATATTCAATAAGGATAGATTATCAAGGCATTCATTTAAATGGCTGAACCAACAATTTTCATTTGATATGTCCTTGGCAGGTCGCGAATTTCCGAGAGAAGATAATAAAATCAAGAATCCCTACAGCGAGTGAATCTAAAAACGAAGTTGGGTATATTATGGATGAAAAAACAAAAGAACCACAATATCAGGCTTGTTTCGATTTAGTAAAGCAGAAGGGCTTTGCACGATTTGGTCTCATGAGTAACCAAGTCTGGCATGATGATCCAAAGAGACTGGTTTTTTTGTTGTCACGATACAAATTCGTTGCAAAAATGCTCTCGGGTACAAAGAACGTCCTTGAAATAGGGTGTGCTGATGGATTCGGGAGCAGGATTGTGGTTCAGGAGGTAGGAAAATTAACCGTTATCGATTTCGATCCCCTCTTCATAAAGGATGCCCGGGAAAATATAGATCCCAAATGGAAATACGAATGTATAGTGATGGACCCCACACAGAGTCAAATATCAGGCCAATATGATGCTGCCTATTCACTTGATGTAATCGAGCATATCCCTAAAGAGCAGGAGCATATATTTTTAAAGAATATTATCGATTCCCTCACGGACAATGGAGTACTTATTATTGGTACGCCCTCCCTCCAATCTCAAAAATATGCATCTCAGCCAAGTCTTGAGGGGCATATCAACTGTAAAGATCATGCTGAATTAAAAAATTTATTATCTCAATATTTCCATAATGTTTTTATTTTCTCAATGAATGATGAGGTAGTACATACGGGTTTTTATCCCATGGCCCATTATTTGCTTGCTCTCTGTTGCAATAAAAAATCCAAGTCCGGATCCGGGAAATGAAACATAACGATCTTTCTTTCATCATTGGAGCCGATGGACTTTTAGGCTCCTCACTGACATCCACTCTCAAATCCCATAATGAAAGTTTTATAGGAAGTACCCGTAGAAGAGATGCCCTCGGCTCGAAAGATCGGATTTATCTTGACCTCGCGGCATCATGGGACAATTCATGGAGTCCTCCCTCACATGTATCCGTGGTATATCTCTGTGCAGCGGTGGCATCCCAGGAGAAATGCCGTCTGGATCCGGAAGGCAGTGCAAGGATCAATATCGAAAATACAGTCAATATCGCAAAAAAATGCGCAGAGAATAATATTTTTTTCATATTTCCCTCGACAAATCTGGTTTTCGATGGCACTGTTCCGTTCAGGAAACCTGATGAAACCAGATCCCCCATAACAGAATATGGTCGTCAGAAAGCAGAAGCAGAAAAACAATTGCTTGCATTGGGCGAAAATGTCGCCATCGTTAGATTTACAAAAATTATCAGTCCGGGTATACCGCTTATCCACACATGGTGTGATAATATCAGGGCTTCGCGGACAATCTATCCATTCTCAAATTATGTTATGTCTCCGGTACCAAACATCTTGGCGAGTGAGATTCTTTATCGCATAGCTCAAAAAAGAATATGCGGTATCCATCAGGTATCCGGACCACAGGATATTACCTATGCCGAAGCGGCGTATCACATTGCCAAACGATTACATGTAGAAGAAAACCTTGTCAGACCGATAACAATTGAAGATGCCGGCGTAGCAATCGAATATAATCCTGCATTTACTACGCTCGATTCGACAAAGACCGAAAAAAAAGTGGGTATCCACATTCCCGATGCATTCTCATCATTGGATCTGGTGTTCTTTCATGGTGGAAAATAACAGTAATTCATCCATTATTCATGACACAGTTCATCAATGCCATATCTGTGGGAATTCCCATCTAGATATATTTAAAAAATATTCCCATTTTCACCGTGTTACATCTGATTGCAAACCGTGGGCGCAGGGGGGGAACCTCGCAGTATGCCCGTCATGCGGGTGCGTCCAGAAGTTGATAGATGCTGGGTGGCTAGCGGAAATGGGAACTATTTATAACTCATATTCCATTTATTTTCAAAGCCAAGGAACGGAACAGGCTGTCTTTAACCAAATATCAGGTAATTCCATCTCGCGGTCTTCACAAATTTTAGATTGCATTAAAGATGTCATGCAATTACCAAAGACCGGGAAACACCTCGATATTGGCTGTGGTAATGGTGCTTTACTTCTCCAGTTTCATGAAAAATTCCCGGAATGGACATTATATGGGATTGAATTGAACGAGAAATACAAATCTAAGGTTGAAGATATTCCCAGTGTTCAGAAGATGTATGTTAGTAGTCAACCTGATATTATAAAGGATAAATTTAACTGCATAACTATGATCCATGTACTGGAACACATTCCGAATCCACGGGGATACCTTGAAAAAATTCATGATCTTCTTACCTATGAAGGTATCCTTGTAATTGAAGTGCCGTTTTTTATAAATAACCCATATGACCTTTTAATTGCGGATCACTGCACACATTTTAGCGAATCAACATTGTGTACATTACTTTATAAATCAGGTTTTAATGTAATGTACTCTTCAACAAAATGCGTTACAAAGGAACTCACCGTGGTTGCCAAGAAAAGAAACGATAAACTCTTGGACATACGTCCCCTTGATAGTCAAATGACATCCGTTGCTGTAGTAAAGTGCATTGATTGGCTGGATTCTAATATCACAGACTCGCTTTTTTATGCAAAGAATGGATGTTTTGGCATTTTTGGAACATCCATTGCGGCAACATGGTTGTTTTCAGAAATCTTGAATTCTGTACATTTTTTTATGGACGAAGATCTCAATAGAATAGGTAAAACATATCTTGGCCTACCGGTTTACGATCCGTTTAACGCCCCTTATGATAGTATTATATTCCTCCCATTTTGTCCTTCTCAAGCGCGCAAGATAAAAGAGCGATTGGAGAAAAAAATGAAAACTTTGAAATTTGTAATACCTTCCTCTCTATCATGATCTTCATTATTGCTCTTGTCATGGGCGAAGGAAGATTCAAACGAGTGTAATTGATATTCTTATTAGCAAAAAAGTGGATGTGGTTAACGGTGAATGAATTATCATTGATTGATTTCTATCGAAAAAACGAATTCTCTCCCGTTCGACAAGAAATTCCGGATTTGAATCATCATTTTGAAAGACGAGCGTCACTCTATCGTAATCTAGGGATATTGCCCGCATTTATTCATGGCAGGACAGTTTTGGAAGTAGGTCCGGGTTCTGGGCATAACTCACTTTTCACAGCATCCCTCAAACCAGAACAATTTATTCTTATCGAACCTAACCCGCAGGGAGTTAATGATATTCACGATCTCTTTAATCAGTATCATCTCTGGAGCGCAAAAATCAAGGTGATATCCCAAACGATCGAAGAGTACCAGGATGATAGAACATATGACTTTGTTTTTTGCGAAGGGTTACTAGGTGCAGCCGGCGTTCCAGACCCGGGGTTTTTATTTAAAGCACTTGCAAAATTTGTCTCCCCCGGAGGTGTTCTGATAATAACATGCATGAATGAAACAGCTACTCTCTCAGAATTACTTCGACGTTTAATTGCTCATATGTTATTACGTGATGGAGATACCCTGAATGAAAAAGTTATGACCTTATTACCTATTTTTAGCCCCCATCTCGCGCAACTGCATGGAATGACACGAAGACACGATGATTGGATTATTGATAATTTGATTAATCCAACAGTCTGCGGTCAGTTATTCACCATTCCCGATGCGCTTTCAACACTCCCTGATCAATTTGAATTCTATGCCTCTTCCCCCCATTTTGTTTCGGATTGGCGCTGGTATAAAGATATATACGGAAAGGAAAAGGAGTTCACTCAACGAGCGCTTAATCAATACTGGGCAAATTTCCATAACTTTATTGATTATCGTTATGTTTTCCCACCGCGAGATGTTTTACAAAATATAAAGTTATACCAATTGTGCAAATCCATTCGGTTGGCAATTCAAAAATATGAGAGAGAAAAAAGCGATAAAATCTTAAGTGAAATTCAAAAAAATTTACAAGAATGTATAATTATTGTAAGAGAATTTTCGCCGGAAACAGCATCTGCTATGAGCGAAGCATTGAACCTGATTTCTCACCAACCGCTCGAAGCAGCCCACGTCGCTAAAATGACCAATTTTGCGGCGTGGTTCGGTCGCGGTCAACAATATATTAGCTTGAACCGATTGGGATAGATGATATAATTACCCTAAAACAGAATGAATCGGTGAAGGAGTCCATAAAATGCTAAAATCAATGTAATATTATGGGAGCCAGTTCCCCCCGCTTAAGTACAAATGAAGAAAACAAAGTGAATATGTTCAAAATCTATCAAAATAAAAAACAATAATGGGTGCATATGCAGACAAACAGCAAAAAAACAGTTCCCAATAATTTTAATTGGCATAATTGGGAAAAACATATTATATTTATTCAAAATCAAATACAAAAAAAATATCAGCGTGAAGGTTTACTTGCGATTTATCATCTGGGATTCTCTTTTGTGTGCCTGATAATTGGATTTTTACTTGCACTTCTTGTCCGCCTTCTTAAACCATGGATTATTATTCGTATCAGAAAAATGTACAGCGAAAAGATCGGACATTTTGCTTCAAATACCGAAGTGTATCTTTGCGAGAAAGACCGTGGAATTAATATCCCAGACCGCCGTTTTTTAGACATCTGGTACTATGATGGTTATGTGTCTAATGCTCAATTGCAAAAAATGTGGAACCGTTGTTTAGATACTTGGCCACAATTTTATTTACATTTTTTTCCAACAATAAATTCAATTCTGCCTGCTGGCGAAATTCATACAATTCCCTGGCGAATTAATCAAGCGCGGGATATTCATAATGTTTTAGAAGTTGTCCCTCCACATCTCTCTTTCAAACAGGACGAAGAAGAATATGGAAAGAAAAAACTAGCTACTTTGGGGATTCAGCAAGATTCTTTGTTTGTCTGTCTTCTCGGGCGGGATTCAAAATATATTCAATTAACAGAACCGGATTTCGATCCGCACTATCATAGTTATCGGGATGTCGATATCATGAGTTTCCTTCCAGCCGCAGAAGAAATGGCCCGGCAGGGATATTATGTGATCCGGATGGGTTCGGAAGTTATCCGGCCGTTCACCAGCGACAATCCTATGATCATAGATTATGCCATGAATGGACAAAGAAGCGATTTCATGGATATCTATTTAGGAGCAAAATGCCATTTTTTTATCAGTGTCGGTACCGGTCTTGATGCGATTCCGGAAATATTCAGAAGACCATTATTATATGTTAACCAGGCCCCGTTGGAATTTGTTCCTTCATGGGGAAAAATTTTTTTATTCATCCCAAAAAAATACTGGCTCAATAAAGAGGAGAGATTTATGTCATTCAGGGAAATTATCGAATCCGGTGCAGGGAGATTCCTTTCCAATAATCAATATATTGATAAAGGGATTACTCTCGTCGAAAATACGCCCGGAGAAATTCGTGAGGTGACCGTTGAGATGGAAGAAAGGCTCAAAGGTACGTGGGTGATCACTGAAGAAGATGAAGATCTCCAGAGAAGATTCTGGAGTCTCTTCAAACCGGGTGAACTGCATGGGAAAATATATTCACGGATTGGGGCGGCGTTCATCAGGAAATATAAAGCATTGCTTGATTAAGGAGATTATTTATGAATACAATAAAAGCAGTTTTCCTTGATCGTGACGGTGTAATCACAGAAGATCCTCCTCATTATGCCCACAGAGTCGATCAGGTAAAAATTATCCCGGGCAGTGGTGAAGCAATCCGGTTGCTTAATCAGCATGATTATAAAGTGATCGTGGTGTCGAACCAGTCCGGGGTAGCAAAAGGGTATTACCAGGAAGATGATGTCTGGAAATTCAACGCGGAGATGAAGCGGCAGTTGTCTCTGGAGGGCGCTCATATCGATGCAATCTATTACTGTCCCCATCATCCCGACGCTACTGTTAACCAGTTCCGGGAATCATGCACGTGCCGCAAACCACAACCGGGGATGCTTATACGGGCTGCAAAAGAGCATCGGATCAACCTCGATGCATCATTTATGATCGGGGACAAATTCTCGGATATACTTGCAGGTAAATCTGCTCATTGCAAGAGCATATTCGTTCTCACGGGACACGGAAAGGAAGAGTTCATCCATCTGAAAGATTCTAACGTCCCTGTTGCCATTAATTTACTCGATGCTGTGAAGAAATACATAATATAGAAACAACCCGATCTTTATAGTATAAATGGGGAACCTGATATGAAAATATTCCTTGATTCTGCAGATATTGACGAGATTAAAAAATATTGTTTCCTTATTGACGGGGTTACGACAAATCCCTCTCTTATCGCAAATAGCTGCAACCGAGAATATTCGGAATGGCTCGATACCGTTATTCACCTTGTCAGGGGTCCAATCAGTGTTGAGGTAATCAGTTCAACGTGCGGTGACATGGTTGCCGAAGCCCAGAAAATTGCTCAAATTGCCGACAATATAGTTATAAAAATCCCCCTTACGGAAGAAGGCCTCAGGGCGACAAAAGCGCTCCATGATATCAATATCAAGACCAACGTAACGTTGATTTTCAACCCGGTGCAGGCACTTCTTGCCGCCAAAGCAGGGGCTTGTTATGCGAGCATTTTTGTCGGACGTCTTGATGATATCGGACATACAGGGATGGATGTGGTAAGGGATACGGTTTTTCTCTACCGTGAGTATCATTATCCGACCGAGGTTATCACCGCAAGTATCAGGCATCCGTTCCATGTTATTGAAGCTGCAAAAGCAGGGTCGCACGTTATCACGATTCCGGGAAACGTCCTGTCCCAGCTGACCCGCCATCCTCTGACGGATATCGGACTGCAGAAATTTTTGAATGACTGGGATCGTTTCCAGAAAAAATAATAAAATAGTTCCTGAACTCTTTTTAGTGAGCGGATTATTTCATAAATTTTTCAATAATATCTGTAATTTTTATTGCTGCATCCCCCTCACCGAACAGGGCTCTCCTCGTACATACAGGATATTTTCTTTCAATCGCATCTAATATTTTATTTTTATCCGGGCCGGTAAGGATATTCCAGCCGCCTTCCAGGGTTTCAATCCACTCAGTATTTTCTCTTACCGTAATACAGGGTTTACCCAGAATATACGCTTCTTTCTGGACACCCCCTGAATCAGTAATTACCTTTTGGCATTTTGCCATTGCATGAAGCATATCGATATATCCGAGGGGGTCAGCGGCAATAATATTTTTTGGCAGCTGTCCAAGATATCCATATTCTTTGAGATATTTCCGGGTCCTTGGATGAATGGGGAACAAAATTGTCTGGCCTGACTCGCCAAACGCCTGGATGATCATTTTCATATGCGCAGCATTATCCGTATTCGACGGGCGATGGATGGTGGCAAGAATGAAGTTCTTATCAGTCAGTCCAAACCGGGTGAGAATATCGGATTTCCGGGATGCGATCTCTTTATTGCAAAGAAGTGCATCGACCATGACATCCCCCACGTTATATACGCCCTTTATTATCCCCTCTTTTAGGAGATTCTGCACTGCAGTCTCTGTTGGGCAGAATAACAGGCCAGAGATATGATCAACCAAGACCCGGTTAATCTCCTCCGGCATGGAACGATCGTAGCTGCGAAGACCCGCTTCAATATGAGCTACCGGTATGTGCATTTTGGCTGCCGCCAGCCCTCCGGCAATCGT
>Ga0326728_10011379_pt1 | contig 20358 bp, 15 predicted proteins | sample MB3enrmetagenome_FD_207602 | JGI IMG/M metagenome (GOLD analysis project Ga0326728, IMG submission 207602) | Lab enriched peat soil microbial communities from McLean, Ithaca, NY, United States - MB31MN | ecosystem: Environmental > Terrestrial > Soil > Wetlands > Peat | place: USA: New York... | reverse complement strand
CGCGCCGCCTGCAGACGACGCCGCTCTAACTTCGCTCGATCAAGTTTCACTCCGGCTGGATGTCCCATGCCGGGAAGTATACATGAAATGCTCGTGGATGTCACTATATTATGTAATACTCTTTAGTGCCCGCAGAGGTGGTCAAGGACCGGGACCTCATCGGCAGATACTCCGAGCTACTTCATGATGCGATTGCCCGCCGAGATACCTTCCAGGAGTTTATGACGACTTGCGGGGCCGAGGGCATCCCTACGGCTGCAAGAAACATTCACAATATGCTCTATAGTCAATTGCAGGGGCTGGAAGCTGAAAAGAAGAACAGGATTTGGGCTCGGATTATTAGAAACTCATTTGCGCCGATCTTCGAAGGAGTTTTTGATTTTGTCGTGGGGAATCCTCCCTGGATAAATTGGGACAGTTTACCCACAGAATACAGGGAAGACAGCAAAGAGCTATGGTTCGAGACGGGCCTCTTCTCACTGTCCGGTAAGGAAGGGCGTCTGGGGGGCGCAAAGAAGGATATCTCGACGCTCATGTTGTATGTAGCAGTGGATTCCTATCTAAAGAAGGAAGGTAAGCTCGGTTTCTTAATCACCCAGACCATTTTTAAGACAAAGGGAGCCGGCGACGGCTTTCGCCGATTTCGGTACGGAAACTCCGGTCCAAAGATGCACGTTTTTCGGGTTGACGACTTCGCGAGCTTTAATCCCTTTGAGGACGCTTCCAATTGGTCGAGTGCGGTTTTCCTTGAGCGGGACAGGGAGACGAAGCCCCCCGTACCCTACTATTCATGGAGCTTGAAGGAGGATGTTTCTCCAACAGACATTATCGCCGAGAAGTACAGAAAGCAGCTTTCAGTGCGCAAAGAGGAAGCTTGGCCTGTGGATAAGTTGAGGCCTACCTCTCCCTGGATTACCGGCGAAACCGAGGAACTGAGTGTCTTAAGCAAAGCAATGGGACCATCCAAATACAAGGGTTTCGCTGGGGTAACTACGTGGATGGACGGTGTGTTTTGGGTAACCATCCTCCGGGGAGTTGGGGCGGATATTCTCGTCGAAAACCTACCGGAATTGGCCAAAACCGACCTGCCCAAAGTCCAGGCCAGAGTAGAAACCACGCTGGTGTACCCTTTCCTCGAATGGGACAAGATCGGGAAATTCCGGGCGGTGCCAAGCCATCACATTATCGTCCCGCAAGATCCTGCAACACGCGTCGGGTATGATTACTCGTGGATGCGGAAGCACGCGATCAAAACACTTGAATATCTGCAGCGGTTTGAAGAGAAGTTAAGAAAGCGAAGTGGCTTCCAGCGGTACTTTTCCGAAGACGATCCCTTCTATTCCGTGTACAACGTCGGGAGCCACACTTTCGCTCCCATAAAGGTCATCTATAGGACGATGGGGAGCGACATTCGCGCAGCAGTTCTTGAGCCGGTGAAAGACCGACTCCTCGGCCTTCGGCCTCTCATTCATAAGAACACGGTAATATCCGTTCCTGTCCGCACCCATGAGGAAGCCCACTTTCTGTGTGCTATCCTCAATTCGGATATCGTTACAGAAATTGCAAATTCGTATGCGGTTCGAGGCGGAAAGAGCTTTGGCTCTACAAATCTCTTGAGCTATGTCAGGATTCCAGAGTTCGACCAAGGGATTTCTTTGCACAAGCAATTGGCGGAGCTGTCAGAAGCGGCGCATGCTGCGGTAAAGGCCGAGGACAGCAAAGGCCTGGAATCCGAGATCAAGCGGATTGACAAGTTGGTTGAACGCCTCTGGTAGGTTCCCAATCAAGAGCGGTTATCCTAGAGAAGGCTCCTTGGGTCCGGCTCCGACCATCATCGAAAACCAGATGCGTGCGTCCTAAAGTTGGCGTCGGGACCCGAAGTCGAGCTCACAAAGTAACCAGAGGTCGACTTGGCCGCGTTGTCCGGGAAGACGCAAGGATACTGAGAATTGCGGAGTATAATGAATGATTGTGGGAAGCCCTGTCGATCTCAATCACAAAACGGCCACCGTCGAACCCGGCGCGCACGTTCGCAGCCTGAATTCCAACTATCGTGCCCTGGGCGTCGGGAGGGTCCAGAAGGTCAAAGACGCCCAGTGCAAAGTTGAATTCAATCCCTCGGTTTTTTCCCGCCCGCCCTTCCGCTCGCAAAACTACATCCTGGGCTTACACGAAGTCGAAATTTGTCCCACGCCACTGGAACTGGCCAGGGCGGGCCAGTTGGATGAACCCTGGAAATTCGACTTGCGCCAGATGGCGGCACGCTTTCTCACGCTCAACAAAGGCGGTCAATTGTCGAACGCCCGCACCGAAATTCTCCCTCACCAAATCTTCACCGCCTACACCGTGGTTTCCAGTCCCCGGAGGCGCTTCATGCTGGCGGATGAAGTGGGCCTCGGAAAGACCATTGAAGCGGGGATGGTGTGGCAAGCGCTCTCGCAACGGGGCAACGCCAGCCGGACGCTTGTTGTCTGTCCTGCAGGGCTCACTCGCCAATGGCAGGAAGAGTTGCAGGACAAATTCCACACGTTTTTCAAAATCTTCGGGCGCGATTTCATGGCCGTCAACCCACGCATTTGGGATCTTGAGGCAGTCGCCATTGCCTCCCTTCAGCGGCTCAAGCGCAAGGAACATAAGCGGACCTTGCTCGAAAACCGCAAGTGGGACCTGATTATCTTTGACGAAGCGCAGCACTTGAGCGCCCGCCAGTGGCCCACCAAGATCGAAAAGACGCAGAATTACCAGCTTGCGGAAGCCCTGCGGGGCTACACGGATGCCCTGCTGCTCCTCACCGCCACGCCCCACGCGGGCGACCCGAACCACGGGCGTTTCATTAATCTCGTCCGGCTGCTCGAGTCGGACGTAGATTTTTCGCCTCTCGTCGACGACGGGCTTTTCAGGCCTCGAAACGGTATTCCCTATGCGAAACTCATCTTGCGCACCCCGAAGCTGAAAGTGACCGACGCGCAAGGCAAGGCCGTGTTTAAGGGCCGCCGCACGGTCCAACTTGAATTTCGCATGTATCCCGAGGAAAAGAAGTTCTATCACGCGGTCGAGGACTACATCCGCACCGGATATAACTCCCTGGAACAGATCGAGGACCACGCCCGAAGACATGCCATAGGATTCATCCTCACCAGCTTTCAAAAGTTGAACGCCAGCTCCCTGCGGGCGATCAAGCAAGCACTCAAGCGCAGGTTGGGGAAACTCGAAGAGAAGTTTATGGAGCTTCCTCCGGAAGAAGAGGAAGAAGAGCGCGACGACCGGTATCTGGGCGAATTTGAAGAGAAGGCCGCACTGAAAAGCGACCGCGAGCTCTTGAACGACGAAATCAGTGTGCTCAAGGGACTCCTCGCCATACCGGTGAAGGCGGAGAAAAAAATCGATCGCCTTTATGAACTCCTCGAACAAGTAGACAAGGAAACACCGGGCGCCAAGGTCCTGATTTTTACCGAATACCGCCGCACGCAGGAATTCTTGAAAGAGCAGTTGGAGGGCTGGTACGGCGCGGGTAGTGTGGCGCTGATCAACGGCGACATGGAACTGGAAGGGAAGACTCCCGACGCCGACAGCAAGCGGCGCAGCCAGCGGCTTTTCCGAGACGATCCTTCCGTCCGGTTCCTGGTCTCGACCGAAGCGGGCGGCGAAGGCATCAACCTTCAATGGTGCTACATCGTGGTGAATTACGACTTGCCCTGGAATCCCATGCGCTATGAACAGCGCATCGGACGCGTGTACCGATACGGCCAGGATAAGGTCGTGCAGATTTATAACCTGCGCGCCAAAGAGACCATTGAGGACACAGTACGGTCGTATTTCGACAAGCGCCTGTGGGCCGCCGCCGAAGCCCTCAGCAAAGTGACGGGTGAGAGTGTGGAAGAGCTCGTCGGGAGCTTGAATGGGCAGTTGGAAGCGGAGATCGAGCCGGAAGACATCTATAAGAAAGCGTTGGTCGAAGGGACACTGAATAAGCAGAGCAAAGAAGACATCCAGGAAGCCGTCCGGCGGGCGCAGAACGCTTATGAGATCGCCACGCAAAGCCTCTTCAAGGATGTCTCCAGCTACAGCTTTGACAGCTACCAGAAAGCTCTGGCCAGTCCAGTAAGCCTGAGGGACCTGGAAGACTTCACGCTGAAGTTTCTGGCACGCGAACGGCGGCAGGTGCAGCGCAAGGACGGGTTCTACGAGTTTCTGACGCCCGAGCCGCTCAGCGGTGAGAGGTTGCCCGAGCGATATAGGACCGTCACGTTTGACCGCGCAACAGCCATCCGCAACTCTCAGGCGGAGTTCCTGGCCCTCGGCCACCCCTTTGTCGACGCCATGCTTCGGCGCGTGGGGGATTACAGCTTTGGCGGGCACACGGCGGTTAGGGTGATCCAGGCTAGTGGTTTTGATTCTGCTGCGCCAAGGGCGGGCTATCAATTTAATTTCACCGTGCGTTCGCGCGTCCAGCGGGACGATGGTGATGAGTACCTTTTCGATTTGCACACCCTTGTCGTGCTGGCCGATGGTGCATTAGATGAGAAGATGGCTGAATTAGCGGCCAGCGAATTCAGCCTTCCGGATGGCCCCGACGACACAGCGTTAGAGGCTTTGCGGGATTTGGAATCGCTCGACCTTGATAACGCCTACCAGTTGGCCAAAGCGGCCTTGGAAAAGCGCGCGCAATTCTGGGATTGGGATGAAGACGTGGACTTGATCGGAATGGCGAAGTTAATAGTGGTGCCCCACAGAGATTGAACCTGAATACGCGGCGCATACGTCTCCTTCCATGTATCCGCCCTAATCCTGGCCTGCCCGTCTGCGCTCACGGCATTCCATCCATCGCCAGAAGGGACCTATCCCCCAGGTAATAAAGCCTCCCGCCGTGGCGGGGCCGCGGCCAGCCACGACCTCAGTTAACGGTTGACAGTCGACGGTCAACAGTTGGAAGCTGAAAGGGAAAGTTCGGGTTCGGGCGCTGGGAGTTTATCGAGATTTCCGACCCGTGGGATGCGAGGAATACGATTCTCGCTCGTCAGGGTTCGCGATGAAAGCCACCCTTGAAGTCATCAATCGCATGCAGGAAGAGGGGCATATCGGCAAATACGCCATCGGCGGCGCGGTGGGAGCAACCTTCTATCTCGAGCCTTCAGCGACCCTCGATATTGATATTTTTGTATCCCTGAACAACCCCCAAGGGAGTTCCTTGCTCACGCTGATGCCGATCTACGACTACCTGACTTCGCGCGGCTATAAAACCGAGAAGAAATACTTGGTCATCGAAGGATGGCCGGTGCAGTTTCTTCCTCCCGGCGACGCTCTGGAAGAGGAAGCGCTCCAGCAGGCCGTCGAAACCGAAGTGGAAGGAGTGCGCACCTGGGTGATCACCGCCGAGCATCTGGTCGCCATGGCCCTTAAAACAGCCCGCGCGAAAGATTTCGCTCGCATCCTGCAATTCGTTGAAGCGGGAGTTCTGGACGCGGACAAGCTCGACTCAATCCTCAAGAGGCACGGACTGCTTGAGAAATGGGAGCAATTTGGAGTTAAATTCCTTCTCGGCCCCGATCCATCCGGGCGAGGTATTCCATGAGCGATTGGATGCGCAAAGTTTTGGAAAGCAAACGCGCCACGCGTCAGCGGCTCCAAGCGCTTTCCTTTTCCGAAAAGCTCAAGCTTCTGGAAAAGCTTCGCGACCGTAGCTTGATGATCGCGCAAAGCCCGGTCCGACGGCGACAGCACCCCAAAGGCTGACTGCCGTGTCCAAAAAAAGAAACCCAATCCCCAGTGCCGTTTGCTTGGGTGAGAGCGGCGGGTCTCCCTTCTCCTCCTGGCAGGCCACGCTTTCAGCAGCAGTAGCGCAGAGTCCCTGGTGTTGGCACTCTGCGGCTTTTCGTTCAGATCCGTGTCCGGGCATCGGCTGGCAGCAGTATGCGATCGATGGGCAGAATGTGATGCCCCCTGGCCAGCGCGCTCAAATTCCCGGCGTAGTCCCTCACGCTCGGCCACGGCCAGTCCTCGGCTCGCTCCACCAGCCCCGCCCGCACCGGGTTCAGGTGAATGTGTTCCACCTTCTCGCAGTATTCCTGAACCGTCCGCACCGCCCGGTCGAAAAATCGCGGCTGCCAGAGAAGGCCCGATTCTCTTCTGCTGGAGTTGATGCGATGCGTCGAGCCCACCTTGATGGATTCCATGACCCGCGAGATGGTGAGCGGATAAGGCGGGAAGATGATCGCATGCCAGTGGTCCCGCAAGAAAACCCAGGCCGTCAGGAGAAAATGGTATTTCTCTCGCCGTTCCCGCACCACACGGGCCAGGCGCTCGAATTCCGATCCCTGAAGCTTCCCTCGGCGCGGCAGGAGCCGGCAAGTGACGAAGAAAAATCGGTCGGACACGACCAAGCGTCGCAAGCGGGACATGACCCCGCATTATACGCGCGATTGCCCACCAAGAGCCGCAGAGTCTCAAAAGGCGAGACTCTGCGCTACCTGCTGTCAGGGACTTGCCTTGGTACAGGGCACTAGCCGCTGAGGGTAGTGAACCTCGACCCGGCGGTTTGGCCTTCCCTTTTCGTCGATGACCTCGAGATTCCATTCCTTGGGTTTGTCCACAGTTTCCGGCAACCTTAGGTGCAGGTGGTAGAACGTGCCCATCTGTTCGTACAAGCGGTGGAACGCGAGCTCAAGCGCATCAGCCCTTGTCTTGGCCTTAATGTCGTAATATGGTTGCGACGTCGCGGCGTATGGGAAAGTGAGCACATTCCCTCCAGTGGCTTCGACCATGGAGAGAAGTCGACCGGGGCCCACGGTCTCCTCCGGCGTCCGCCCTCGGGTCCGATGCTCATATGCTACGACGACTGCGAAAAGACGGACTCCCGACGTGAGGAGGTCCTCCTCCACCCTTTTCGGCTGAATCTGGCTTTTGTTGTCCCCTGCGTCAGTCACGGCGTAGATGATGTCACCGAATTCGGGCACGCCCAATGTACCTCGGGCACTCGCGATGGCGTCATAAAGCGCAGTCTTCCGGGTCCCACGCGGCTGTTCGCACACCTTCACCAAGGCCGCCAGGCGTTTCAGAAGCGCCGATCGGTCCTGGTCGAAGCCTGCGGTGTCTAAGACGGTTTCCGAAAAGGCCATTTGGGCGATTGACGCCCCCGGCGGAGCGAACCGAATCAGATCCACCGAGAGAGATTTCGCGGCCTCCCACCCTTCCTCCATCATGCTTCCGCTGGCATCGAGAAGCAGAACAATACGGCGGGGGCGCGTGTCAATGGAGGCTGAGAGAATCTGTACGTCGTGGCCGCGAAGCTTCCCGCGAAAGTTCGCGGCGCTGAGGCCCTGGACAAAAATCCACTGGTCGTCGACAACGCCTACCGGGACAGTGCGCGTTGTACACCCGCTGTCCTGGGCCGGCAAGTAAGTGAAATTCAGGCTGGCTGCGAAGAGCAAAGCGATAAAGAAGGTCTTGGACATCATTTCCAACCCGGCAACCTACCTAAAGATAAACCTCTGCTGCCAGACTCGGCAAGTTGCTTTCCGTAATACCGATGTCCGTCGGCGGGTCACCGTTCCTTCCCAACTCCTTTGAGAATTCCCGGAATTTGGGGGAAAAGGCTCGCGGCCTTCTGGACCTGTGGGTCACCTTTTGTTTCCACTTCCTCACCGCTGGAAAGGCCGGAAACCAGATTGAGCAGTTCGACCTTGATTCTTAGCCTCAGGTAATCCTGGTCTTTGCCCCAGAGGTCCTCGGGCGTCCGAACTCCCCCTTGGGCCAGGAACTCCTTGAAATCTCCGAGCATGGCGGCGTCCGGTTCGAAAGACGTATTCGCCCGCCCATGGAGTGTCAGGTACTCCGAGGCAAAGTTGGTGAAGGCCCCGCCCTGGTTCAAGAAAGCAAGCCAGGGATCAAGTTTGCGGGGCGGGATTTCAACGTCCGGCGCGATTCCCCCGCTGGGCGCGAGCGGCCGGCCATCGTCCGTAAAGAAGTGGCCGGAGTTGGACCCCGGGTCGAGCTCGCGGCCAGGCGCGGCCAGGGCAGTCCCCGGCAGAGGCCGTTGAATGGAGCGGCCGCTGGGGGTGAAGTATTGAGCCGTGGTCAGCGCAAGTCCTGTATTCTCACTCAAGGCCGATACGGATTGTACGACACCCTTCCCGTAGGTTGGCTCGCCGGCGATGAGGGCGCGATCATGCTCTTGCAAAGCCGCCGCGAGCACCTCTGCGGCACTGGCCGTATCGCCATTTACCAGGATGATCAAGGGCAAGTCGAATTGCTTTGAAGCAGGAGTTGTGCGGTGGGCTTTTTCCGGCGATGACCGGCCGCGCGCGGTCATCACCAGCGTGTCGGGTTTCAGGAAAAGACTGGCGACTCCAATTGCTGCGTCCACCACGCCGCCGTGATTATCGCGCAGGTCGAGCACCAGGCCTTTAAGAGGCGGCGTCGCAAGCTGGACCAGGGCGTCCAAAACTTCCTGCGGGGTTTTCTCCTCGAACCCGCTCAGGTGGATGTACCCGATTCCGGGTGACAACAAAAACGATTTGTCCACGCTAGGCAGGGCCACCTCCGCTGGTTTCAGCTCGAAATCCTGCGAAACGAACTTTCCTGGGTGGATGACGCCCAGGCGGACGGGGTGTGAGCGGGAGCGCTGCAGGAGCTCGACCAACGATTGAAAGCCTATGCGGTCTACGCGAGTGCCATTGATTTCCACTATTTCATCGCCTGGCCCCAGCCCCGCGCGCCACGATGGGGAGCCTTGGGCGGTCTGGAGCACCAGTATTTTCCCCGGCGTTACATAGAGGATAGAGCCGAATCCCAGCGCCTCACCACGCGCCTGTTCCTGCAAGAGCTCGAATTGCTCGCGGTCGAAGAAGGCAGAGAAGGGATCAAGAGTGGAAAGCATGCCCCGGATGCCCCCATCAAGAATCGCCCTATCGGGGTCAACTGCCTCCGAGAAGTTTTGTTGAATGGCGCTGTAGGCTTCCGTAAACCTCAGGCTTTCGACAGTGAGATCGTCAGAGGGGAGAGGGTTCTGAGGTGAAGCGTCGGCAACATTAATGAAGATTGCAGCCGCGAAAAGACTGTTCGTAACGAACTTTGCCCAGCGCTTCAACTTGTCAGAACCATCCTTCCTATTCAGTATAACCCAGATGCAGTAGTGTCCTGTCCCAGTGATTTGTGATGTAAGTCGCACCAGCCCCGGTAGGGGCGGAAGATAGTAGCCCAGGGCGAAAGCCCTGGGGAAAATGGCCCCCACCCCCTTTTGTTCCCCCTCCCCCGCCCGGCGGGGGAGGGGCCAGGGGGAAGGGGCGGCACTCGCGACCCACGGCTCACGCCGTGGGCTAAATTCTGCCGCCCCTGACGGGGCTTCAGAGTCGCCATCGCGATACGGCGCTTTCATCCCCGAAGCGCCTCCCGGTGCCGGTTAGTTCACCTATTTCTGGGACAGGGCGGTAGGTCAGTTTGCTGCTGCAGCGGCGATCCCGTGCGCGATCGCCAGATGGCGGCGTAAAGCCGCCTCTACGTCAAACTAACGCACACTACCAACCCAGATGCAATCTGGCCATCGCGAGTGCTAAGATGTTTCTGTGACCAACAGCACCTTTCATAGGAGTTTTGATAATGGAGAACGAACGAGACGTCACCCGCCGCGATTTCTTGAAGACGGCCGCCGCCGTGGCTGCGGCTTCCGCACTCCCGAGTGCGGGAGCGCCCGCCATTCTGGCAAATCCTAGTCCCAACAATGTTGTCAACTATGGAATGATTGGCACGGGAACTGAGGGGTGCACCTTGCTCAAGTTCCTCGCGACCATTCCAGAGGGCCGGTGTATGGCCACCTGCGACATTTATCCTCCCAATCTGAAAAAGGGCGTTGAAACCATCGGGTCGAATCCCCAGACGTATGAAGACTACCGCAAGATGCTAGAGAGGAAAGATCTCGACGCGGTCCTGATCGCGACGCCGCTGAATCTCCATGCCCAAATGGTGATCGATGCCTTGAGCGCCGGCAAGCACGTCTTCGTCGAGAAGACCATGTACTTCAAGGAGGATGAAGAGGACAAAATCCGCAAGGCGTCGGATGAACATCCACAACAAGTGCTGCAAGTCGGACTTCAACGCCGCTCCAGCCTCCTCTATCAGGTGGCCATCGAAATGATTCGCAAAGGCGCGCTTGGCAAAGTGATGTTTGTGCGCGCGAATTGGCATCGCAACAGCAACTGGAGGCGCCCCGTGCCCGACCCCAAGTTCGAGCGCCTTCTCAATTGGCGAATGTACAAGGAATACTCAGGCGGATTATTTGCCGAATTGGCCTCCCACCAGTTGGACGTGGCGAATTGGGCCATCGGCGCAGAACCTGTCTCGGTGGTTGCCACCGGTGGAATCGACTATTGGAAGGACGGGCGCGAAGTCTGCGATAACATCCAGGCGATTTACGAATACTCAGGCGGCCAGAAATTCTTGTGGAGCGGCGTGCTCTATAACGAGCATTTCCAGTTCGAGGAAGAAATTATGGGTGATCAGGGGACGCTGATTATCACCCTGGGGAAGGGAATGTTCTATCGTGAACGAGTGGCCAAGGTTTCGAACGCCGGCTTGAAGGAAAACTGGTGGGCAGGCGCCACCGTGGCCAAGGCGGCTACGCAGGTAGGCATCCCCATTTTCCCGGAGCGCGCCGCCAATGGCGAGACTGCTTTCGTTGATCGCGAATTGCTCTATGCCAAGCGCTGGCTGGCCTCGATGGGGATCTACAAGTACGAGGAACCGCATGACCCTTGGTGGAGTGAGATGTCAAATTTCTTTGCGAGCATCCGGGAGGGGAAACCGGTCGTCGCTCCTCTGGAAATTGGCGTGGCGGATGCGCAGGGCGTCATCTACGGCAATCGCGCGGTCGAGACGGGCCAGAAGGTCTTCTGGCCCAAAAAGAAGGAGTCAGGAGTCAGGAGTCAGAAGTCAGAAGAAAAGGTTGGGGCCAGCGGCGTTTGAGAAGTGTAGGACCCCACAACGGGACCGGGCTACAGTGCGCGGTAGAACCGCTGGGCGGAGCCTAACGAAACAGGAGTTATCCCAGTGGGGGCCATTTCGGTGCCAACAAACTGTTCTGCCCGGCAAGTCAACCCAGATCCATTCTCGCGTGCGCAATGACTTGGCTTGTCACTCGTCGGTCAACTATGGCTCGTGTCCGCAATTCACAATTCACCATTCACCATTCACTATTGATTCTGCTCGTCACTTGTCACTCATCACTCGTCACTGTCTTACGGGGGGCGGAGAATACGGTCCGCTATGAAGCCTCCCACGAGAGCATGGGCACCGTTTACACCGTGGCTGTTTACGGCCGGGACCGGACTTTCCTCTCGGAGGTTGTGGAAGAAGTCTTCGAGGAGGTTGACCGGCTGGATGAGCAGATGAGCAACTACAAGCCGGAGAGCGAACTTTCAGCAATCAACCGTGAAGCTGCGAGTCGTCCCGTAGTCGTTGAGCCTGGACTTTTTCATTTGCTCGAAATCTCTGTCGGTCGGAGCGAAGAGACGGATGGCGCTTTTGACATCACCGTCGGCCCCCTGATGAAGTCTTGGGGTTTCTTCCGCGGCACTGGCCGCCTGCCGACGCGGGCTGAAATCAGCCGGGTCCTTAAGCGAGTTGGGTATCAGCATCTGAAATTGGATGCCGAGCGGCGGACGATCCGATTTGACGAGGAGGGGGTCGAAATCGACCTGGGGGGAATCGCCAAGGGCTACGCGGTGGATCGCGCCGTGGAGATTCTTCGCTCCAATGGGATCACCTCAGCGCTTGTCTCCAGTGGCATGAGCAGTATTTACGCCCTGGGCTCTCCTCCCGGAGAGCACGGGTGGAAGATAACCGTGCGCGCTCCCTATGACGCACACAAGGCTGGGGATGTCTTCCACCTCCAAAACTACTCGCTTTCCACCTCGGGGAGTTACGAGAAGTTCTTGAGGATCGGTGGCAAGAACTATTGCCATATTATGAACCCGCACACGGGTTGGCCGGTCGAGAATATGCTCTCCACGGCGGTGTTGGCGCCCACCGGTACGGATACCGACGGACGTTCGGCCGGCTTTTTCGTGATGGGGGTCGAGCGTGGCCGGGAGTATCTTGCTGTCCACCCCAATCTCGCCGTTGTTTTCTATCTCCCGAGTGGAGCCCCACCCGAGTACAAGCGCGTCATGCTTCGCTCTGATTCCTACAGCATTCCTTCCGATAGCATCGTGGAGATTGACCGTTAGTAGGTCACTGCCTCAATCCGCCGGCCCGTCCTCCCTGGAGTTGAGTTTTCACCGACTCCAGGGGGGCAGTGCCGGGCACGCGGTGCCAGTCATCCCAAATCTCTTGTCGGCGCGCAGAGATTTTGTGCGTTATGTAGGGGCGAGCGGCGCTCGCCCGAGGGCCGAACGCCGTTCGGCCCTACAATGCGTGTTTGGTTGCGGCGACGAGCCACGCGATGCTACTTGCCTTCGATTTGCAGGTTGTTCGTCAGATTGAAATAAGTGGCCGCCAACCGCGCGTCCGTCTCTGCCTTGGTGCGATCCGCCTGCGAGGCGACCACACCTTCGAGGGTCACATTACCGTTCTTCACGATGATGTGGATAGACGGAAGGGCTTGATGGTAATGAATGAAATAGGGGTCGTTGTAAATGGCACGCGCGACGGCTTGGCGCAAGCTGTCGTCGTATTCAGAAGTTGGAAGGACTTCCAGGTTGTTATCGAGTTCCGCTACCCCCTTGACGTGGGCAAGGAAATTGCCAATGTCTTGCTTCTTGAAGGGCTGCGAGACCTGGCCATTCACGATAAGCCGCTCACCCTGGACATCCAAGGTAATGTTGTCGAAAATCGAATACCAGGGGTACGTAACGATTTCTTTCCGTGCCTGCTCACCGATCTGGCGAGGGGTTACGTCCTCGGCGTGAACGGTGATGTTGTCGACGACTTCTGTTACGTCGTCTACCTTGTGTGTGGCTTGTTCTGCATCCATCTTGACACCCAGACAATCCACTGTGCCGGTGAGTGTGGCGACTCCATTGTCGACGCTGACCTGAACGTCTCCGTGCTTGTACACCTGAGCGTGGTAAAGCTTGTCCTCAATCCTCGCAGTGACCTGTGCAGGTGAGTCGTCGTGTTTCTTAGCGAATGCCACCTGGACTGCGATAGCCAACATTATTGGCGCAAGGAATAGTTTTGTAGCGCGCATTGTTACCCTCCTTCTCACCCCGCCGCTTTGATCGATCCGCAACGGGTCATTTCTGTCCGGTTCCAGGGGTTCCCTGCCAGATCGTTCTCGCCGATCCCGAGCCCTGGCGGAACCAGCAGTCACCTATTTTGACGTGTCAGGTTGGGCAGAGGTTGCAGGCCGAAACCGAGTCTGAGCCAAAGTCGCTATTTACGCGAAAGGATAATACGTGGCGGGTAATAGGCGCGCGGCCTCCAAAGCGTGGAAGAATCTCTTTAAGACCGCCCTCACTCATTCCCGATATCGCGATGCGAAACTCTGGTCTTATATCCCGCACCGGCCAGGGCATGGCCCATCTTCTCCGCGATGGCGACCGAGCGGTGACGCCCACCCGTGCAACCAATCGCAATGGTAAGGTAGCTTTTGCCTTCCTTCACGTAATTGGGAAGAAGGTAGATAAGTAGATCCATCACATGCTTCATGAACTCCTGGGTTTGTGGAAAAGAATCCATATAGCGTTCGACAGCCGCGTCTCGCCCCGTTTTGCTCTTCAGCCTCGGGATATAGTTTGGGTTGGGGAGAAAACGCGCGTCGAAAACCAGGTTCGCGTCGGCAGGTACGCCGAAACGAAACCCAAACGAAACCACGGAAACCAGGATGGCTCGGCGTGCCGACAATCCGCCGAATTGCCTCTGGATGAGTTCTCGCAGTTCATAAACGTTCATCCGGGTGGTATCAATTCTGACATCAGCCAGTTGACGCATGGGCTTCAGCAGCTTGCGTTCCAGCCGGATTCCCTCGCGCACTGGCAACTCGCGTCCCAAGGGGTGAGGCCTGCGGGTCTCCTCGAAGCGCCGGATCAAAGCCCTGTCGGAGGCCTCCAGGAACACCAGTGACAAATTCAAGTGGCGGTTTCTGAGGTCTTGATAGAGGGCGGGGAGTTGCCCGAGCGCTGCGCCTTCGCGAATGTCCACCACCACGGCCGCAAGCTGTATCTTGCTTCCCCCTCGCTGACTCGTTTCCGTAAAGCGGGCGATTAAATCAATGGGCAGGTTGTCTACACAGTGATAACCGAGGTCCTCGAAGGCCTTGAGAACTGACCCCTTGCCGGACCCACTCATCCCCGTGATCAGAACGAAGTGTTTCCGACGCTTCTTGGCGGCCGCAGTCATAGAAAGGCAGAAAGCAGAAGGCAGAAAGTAGTATGCAGAAGGCGGTCGGCAGTAGGCAACCGTCGTGGCCAGTGTCATTCCGAGCGCAGCGAGGAATCCCGCTCTGAGCCCTTCCTCCACAGAGCAGCTACCCTGCGAAATCACATTGGGCAGTTCAAAGCCCTAAGAAGAGCCCCTCACCTGACCCGCGTCCCGATGAAGTGCATCGGGAACGCGGGTCACCCTCTCCCCGAGGGAGAGGGCTGCCGCTGATGTGCCTACCACCCCCTAGCCCCCTCCTCAGAGAGGAGGGGAGTTAGCGAACTAGGTGCTTTCTGCCTTCTGCTTTCTGCCTACTGTCTATTCAGGGTTCGGGTTCGATCAATCCCAGGTTGCCATCTGGCCGGTGGTAAATGACGTTGACACGCTCGGTCTCGGGATTTCGAAATACCACCGCGCCGGCGCGCGACTGGTCGAGAGCGGAGATCGCTTCTTCGATGCTCATAGGCTTGATCGGAACTCGCTCGGCCTCGATCGTGCGGCGTTCTTCGTGGTCGATGCGCTCTAGGCCCAGAACGTTCAAGACGACCGTGGTGGCTGGCTTGGGACGGCGCTTGCGAGTGCGCGTTCTCTCCAGCAGGCGGACGGCCTGGCGTTCCAGCTTGCCCAGGGCCCCGTTTAGGGAAATCCTGGGGTCACCCGACTCTTCGACGCCCACCAGGGTGTGATCGCGAAATTTCAGGGTGACTTCTGCCACGCGGCGGTGCTTTTCTGCCGTCAGGATAACGTGCATCTCATAACCATCGCCTAGAAGGCGGGTAATCTTTCGCAGCCTTGCCTGGGTGTACTGACGCAAGTCGTTGCCGATCTCCATCTGTCGTCCGGTAAAGTCAACGTTCATGGGTGGACCTCCTCGAGACTTGAAGGGAGGAACAAGCGAGCGGCATAATTCTTCAAGCTTTTACCCTGCGTTGGTGGGTGCTGGGAATCCGCATGTCCTCGCGGTACTTTGCCACTGTCCGGCGGGTTACGCAAAAGCCGACCTTTTGCAACTGCTGCGTAATTTGCTCGTCGGTAAGAGGCTTTGCGGGATCCTCTTCCTCGATCATTTTCTTGACGAGGCGCTTGAGGTTGATCAAGGAAGTCGCCGCTCCCGAGGGTCCTTGCACCGCTTCCGAGAAGAAATAGCGCAATTCGTAGACACCCTGCGGGGTATAAGCATACTTATTGGCGACGGCCCGGCTGACGGTGGAAGGGTGAACACCCACTTCCTCTGCAACCTCCTTAATCATCATGGGGCGAAGGTAATCAATTCCTCTGTCCAGGAATTCAGTCTGTCGGCGAATAATCGTCTCACAGACCTTGACGATCGTCTGTTTGCGCTGCTCGATGTTCTTGATGAGTTGAATTGCCGAGGTGAACCGCTCTTTGACGTAATTGCGCACCTCCCGCGTCGTGCTGTCCTCTCCCAGCAGGCGGCGGTAATGGTGGCTGAGTCGCAGTTGGGGAAGGCCGTCCTCGTTTACGACCACCTGATAACTGTCTCCTGCTTTCACAAAGGCCACGTCGGGTTCGATGAGCCGCGCCTGCGCGTTGTTGTAACGCTGCCCGGGCCGCGGATCCAGCTTGCGAATAAGCTCCACGCAACGCTCGACGGTTTTCACGGGACGGTCGAGGGCCCGGGCGATCTCCCGGTACTGCTTGTTCTGGAGCTGTTTGAGGTATCCTGAAACGATCTGCTGCGCCAACGTATTGTCAGGGGCAAGCGTGTGCAGTTGGATCAAAAGGCACTCACGCACGTCCCGGGCTGCCACCCCCACCGGATCGAAAACCTGAATCAACCCCAAGGCTTCCTGAACATCTTCGAGCGAGTGCGCGCCGGTTTGCGCAATCTCTTCCAGGGGAGCGGTGACGTAGCCGTCTTCATTCAAATTGCCGATGATGGAATAGCCTGCCTCACGGACGGAATCCGAACACACGGAAAGGCTCAATTGCCATTCCAGGTGACCAGACAAGGAGGTGGGTTGGGAGAGGAAATTCTCGAAAGAAGGCCTCTCGACGACCTCGGATTCAGGAGATCTAAAGCCGGGGTCAAGATAGTCGTCGAAAAACGACCCGAAATCGATCTCCTCAAACGAATCCTGATGGTCGCCGTTTCGGGCGACGTGTTCCGAAGAGGGTGAAGCATTGTTGGCGCTTTCCGTCTTCTTGTCCACTTCATCGATGCTCGGAACGTCCTCCGGGACCTCTTCCAAAACAGGGTTGGCAACCATCTCCCGGTTAATCATCTCTCGCAGCTCAAGCTTATTGAGCGCAAGAACGCTGACCATCTGCACAAGGCCCGGCGTCAAAATCTGCTTCTGCGCCACCTTGAGGTTCAGCCCGATTCTGGGAGAAGGTCCACCGCCCATACAATTCAACAAGCCGGATACAGCAGCTAGAGACTGGCGCTATACAACTACATTGTCAACCGGAAATTGTCGCCCAGGTAAACTCTTTTCACCTCGGCGTCATTGCCCAATTCTTCCGGCGAACCTGCACGGAATATCCTTCCATTATTAATGATGTAGGCCCGATCCGTCACCTGCAAAGTATAGGGCACATTGTGGTCCGTCACGAGCACGCCAATGCCGGCGCCCTTCAGGCGCACGATGATTTTCTGTATATCCTGAACCGTGAGCGGGTCGATGCCCGAGAACGGTTCGTCCAGAAGAATGAAGGAGGGCGAAATCACCAGAGACCTCGCGATCTCCACACGTCGCCGCTCCCCTCCCGAGAGCATATACCCTTCGCTTCGTCTGACCTGCTGCAAGCCCAGGTCTTCGATCAACTCTTCCAGTCGCTCACGACGCTGGTGAGGGGTGAGCGGCAAGGTCTCGAGCACCGCCATGATATTCTCTTCCACCGTAAGTTTTCTAAATATGGAGGGCTCTTGGGGAAGGTAGCTTATGCCGTTTCTCGCCCGAACGTACATCGGAAAGTCCGTGATGTTCACTCCGTCGAGGAGGACCCGGCCTGAATCTGGGCTGGTGAGGCCGACAATGATGTAGAAGGTTGTGGTTTTGCCTGCTCCATTGGGCCCCAGAAGCCCCACCACCTCTCCCTGAGCAATCCTAAGGCTGATATCATCAACGACTTTACGTCCCTTATACGATTTCGTCAATTCGACTGTGGAGAGAATCTGCATGGTCGCTCATTGCGCGACGCGGTGCTGCGATAAAGAGGGTGACCCGCCACCTCCGTCCACAAGAAGCCTATCATCGTGGACAAACAGTGTCAAACGCTGGCCTGTCGTGAAGCCCTTTTCCACATCATAGATGCTGGGAGGGCCGCCCGTAAGAACGATCTTTCCTGGGCCAGCAGAGTATTCGCCGTGCTCGCCTGTAGCCCGCCTTCCCGGCTGAACGACCACGACGTGCCCTTCAGCCATCGCGCGCTCCACCTCGGACTCTTGATTTGTCCCAAGTTGGGAGAAATAAATGTCCATTTTGTCGGCTTCCATGGTCGTCGCGTCGGTCCGTAACTTCACGTGACCGCGGTAGCTCGCTTTGCTGCCCTCGTCGAAATACTCCAGGAAATCGGCACGAACCGTAAGGGCCCGCGTTTCATGCCGGGGCGTTTCAGAGGATGGCGCCGCCCCCGCCGCATAGGAAGCCGGTTGGAGATGGGAAGTCAGCACCTGAGAGCCGGAGCTCAAGCGTTTCGCCATCCTGTAAACGTCCAGGCTGGATGATTCCACTACGTCCGCGCCCCGCCAGGCACGCACACTCCCCTCGTAGTGCACCAATTGGCTGCGCCGCTGGGCTACCATACGGTCCGCCAGGACATTTGTGGGGTCGGGAGCTTGACCGTCCGGCATTTTATCCCCAGTTCCCAAGTGAGTGCTCTGCACCTTGCCGGTTCCTTCTGCGGTGTCATTGCGAAGGTCAAAGTAGAGACGCTCGCTCCTCGCCCTGCTCTCTGCGTCCCACACCTGGGGACGCCCTGTCAGAGTCACACCCTGCGCTGCCGCCACGTAAACTGAATCCTGCGCACTGGCATTGCGGTCGGCGTCACGGAACGTGTAATTCCCTGATTGTCTGACCTCCTTCAGGGCGTGCGTTACCTCGTCAAATGTGGCCAATAACTGATCAGCCGTGCTTTCTTGGGCGACACTGCCAGGAGGTGCGCTCCTTGCTGGCTGGAAAACAATATGGGTCGGTTGGCGGCCGCGAAGCGTCTCGAGGTTGCTCTTCGCATTGAAGGCCATCAGGAACTGTCCGGAAGTTATGATGCGCTGGCCCACATTGGGATCGGGAGGGTCTATTACGAGTCGGCCAGGCCCGACGGTCTGGGCATCCTTAAGGCTCTTCCCCTCCGGCCGAAAATTGAACTTCAATTCCGCCGCGGTGAGCGCCTTCTTCTCCGTCGTCGGTCGCTTTGCTCCCGCCACAACCTGGCCCAGGGAAGATGAAGATTCAACCCTGAGTTGTACGTTATCCGATGCATCCCCGCTTTGGAGCTTTGCGGGATTGCCGGCAAGACTGAGCTCGACTCTTTCCGCCAGGAAGTGACTGGTGCTCCCTTTTTCCTGGGATAGTCCCGCCACATTTCCTTGGGCTGAGAGATGACGCAGTGCCCCTGATGCCGGGTCGAAGTCGCCCTGAGCGCGATCCGCCGAGAGTTCGACCAACCTATCCGCGGAGGATTCCGAAGCCTTAACGCTGCCTTCCATATCCCCCCGAGTGACCCGATTTGCTTCATTCAGAAACACCTTGCCGCTGTCAGCAGAAACTTTGCGCTCCCCTTGTGTTACCTCGATTGGACCCCAGAGAATTATCTGGCGGCTTAGCTTGTCATAGCGAAGGCGGCTGGCTGTGAGCTGCAAGGGGGGATCCGAGGCATGGCCAGTGTGTGGTTGTAACCGCACTACCACGCCTTTCTCAAGCTCCAACGAACCATCCCTCGTTGCGTAGACCATTCCCTGGGAGGTTCCGGTAGCCGGTCCGATGCGAAAGTGCACCTCTTGGTCGCTCGTTACCAGCGAACCCTCGTGTCGGTAAGACACCTTCGAAGTCTCCAGAAAGACTGTCTGCCGCCCTTTCAAACCCGCAGCCGGCGCTTTATCAGCTTCGGCATTCAGTTCAATGTGGACAGGCCCGGAACTGAAAAGGTCTCCATTTTGCGCGTTGTAATTACATCTTTGGGTGCGCATGACGTCGCGGCGCCTCCCGGTTCGGCCGAACAACTCCAGCAAAACGTCTTCAAGGACCGTAGCGCCTCCCTGCTTGAAGGACACTGTGCGAGCCGCATGAATGGTGAAAACACGCCGGCCCTCGTCCGAGCGCGTGAATGTGTACCCGGAAAGCTGTTGATGAACATCGATGGGGACACTCTGGGGCAATACCACCGGTTTCTCTTTGTGGGTGGTCGCGACCCAATAAGCCACGCTGATCACCAGAGTGGCGACCGCCAATGCGCTACCCACCACCCAAGTCATCAGGTTCTTATGCCGAGTTTCTCGTTGTCCTATGCCGGTCGTTCCCACGAATCATGCACCACGTTGGTTGTCAGCGGTCCGTTGTTGCAGTAAGTAGTCAGAAGCCCGTAGTTCCTGGTTGTCAATCCCCAGCTTTCCTTCCCCCTTACACTCGCTCCTCTGACTTCTGCCGCCCGCCCTCAACTCCGAATCTCACTCACCACCAATTGCAGCTTCCTCACATCTTGGAACACATTCTCGTCCAGGGTGAAAGCCATGTCGAGCGATTGTCCGGGGGCGATGGTGGCGCCTCGCTCAGCCATTCTCCACCCTATGGCGTCAAACGACCTCGGCCCGCAGGCCACTCTTAGCTTTAGATGCTTTTCCTGAAGGATTCGAGGTCCCAGCAGGAGGCGAAGATCCCGCGCCGCAAGGACAGGGGTGGGATTGCCGCAGCCAAAGGGGGCCAGCGTCTCGAGCGCCTCGAATAGAGTCCAATCGATTTCAGCCCCGCTCACCTCGGCGTCCACGCGCAGGACCGGATCGAGATCATGCGGCTTCAGCACGGCACGGGCGTATCGCTCGAAGCG
>Ga0326728_10011378_pt1 | contig 20360 bp, 18 predicted proteins | sample MB3enrmetagenome_FD_207602 | JGI IMG/M metagenome (GOLD analysis project Ga0326728, IMG submission 207602) | Lab enriched peat soil microbial communities from McLean, Ithaca, NY, United States - MB31MN | ecosystem: Environmental > Terrestrial > Soil > Wetlands > Peat | place: USA: New York... | reverse complement strand
CACGCTGCAAATTGCCATCTTGTCCGCCGCCATCATCGGCCTGCGCTATCGCATCCCGCTCCTCCATCGCGTCGCCGCGCCGGCCAGCGCTCTGCTTGTCCTCAACGCCGCCGCCATCTGCGCCTTCTACAAATTCCTGTTCACGCGCGGCCCGCTCTTTGAGATCTGGAATCGAAGCGCGCCGGAATCCCCGAGTCCAACCCTTGAAACCTCGATTCTGATCCCGCGAAAGCCGCCCGTTACCGTCCCGGTCCCGCTCAGCGCCTCAGTCCCGGCCGCCGCCTCGATGATTGACATCGCCAAGACCCTATCCACCGATTCGCACCCTTGAAGGGAGCATTGAAACGCCATGGAGTACACGAAAAAACAGGTACTGATCATCGTCACAATCGCGCTCGCGGCAATCGTCGCGATTTCGGCGTTTCACTATCACATTGCCAGGGTCAGGGCCGCGCGGCTGGACCAGGTTCCCGCGCCTGCTCCCTATTTCCCTCCCGGCGCCATCTGGACCCAGGACATCAGCCACGATCCCGTCGATCCGCAGTCCTCCACCATCATCAACTGGCTCGCCGATGCCGGCGGATGGGGCCGCGGAAAAATGCAGGTCGACTGGAACATCCGTGTCCTTCAGGCCGATGCCCACACCCCCACCGTTCCCGTTCACCAAGGCCCCGGGCTTCTCGTCTGGGACTCCGACATCGTCCCCTCCATTCCGCTTCCGCCCGGTGGCGGCATGGAGGGATCGTCCGGCTATCAATGCGATCTCAACCAGAGCGACTGCCACCTGATCGTGGTCGACCGCAGTCACGGCAAACTCTACGAAGCTTGGCAAACCACCGTCACCAACGGCGCTCTCGACGCCAACTTCCTCGCCGTGTGGGACCTCAATCGCATCTATCCGCCCTCCGGCCGCGGAGAAGGCTGCACCAGCGCCGATGCCGCCGGATTTCCCATCGCGCCCCTGCTCTTCAACGCCGATGAATTGGCCAAGGGGAGCATCAACCACGCCATCCGCTTCATCCTTCCCCATTCACGCATCCGCGCAGGGGTCTATGTTCATCCGGCCACGCATGGAACCAATACACCAGGCCCTCCCTCGGCGCCGCCGTATGGCGCACATTTTCGCCTCAAGGCCTCTTATGATATGTCGCAGCTCTCGCCAGCTGCACGGGTCGTCGCCCGTGCCATGCAGAAATACGGCATGTTCCTCTCCGATGAAGGTAATATCGCTCTCACCGCGCAGAGCGATACCGACACCACGGCCAAGTACTCCGATGTTGGTTTTGACACCCACAGTTTATGGCCATTAAAGGTAACTGACTTCGAAGTCGTTGATTTAGGAATGCCCATCCGAATGGGCGACAGCTGCGTGCTGAATCGATAGGGAAGGAAGTAAGGCTTTAGCGCCCTTGAATCGTCATCGATAGTTTTGAATTTTCACGATGGTAAGCGTATGAGACACAGTGCCAACTTAGACCTTCTTCGCTCCTGTGCGGTGTCCGTCGTCCTCATCAGCCATCTGGTGTCAACCTTGCAGGCTCATGCTGGCCTTCAGAACATTGCAGTTCTTGAATTTACAAATCAGATGGGCATTGCCGGCGTGCTCGCGTTCTTTGTTCACACTAGCCTCGTCCTCATGTACTCCCTGCAGCGGCTATCTCGTACTGAAGGCCACGTCACCCTCCGATTCTATGTCCGGCGCTTTTTCCGAATCTATCCCCTTTCTATCTTTTGCATAGCGTTGGCGCTCGTCTTTCACATCCCAAATTTCGCATGGCGAAACGGGCAGATCATCACGCCACGTGTCGTCTTCGCGAACCTACTTCTCGTGCAGAACCTCGTGACCAAAATCAGCGTCCTCGGCCCAATGTGGAGCCTCCCCTATGAAGTTCAAATGTATGTGGTTCTGCCAGCCCTTTACTATCTCGCTCTGCGGAAGCGATCCATCTTATATCTCTGTGGCCTGCTTGCTCTCTCCTGCTGCCTGGGGTTCTTTGTTTCTTACAAGACAGGTCACCTCAATATGGCGGCCTATATTCCCTGCTTCATATGCGGAGTTCTCTGTTATTCACTTCGGGATCGCATCCACGCGAGCATATCCTCCACTCTCTGGCCGCTGCTCATCCTCCTACTCGTCACTGGCTATTGTCTGTGCAACCTGCATGGCGGGCCCAATTTCTGGATTGGCTGGATTTTCTGCTTCATTCTGGGAGTAGCAATCAACGCCTTCCACGACTCCACAAACGGCCGCCTGAACTTCTTCGCCGAGAGGGTAGCTCTCTATTCCTACGGCATCTATCTTCTCCATGTGCCGGCTTTGTACCTCGTCTTCATGGTTCTCGGCATCAAGGACATGCTGGCCGGCACCCTACTTTTCGTTGCGCTCACTACGCTCGCATCCGCATTGACATACCATTTCATCGAATCCCCGCTCATCGAACTTGGCAGAAAGCTTAGTTCGCGCCCGGCGAGGAGTCCTGTTGTTACGACCACACTGTGTCAGTCGGGAGCGGTTGAGCAGGAATCAGGTGGGGGCTTGGCATGAAAATCAGCGTTGTTATTCCGGCGTACAACGCAGCGCATTTCTTGCCGCGATGCCTGGAGTCGGTCTTCGCGCAGACGTTGAAACCGGACGAGGTCATCGTCGTCGACGACGGATCGACCGACGATACTGCAACTGTTGCCGCAAAGCATGGGGCAACAGTGATCCGCCAGGCGAACAGAGGGATCGCGACCGCCAGGAATTCGGGGATCCGGAATTCCTCGGGTGAGTGGATCGCCCTCGTGGACGCCGACGACCGTTGGGCGCCAGAGAAGCTGGAGCGCCAAGTTGCCCGCATCCGCCCCGAAACCGTGTTAGTTTACACCGGTGTCAGATTCTTCGATGACAAAGGCGTTCGGGGCGAAAAGCCGGCAACCGACCCCCTGCGAGCGAGAGAAATGCTGCGCTATTGCAATCCGATCACACCATCGACTGCTCTTTTCAAAAGGGAAGCGTTTGAGCGGGTCGGCAGTTTCCGCGAAGGTCTTCTCGCCTGCGAGGATTGGGGGCTGTTTTTCCGAATGAAAGCGGTAGGGCAGTTCGACGCGGTGCCCGACGCCCTGACGGATTATTACATTTACCCCAAAAGCCTTAGCGCGAATCCGGAAACGATGCTGGAAGCCGCCGACCAAATCATCGATGCGACATTGACCGTCGACCTGACAGGCCTTGATCGCTGGGCTTGGAGGCGCCGAATTCGCGCGACGCAGTTGGCGAGTGCCGGCTTGATCGCACGGGACAATGGGTTCAAGAAGGAGCTTCAATATATGTTTCGGTCAATCTGCGCGTGGCCATCTCCATTTTGGCAGCCCCGACGCTTTGCAATGCTTGCTGTAAGCTCCCGCAATAGACTGTGGCCGCATTGAGGTGCTGCGGACCGGGAATCGGCGTATTGGAGTTGCAGGTAATCGCGGAGTCACACATCGCTGGAGGTGAAGACCTTGAAGGTCGCGATCTATGTTGACGCCGGCCTAAACAATTTCGGCGACGATCTGAACCGCTGGCTTTGGAGCAGAATTCTAGACCGCCCTCTGAATATCGACGACGGAATACTGATGCTCGGAATAGGAACTCTGATATCCAGAGGATTTGTGCCGCCAGCCCGGAAGTATATCGTACTGGGCAGCGGGACCGGTTACGACGCTCCGCCTGCCGACTTCGGCGGACCAAAGTGGGAGATACTTTCGGTTCGCGGCCCGTTGACGGCTGCGGTCTTAGACCTGCCGCCCGAGACGGCGGTCGTCGATGCCTCGGTATTGGTGCGGCTGCTTCCGGAGTGCGAACCATTGCCGGCATCCGAGCGCCACGGGATAGTCTTCATGCCTCACTATGAAACGCTAGCTCTCGGGAACTGGAGACAAGCTTCCGAAATGGCCGGGTTCGAATTCCTCGATCCTTTGGCCGACAGCGAACAAACGGTACAGAGGATCCGGGGCGCAAAGCTCGTGATTGCCGATGCTATGCACGCGGCAATCGTTGCGGACGCGCTACGTGTCCCTTGGATACCCGTCGTCATCTCGCCGGTGAGTAATAGCTTTAAGTGGATGGACTGGACCCTGAGTTTGAACCTTCCCTATCGGCCGGTTCAATTGCAGGCATCCACCTTGCTGGAGTCGTTGCGCAATCGTTCGTATTGCTTTTATGGTCCGAAATTGTTTTTTGAGCGTCGGACCGTCCCCCAAGCGATCGAGCACTACAAGCGCATCGTTCGGCTGAAGTCCTGGAAGCATTGGCCCCGTTGGAAATGGCGCGCCTTTCAACTGACTTACCTTGTTCCAGAGCGAATCATCAAATCGGCGCCACTCAGACCATTCAAGACGCGACGGGACGAGCACCAAACCTATTGCGCAGCAAGGCAGCTTCTCCAAGTCGCAGAAATGCCTTCCTATCTTAGCGACGAGGACCTTTTCATGTCCAAACTTGAGCAGACCACAGCATTGCTCCAAAACCTCGCGAACTAAATGTCGAGTTCACAAGAAGGATCGTCGACATGTAGGAGTGCGATGAACATCAAACCTCGAATCCTTCTCATCCCGAACGTTGCCTGGTGGATCATCGGCGAAATGGGAAAGCAGATTGTTGCCAGGTTTGGAGACAGATACGAATTTTACTTCTTGCCCGAGGGGCTCCTGGAAAGGAGACCCGACTTACTCGAGTCACTTGTCCCCGCAGTCGATGCAATCCACTGCCTCAACGAGTCTTCGATCGGTTTATTCGGCGACTTCGATCCTCAAGCACTGCCGCCGATCGCAACCTGGATTCATCATGTGACGCGATGGTCGCCCGACCACCAGATGGCTGCGGAGAGAAGCTCTGCCTTGACGGTTTGTACCCGTGAATGGAAGGAGTATCTGGAAGAACGCGTCTCGGGTCGGATTCCCATTACCGTGGTGCCGCACGGCGTTGATACAGACTTCTTTCGTCGGCAAACCGTCAGTCCTCGCCGCTTCGGGATCCCCGCCAGATGTTTTGTGCTCGGCTTTGTCGGCGGCAAGAGCAGCGACTTCGACAACGGCAGAAAAGGTACGGACGTTCTTCTTGACGTCGTGCGCGGGGTGGCCGGCCAGCTGCCCAATTTGCACGTCGTTATCGGAGGCCCCGGTTGGGAAAAAGAGGTTGCGGAGCTGAAGTCCTTGGGCGTTTCCGTCAGCTCGACCGGCTATCTTCGGAAGTCGGATCTCCCTGCCTTGTATTCCGCGTTCGACGCGTACCTGTTGACTTCCCGAGTCGAGGGCGGCCCATGCACGGTGTTTGAGGCTATGGCATGTGAGACCCCTGTCGTTTCGACACGTGTAGGTATTGTGCCGGAACTGATCATTGACGGGGTAAACGGGTTAAGTGCTGACGTAGACGATCGCGATGGCCTTACAGCCGCCGTTGTTCAGCTTGGCCAATCTCCTGAGATGAGGACCACTGTGGGCAAGAATGGCAAGGCCGCTGTCGCAACCCGCACCTGGGCGCAGACTCTGTCACCGTTGGAAGATTTGTACGATGAAATGATCAAACGCCGGCGAATGAACGGCTATCCGCAACCCGGGCCGCCTTGGATGAACAACGCTCAGGGACTTCTGCGGGCCAGCTGCGCCGCAGACGCCATCGCGAATGTGGTACCGCGGGTGAGAAAGGGCTCGATGAGCATCGCCCGAGGTTTCGCGCAATTGTCTGAGATGTTGGACGGACAGTCAGTCGTAGATATCGCAAAGGGCCTCGGGCTGCTACGAGGAGCCTGCTTCAAGACAAATTCCTGAACCCCAAAGTCAAGCCCTCGCACCCATCAAATCTCCCCTAACCCGCTCAAAACAATCGCGAAATACTTTTCGCCAAGTTTGCCGATAATTTTCCCCTTTGGGCGCACAATGGCTCCATGATCCAAACTCAAACCAGAATCCTCGCCGGCTACTGGCGACCGGCTCCCTTCCTGCCTTGTTCCCTTCTTCAAACGTATGCGGAGGTATGGACGATGTATGGCAAAGGTATGAGGCCGGTCCGTAAACCCTTTCATATCAGATATGGAGATATCGCATACCGGGAAGAGGGGGCAGGGGTAATTAAATGGTAAAGTTGTTCCGCCAAACCAGGAAAGTCCGCGGGAAAAGAGGCTGGCGCTCAGCTCCCCTCTGCATCCCGCGCTCAGTGGCACGGTAAAGCTCCATAAAGGAGCCGGCCATCGTTTGCAGCGTGAAACAATGGAGGAACTTTGCTTCCGAAAGAGGCATTCGGCATTTGCGAGACCAGGAAGAAAGGTCGACTGAGGCCATGCGAATCGTTCAGTTCGTCTACAACCTTGATATCGGCGGCCTGGAACGGCTCGCGATTGACTTTGCGCAGTGTCAGCTCGCGGCCGGACACCAGGCGACGATTTATTGTCTGACCCATCCTGGCAAGCTTGCCCCGGAGGCGGAAGCGAAAGGAATATCCGTACGATCGTTCGGAAAGGGGGCAGGACCGCATCCGAGTACGGTTTCTAAGGTTGCGAGGCAGCTGCGGGAAGACCGCCCGGACGTGCTGCATACTCATAACCACCTGGTCCATCACTACGGCGTGTTGGCCGGGCGCCTCGCTGGCGTTCCTGTCATCGTGAACACGCGTCATCGCGCCGAGCATCGCCTTATTGACGGTCCCGGCGGACTACAACTTTCAGATGAGCCTGCGGACAGGAAGTCCGACTGGATCTTTCGTGCAACGATGCCGTGGACAGACGCTGTCGTTATGATCTCCGAGGCGACTCGCCAATTCCTCGTCCGAAACTGCGGCGTTCCAGCCGCTAAGACCCGAGTGATCCTGAACGGTGCGCCTCTCGAGAGATTTCTCAGCATGCCTGCCCATCCCGGAGCCGCGGCTCCAAAAGTGCGCTTCGGAATTGCGGCTCGGCTGGTCGAGGCGAAGGATCATTTCACGCTACTCCGCGCGTTTGCTGAAGTCGTCACCGAAATTCCCAGGGCTGAGCTGCACATCGCCGGGGATGGGGAACTGCGAAGCCAACTCAACGCATTTGCACGGGAATTGAACCTCACAGATCGCGTGACCTTTCATGGCGCAGTGTCAGATACACCAAGATTCTTCAGCGAGCTGGACGTGTTTGTCCTCAGCTCACTAACTGAAGGCCTGCCGGTCGCGCTTCTTGAGGCGATGGCGGCAGGTCTCCCCGTTGTGTCTACCCGGGCAGGCGGAGTCGAAGAGGCGGCAATTGATGGTCAAAATGCATATCTTGTCGCTCCAGGAGATTCAACCGGCTTGGCACGAGCGATGATTCGGATGGCTAGGTCATCCGATATGGCCCGGATGGGCGCCTTGGGCCGGGAGATGGCGCAGGAGCGTTTTAGCATTGAGCGAACCTGGCAGGAATACTACAAGCTCTTCGTCTCGCTGTCTCCGAAAACGTGACCGACCCAAGTCAGCGCACTAAGTTTAGAACTCGCAGCGAGAGGTACATTAGCAACAACAATGAGACTGCCAATAGACCTGAGTAGGGGAGCACTCGTGAAAGGCGCATTCGAGAAACAATCATCTTCCGCTCCATAGCCATCTGGAAGACAACTTCGACAACGCCGCCCAGTAGAAATAACGTCAAGACATACGCGCGCGATAGAAACCACGCCGCAACCAAAAACCCTGTAAGCGACAAAACCACCAATTGTCCCAGGCGGTTGATCTCCGTTTTGTCGAATTCCTCGACCTTCCCAACCTGCTGCGGAAATGTCGATTCCTCCGGCGCGATGGGTTCTCCTTCCGTCACTTTCGCCGGCGAAGCGGCCGTCAGAGCATCTCTAACGGTGGGCAACAGAAACAGAGACCAGAAATACAATCCGAACAAGCCAAGCTCAGCCGCGCAAACCACCACCGAGTTGTGCGCGGTCAGATGGCTATCGGTATAGTCCGGCATATTTCCGTAACCGACTCCAAACAGCGGATGAGCCTTGAAGATTTCCAGCCCTTGACCCCACAGCGACGTGCGGTCCGCGCCCGATTCGGCCGAGATATCTCGCCCGCCGGTGAAGTGCAACGCCATGGCTCCGGCGAAAAGCGCGACAGCCAATACCAGCGCAGGAACGGTACCAATGCGCCGCCGCGCCGTCACAACGGCCATCGCCATCAATGCCAGCAGAGCTCCGCGCGAGTGCGTGAGATAGACGCCGGTCAGCAGCACGCACGCCGGCAAAACAACAACTGCGACGTTGAAGATCAGCTTCTTCGCGCGCCAGAAGAAGAACAGCAGCGGAGTCACGCAGACCAGCAGTTGTCCAAAGTCATTCGGATCGTTGATCAGTCCCAATCCTCTGATCCGGTAAAACATCTGCCCCTGGTCGTTCTTCATCGCCAGAAGATACGGATGTTCCGCATTCCATACGTCCGGATCCGTCCCCTCCGATTGCCCCGCTTGAACCTCCGCGCCCTCAGGTGCGAGATGGCGCAGGTCAATGCATCCGTGCGCAATCACAAACAAGCAGACAAACAGCAGCATCGCGACCAGTGCCTGCATCTTTCTCTTCGAGTTGCAATGCAGGCAAACCAGGAAGAATGCAAAAGCATTCGGAATGAAGTCGAGAAACGCCCTCACTGCGCCGCCCGCCCAATGCACTCCGAATAGCACAGACAACACGGTCGCGATGGCCAAACCGATCAGCGCGAGAGACTGCGGCGTCTTGAAGATGAAGGCTCTAGGTAACTTGGGCAGAGACACGAGCAGGATCAGCGCCGCGAGAATCACTTCAATGCGGTATTCCGCGAGCGGCCCGAACAAGGTGATCGGCGTCAGGTAGTTCGTAACGAGATAGAGAATGGTAAGAACAAAGCCCATAGAGCACGGCCGCTTTGAGGCTAGTCAGCTCTGGTCACCCCATCGCCTTAACTGACTCTTGTCGGTAATGAGAGCTGCTTGCCAGGAACCGTTTCTCAACCAGGTGCCACATCAGAATCGACGCCAGAGCCACAATGGACAGATCGAGTAACACGAACACAGCGGGCTGCAGCCTTGTTGCAAGCCCGAAGGATATCATGGTCTGCACAATGGGAAAATGCACGATATAAACGCCATACGAAAAGTCGCCGAACTTCGCGAAGTTCCCAAAATAGCGCCAAAAGCCGAATACGAAGACTAAACCCGAAATCCAAAAGACATCAAGCAAGCCTTTCGTGAAGAAATGATCGACAAGAAACAGAGCCGCTGTGATGCATGCGGTCGTCGGGAAATGAATCTTTAGCTTGTCGAAATAGAGCAAGAGCAAAATACCGGCGCAGAAATAGATGAGCTGAGCAGGAAACTGCACCTCGAGCATGTCATAGATGCTGCGCGAGTCGTCCAGCGAAAAAACACTGCGCGACCGATGAATCGAGGCCAGAAATGCGAAGCCATATTTCCATGCACAGGAAAAAAGAAAGATTCCGAACATTACTTTCTTTGTCCCAAATCGACTGCAAATCCAATGAATAATTGGAACGAAAAGATAAAAAGCAACTTCAATCTTGAGCGTCCAAAGTGCACCATTTACAGCTGAAATGTTGTTCGAGGTGAAAACTCCCGGCAGCGAGGGCGCAAGGAAATTGAGAAACACGAGATTCGCGCCCAGGTATTTCCAGAAGCCGGCTCCGAAATACTGCGTTAAGGGCAGGGAACTCAGCGGGCATAGCGCGACCGCCGCGAGAACGACGACTGTAAAGTAGGCAGGGTAGATGCGCCGGACTCGTTTTTCGAAATATGAGTTGACGGAAGAAGACCGAATATAACTGCGATAAATAAGCAGTCCGCTGATGACAAAGAAGGCGTCGACTGCGAATCTCGCAGAAAAATACTTGTCAAAAGCGAGGGCAGGAATGTTTGTCAGACTGAGGTGATAGAGAACAACAATGGAAGCAAAAATCAAGCGAAGGCAGTCCAGATTGTTTCTACCGAAGTCAGCGCCGCTTCTCACCGTGCCGCCTCTCTGCGTTCTCGGGAATGGATCTGAATCTTCATTGTCGGCTTAAATGCATCCTACATTCCTCTGGCCGGTTGATGAGTCTTTCGGTCCAATCAATTCGCAGAATCGTGATCGCTCTTTTTTCGAAACACCCGAAGGTTCGGGTTGATCATTGTGGCCGGCTTGTGATGCGCCACCCGATCAGCCAGTGGGATGATCAAACGCTTCATTTTTTCACCCGACTGCCCGATTGGATTTGGGTTCGCGGAATACTTCCCGTCGGCCCCCAAAGAGAATCGTTCTGGGACATCGATGCGCAAGTTCTTGCGCATTGCCCAATCACAACGAGTGCAAGTCGCTGTATCTAAAAGATCTTGTTTTGGCTCCCAATGTGCAGAGAAGCAGACAAGCGCGACTCGTGCGTCGAGGCGGGGTTGCATTGGCCCTGTTTTGCCGAACGCAATTTCCGGGTTCTCAAAGTCGAGCCGACAGACCTTGGGAGTGGGCAGGGAATCCAGGCGCGAAGACCAGTGATGTGGACAGATTGTTAGAAGTTCAACGCGAAACCGTTTGAATCCGCATATTTATCGATAACTGGCCCTCTGCAGGGGGCGTAAGCAGTACGAAAGCCCCCGAGGGCAATTGCGGAAAGAAGGGGAAGAAATGAAAAAGTTCTCGTTAGCTCTAGTTGCAATGGCAATGATTATGACTCCGATGGCCTTCGCGGACTCGTACACAGTAGATCTTACAAAGACACCAGACGCCTTGAGCTGCGGTACACCGGCTTGTACGGGCCCATACGCGACCATGACGGTTGATCTCACCTCGTCAACGACCGCTATCATCACTATCCAAGGGCTTTCAAACGGAAACTATCAGTACCTCATTGGGGACGATAGCATAGCCCTGGCCCTGAACATTGATGCTTCTACCTTCGCCGTCACAGTTGGCAGCGTGTCCCAACTGCCCGGTTTCACTTCAGTCACTTACACCCCTAAGGGCACTTCGTACATTACTCCAACTAGCCCCAGCACGGTAGAGACATATTCGCCTGACAGTGACGGTTATTACGACTTCGAGCTTGCATCGACGGGTGCGGGTTTTGACACTGCGGCAACCGAGATTGTCCTAGACGTGACCGCCGGCGCCGGCACTGACTGGTTAAGTGCAGACGATGTTCTTACGAATGCTGGCAACTTCTATGGCTACGATGCCGGCGTAGATATTTACGCATGCCCGGTGTCAGGATGCACGGCAACCAGTGAAGTTAGTCACGGCGTTGCCACCGCATCGGCGGTTCCTGAACCCGCTAGCCTATCCTTGCTTGGCACCGGCATGCTCGGCTTGGCATTCCTGGTTTTCTGGAAGGCGAAGGCGTCAGGCCTGGTCTTGCATTCATAACAAAACGCCCGCGAGTGCCCACACGGAGGTTGTATGAGGAAGTACTCGATTACGCTGTTCACGTTGGTGACGGCGTTGGCTATGGCGTCGTCAGCTATGGCCACCACCATCAACTTCGGCTGTCCAGGAAGCCTGAACGGAGGGGCCGCATGCACAACCAGCCCTAGTACTACACCTCTCTCCACCTGGAACCAAGGCGGATTTACGGTTACCTCCGAAGCTGGCTCGTGGTATTTCAATCATGCTCAGGGCAATCCGCCGCCAGGCATCTCCACCGCAGGCACTGGAACATACACCGTCCAAGTTGCCGCAAACGGAGGCGGCTTGTTCGACTTTTCCAGCGTCGACCTCGGGTACTACGCGTCGGGCGGCAGCTTGACCTATTCGATCGTCGGCATAGGCGGCGCCACACCGTTCGATTTAACGGGAACGCTGAGCGGCGGGGCCTGCAGCAACCTCGTCGCGGGTGAGTCTTGTTCCTTCAGCGATTTGGACGGCGCCGCCGACTACTTCACTATCACCGACACCTCGTTCCTCACCGACGGTATCACCGCGCTTGATATCACTATCATAACGTCCGGCAACTCGGGTTATGTCGACAATATCGATGTCTTGACTCCGGAGCCCGCCAGCTTGCTGTTGCTCGGCACCGGCCTGCTCGGCTTGGCATTCGTAACATTTCGGAAGTTCAAGTCGTCCGACCCGGCTTCGCACGCGTAGTCGATTTGTTCCGCCTGGAGAAAAGCATGAAAAGGGGCACGGAAACGTGCCCTTTCTCTTTGCTCGGCTCATGGCTCTCTTCGGCAGCCGCGGGCCTGGTGCAGGGGAACCAATCCACAGCCGACCAAGGGAACTCTCAAGGATCTGTCACTTGGATTTTGCCGCGGGCGGTGAAGCCCTCCGTCGTGCCTGTCCCGCTCATCAGAGTTGGCGCAGGAGTTCCGGGTAATTCAGAACCTTTCTAGAACGCAATTGCGCAAAATGTTGCGCACACTCGAATTTATGCATGTGCAAGTTGCTGAATCTAAAGTGTTTACATTTGGACCCAGACCTGCTGTAGGAGATGGTAAATCATCGGGGCCAATGTGCGCCGCATAGAGCGACAACTGTAAGCGGTCTGGCAGGGTTGGCAACGCACGACCAAGCCTGGAGGCAATATGAAGAAATTTGGTATATCTAGTGTTCTTGCCATCTCTGCTCTCTGTTTTCTGTCTTGGCTCAGTCCGCTGAAAGCATACGCAGATTCCGTCACTATGGTTTTCACCGGTGTCGGGGGGGCCAATTCCGGAGGGGTTTATACCTACCCCTATGACTTTACAGTCACGCCAAGCATCGGCGGCCCCTCTGAGAATCTGTCGCTGATGTGCATCAGCTTCAATCAGGAAATCTATCTGCAGACACCAAATGAATCTTGGACGGCTACTGTCGTTACCGCCGGCTCACTTGGCGCCATGTATGAAGAAGAGGCTTACCTTTACACTCAAGCAGTAGCCAACGTGAACAACAATACGATAAGCGGGGCTGCGAACTGGGCGGACTGGGCGTTGGGCGAATCGAATACTCTGACTGGCCAAGAATCATTCCTAGAAAGCTACATCGGCGGCACGGAACTTAGCGACGCCGAAGGCTACTTGACCGAGCTTTCGAGTGTCGATCTGGCCGATTACGCTGATTACCTTGTGTATGTGCCAGTGAACGGCTCCGAAAAGCCCCTGAGTGACGGGCTCCCGCAGACTTTCATTGGAGGGCCTGCGCCTGAGCCCGCGCTTCAGCCCGTGCCTGAGCCCAGCGGCCTCATCCTGCTCGGTAGCGGGCTGCTCGCCGCCGCGGGCGCTCTTTATCGTAGAAAGAAGCGCATCACTTAAGCTGTGGTCTACTTTTCGGCTCTGATTCGCAGCAACCAGGGTCATGGATCGGTGCGAGGCGTCAATTCCGAGAGTTTTCCCGGCGTCCGTGGCCCCTTTTATCCTGGCTTCCCGCACTGCGGACATGCGGCCTCAAACCTGCGCGGAACGATCCGCTGTGACAAGAAGATGCCCTGCAGACCAGAATGTTCAATTTCTACACACGTGATGCGCAACAAAATGCATCTTTGCATCCCGGAAGACCGCTATCCCAAGTCTTTTGCGAGGAAACTACGGCATTGAGATTGCAAGGAGCTTTAAGTGCGAGCCGGCAGCGCGGTTCTGGCTAACACCCGCGAAACGTTCGCGCCGAGGAGTGTATGACCCTGCAGGTCTGGCAAACGTGCCATTTTTCATATTCCGCAGGAACAGATGGGATTCTGAGTGAAATGGTCCCCATGAAGTTTGATTTGGAATCAGCAACCGACCGCCGCAGAGCTCAACGTTTCAAAGTGAGTGCGCCCCTGACCTTGAACCTCGGAGACCGCGAAGTTGCAGCGTATACAAGGGACTTGAGTGACGGGGGAGTGTACTTCTATTTAGGTTCGGACGATAGCCGGCTGATCAGCAGCGATATCGACTTTGCGGTTGACCTGCCTCCCGAGATCACGCTTTCCACCTGCTGCCGGATTCAATGCCGTGGCCTCGTGCTCCGCACGGAGGAAAGCTTTTCGGGCCTGACGGGTGTGGCGGCGCAAATCCTGGATTATTCAATCTTCCGGGACGCAATTCCCATCGCCTGAAGGCTCCGGGTTCCGAGAATGCGATGATCGGCGAGCTGGCTTTTCATAACGTAAACAAGCTTGTTATTGCTGAAAGGGTCGGTCGGGAAAAGGAAGAAGCCAGGGTCAACCAGATAGCGGAGGGAATTGTGTACGATCCCCTCCATCACCTCGCCATCTAGAAACTGAACTCTCATCCATATCCCATGGACGATGGGCGACTTGCCGTAGAAGTTTAGTTCCTTGTGCTTTGCGTCGCCTTCGAAACTGTGCACATAGAAGATGGCCTTTAGATCCTTTGTTGGGACCTCTTCGACGATATCTGATTCAAGAGACCGAATCCGCAGAGTTGCGGGCGCGCCGAGCGGAGCGCCCTTCAGCAACTCTTCGATCGTGTCCCCGGCCGGAGCCTCCAGGTAGCCTTTGAGAGTTTTGGCTCCGAATTGGACCACAACCTTTTCTGAACGGTCTGTCTTTGTCTCGATCATGTTTTGCGCGATTTCTTACGAATTCGAAGCCAATCGGGCGACTCAATATCGAAGATATATCCCATTTACCAGCTAATCTGCCGAGAGCGAAGACTGGGCACGTTCGAACCGTGTCAGACTCGCCGGCACAGATTCAGGTTTCTTCGGCGGTGGACTGAGATTGTATTGTTTGATCTTGTACAAGAGGGCCTTATAACTGATCTTCAGTTCGCACGCCGCTGCCTTGCGGTTCCAGCCGGAGCGTTCCAATGATTGTGCGATCGCTACAGCTTCGGCCCCTCCTTTCAGATTCCGCACCAGATGCTTCAAACCGTTCTGTTTCCCTTCGTTATCCCCGAGAGCTTCCAGCGATTGGGTAGTCTGCCAGGGAATCAACTCGTTGATGATTGCATGCTCATCGGCCAACACAAGGTAACGCTTGATCGTGTTTTCCAACTCACGAAGATTACCTGGCCAAGTATGGCTGACCATGGCCTGCATGAGTGCGGGCGAAATCGGCAACGGATCGCACTCATATTTCGCAACAACTTTGCGCATGAAGTGCCGGCACAAGATCGGGATCTCTTCGGTGCGTTCCCGCAAGGGCGGAATGTGCAGCGTAAATCCGTTCAGGCGGTAGTAGAGGTCTTCGCGGAACGTTTTGCGCGCTATTGCCTCCTTGATGTTGATATTGGTTGCGGCAATGACGCGGACATCCACTTTCACGGTGGAACGGCTTCCGAGACGCGCAAAGCTCCCATCCTGAAGGACCTGTAGCAGCTTGGCCTGAAGGGAAGGCGGCATCTCTGCAATTTCGTCCAAGAAGATTGTGCCCTGATTACAGATCTCGAACTTGCCTGGCTTGGACTTAACCGCTCCCGTGAAGGCGCCCTGCTCGTACCCGAAGAGTTCGCTTTCAAGCAGATCCGCAGGCATGGCGGCACAATTGACCTTGAGAAAGCTGCGCTTGCTGCGAGCTGAAAGCTTGTGAATCAACATCGCAGCGACTTCCTTGCCGGTACCGCTTTCTCCGAGGATAAGAACCGGAATGTCGGCGCGCGCCACGAGTCTGGATTGAGCTTCGATCTCCCGCATGCGTTTGCAGGATCGTACAAAGGATGTGTCTTCATCGAGCGGAATCTCTTCAGCTTCCTCGTCACCGGCCTGCATATGGGCCTTTGTCAGGCAATGCTGCACTGCAAGCTCGATTTCGCGCTGTCCGAAAGGCTTGAGAATGACGTCAACTGCGCCGAGACGAGCAGCCGCGAGCACCTGATTCAGCCCGGCCGAAGCGGAACAGGCAAGCAGAATAATCGGAAGTGTTGGATTCGCTACATGAATAATTGCAAGAACTGCAAGCGAGTCTTCCGCAGTTTTATCTTCCGCAAGTTCGCAGTCCACTAGAAGCAGGTCAGGCCTCGGCGCTTCTCTCAGGCTCCGGTAGAGTTCCTCGGCCTCAGTAAACAGGCTCACGTTGAAGTGTTTCGCCAAAACCCGATGAACATAATCCAGGACGCCGGGATTGGCGTCCAGAACGGCGATTTGAGACTTGCGCCCGCTGCGAATCTCATTAGGCCGCACTTGTTGCGCGCTTGCCATCTCGGCATCCCCCAAAGCATACGTAGACGCTTCAAACCCCATGGGTCCGTCAACCAGAATTGTCGTCATGGCGGTGAACTGTATCTACAGGCACAGAACGCCCGCATGTCCTCAATGCCCACCAATCACTCGCCGGGTTCAGGCAAGCCTTCGCAACTCTTAATTTGTCGGGCCCCTTTTACTCCACCCCTTGAAAAACACTGCTCATCGAATAAATGCGTCAATAATTCTCCCCTGTTCCAAATATGGGTCTCCAACTCCTACCTGGAAGCCTCCAGGCGCGAAAGAACCGACGCCGCGTCCTCGGGGTAAAACTGCACCGAAGCGGCAAAACCTGCGTCCTTGCTCCCAGCGCCTTCGGATCCCTTGGGATCGACACGAAGCACTACACCTTCACCTGCGAGTGACATCCCGAAACCGGGGTCCACCAGCTTGGGGAGCAGAATGTCCAGCTGGACCAGCGCTCCCACAGGCGGTAATGAATCCGTTAGGACGTAGACCCCGAAGGCGTTCATGTCGCGGGTAACTCCCTGGCCGCTTTGCGGCTTTCCTTCCTGGGGCGCCCACAAGAAATGCGCGGGCGCGGTCAATCGATAGCGATTGGCCTTCCGCAATTCAATGGCATTGTGCATATGAATGTCGCTTTCAATTCATCCGCAGAACGGTTGACTGTGAAAACTTAGTGTGGAACTTTAATGTACGCACAAGGGGAATGCACCTTCAAGGGAGCGAAGCCCTCAGAGCACTTTTTCCTCTCCGATGGGAGTTAAGGGAGACGAATAGATCTTGGGACTGGAGTAGTGCCCTGGTGCCTTGGATAGACGTTAGGCCCAGGGGATATTAGAGACTTTCTCCCGGTCAGCAGCAGAGTCTTTCTTCTCTGAGGCCCCCGAAATGCAATAGGCGGGATGTTAACTTCTTAATGAACATTGGTGAGCGACGGATTTGAACAGTGCGCAAAGGTCAATTCAGTTGTCTTCAGGGGAATTTGAATCGTGAGCCCTAATTGTCGGATTATCGCATTCTCCAATGTCGATAGGGGTGCCGCGAGGTGATGAGAAACGATCGAGATCCTAAGCTCAGCGCCCACGCTAAGGCATCTTTATGCGGATGATAGCGACGATGCAGCTCGTGTATTGACTGTCGCAAGGAGACGAAGGTAACCTTGAATCTGGATGTGTAGTTTACGGGATGTTCGCGACAAAACTTAGAATGAATCTAAATGATGTTCTTGCTTGCGCATATCCGGACGTTTGAGCCCGAATCTCCTGTGCTAAATCGATTTCAAAAATGTTAGCGTGTCGAATCAAGAATATAGGGGTATATTAGTCTGTAGTCAAAGAAGCAGGTCAAAAAGACTCAGGTTGCATGTGCATCGCAAGACCTCTGTGCGAGCCCGAGTTCGCTTCGAACGCTTGCCCTTCCCCTCAAGTGAACCGTTCCATCGCTCGCGAGAATCGAGAGTGGTGATGGAGATGTACCTCAGTTACGCTTGGATGTTTGTGGCTGTAGCCAGTGCCTGCCTTTGGCTTCAGCCCGGGCGGCGCTCACTTGAAAGCCGGCGCATGCAGTTCCTTGGTCTGTTCCTGTTCACCGTGATTCTATTTCCGGTGATTTCCCTTACCGATGGCCTCCGGTCGATTCATAGTCCGGCAGACAATAGGACCGTCCAGGTTCACGACGAGCATGCAGCCTCCGCGCATGCTATTTTTCCCGGAATAGCAGCCCTCCGAAACCGCGTCGCTGCCCGGCTCAACTTTCATCCTCAGCGGAATGAGGCATCGCTCTATATCTCATTGCTGCTTTTCGACAACCCTGCTCTTGACCCTCTGCAGAATCGACCCCCACCTTGGGCCTGATTGGACCTCCTCCAGGGTTCGAGCCTTGCTCCTCGTACTTCCTCCTGTGGCCGTGCGGGACGCGGCCTTTTAGGTGCTAGCAAAGCACTTTGAATGCATTGGGCCAATTTGCTGCTGATGTCGCTGTTACTCCTGAGTCTTGTTGCTCCAGCAACGCACGCGCTCGGCGCCCTCGACCCCGGAAGCGATTCAGCAGCAGGGTTTGAAGCATGACTATGATTCACGGGACATGTTAACGATGACTCCGAAGCGAAGTGAAATCTCCGTTCTTTTTGCATCCCCAAATTCATTGACGCGCGAGTTGGTTTTGGGGGCGCTGAAGCGGCAAAAGCACTTTCACGCGGTGGCCCCGGCAACTACCGCGCAAGAGGTGCTCGACACGCTGCAAGCGGGTCACGTGGATGTCGCACTCATCGCCGCGACCCTGAAAGACGGGCCCATGAGTGGCATCGGGCTACTGCGGCAGATTCATGAGCGTTGGCCGGAGGTAAAGCCGGTCATTCTGTTTTTTGATAGCGAATACAAATCAGTCGTTGACGCATTTAGGGCCGGCGCACGAGGCGTTTTTTGCCTTTCTCAGTCGACTTTTAAGCTGCTATGCCGATGCGTTGAGCAGGTGCACGCCGGGCAGATTTGGGGAAACTGCGCCGAACTTTCCGAGGTCGTAGAAGCGTTCTCCCAACTTTCGCCCATGCGTGTCGTGAACACAGACGGCCTGCGACTGCTGACCAAACGAGAAGAAGAGGTTGTGCGTCTCGTGGCCGAAGGCATGCAAAACCGCGATATTGCAGGGGAACTCGGGCTTAGCGAGCATACGGTCAAGAACTATTTATTTCATATTTTCGAAAAGCTTGGCGTCTCGTCGCGTGTCGAGCTGGTCCTGTATGCGGTCAGCAACGCGAAAAGCGTGCGCCCTTCTGTCACCCCGAGCGAGAAGCGGGAACACAAACCGGCCGGCAAGGCAAAGACCGAGGGCAGGGCATCGAGGGCTCTGGACTAGGACGCAATCCTTTAATCCTGGATCATGAAGCCATCCGGCGTGAACGCTGTGTCAGGGACAGAGCTTGCGGAAGATCGCAAAAGGCCATCGCATGTCGGCGGCAACCGCACAACGCGTGCTGCGGAAGCACCCGGGTCCGGTTCCCGTTCAGGATCTCCAAAAATCAGCCTGAACGGCGCAATCGAGACCTGTAACAAAAGGGCTCAGAAAACCCACCGTGTAAACCTCTCAAAATACATGGCCGGATCTCAACGATCCGGCCGTATCAAAAGGTGTAGGTTGAGATACAGGACTACCCGCAAACCTATAGCCGGAGGAAATAATCGCGCCCAGAATCGCGGTATTGATCCGTCACTGTGCCAAACTTGGCCATGGCGACCGGAAGATGGTCGCGTTGTTATGGGGCCTCGGTGTAGGTATAGCTGTTGGAGATCAAGGCGCCGCTGCTGAGCTTTGTCCAGAGCTCGACGTAGATCGTGGCCCCGTTGGTGGGCAAAGTCACGGTCGCGCTGGTGCCAGACAGAGGGCCGATGTTCACCAGATTATTGGCGCTGACCGATGTGCCAACCCACAGGTAATAGCCCGTCGCCCCGCCGACGCCGGGGTTCCAAGTAAAGGTGGTCGAAGCCGAGGTCAATGTGCTGCCCGGTGTGGGAGTGCTCATGGTAGCTGCGGTAATGGTGTCTTCGGTGTAGGTGTAACTGTTGGAGAGTAAATTTCCGCCGCTGAGCTTCGTCCAGAGCTCGACGTAGACCGTGGCTCCATTGGTAGGCAGATTGACCGTCGCGCTGGTGCCGCTCAAGGGACCGATGTTGACCAGATTGGTGGTACCTGGCGATGTGCCCACCCACAGGTAGTAGCCTGTCACTCCGCCGGAGCCGGCGCTCCAGGTAAAGGTCGTCGATGCGCCAGTCAACATGCTGCCGTTGGTTGGGCTGGTAATGACGCCTGCGGATTGCGCGAACTCGGTGTAGGTGTAGCTGTTGGAGAGTAAATTTCCGCTGCTGAGCTTCGTCCAGAGCTCGACGTAGACCGTGGCTCCATTGGTGGGCAGATTGACCGTCGCGCTGGTGCCGCTCAGCGGACCGATGTTGACCAGATTGGGGGTACCTGGCGATGTGCCCACCCACAGGTAGTAGCCCGTCACTCCGCCGGAGCCGGCGCTCCAGTCGAAGGTCGTCGATGCGCCAGTCAACGTGCTGCCGTTGGTTGGGCTGGAAATGACGCCTGCGGATTGCGTGAACTCGGTGTAAGTGTAGCTGTTGGAGAGTAAATTTCCGCCGCTGAGTGCTGTCCAGAGCTCGACGTAGATCGTGGCTCCATTGGTGGGCAGAGTCACGGTCGCGCTGGTGCCGCTCAAAGGTCCGATGTTGACCAGGTTGGGGGTACCCGGCGATGTGCCCACCCACAGGTAGTAGCCCGTCACTCCGCCGGAGCCGGCGCTCCAGTTGAAGGTCGTCGATGCGCCA
>Ga0326728_10011374_pt1 | contig 20364 bp, 18 predicted proteins | sample MB3enrmetagenome_FD_207602 | JGI IMG/M metagenome (GOLD analysis project Ga0326728, IMG submission 207602) | Lab enriched peat soil microbial communities from McLean, Ithaca, NY, United States - MB31MN | ecosystem: Environmental > Terrestrial > Soil > Wetlands > Peat | place: USA: New York... | reverse complement strand
CTACTTCAGAGGCGTATAGCTGCCGAAGCGATAGCCGATGCCTGCGCCGACGATGATCGGATCGATATCGACATGGCCGGTGATCAGCGTGCCACCAACGTGGGTGCTGTAGTCCGTGCCGAGGACCATATATTTGACGTCGGCGTTCAGGAACCAGTTGCCCGCCAGGTGGTAGTCGAAGCCAGCCTGGAACGTAACGTTCGCAGCGCTGTTAAGCTTCAGGTCCTTAAAGTTTTTGCCCGGGTTCTCGTCAAAGAACCAAACGTAGCCGCCACCAATACCGAGGTAAGGCTTGAACGCGCCGAAACCGTCGAAGTGGTATTGCACCAACACGGTCGGCGGGAAGAACCATGTATCGCCAACCTTGCCAAGGCCATGGATGCTGCCCGCGGAATTAACGGTCGTGTCGCCGACGCAGCAGATGGCTTCGATAGCGATGTTCTTCGAGAGGAACATCGAAAGATCGAGTTCAGGGAGGAACGTGGTCGTGGCGGAGAGGTCGGCTCCCGAAAGATTGAGACCACCGTTGTTGTTCCAATCTCTGGTCGAGATGTTCGGAACGAATGCCTCGGCGCGGACGCGCACGAAGATATCGCCAGCGTTCCACCACGTATCGGCGACGATTTCATCCTTATAGCCGCCCGCTGCCGGAGCGCTCAGATCGGCCGCTTGCGCGCCCGTTGCAACCAAAAGCCCCGCAAATGCGACGGCCTTAAGAAGACCTTTCATATTAACCCCCAATTACCCAGTCCAAACTAATTTTTAGCAGCGAACTATGTCCGCATCACCGTATGGGATGTATCCATAGATGGCCGGTGCGCTTCTTGACTTTGATCAAAATCTGGGAGCAGCTTTCTATAATGGGGGCAGACTGTGGCTGAGATGCCATAGTGAGCTCCGGGGGGAATGAAGAAGCGCGGCAGCCCGGCCGCGCTTTGCGTTTTGAGGTCTTACCAAGCCTATTTCAGAGGAACGTAGGTGGTGCCGAACCGGTAGCCGATACCGGCGCCCACGACGATCGGATCGAGAGTGACGTTGACGCCGACCTTGTTGTTCCACGGGGAGAGATAATCGGAAGTCACGTGGGCCTCGGTGGCGAGAAAGAACTGTTTGAAGTCGACGTTCAGGAACCAATTGCCGCTTAGATGGTAATCGAAGCCTGCTTGAAGGGCGACGCCTCCGGCGCTGTCGAGCTTCAGATTTTTGAATTTGCCCACGGAACCGTAGTTTGCGTCCTCGTTGAAGAACCAAGTATAGTTGGCGCCGATGCCAAGATAGGGCTTAAAATTGCAGCACCCGAACGTGGTCAGATCCCAGTGATATTGAATCAAAAGCGTTGGCGGGAAAAACCACGTGGTGCCAACCTCGCCAAGCGCGCGGATGCCGGCCGCTGAATTGATCTGGGTCTCGCCGACGCAGCAGATGAGTTCGAACGCGACGTTCTTCGTGAGGAAGTAGGAAAGATCGAGCTCTGGGATGGCGGTTGTATCGACGTGAACATCCGGGTTCAAAGACGCGACATTGGATGACCAACTGTTCGTGGAGGTTTCAGGAATGAACGCTTCGCCGCGCACGCGAACGAAGATGTCCCCAGCCTGCCACCACGTGTCCACTACTTCCACGTCCTTAGAACCACCTAGATCGGCCGCTTGCGCGCCCGTAGCAACCAAAAGGCCCGCAAGCGCGATGGCCTTGAGAAGATATTTCATGTTAACCCCCAGACGCCTGTTATGGCCAAGTTTCAGTAGGTTGTGTTTTTTGTGTCACCGGATTTGGTGAAGCTATGGACAGCTGATTCGCCCCTCTACCTTAAGTAGAATCTCAGCAAGCTTCGCGCATTAGGAGTGGACGTGACTCTGGCGCCACAGATTGTTGCAACCAAGATGCAACATTGGGGGAAACACTTCGCCTATTGCTTAGCTTGATTGCTGGCTGCAGCTCCCTTACTGTCCTTAAAAAGCAGCCGCATCGAACACATTGGGAGAGCACCATGCGACAAATCGGTCATTTCGCCGGAGGTAAGAGGGTCGAAGGAACATCGGGCCGGTTTGCGGATGTTTACGCGCCACACACCGGGGAAGTTCAGGCGCGCGTCTCGCTCGCAAGCAGCGATGAAGTGTCCGCAATCGTCGCCAATGCCGCAGCGGCGCAGCCGGCTTGGGCCGCGCAGAACCCGCAAAAGCGCGCCCGCGTGATGATGAAGTTTCTCGAAATCATCGCCAAGGAGATGAGGCCGCTGGCCCAGCTCTTGTCCTCCGAGCACGGAAAAACCGTTGCGGACAGCTTAGGAGACATCCAGCGCGGGCTGGAGGTGGTGGAGTTCGCGATCGGCGTTCCGCATTTACTGAAGGGCGAGTTCACCGATGCGGCCGGTCCCGGTATCGATATGTATTCCATGCGCCAGCCGCTCGGCGTCGCGGCAGGGATCACGCCGTTCAACTTTCCCGCTATGATTCCCCTCTGGAAAGCGGCGCCTGCCATCGCTTGCGGCAATGCGTTCGTGCTGAAGCCGTCGGAGCGCGATCCAAGCGTGCCGCTGCGCCTGGCGGAGCTGTTCATGGATGCGGGGCTTCCCGCGGGCATCTTCAACGTGGTGAACGGCGATAAGGAAGCCGTGGACGCGATCCTGACGCATCCCGATATCAAGGCCATCGGTTTCGTCGGCTCGACCGCGATCGCGCATTACGTTTACGCTACCGGCACCGCGCATGGAAAGCGCGTCCAGGCCTTCGGCGGCGCGAAAAACCACATGATCATCATGCCCGACGCCGATTTGGACCAGGCCGCCGATGCGCTTCTCGGCGCCGGCTACGGCTCGGCGGGCGAGCGCTGCATGGCGATCTCGGTCGCCGTTCCGGTCGGCGAAGCGACCGCAAACAAGCTGATCGATAAGCTTCTTCCCCGCGTCGAAAGCTTAAAAGTTGCGCCCTACACCGATGAAAAATCGGATTTCGGACCGCTCGTCACCGCCGCCGCGTTGAAGCGCGTGAAAGACCTTGTGCAATCGGGTGTCGATGAAGGCGCGAAACTTCTGGTGGACGGACGCGGCTTTCAGATGCAGGGCTACGAGAACGGCTACTTCATGGGCGCCTGCCTCTTCGATCAGGTGAAGCCCAGCATGCGCATCTACAAGGAGGAAATCTTCGGGCCTGTTCTCTCGGTCGTGCGCGCACACGATTACGAGGAGGGCCTTAAGCTTGCGAACGATCATGAGTACGGCAACGGTGTCGCGATCTACACACGCGACGGCGATGCGGCGCGCGATTTTGCTTCCCGCGTGAACGTGGGCATGGTGGGCATTAATGTGCCGATCCCGGTTCCGCTCGCCTATCACACCTTCGGCGGCTGGAAGAAATCCATGTTCGGCGACCTCAACCAGCACGGCCCGGACTCGATCCGCTTCTACACCAAGACGAAGACGGTGACGTCGCGCTGGCCGAGCGGGGTGAAGGAAGGCGCCGAGTTCGTCATTCCGACGATGAAATAAGCGCTTAGGCTCGCGGGGTGGCGGCGCCGATTCCGCTACCCCCAGCTAAAGACGAGGATGAAGGCGATAGAGCTCAGCGCGCCTATGACGAAATTCATTCTGTTGGCTTTGAACCACTCTTGCCACGGTTCCGGCGCCTCGCTTGCCTCCATCCCGATCCCGAGCAGGAACAGCATGCCGAGAAGGCCCAAAATATAGATCCCGACCGGATATTCCTTGCAGGAGCCGCAACTCCAGCTATCGAGCCACATCAGCCCGACGATGGTGCCAGCTACGAGAAAGGTAACGAAAGCGAGTACGCCGAGGCTGACGATAATGACAAATCGCAGGAAATCTGCCGATGTCATGCTGTAATCCCTTCTCACATTCAATCGGGCCGTTTTTAGGAAAATAAGCGGAGCTGCTTTAAACTTGCGTGCACGAAGATGGTTAATGGCGCCCGTCCGGAGACGGGGATAGCGGTCTTTGGCGTATGTCCTGATCTGCCGGCATCGCCGGGAGTCCCCCCTCACTCTGTCTCTCTCCCCAAGGGGAGAGAGGACGCCCGAAACTCCCTCTCCCCTTGGGGAGAGGGCTGGGGTGAGGGGGTCTTGAAGCTGTTTCGGCTTAAATAGGACGGACTCCAGCTGATTGGCCGCAACGCGCCGGCACCTGTTGGCGTTGAGGCGAACTGGAGTACGATGGCTGGCGGCGAAGCAGGTTTTTCCGACGGAGCGAAACGTGAACCCAATTGAGACCGGACTGCAGTTTCCCCATCATCTCGTTGCAAGACTGGTGCGGACCGCGCTGCGGGAGGACCTCGGCCTTGCCGGCGATATAACCACAAACGCGCTCATCCCGGCGGATGCGGTCTCGGAGGCCACTCTTGCGCTCCGCGAGGACGGGTGCATTGCAGGCTTGCCCTTGGCGATGGCGGCCTTCCGCGCGCTCGATCCTCAGATGGCGGTGGAGACGCATGTGCAGGAAGGCGCACCTGCAGGCGCCGGAACCGCCATCGCGCGGCTTACCGGCAAAACGCGCGCCATTCTCTCCGCCGAGCGCGTCGCGCTGAACCTGCTTCAGCATTTGAGCGGGGTTGCCACCGCGACGCATCATTTCGTGGAGGCGGTCGCCGGCACGCAAGCCAGGATCGTTTGCACGCGCAAAACCACGCCGGGCCTTCGCGCCTTCGAAAAATACGCCGTGCGCGCGGGTGGCGGTTCCAATCACAGGTTCGGCCTGTTCGACGCGGTGCTCATCAAGGACAACCACATCGCAGCCGCCGGCAGCGTCTCCACTGCCATCGAGCGGGCGCGCGCCGCGGTGGGCCATATGGTGAAGATCGAGGTCGAGGCCGATACGCTCGCCCAGCTCGAAGAAGCGCTGCATCACGAGATCGACGCGGTGCTGCTCGACAACATGGCCGTGCCGGAACTCAAGAACGCGGTCGCGCGCGCGAAAACCGTGCGGCCCGGCATCTTATGCGAAGCGTCGGGCGGCATCCGGCTGGTGACGGTGCGCGCGATTGCCGAGACGGGCGTCGATATGATTTCCGTGGGCGCGCTCACCCATTCGGTGAAGGCGCTCGATATCGGCCTCGATTTTTGATCTTTGCCCGGCCGGCGCCTCACCCAAAAAGCCTCAAAGCCCGTTCAAGGGCACTTTGAGAAAGCTCTTCCCGCCGGCCTCGGGCTCCGGCAGGTGCCCGGCCCGCATATTGACCTGGATCGACGGGATGATGAGCTTCGGCATACCGAGCGTTTTGTCGCGCGCGGTCCGCATGGCCACGAACTCGTCCTCGCCGATGCCGTCGCGGACATGAATGTTGCTGGCGCGCTCCTCCGCAACCGTCGTCTCCCAGCGGATCTCGCGCTGGCCCGGGCCGTAATCGTGGCACATGAAGAGGCGCATTTCCGGCGGCAGGCTTAAGACTTTCTCGATCGAGCGGTAGAGCTGCCGGGCATCGCCTCCGGGAAAATCCGCGCGCGCCGTTCCGCCATCCGGCATGAACAGCGTGTCTCCCACAAAGGCGGCGTTGCCGATGACGTGCGTCATGCAGGCGGGCGTGTGGCCGGGCGTGTGCATCGCGAACGCGGTGAGGCCGCCGATGGTGTAAGTGTCGCCGTCCTCGAAGAGCCGGTCGAACTGGCTCCCGTCGCGCTGAAATTCCGTCCCCTCGTTGAAAAGTTTTCCGAAGGTCTCCTGAATTTCGCGAATGCGCTCGCCGATGCCGATCTTGCCTCCGAGCTTTTCCTGGATGTATGGCGCCGCGGACAGATGATCGGCATGGGCGTGCGTTTCGATCAACCATTCGAGTTTCAGGCCGTTCTCGCAGATGAAATCGACGATCCGGCCGGCGGACTTAAAGCCGATGCGGCCGGAGGCATAGTCGAAATCGAGGACCGGGTCGATCGCCGCGCAGGCATTGGAGGCCGGGTCGCGGACAACGTAGCTGATGGTGTTCGAAGCAGGGTCGAAAAACGCCGTAACTTGCGGCGTCTTGCCGGTGTCGAGCGGATAAATCGTCGAGGTCACACTGTCCTCCTCAACTCTGCGGAGCGCGGGGAGCGGTTTGGCGCAGGCCTCTTTGGAACCGGCTTTCCCGCTCGCGACAACACCCAAATCGCCAACTTGGCTACCGCGCAAGCCGCCGCGGGACGGTTTCATTCCAAATCCGCTTGTTCGCTTCATGGCCGTGTCCGATAGCTGAACAAGCCCTTTCGCGGGAATGACACTGCTTCTGTCATCCTTCTGTCATCCTTATCGCCCCGGTCTAAGCTGGATTTTTGTGGCTCCGGGCCCATTCCTCGAAGGAGCCCTTTTCGTAGCCTTTTTCGCGAATGAAATGGACGAGCATCAGCAAATCGCCGGGGTTTAGAAAGCCGGCGCGGCCAAGCTCCTGCCCTTTCGAAGCATCGCTCGGCCTGAAAAACTGAAACGTTGGCGTAGAATTAACCCCGAGTTTGTAGGAAAGATCTTCTTCCGATAGCTTATCCCCATCGAAATCGACGATCTGGCTCGTACCGCGCAGGTTCAGTTGCAGCATGCTGAAATTTTCCTGCAAATAGCCTGCAAGGTCATCCCTTGAGAAGTCCTCCAGATGCAAGCGCTTGCACCACGGGCAACCGCGCATCTCCCAAAGAATGGCGAAATTCTTTTTCGCTTTTGTAGCTGCGGCGAAGTCATCGCCCAAGTTACCGGATGTCTTCTGAAGCCAGGGTTCGCCGTAAAGGCCATCGAGCTGCAGCTGCGGTGCGGCATGAGCGGCCGGCAATCCCGTCAATAGCGAGGCTCCTGCGGCGGTCACGAAGCTGCGCCGCGACAGGCGGAGCGGAGATTTTTTGCGGACTTGCGTCATTGTGCCTTCCGGAAAAGAGGATCTTTGCTGCACTTATCGTCACATCGCTATGTATATTCAAGCCGGAGCGATAACAGATGGGGCGTTGCACTCTGCATGCGCGCGATTGCCGTCCGGCTGTTTTACGTTGTAAAAGGCACGGGCATTCGTACCCTAAGCAGACTGCGTTGGCCTCGCCGGCGGATGCCTGCTTCGGATCTTTTATTTTCGCAGAGCTTAATCGCAAAACTGGGAAGGCCGTCCCCGTTTTCACGGGGACATGCTTTTGCGAACTCTGCTTAAGCGGAGGATGAATTGCTTACCATCGTGGGATTGGCCGGAAGCCCATCCATACCCTCACGGACGCGGCTCGTCGTTGAGACGGCGATCGGCCGCATCGGCGCGCAAACGGGCGCACAAACCCGGCTTGTCGATTTGGGCGAGCTCGTTCCGGACCTCGGCATCCGCTCGCGTGCGGAAGCGTCTACGCGTGTCGAGGAGGCGCTTCGCGCGATCGAATCCGCCGATCTTCTCGCGGTGGGTACGCCCGTATACAAAGGCTCCTATACGGGGCTCCTCAAGCACCTCATCGATCTGATCGATTACCCTTCTCTGCTTGGAACGCCTGTCGGCCTTTTGGCAACGGGCGGAAGCGACCGCCATGCGCTTGTCGTCGAGTATCAGCTGCGTCCGCTCTTCGCCTTCTTCGGCGCAAAGACGCTCGCCACCGCCGTGTTCATCCAGGACAAAGCGATCCACGATGGCGGGATTGAGGATGCCGCTTGCGCCGCGCGCCTCGATCAAATGATCGCCGAGGCCGTGCACGAGCTGAAATCGGTTCGCAAAACCCGCGCATCCGCGGCCGGGTAATTCCGGCATGCTCCGGATCGAAGTGCGTTAACTCAAAACCCGTCATTGCGACCGAAGCGACGCAATCCAGGACTAACGCCGTGAGGTTTCTCTGGATCGTCGCGGCGGCTTAAGCCGCCTCGCGATGACGCCCGCGTCCGATCAAGCGCCGCCTCAAGGATTTTTGTGCGCCAATAACTAAGCTTTAGATATTTTATTGCCCTTTTTTAGGCTACGGTTATGAAGGATAAGGCACAATGCTGCTCCCGGCAACCCTACCAGGCGATCTCAGCGTCATGCGTAACTTTACATTTCTTGAATATGGATCCTGTGGCGTGCCCCTGCTTTCTGGGCGCGCGCTCGCCGCGGCGCTGCTCGCGCTCGCAAGCTTCGCCGCCAGTTTCGAACCGGCGGCCGCCAGAACGGCGAGGCAACACCGCCACCCTCGGCATGTGGAACGCGAAAGCAGCCAGAAGGTGGACGTAAAAAAGCCGGCCGGCCCCTTGTTTGCGGTCGTATCGCTCGCCGATCAGCATGTGTCGTTCTATGACGCCAACGGCCTATGGGCGCGCAGCGGGGTCTCGACGGGCGTGCCGGGTCATCCGACGCCAACCGGCATCTTCACCATTCTCGAAAAGGAGCGCTGGCACAGGTCGAACATCTATAGCGGCGCGCCTATGCCCTTCATGCAGCGCCTAGCCTGGACCGGGGTTGCGATGCACGAGGGCGCCGTCCACGAAGGCCATACGGCCTCGCATGGATGCATCCGCATGCATGCGGAGTTCGCCAGGCAGCTTTACGGCGTTACCAATATCGGCCAGCGCGTGATCGTCGCATCGGAGGACGTAACGCCTGCCGATATCGCGCATGCCCATCTTCCCATGCCCAAAATGCTGATGGTGCCTATCGAGGCGGCCGGGGAACAACCCGCTGCCGGCCGGAACAAGGCTATCGAGCCGGTCGCTTTGGACACGCAAGCGCTCCCGCCGTCCTCTGCGGCTAAGCTCGTCAATCCGGCCGAGTTCGCACAAAGCATGAAAACCGCCGCCGCCGCTAAGGCCGCCAGCGCGGTCAAGGCAAGGAAAGCCACGACAGCCGTGGCTGAGAGCAAGACGGCCGAAGCGCGTCTCGCCGCAAGAGACCTCGATGGCGCGGAGGATGCGTTCCGGCGGGCGCAGGACGAGGCTGCCGATGCTACCCGCGCCGCGGCCAAAGCTCAAGGCGAGGAGGCGATCCAAAAGGCGGCTGAACGGAAAACGGCGGCTGAAGGCAAGCTTGCCGCGGCAGAGGCGAAACTTCGCGATGCTCGCAATGCCAAAATGGCGAAAGAAGAGGACGCCGCCCTAGCGCAAAGCGCCGTTCGCGATGCCGAGACCGCCGTGGAAGAAACCGCCGAGGCCGCTACGAGAGCCGCTAAACAGGCCGCGCGGCGCCTGGAACCGTTATCCATGTTCATAAGCCGCAAGACCGGCCGTCTTTACGTGCGCCAGGCAACCGAGCATCTTTTCGATATTCCGGTCTCCATCCGCGATCCGGAGCGTCCCCTCGGCACGCATTTGTTCGTGGCCACCCGGCCCGGAGACGATGGCGCATCTTTGCGCTGGGTCAGCCTGACGCCCCCGGCAGCGGTTGAGGTGAAGGTAGGTCCGCGCATGGGCCGTAGAGACCGGAGAATAATCGTCGAGGACGAGTCTGAGCCGGCTCCGGCCTATCCTGAAACCGCTTCCGCCGCGCTCGACCGGATAGAAATTCCAGAGGAAGCCGCTCAGCGAATCTCCGAACTTTTGTGGACGGGCGCGACGCTCATCATTTCAGACGTAGAAATGAGCGGCGAGGGCCGCTTCGCGATGGATTTCATGATTCTATCGCGCACGCGCGTCCGCGAGCCGTAACGAGATCCGGCTATGATCGAGGGGGTCTTGAAGCAGTTTCCAATTACATAGGACAGACGCTAAATTCCTGTTTTATTGTGCGTCTTTATCGAGAAGCCGCTTCACACTTTTCCGGATGCGCTCGAGCTCGCTTGGAAATAAAATCCGCCCCATGCTCGTTCATGGCTAGACGCCTAGCGGCTGGGCCCGCCCGCGAAGGATGCCGCGAGCCAATCCGCAATGGGCTCGGCCGCATCGCGCCAATTCCCGTCGAGCATGACCGCATGGGCGCCGTTCTTCACGATCACCGGGCGCACGCCGTAATAGATGGCAGTCATCCGGACGCAGCCCGGCGGGACGAACCAATCCCGCTCGCCACCTATGACGAAAACCTTCGGCATCGACCAGGGCAGCGGCGCAAAGGGCACCCACCCGAAGGCCTGCCGGCCCGCGGTCTCCGCTACGCCATCCAGCCGCTCGAGAAGCATTCGCCGAAGCTCGGGCGCGGGCGCGTGAGCGAATAGTCCGTTCTCGATCACCTCGAGATTTGCCGCCTGCAATCCGCGAGCGATGGCCTTGCGCAGTTCGTTCGCGAGCGGCGGATTATGGGCGAGGAGAATTGCGGTTGCGCGAAACAGGCCATGCGGGGGGACAGCACAAAACAGTACGACGCCGGCTGCCTTGCCACCGCGCTTCACGTAGTTCTGCACGACGGCGCCGCCTAGCGAATGGCCCACCACCACAACGGGCGCGCCGATTTGCTGCACCGCCCAATCGACGTCGTCCGCGAAATCGCGAAGGCCGAAATGGCGGACGTTCTCGCGCCCTGCGCTTTTGCCGTGCCCGCGCAAGGAGAGCGCGTAACTATCGTAGCCAAGTTCCGCGAAGAAAGGCAGGAAACTCTGCTCCCAAACCCAGGCGCCGGTGCAAATACCGTGAACGAAGAGGAGCTTGACGGGCTTCGCGTTGCCCTCCGCCGCGGTGTGGATGAGTTCGAGAGTCATGCAGAAGCCGGTTCCAAGGCTGCAAACAGCTAAGCACAGCAAACTTTGCCTGGATTAAACGTGGAAATGCTCGAAACCCTTACTGCAAAGCTCGAGCTCCAGTCCGCCGGCGTCCCTGAACTTCGGCGCGCCAGCGCCCGCGCTTGACGTTCCAATGCGTGTGACCGGCACGCCGGCTTTGCGGCTTGCAGCTTCGAAGGCAGCCGCGCGCTCCGGCGGGACGGCTGCCAAAATCTCGTAATCGTCGCCGCCAGTCAGAATTGTTTGCATGGCGTCGGGGCCCGCTGCTGCCAGCGTTCGCGCCGCCTCCGAAAGCGGGATCGCGGATACCGGGATCTCAGCCGAAACCTGCGAGGCCTCGCACATCCGGGACAGATCGAGGGCGAGGCCATCGGAAATATCCATCGCCGCGGAAGCTTCGCTCGCCAGAGCGGCCGCGAGGCCAAGCCGCGGCTCAGGATAGAGATAGCGCGAGCGCAGGAACTCACGCTCCTCCGCAGACAGAAGCGATCCGAAGCTTTCTCCATGCAGGCGCAACCTAAGGCCGAGCGCGGCATCGCCGATTGTGCCGCTGACATAGAGAAGGTCGCCCGGCTTAGCGCCGCCGCGCGGAACGAGCCCGCGAGGGCAGGCCTCCCCGAACGCGGTGATGGACATCCACCAGGCGCCGCGTGCGGAAACGGTATCGCCGCCGATCAGCGCGATGCCGAACTTGGAGTGCGCCCGCGCAAGCCCCGCGGTAAAGCGTTGCGCCCATTCCCCTGTTGGCGCTTCGGCAAGCGCGAGCGTCAAGGTATAGGCCAGCGGGCGCGCAGCTTTCGCGGCGAGGTCCGAGACATTGACCGCAAGCGCCTTGAAGGCGGCATCGCCAGGATCGTCGTCCTCGAAAAAATGCACGCCAGCCGTAAGCCCATCGGACGTAATGACAAGCCCGCTCGCAGGAAGCGCTGTCAAAAGCGCGGCATCGTCTTTCAAGCCGAAAGCGCCCGGATGGACCGCAAGCGGTGCCAGATAGTCTGAGATTAGGGCGATTTCGCCAAGGCGCATAGGCTTATACCAACTGCTGGAGGTCTCGATCGGTCCGGGCGCCGTCCCCGCGAACGCGCATGGGCGCTAACATAGGCCGCATCGTCATGTGTGGATGGCTCCCCGGTTGCAAGCGTTTTTTTGGGGCGACATCTCACGGCGGGTGCAGTCATGTGTACGGCGTTTGCGGTACGTTTGACCGCTGCCCCGATGCGATCCACGGACCGGCTCCCGATCGTCGCGGCGGACATTGCGTCCAATGACGGGTTTTGCCGGTCTGGCAGAGCCTTGAGCATCGCTCCTTATCACCCTTGCGAACGCTATAAACTACGATCCCTATTTCAGTGCGCCGTACTCCGCAAAACGGGCAAACCACGGCGGCGTTTCTCTGTCCGGCTGGGCGGCGTTTCTCCGTCCCGGCCCGATTTCGTAAAGGCGCCGCGCGGAGCGGCGGTCAACGCTGGCCGCAGGCCACCGCGGCACGCGGCGCGTAGCGGTGTTGACGGCCGCGAGCACGGTGCCATTTTTTGGCAAGCTGGGCCGCTCATGCGCTCACCGCTAGCGTTGCGAGCTGGGCCGCTGCAAGCGGCTTATAGGCTTCGCCCTTGGCCATGATTGCCCACGCGATGCGCGCGAGCTTGTTGGCGAGCGCGATGGTTACGGCGCGTTTCGAGCGCCTGGCCAGCAGTCCCTGCACCCAAAGCGCAAGCGGCGTGGTTTTGTTCTTCAAGGAGCGCAACAGCGAGGTGGCGCCAAGGACGAGGAGGCGGCGCAGATAGCCATCGCCTGCCTTGGAGATGCGCATGAGCCGCGTCTTGCCGCCGGTCCCGCCGAGCCGGGGCACGATCCCGAGCCAGGCGGCAAGGTGGCGTCCGTTCTTGAACGGAGACGGATCGGGCACGGGCGCGCAAAACGCTGTGGCGCCCATGAGGCCGATGCCCGGAGCGGTATCGAGGCGCTTGCTTTGAGCATCGGTCTTGTGCCAGGCCATGAGCTGCTTCTCGATGGCGGCGAGCTTTGCGTCGATGAGCGCGATCGCATCGAGGAAGCCCGAAAGCGCGGCGCGCACCATGGCCGGCAGCGCCTCCTTCGGGGCTTCGCTCACGATCTCGATGAGATCGGGCAGCTTGCCGGTGCCCTTGGCCGCCACGAAACCGAACTCGGCGAGATGGCTCCGAAGCGCATTCACCAGCATGGTGCGGTTCTCGATGAGAAGATCGCGCGAGCGGTGCAGCATGGCGACAGCCTGGTTCTCCATGGTCTCGACCGGCACGAAGCGCATTGAAGGCCTGCCTGCCGCCTCGCAAATGGCTTCCGCATCGATGGCATCGTTCTTCCCCCGCTTCATGTAAGCCTTGGCGTAGGCCGGCGGGATGAGCCGCGTCTCATGGCCAAGCTTGGCGATCTCGCGCGCCCAGTAATGCGCCGTGCCACAGGCTTCCATCGCCACCACGCAAGGGGCAAGCCTGGCGAAGAAGGACAGTACTTCGCACCGCTTCAATTGCTTGCGCAGAACGCAACGGCCCTGCGCATCGGCGGCGTGAACCTGAAAAACGTGCTTGGCAAGGTCCAAACCGATTATGCTAATCTTTTCCATGGGTGGCTCCCCTCGTCCGTGTCTTCAGCGACACCCTTTTGGCACATCGATGCCGTGGAAGGGAGCCATCCACCACATCGTCGCGAGGCGGCTAAGCCGCAGTGGTGCACACTTTAATGGCGCCGGGATTAAGTCAGCGCCCATGCGCCTCCGCGCGGACAAGCCTTATCGTAAAACCGGTGTCCACTTTTGCGGATCATGCTCTAAGATGCCTTCGGTGCCTGTCCACTCCAACAGGCCCGCAAGCTTTGCGCAGGCAAACGCAACATAAGGGCCTCTTCGTTTTTTCAATAGCGGTGTGCATTTCATGACGAAGCCGTCCAACTCAAAGCGATCCGCGCCCGCCGCCGCAGCTGACCGGCTCGAGGAGCTTTACGCCAAAGCCGCTTCCGCGCTGGCAGAGGCGCTCGACCGTTATCTCAACAGCCGCGTTCCGCCGTCACCGGAGACGCGCGCAAAGTTCCATTATCCGTTTCTGCGGGTGATCTACCGCAACGCGAAGCACACACGCTCGCCCACGCTGCGCGCTTTCGCCAAGCTGCAGCGGCCGGGCGCGTATGAGACGACGGTCACCCATCCGGCGGCTTTCCGTAGTTATCTTCTTGAGCAACTCGATCCGCTTGTGTCGGAATACGGCGCCGAAGTCGAGGTTGGGGTCAGCTCTCAAGAGATCCCCTATCCTTACGTGATCGAGCGCGCCGGGGAGATCACAAGCGCCAACGTCTCCGCAAGCGAGCTTGCGCGCCATTTCCCAACGCCACGGCTTTCGTCTGTCGGCGATGAAATCGCAGATGGCCTTTGGCAGCGCAAGGAGGGCGATCCCTATCCTCTTGCGCTGTTCGATGCGGTCCGCACCGATTTCTCCTTACGCCGGCTTGTCCATTATACGGGCAGCGACTGGCGCCACGTGCAGCGTTGGATCCTGCTTACCAACTATCACCGCTACGTGGATCAGTTCGTGCGCTGGGGGTGCGAGCAGCTCCGCCGTAAAAGCGCGTTCGAGCGGCTCGTGCTGCCGGGCGATGTGATCGTCAGCCAGCAGCATTCGGCCTTCGAAGCCGAGGCGCTCGTGACGAGCTCGCAATGGCATCGCTATCAGATGCCCGCCTATCATTTAACGGGCGGCGGCGACTGCGGCGTAACGCTGATCAATATTGGCGTCGGCCCGTCCAACGCGAAGAATATTACCGACCATCTCGCCGTCATCCGCCCCAATTGCTGGCTCATGGTCGGTCATTGCGCAGGGCTGCGCGACACCCAATCGATCGGCGATTACGTGCTCGCTCACGCCTATCTTCGTCAGGACCGCATCCTCGACGATCTTGTCCCGCCCAGCGTGCCGATCCCTGCGCTGGCTGAAGTGCAAGTGGCGCTGCAGGAAGCGGCCGCCGCTGTTACGGGGCTCGGAGGCGACGCGCTGAAGCAGCGCCTGCGCACGGGCACCGTCGTCACCAATGACGACCGCAATTGGGAGCTGCGCTTCACGCAGGAACGCAAGCGCATCAACCTCTCGCGCGCCGTCGCCGTCGACATGGAGAGCGGCACGATCGCAGCTCAAGGATTCCGGCTGCGCGTTCCTTATGGTACGCTTCTGTGTGTCTCGGACAAGCCGCTGCATGGCGAGATCAAGCTGCCGGGAGCCGCCAGCGCATTTTATGAAACCGCAATCGCCCAGCATCTGGAGATTGGCCTAACCGCTCTCGACCTTCTCAAGCACAGGCGCGACACCTTGCATTCGAGAAAGCTGCGATCCTTCGACGAGCCGCCTTTCCGGTGAGAAAGATAGAAAGAGTGCGCAGCGCCGCCAATGTTATAACAAGTGCCATTGAAACTGACTCATCGCCATCGTCATTGCGAGGGGCTTTAGCCCCGTGGCAATCCAGAACTTTCAATGTGTCGCTCTGGATTGCTTCGCGTTGCTCGCAATGACGTGGCGCGCCGGCCTTGTTGACGCTCGGTATGAGCCATGAAAAAGAATAGCCATCCCTATTTGGGCCTCGCGCTTTTGACCGGGTTAAATTTATTTAACTATATGGATCGTTATGTGCTGGCTTCGGTTGTGCCGCCGCTTAAGGCCGAGCTTCACTTAAGCGATGCGCAAATCGGCTGGCTGGCTTCCGCATTCATGATCGGCTATTTTGCCACATCGCCCGTCTTCGGCTACCTGGGAGACCGCTGGCAACGCAAGGGACTGATTGCATTTGGCGTTGTGCTCTGGAGCTTGGGTACGGTTCTCAGCGGGTTCTGCTACCAATATTGGACGCTCATCGCGTGCCGCGTGCTCACAGGCCTCGGAGAGGCGAGCTATGCGGTCTTGGCGCCGGCATGGATATCGGATCTGTTTCCAGCGCAGCGGCGCAATAACGCCCTGACAATTTTCTATGCAGCGATGCCCTTGGGTTCGGCGCTCGGCTATATCGTTGGCGGCTTCGCTGTGGAACACGGCGGCTGGCGGAATGGCTTTTTGTGGGCTGGCGCGCCGGGGCTTCTGCTTGCGCTGGCGTTATTGAACCTAACCGAACCTGCGCGCGGCGCCCGCGACGCAGCCGTATTGGACGGCGCGCCGGCTGCCTCCAAGCAGGGGCTGGGCATCGTCAGCCTATTTGGCATTGCCGACTTCACGCTTATCGTCCTTGGCTTAACCGCTTACACATTCGCGCTCGGCGCGTTTGCGGCCTGGGGGCCGGCCTTTCTGAACCGGGTGCATGGGCTGGAGCTCAGCACCGCGGATCGTTTCATGGGCGGGGCGCTTGTCATTGGCGGGCTGCTCGGCACGCTCATAGGCGGCTTCGCTGCGACCGCCTGGCGCCGGAAAACGCGCGCCGGTTATGCACTGCTGCTTACGCTGGCGACTTCGTTGACGCTTCTCTCTGCCACGGTGGCGTTCCTCAACGTTGGCTCCACGGCATCGATGGTGTGCCTCGGCGCCGCGATCTTCCTGTCGTTTCTGCCCACGGGCCCAACCAACACGCTGCTGATCGAAAGCGTACCCATTACATCGCGGGCGCGAGCGATGGCGGCGTCGATTTTCACCATTCATCTCTTCGGCGATTTCTGGAGCCCTGTGCTCGTTGGGCTGCTGGCGGACTGGGGCTACCGGCCCGATCGGCCCGGTATTGGCCTGCAACACGCTATGCTGGTTTTGCCAGCGGTGTTTGCCCTTGCGGTTCTGTTCTGGGGGTGGCTCGCTTGGAGGCAGCGGGGCCGTTAGGGGAGGCGGCCGCGGCCGGTTTCAGAGGCTTGCGCTAATCTGCAAAGCTGGTGTCCAGATCGCCGAAAAGATCGGAAACCGCAACCGCAATCCGCGGCGGATCGAAGGTTACGCGGTCGCCGATGCCTGCAATCCGGGTTTTGAGCGTGTCGCCTTCCGCGCGGCTGTGCTGGATAATTGTCCGGTTTTCCAGGACAACGACCAGGTAATGCTGCACGCCCGGATGGCGGAAATAATTCGTGAATTTCACAGCTAGATCGCGCCTTGTGCTGGTGGGCGAGATGACTTCCACCACGATGACCGGATTGGGCGCGATCAAGCTGCTTCGTGGGATCGGCGCGCCGCAATTGACGAGGGCGTCCGGCTCGAAGACGGTAGCATCGTCGATCTTTACACTAACGCCATCGACAAATGCGCGGCAAGGGAGCTTTGCCTCGGCGATTGACGCCTCCAAAGCTCGCCGCCGATGAGCTGATACCGCCCGCTCTCCTGGGCCTCCGCCCATTCGAGGAACGCATCGGCGGACATGGTTTCGCCTTTTGGCACTGCCGTCATAAAAATACTCTACCACAACGCCGCACGAAGCGGCAAAAAGTCCCCCTCACCCCAGCCAGTCTCCCCAAGCTGTCCAACGTGTGCAAGCCCTATTAGGCGCGGGTCTTTTGCGCAGCGCCGAGATGATTACATTCTCTCGCATGCAAGCCTTCGCCAGCCTCCTCGACCGGCTCTACTACACCCACTCCAATCTGGACAAGGCGGCGATCCTCGCCGATTACCTGCGCCGCACGCCGGACCCGGACCGCGGCTTCGCGGTGGGCGTCATCGCGGGTACGCTCAGTTTCGAGCTGTTCAAGCGAGCGCTGGTGCGCGACCTCGTGGCGGAGCGGGTCGATCCGGTTCTGCTGGCGCTCTCCTACGATTATGTGGGCGAGATGTCGGAGACGGTGGCGCATATCTGGCCGCGAAATCGGCGCGGGGCTATCCTCAACCGCATTCCGCCGCTGCACGAGGTCATCCACGAGTTCCAGACCCGCGATAAGCCTGCCATCCGCGATTATCTCGCGCTGCTCCTCGATAATATGACCGCGCCCGAGCGCTGGGCGCTGCTCAAGCTCGGCATGCACAGCTTGCGCATCGGCATGTCCGCGCGCTCGGTCAAACACGTGCTCGCGGACTATGGCGGTGTGGACATCGGCGAAATCGAGGAGGTCTGGCACGCGCAGGAGCCGCCCTATCTCGATCTTTTCGCCTGGCTGGAAAAGCGCATGCCGAAGCCTGAGAGCAAAGACGCGGTAACGTTTCACCCCGTGACGCTCGCCCATGCCATCGAGGACGCGGAGGTCGCGACGATTACGCCGGACGCGTTCATGGCCGAATGGAAATACGACGGCATCCGCGTGCAGCTGGTTTCGACGCCGCGCGGAAAGGCGCTGTTCTCGCGCACCGGCGACAATATCTCGGGCGCCTTTCCCGACGTGCTCGCGCGCGTGAGCTTCGAGGCCGTGCTCGACGGCGAGTTGATCGTGAAATCGGGCGACGAGATCGCGAGCTTCAACCATCTGCAGCAGCGGCTCAACCGCAAATCGCCGGACGCGAAACTGATCGCGAGCTATCCTGGCCATATCATTCTCTATGACGCGCTGGCGATTGAGGGCCGCGATCTGCGCCCCCTGCCGCTGACCGAACGCAAAGCGGAAATCGCGCGCTGGTTCGAGGCCGCGCAGCCCGCCGGTGCCGAGCTCGCCCAGCCGCTCGCCTTCCGCAATCCCGGCGACCTGCAGGCGCTGCGCGCTGAGGCCGCCGGCCTCGCCTCGCCGCATATCGAGGGGCTGATGCTGAAGCGCCTCGACAGCCCCTATGTGTCCGGCCGGCCCAAGGGCCTGTGGTACAAATGGAAGCGCGATCCGAAACTCGTCGATGCGGTGGTCATGTACGCCCAGCGCGGCACGGGCAAGCGCTCGTCGTTCTATTCGGACTACACCTTCGGGCTTTGGCACAACGGCGCGCTCTCGCCCATCGGCAAGGCGTATTTCGGCTTCACGGACGAGGAGCTGAAGGAACTCGACAAATGGGTGCGCCATCACGCGGTGGCGCGCTTCGGGCCGGTGCTGGAGGTGGAGAAGGCGCTGGTGTTCGAGGTGGCGTTCGACGCGGTGCACCGCTCGGTGCGGCATAAATCCGGCGTGGCGCTGCGCTTCCCGCGCATCAACCGCATACGGTGGGATAAGCCCGCGCGCGAGGCGGATGAGCTTGGGTGCCTCGCGAAGTGGGTGGATTAGCGGCGGATGTGGCGCGTGCGATCGCGTGCAGTGGACAACGCGCGCAACTTCGATACCATCCGTAGAGAGCGTCTCGAAAGGAAGCCGTGACCATGCGAACCATAAGCGCTGAAACCTCCAGTCTGCTCGTCATCGACATCCAGCCCCGGCTGATGCGGGTCATCGAGGGTGCGGACACCGTGATCGCCAACGCCAAGCGCCTGCTCGACGCGGCCACGCTGTTCGGTGTGCCGGCTTTATTCACCGAGCAGAATCCGAAGGCGCTTGGCGCGACCGTCGAGGCGCTTGCGCCTCTCGCAGGCGCGGTGCTGCCGAAGATGAGCTTCGACGCTTGCGGCGCGGAGGGGTTCGCGGCCAAGCTTGGGGGCCGGCCGGATGTGATCGTCGCAGGTTGCGAGGCGCATGTCTGCGTGCTGCAAACCGTGCTGAGCCTCCTCGATGCCGGCCGCCGCGTCTACGTGGCGCGCGACGCGATAGGCTCGCGCCGGTCCGAAAGCAAAGAAACGGCGATCGCCCGCATGGCGCGCCATGGCGCCGAGATCGTGACCGCCGAGATGGTCATTTTCGAATGGCTCGGCACGGCCGCCCATCCGCGCTTTAAAGAGGCCGCCGTGCTCGTTAAATGAGCCCCACCGCGGCGCAACGCATATGTGGACGCCGCGCGCCGTTTCGCTTAGAACATCGCTAAACACAGAGGCGGGCATAGGCTTAAAGCTATGGGTTTAATCAGCGATCTCTTTACATGGTGGAACGGCGCAACGCTATCCACGCGGCTCTACACGAACGCGCGGGGCAAATTTGTCGGCGAGGACGATCGCGGCAACCGCTATTATCAGGACGCGAGCGGCAAGGGCACTGCCGGCCGGCCGCGGCGCTGGGTGATCTACAAGGGCTATGCCGAGGCGAGCAAGGTGTCGCCGGACTGGTATAGCTGGCTGCATTACGTGGTCGACACGCCGCCGAACGACGAAGCCTATCATGCGAGGCCATGGCAAAAGCCGCATGTGGAGAATATGACCGGCACGCCGCTTGCCTATCACCCGCCTGGAAGCTTGCATGGCGAGATGCGCCGGCCGAAATCCGACGGCGATTATCAGGTCTGGAGCGCTGAATAGGGCCCTATGGCGGCCGGGCTGGAGCAAAGCTGGAGTGCTGCGGGCTATGAGGAGAACGCGCGCTTCGTGTCCGATCTTGGCGCGGATATTCTAACGTGGCTCGACCCGAAGCCCGGCGAGCGCATTCTCGATCTCGGCTGCGGCGACGGCACGCTCACGGAAAAAATCGCTGGCGCGGGTGCGTCTGTCACGGGCGCCGATACGAGCCTTGAGCTGCTCGCAGCCGCCCGCAAGCGCGGGATCGATGCCGTGGAGATGGACGGCCAAGCGCTGACCTTCGCGTCCGAGTTCGACGCCGTTTTTTCGAACGCAGCCTTGCACTGGATGACTGCGCCGGAGGCGGTTCTTGCCGGCATTGCGCGGGCGTTAAAACCTGGCGGGCGGTTCGTCGCGGAGTTCGGGGGACACGGCAATGTGGCTGCCATCGTAACGGCTATGCGCTCGGCCGCGCTTGCGTTTGGAGGCGACCCGGCCTTGGCGCATCCCTGGTTTTTCCCGACGCCCGCAGAATACGAAGCGCTGCTGCTCCGCGCTGGTTTTGTTTGCCAGCGCATCCAGCTCGCGCCACGCCCGACGCGTCTGCCAACCGGTATCGAGGGCTGGCTTATG
>Ga0326728_10011372_pt1 | contig 20368 bp, 12 predicted proteins | sample MB3enrmetagenome_FD_207602 | JGI IMG/M metagenome (GOLD analysis project Ga0326728, IMG submission 207602) | Lab enriched peat soil microbial communities from McLean, Ithaca, NY, United States - MB31MN | ecosystem: Environmental > Terrestrial > Soil > Wetlands > Peat | place: USA: New York... | reverse complement strand
CGCTGTCTCGAAGGCCGGCTGGCCGGGACAGGCCGGAGTGGAAATATCCAAACTCTTGTCGTTGTTGGTCACTTGGTTGTTCGTGATGGTAACAAAAGAGGCGTTGGTTACCAGGATTCCTTCGAAGTTGGCGTTCTTCACCGTAAACCCGGTCACCACTACGTCGCTCAGTCCGGCATTGTCCAAACCATCGATGTAGATCCCGTTGGCCAAGCCCGTGGCGTCGATCATGGTCTTGTTCTGATTCCCGCCAACCAGCGAGAGTGCCTTCCCGATAACCACATCTTCCTTGTAGGTCCCAGGCGCTACGTTGATGATGTCATAAGGTGAGGCGGCGTTGACCGCGTCCCCTATCTTCGCGAAGCACCCGTTTGTTCCCCCAGGATTCACGCACCAACTGGTCGCACCTGCCGGCTTCGCTAAACCCGCGACCAGCCCAGCGCAAAACACAACGGCTACCGCTGCAGTACGGATGTTCCCGTCCATCGTGGTTCCTCCCTATTCTGTTTTTGTAGTTAATTCCCTGAACACCAATCATATCACGGCAGGATGGAACACGAAAAGAAAAATAAAAAAGGGTAGCCTGAAAATGCTTGTGTCGCTTTCTCTTAGGTATAAGATTTGGGGTGCGAGGCCGGCGTCGCCGCTATGCGCAGCGAAAGAAGAGAGTGGAGAAATCCCCGACTTGCAACCCGGACCCTGGCAGCCCATTTACTGCTTGTGCTGTTGGCTCTGCTGGCGGCGAGCAGAAGTTCCCGGCTGGCCGCACAGTCGCCGGAGACCGTTCAGCGAATCCAACAACTCCTTGAATCGGGAGACACCGCCAGTGCCCAGGCACTGCTTACGCAGGCATTACGCGAATCTCCGGATCGGGCCGGGCTTTACAATCTTCAAGGGGTCCTCAAGGCGCAGGAGGGCGACTTGGCTTCCGCGGAGGCGAACTTCCGCAAGGCCATCAAGCTGGCGCCGGATTTGGAGGGGGCATACCTGAATCTGGGCCGGCTGTACCAGGAGCATATCTCCAAGGATCGCACCGCGCGCGAGAAGGCGCTGGAAGTATACGACGCCCTGCTCCGCATTGCCCCTGACCAGTTGGAAGCGAATTACCAGAGCGCCGTGCTCCTAATGCAGAAAGGACTCTATCAGGAATCACTCAAGCGCCTCGCCAAGCTTCCTGATGAAGCACAAGATCGTTCGCAAGCCCTTTCGGTAAAATGCGGCGACGATGCTGGGCTGGGCCAAAACGACAAAGCTGAGCAAACCGCCAAGCAGATGCTGGGCAACGCAGATCTGGCCGAAGCAGACGTCACGGCCATTCTACCCATTCTAGCGAACCGGAAGAACAGCTCGCTCGCCGTCATGCTCTTAGAAGCTCTCAACTCGCGGCAGCTTGCCTCTTTCGATTCTCTCGAAAGCCTGGGGCTTCTGTATAGGAGCATGGGACGGCTTGCTGAAGCGCGCCGGACCCTGGAGGCAGCCGGGCAACTTCAGCCGGGCTCAGTCCCCAATTTGCTCAATTTAGCGCGCGTAGCCGACGAGCAGAAAGATTACACAGGAGCCCTGGGATATCTGGCCCACGCGCGCGAGGTCGAACCGAACAACGCCTCGATTCACTTCTTCTGGGGAATAGTCTGCATTGAACAGGATCTGGCGGAAGAGGCTTACCAGGCGTTGAAGAAAGCTGTCACACTCGACCCCCGCAACGCTTATTACAACTACGCCATTGGCATCGTGACCATGCAGCGCACGGATGCAAGTGAATCCATCCCCTACCTCAAGAAGTACTGCGAACTGAAACCCAACGACCCTCGAGGGCGGGTGGCTTTAGGAGCGGCATATTTCAACAGTCGGGATGATGAATTAGCCGGCAAGATCCTGTCCGCCGTTGCCCATGATCCCAAGGCCACCCCAATGGCAAGGTTCTACCTCGCGAGAGTCGCCAACCGACAGGGCCGTTATCCCGAAGCCATTCGCCAACTCGAGCTGGCGCTGCAAGCTCGGCCGGATTTTGCGGATGCATACGCGGAACTGGGGCTCATTTATCTGAAGCAACGAGAGTATCCCTCCGCGCAGCAAGCGCTTGAAAAGGCGCTCAAGCTGAACCCCGACAGCTATAGTGCCAATCTGAACCTCATGATTCTGTACCAACGAACAAAGAATCCCAGGGCCGACGAGCAGGCGAAGCGGTTCGCACAGATCAAAGACGAGTGGGCGAAGCGAGCCATGGAGTTTATGCGTACGATTGAAGTGAAACCGTAACCCGCCATTTTTTGACCCCAATCCGTCGATAACGGCACACGGTGTAGGGGGACGGGTTGCCGTCCCCGAGTTTCAGTAGGCCGACGAGGGTAGGGCAAGCCCTACCCCTACACCACTGGGGTGCACCCAGGCTGGGCGTAGGGGCGCATGGCCATGCGCCCCCACGTACTTCACCCCCCGCTATCGGCGGATTGGGGTTTGAGATTCTCCCTCGACAATTCGCTTCATTTCGTGTAACTGATCACCGTCTGCCTCGTTTCTTGCCGACAAGGTCCAGATGTTGCCCGCAACTGCCCTTTGTTTTCTTCAACATTCCCGGATCGTTCGTTGATTTTTTCTTCGTGCGCGACGGCGGGTCGGTCGCCTTCTTCTACCGGGGTTGGCCTCGCGGCTTCGGGGTCGTCAAGAGACCCCTCACCCGTCACGCTCCGGCTGATGAAGGCGCCGGAGCGCGACACGCTCTCCCCCGGGGAGAGGGCTGTTGTTTCAACGGGCGGTGGGCCGGCTCCTTTGCGCAGGGTCAGCAGCAGCTTGATTTTGCGGTCGATCGAGCGGTCCAGGGTTTCTTCCCGCCGCAGCATCAGCTTCCACTCCTCGCCGGCCGGGGCCAGGCAGGCGTCGCGCTCGATCGCCGCTCTCTCCTGGTTCAGCTTCTCCTCGTACTCGAACTCCTGCTGCACGCTGGCCATCTCTTCCTCAAGCAAGTGGAGAAGTTCCTTGTACTGGGACTCGTCCGCCTCTTCAGCCGGCGCCGTGGCCGGAGCGGGCGGTTCATCGCTGCCGGCCGCGGACCTTGCAAGGCAGGTCTGCGCTACGGTCTCATCCTGCGGGAGTTGGCTGGCGCTCTCGGCGAAGAGCGACAGCAGATGGCACAGCCGCGCCGGCCGCCAGCCCGGCTGCTTCTCGTAAAGGTATTCCAGTTCCGTGGCCTGCCAGGCCTGGAAGGAGCCGCTCCGCACCTGCTCGCGAATCACTCCCAGAAACGACAGCAGCAGGCGCAGGCGCGCGCCCGGGTCGGCGGGCAGCGGCATCTCGATGTTGATGGCTTGCAGCGAGTCGAAGGTGGCGCCTTCGATTTCCTTCCGGCGGCGGTGCTGCGCGTCTTCCACCGCCAGCAAGGCGCGGCGCATCAGGCCGGTCTGGGAGCGCTCCAGGCGGTTGCGGCGCCAGTAGAAGCGCGCCAGGTCGTCGAGCTGTTTCTCGAAGAGGGCGTCGCCGGGGCCGAAGGATTCCCTCAGCTCCTGCTTCATCGCTTCAAACTGGGCCGGGTCTTCGCCCAGGGCCCGCATCACGGCGTAGTGATTTTCGGGGTCAGAGCGCTCGCCGTGCTTGAGGGCGTTCATTCTGGAATGCTGTTTTCCGGCCGCGCTGCGCGGACCGTTGGAACGCCGGGCGTTCGAGCGGGCTGTGTCGAGCGAAGGCGGAGAAAGTTGTGGCGATTTACGTAGAGACATAATACCTCCAAGGATGAATCATGGATTGCCAATGCCTAATTGGTTTACGAAGCGCAATTTCAAATGACCGTTGGAAGGGCGGGGCTTGAGCCCCGCCGCCAAGGGGCGCGGAATTGAAGGGGCCTTTAGGCCCTGAAACCAGGCCGCTTCAGGGGCTAAAGCCCCCGACATACCTGCCGCGATGAGCGGCGGGGCTGAAGCCCCGCCCTTCCGCTTCCGAGCGACAGGTTGGCTTGCTAATCCGGCGGGTAGACATGGTTTCTCCTTAAATAGGGGCGATGGGTGGTAGGGGCGGTTCGCGAACCGCCCCTACCAGGGTGTAACGGCAGGGGGGATGTGCGAACCGTGCCGACAGGTGGGTGAGGCACGTTCACAGATATAGGCTAGCATGACGCGGCGGATTTGTCAAGAAGCATAGTATCCATTAGTAGGCCAGCAAATAGCAGTACCGACAAACACGCAGAGCTTCGCTCTGCGCCAGCCGCCCGCTTGAAATCAAGATCAGGCATTGAAATTGAGGTATAATCCTGCCCCGCATGGCGGTGATTCACTTGGGGGACGTGCTGTCCTGAGGACCTTAAGCAGGGGCTGCGAGATACGCGGTCCGGGAGGCCGGTATGAAGCCAATTCCGAAAATCGCTAAGGGAGTCATTTTTCTTGCCGCGCTCGCTGCGGTCGTGATGAGCGCGAGTCCAGTGTTGGCGCAAAACCAAGTGCCGGTGGTGACCGGCGACGCGCGCGTGGACAAGTTGCTGAGCCAGATGACACTCGAGGAGAAACTGACGCTGATCCACGGGACGCCGGAAGACCCGGCGGTCTACCAGGGCCAGGCCGGCTTCCTGGCTGGGATTCCGAGGTTAGGCATCCCCGGCCTGCGCTTTGCCGACGGGCCGCCCGGCGTGCTCACGCGCCACCCTTCACAGGCGGAAACGGCGACCATGAGCGTGGCTGCCACTTTCAGCGTGAAGGATGCGGAACTGAACGGTGTGGTGATCGGCCGCGAAGCTCGCGCTCTGGGCATTGACGTGTCCCTTCAGCCGTTTGTGAACATCGATCGCGATCTGGAGTTCGGGCGCGGCTACAACACGTTCGGCGAAGATCCGTTGCTGACGGGGGAAATGGGAGCGGCGGAAATCCGCGGCATCCAGTCGCAGCATGTGATGGCGCAGGTGAAGCATTACGTCGGCTACGACACCGATGCCGTCAATGTCTGGGTTGACGACCAGGCCCTGCACGAGATCTATGTCGCACCCTTCGAGGCGGCGGTGCGGGCCGGCGTCGCGTCGCTGATGTGTTCGTACAACCGGCTGAACGGAACGTTCGCCTGCGGCAATGAGTCGTCGCTGACCCGCATCCTGCGCGACGAACTGGGCTTCAAGGGCTTCGTCACATCGGACTGGGGCGCCACGCACGGCGTGGGCTTCATCGACGCCGGGCTGGATATGGAAATGCCGGGTCCGCCTCCGCCGGGAGGATTTCCGATCCCGTCTTTCTTTGACTCGATGCCGCCTCCGCCTCCGCCGAAGGAGTTCGGTGATTTTGTCGACTCCATGTTCGGAGGGCACCTTCCCGAGGAGCCGCCTCCCCCAGGCTTCGATTTCGGAGACTTCGGGATGAAGCTCGATACCAAGAAGATGCCCCAGGCGCTCAAGGACGGCACCGTGACTGAGGCTGCGATTACTCGCGCCGCCGGGCGCGTTCTCTATGAGATCGCCAGGTTCGGCTATCTCGACGGACAATCGAAGCATGAGGTCACTGCGCAGTCGATCGACGCGAATGCGAAGATCATCCAAAAGACCGGCGAAGACGCCGCAGTGCTGCTGAAGAACGATGGCGGAATCCTGCCGTTGAAAGCAGCCGATCTGGATGGGGTAGTGCTGATCGGCCCCGGCGCGCGACAAGTCATGGCCATCGGCATAAGCGGGGAACGCTCCGTAGGATTGCCCGAACGGCAGGTGGGGCCGCTCGAGGCGATGAGGAAGGTCTCCGGCAACGCGAAGATTGCTCTCGCCGTTGACGACGACTTCACCGGCGCCACCGTTCCGGCCACCGCACTGAGCCACGACGGCAAGCCGGGCCTGGAACGCCTGAACGCGGCAGGCACGGCAGCTCAGACCGATGCTGAGCTTAGCTTCACGGTTAAAGGCGGCAACGCCTTGCCCACCAACTCGACCCTGACCTGGAAGGGCACGCTTACCGTGCCGCAGGCAGGCGATTACTGGATCTTCCTTCAGGCCCTGGGCACGAACGCTAACGTTTCCATCGACGGAAAGCCGCTGGAGGCGACCGGCGCTTTTCAGGGCGGCGTACACGGCGACATCCTGCAAGCCAATCAGGATGACGCCGTGCCGACCATCGATGGTTTAGACAACGTTCGCCGGGCCATCGATCTTTCGGAAGGCGCGCACGCCATCCAGGTTAAGATCACTCCCGACAGTTCGAACGCTCCGGTTCAGGTGCGCCTCAACTGGTACACACCGGAACAGCGCAAGGCCGATCACGAGGCGGCGATTGCCGCAGCCCGAAACGCCAAAGTTGCGGTGGTCTTCGTGTGGACTCGTCTCAGCCCGGAGTTTGGTCTGCCGGGGAAGCAGAATGAACTGGTGGAGGAAGTGGCGGCCGCGAATCCCAACACGGTTGTGGTGCTGAACACCAGCCAGCCTGTGGCTCTGCCGTGGCTCGACAAGGCCAAGGCCGTGCTCGAAATGTGGTGGCCCGGCGACGAAGGCGGCTGGGCCACAGCCAATCTGCTGCTCGGCAAAGCAAGCCCGGCAGGCCGGCTGCCGGTCACCTGGGCGCGGCGGTTGGAAGATTACGCCGCCACAAGCCCCAGTCATCCCGAGCGATCCAAGAAGGGAGTGGACCACAAGACAACCTTCAGCGAGGGAGTCGACGTGGGCTATCGCTGGTTTGACCGGCAAAAGACCGAGCCGCTCTTCCCCTTCGGCTACGGCCTGAGCTACACCAGCTTTGCCTATTCCGGCCTGCGCGTTGATAAGGCCTCCGATGGCGGCCTGGCCGTTCAGGTCACGGTCCGGAACACGGGCCATGCGGACAGCGACGAAGTACCGCAGGTGTACCTGGGCGCGCCCAGCGACGCACCCGCCGGAGTGCAGTTCCCGGTGCGCATCCTGGCCGGCTTCGACCGAGTCTTCGTTCCGGCAGGCCAGAGCAGAACGATCACGCTGCACGTGGCGCCGCGCCAGTTGCAGTACTGGTCAACAGCGGAAGGCAAGTGGGTCACAGCAGTCAGCCGGCGCACCGTTAGCGTCGGCGCCTCCTCGCGCGACCTGAGGCTTGAAACGCCGCTCGAGTAGCGGGTGGCCGCGCGGTAGAAAGGATCGCCACTTGGCCACCGATTACACCAAACTCAGTGAGAATCTCTCCCGCTTTTACGACTTTGCGGGCAAGGTGGTGCTGTTCATCGGCGCGGGAGGCAGGCAACTTCTTGACCCCACCACGCCCGCGAAAAAGCTGATCGCTATCGACAAGGACGTCGAGGCTCTGCGGGAGTTGAAGGAAAATATCGTTGCGAGGGGGCTGCAAGATTCAGTAGACGTGGTCGACGCCGACTTCGAAGAGGTCAGTTCGCACGGCGATGTGGTTTACTTCGAGTTTTGCCTTCACGAGATGGACGATCCAGACAAAGCGCTGGTCCATGCCAAATCACTGGCGCCCGACGTTGTGGTGTATGACCACTCGCCCGGCTCGGAATGGATCTATTACGGCGCGGAGGAGGATAAAGTCGCGAGAAGTTCAGCGGCCATGCAGCGCTTCGGCATACGGCGTCGAGAGGATTATCGCGCTGAGCAACGGTTCAGCAATTACGCCGAACTGCTCGCCAAGGTGCAGCCGCAAGGGCCAGTGGCCATCGAGCGTGCGCAACGATACGCGGGCGCCACGGATATCGTAATTCCGATGAGCTACGAGTTGGACTTGCTGTAGGCGCGGCCCTAAGAAGGGGTTGGCGTCCCTCCGAACTATCTCGCTGGAAAAGTAGAGAAGGTACGGAAAAATCAAAACGGCTCATCCGTCGGCTGACGGACTAAGCCGCAAAAGAACGCAAAGCAGAAGTCATCGCCTTTCTTTGCGACCTTTGCGTACTTTGCGCCTTGGCGTGAAACCGGTCTTTCCGCTGATATTAATTCACAGCCAACTCGCAAAGCGGCTGCTATTGCTCCTCCACGATCGCCACGTCCCACGGCTTGAGCGAGATCGACTGCGAATGGCCGAGCGGGTTACCGGTTAAAAGATCTTTCCCCGCCGCGTAGGAGTAAGCAAACGATTTGGCGTCGCTGGAGTAATTGAAATAGTAATGGAGCCGCTTGCCGAGGCGGTTCACCCCATGCCTGACCCAGACCGCGGCGGGCAATTGCTGGTCGGGCCCCGCAAGCTCAATCTGTTTCAGCACATCGAGCAGCACGCGTTCTTGCAGCGTATCGGAAAGATAAGTCCCTTCGTAGAGCAGCGTTCCCGACCCATAGTGATTCTCCGTGATGGCCGGCCAGCGTCCGAAGAAAGGATGATCGTACCAGGCGCGCGGCTGCGCGTGTTCCGGCATGAGAAACTCAGCCCAATAGCTGACCCTGTTGGCGTCTCCGGCGTGGAAAGGATCTCCTTTGAGGGCCAGCGGCCGTTCGAGGTTGGAAAACTCCTGGTAGCTGAAGCCCGCCGCCTCTCGCAACGGCCCGGGCGCGCGTGTCCAGCGCACGGCCGAATTCTCATTGCAAAAACCGCTCTTGAAGGTCATCACCACATGACCGCCATTCTTCACGTAATCCGCGATGCGATTCAAGAGGGCGTCGTCGGCAATATAGAGGGCAGGAACCAACAGCAATTTGTAACGCGAGAAATCCGCTGTCTCCGGGAAGACAAAATCCACGCCCACATTCAGATCGTAGAGGGCCTTATGGAGTTGGTGGACGAGAGAAACATAGTTCGCCTCGGAAGGGGACGATCCCCAATGCCGTCCACTCTCGGCGAAGGGCATGAACTCAATCGCATTCAAAGAGTCGCGGCTCCACAAGATGGCGACCGGGTTCGAGATCTTGAGGTCAACGAGGTGAGGCCCGATTTTCTCCAGTTCGTGCGCGGCGCGCGACACTTCGGCATAGGCGCGGTTGGGTTCCAGATCGTGCGACAGGACCCCTTTCCAGTAGGTTTCCTGATTGGCGGGAATCGAGGCCCAGTGCCAGTACTCCACCATATTCGCGCCATTGGCGAGGTGCGTGTAAACATCTTCCCGCAACTGGCCGTCGTAGGGCGGGAATTGGAAGGACGAAGTCCAATCCGTGCTTTGCGCGTTGGTTTCCGTAATGAGGAAATTCGATCCCTTCAGAGACCGGGCAAAGTCTTCGTTCAGGGACTGCGTGGCCCCGTCGAAGCGATCCTGCGTGCCGTGATAAACATTGATGGCGGGGATATCCAGAACGTTTGCGATTGCCTGCTCGTTCACATCGGCGTGCAAGCCGCCGGCAAAATCGGTGGCAACGAATTGATCAGGGCGGCGGTATTGGCGCACCAGCGCGGCTTGCCAAGCGAGGAAGTCGGTCACGCGCATCTGCGACCAGCGCGACCACTCGAGCTTGTAACCGGTGCTTTGAGCGCTGTCGCGCGTGGGTAGGTCTTCCCAGGTATTCACGTCCTCGCCCCAATAGTTAAGGAACCACGCCTTGTTCAAGCTGGCGGTATCACCGAACTTGTCGCGCAGATGAGTCATGAAACCCAGGAAGACGTCGCGATTCGAGGCGCCGTAAGACGACGTCTCATTGTCGAGTTGCCACCCGATCACCGCAGGATTGTCTTTGTAGTGTTCCACCAGATTGCGAATCACGCGTTCGGCATAAAAACGATAGATGGGACTATCCGTGTCCATGTTTTGGCGCATGCCGTAGAAGGTTTCGGCCCCGCCCAGCGGCCGCGCCAGCACTTCCGGGTGCTCGTGGTAAAGCCAGGTGGGAATCGAGTAAGTGGGTGTTCCCATGATGACCTTGATTCCCGCTTTGCCCATGGCGTCAACAACTCGATCCATCCACGCATACTCGAAATGGCCGTCGGTGGGCTCCCACAAGCTCCAGGTGGATTCCCCCATGCGCACCACGTTGAGGCCGGCTTCCTTCATCAGTGCAACATCCTTATCCAGCCGATCGTAGGGCATGTACTCGTGATAATAAGCCGCGCCGTAGAGCACAGTTTGCAGAGCAGGGATGGCGGAAGAGTCCGCCGTCTGAGCCTGGGCAGCACGAACGCCCAGACAGAGCCCGATCACTACGACCATCCCGATCCACCACTTCATCCGATGTACTGGGTACACTGGTTGCACCATAAACCGACCTCCTGAATTCGCAATGCTGACCTAAAGGTCAGCGCTACAGCAGCCGACTGCCTGATTGCGACATGGTATGATAGGACAAATCGGCATCGCATGTAATCTAATACTGGTCTGGGGTAGGTGTAGGGGCGGCCCTTTTGGCCGCTCCGCCTAACTGAAAGGGTGCCCACATGGGGCGCCCCTACGATTCGCACAAGGAGGGCACGTCATGAAGTTCAGAAAACTAGGGAACACGGGACTGATCGTAAGCGAGGTGGCGCTCGGCACCATGCAGTTCGGCAGCAAGATGAACGTGGGAAACCTGGACCGGGAAGAGACGACGCGCATGGTGAAGCAGGCTATCGACAGCGGCATCAACTTCATCGATACCGCGGATGTCTACAGCCTCGGTGAGAGCGAGACGCTGGTAGGCAACGCCTTGAAAGGCCTGCGCAGCGAGATCGTGCTGGCCACCAAATGCCGCCTTCCCATGGGCACGAATTTCAACCGCAGCGGAGCGACCCGCGTGAACATTCTGCGCGAGATCGAGGACAGCCTGCGGCGGCTCCAGACCAATTACATTGATCTGTACCAAGTGCACGGATGGGACAGCAACACGCCCCTCGAGGAAACCGTGCGGACGCTCGACGACGTGGTGCGCCAGGGGAAAGTCCGCTACATCGGACTCTCAAATCTCATGTCGTGGCAGGCTGCCACCGCAGTGATGCTTCAGGGGCGCCTGGGAGTTGAAAAATACGTAACCGCCCAGATGTATTACAGCCTTGTCGGCCGGGGCCTCGAGCACGAGTTCCTATCGTTCGCCGAGTATTACAACATCGGCATCCTGGTCTGGAGCCCGCTCGCCGGAGGGTTTCTGACAGGCAAATACAGCCGCGCCAATCCCGCCCCCAGCGGCACACGTTTTGGAGACTCGGGCCAGTTCGTGCCTTTCGATAAAGAGATGGGCTACCGTGTGGTGGACGCACTGAAGGAAGTAGCGGCCCGCCATGGCGCCAGCCCGGCGCGTGTGGCGATCGCATGGACGCTGGGCCGGCCCGCCATCAGCAGCGTCATCATTGCCGGCCGCACGGCTGAGCAGCTCGATGACAATATACGGGCTGTTGACCTCAAACTCTCAGACGAAGATGTGCGCCTTCTGGACACCGTATCCGATCCGGGTGTTCCCTATCCGAAATGGATGGTCCTGCAGCTCGACACCGCAGAGGATCCGCGCTCAAAGATACTTCACCCCGAGCGCTATAAGGATGGCGGGGTCTGGAAGGACCTGCGCGGCACGCGCTGGTCCGGTTGACAAGCCTGCCTGACAACGCGACCCTACCCTATGGTTAAGCGACTTTCTTTTTGCTGAAGGGATTGGGTATGGGTCTGTTTACAGCATTTTCCGTGCGCTGCACGCCGCGTTGGACATCAGCGACAGCCCCCCCCACCTGTTTAAAGGGGTTATATCCGAATACCTTGGGATGCGGTTTGACGACGCCTTTCGACTGACGGAGTTCGACGATCTCATAGCGCGAGTCACGGATGAGATCGCCGGCTTTATCGATGGCGGGATTGGCTTTGGTTTTGAGCATGTCGATTTTGTCGACCCACTGATAGCTTCCGAACTGGTCGACCGCCAGGTTGATGACGGCGCTGGTGTCCGAGCACGCGATGAGATAGCAACCCAGAATGGGGCAGGTCTTGAACAGAGTGAAATCCCAAGGGCCATTGGCTAGCTGCTCGTTGCCCTTCTTCACTTCCTTCGAGTCGCGCGCAAATTGGATGATCTGACTGAGCAACTGGGCGATGGCGCTCGCGGCGCCAACCACAGGTCCGCTCACCACGCCGCCATCGGCGAAAAAGAGACCAGTCTGAAGTCCAAAGGCCGCTGTCAGGATGGAGGCGTCGCCGATCTGGGCTTCGAGGTTGCGTTTGACGATCACCAGAACAGCGTCAAAGGCCGCCGCCGGATCGCCGACAGCGAAGGCCTTGGCATCTTTGATCTGCCGGAGTTTGTGCTGCTCCCATCCCTGGTTGATCACCTTGATCCATGCATAGGCGCCCTTGAGGCCGCCCGTGACCATGCCGAGGAAGGGTGTGATCGCCGCCATGACTTCCTTGTACGCGGGGCCCAACGCTTCCATGACTTCTTTAATATCAGCTACATCAAAGCAGGCTTTGAGCAAATTATGCGCGGCATGCTCGATGGCGGTGGGGGCGACCGAATGGACGGCTGCAGCGGCGGCGGAGGGACTGAGCACGTGGGTGGCGCCCGTTGCGACCTTATGAGCGGTCTCCACCGCCGAATAGGCGCTTTTCGCGGTTGATCGAATGTTGAAGAGGGTCCCGCCGATGACCGTGTTTTTCAGGGTCAGCTTCTTACCCTTTAGCATATTCGCGCAGTTTTCCTTCGCCGCGTCGCAGACTGCTTTCCACGCCTCCATATCGCTCCGAGGCACACTCGTCGTTTCGCCGCGGAGAAAGGCATCGAGCGCCGTAATGATGCCGGTCTCGTTACGCACGCTTCTCATCCAGTGGCTGCCTTCCTTGGCCTTCCAGACGTTGAGAATGTAACGAATGTTATTGCACTTGGCGTCTCTGCCCGGCGCTGGGCTCTTGTTATAGTCGAGGATAGCTTCATCAAGTTCTTTCAGTTCCTTACTGCGGGGCTTGGTCCAGGTATGGGTTTCTTTCATCCACTTATCGTACGGGGGGATTCCCTGGGAAGGGGGAACTGGAGGCATGCGAGACTCCTTTCCTACCGGACCGTCTTCTGGTTCGCACTTAAGACTTTGTGAGTCTCTAACGCTGTCCTCGAAGTCCAGGTGGGTCCGGCAAGCCAGTATACACCCGACGTGGTCTCCCTTGACAATCCTAAGACCCGCTCTATGCGCGGATCGCCTTTCTGATGGTGTCTTGAGCGTCGGAGTAGTTTACGACTCAAGCATTGGAAGGAGATAACAAAGAAGGAGAACGAGCAAAAAGGCCGTCACTCGTATCGCAGCGCCACCATGGGGTCGACCTTGGCGGCCCGGCGGGCGGGGATGTAGCTGGCCACGAGCGCCACGCCAGCTAGGACGATACTGACGACGGCGCGCGTTGTGGGATCGAAGGGGCGTACACCGTACACGAGGCTGGCCATCAGCCGCGTAACGACCCCAGTGCATAACAGACCGATCCCCACACCTGCCAGGGACAGCTTGATTCCATTTCCCACAACCATCCCCAACACCTCGGTGTGAGTGGCGCCAAGCGCCATGCGAATGCCGATTATGGTGAAGTGCCAGCCGTGGATGGCGAGCGATCCGCCGATTGTGTTGGGGGCGCTACCGAAGGTTTCCTGCCACTTTGAACCCGGAATCCTTGACCAACACCCGGAATCCGTAGCGAACGTCCTGCCACAGAGTGCTCATCGTGTTCTCTATCAACAGGCAAGTGGCTAGCGGCTAAAGCGGCAGCCTTGGCGTGCAGTCCACCGTGGCGGGCAGCCGCTTTCTTTCAGGCCAGCTTGCTGGCCGCAGTTACGCCGCACAGTCGAGAGTCAGGAAGTTGGTCTTCGAGGAATACAACTCCTTGGCCCTGCGCTCCTCGACTAACTAGACTGCCTGAATCTTCCGCGCCCCTTCGTCCCACACGGCAAGCGTCTTGTTGAAATAAGAATGATTTGCCATATGGCAAGCGATCGCGGTGTTTTTGCCGTACACGGCATCTTCAACGGAAGGCTGCCGCGTGCGCACCGACTCCATGAAGTTGTTCATGTGATCGACCTGATAGTCGTAATCGGGAGGAGCCTGGAAGCTTTCCGCGGATTGGATCAACTTGTACTTGCCCGGCAAGGTCCCCGGATGATTCTTGTGCCACTCCTCCAGATATTCCGCGCGCGTTTTTTCCGCCCAACCCAGAATCGAATAACCTTCCGGTTGCGGCTCGGTGTTCTGGGGCGTAACGGTGAGGACGTCGTTCTTGAGTTCCAGAGTCCCCTTGGTGCCGAAGTAACGCACCACATACGGTGATTCGTTATTCAGGTTGCAGCGCATGGCAAGGCGGAAGTTGGGATACTCGAATAACGTCCAGATCAAATCCGGCGCCTCGCGGTTTTCGGTCCAGCGCAGAATGCCTCCCATGCTGGCGGCGCGCAAGGGCGGCGCGGTGATCCCGGCGATGAAGTGGATTCCCGTCAGCATGTGTACGTAGAGATCTCCGGGCAGGCCTTCGCCGTAATCCCGGAAGCAGCGCCAGCGGAAGAAGCGAATCGGATCGAACGGCCGCTTGGGGGCATCGCCCAGAAAACGGTTCCAGTCAATGGTCTGCTCGCTGGCGTCCGGCGGAATGGGGTATACCCAAGCGCCGCTGGCATCGTTGCGATCCAGGCAAGCCTCGACGGCAGTCACTTGTCCCAGCACACCGCTGTCGAAGATTTCTTTTCCTTTCGCGAAGACAATCGAGCTGCGGCACTGGCTGCCTACCTGCACAATGCGGTTATGCTTCTGCATGGCGTCAATCATAGAGAACGCCTGGTCCACGGTGTGGGACATCGGCTTCTCGCAATAAACGTCTTTGCCCGCCGCGCAGGCGTCCTGCACTATTTTGGCGTGCCAGTGGTCCGGCGTGGCAATTAGCACGGCGTCCACGTCGTTGCGGTCCAGGATGGCGCGGTAGTCTTTGGTGGTGAAAATCTCCTTCTTGGCATATTCCTTGGCGGCGATGAGGCGTCCGTCATAAAGATCGCAGGCGGCGACAATCTCCGTGCCCGGACAGTTCAGCGCGGCCTGCATGATGGTGCAGCCTTCCACACCCGTCCCGATGGAAGCGAAGCGCACTCGGTCGCTGGGTGGAACGGCGCGCGCCGCGGCCTGGAGCGGGCGCGGCGAGAGCAGCGTGGTCTTCACCGCCGACCCCAGCGCCGCAACTCCTGCGCTGGTCTCCATGAATTCTCGACGATTCATCTGATGGCTTTTCATGAAAACGTGTTCCTCCTGAAGAAGTTGAGAGTTGAAAGTCTAAAGTCGAGAAGCCGAGGAGTCAAGAAGTCGGGAAGTCGAAGAGTCGGAAGTGGATTCGTCCTAGTGCTTAGTCGCATTAAGAGGAGTATTTTTCGTCGGGACCGGAAGGGCGGGGCTTTAGCCCCGCCGCCAATCACGGACAGAATTCAGGGGCTTTAGCCCCTGAAGCAACCATGGTTTCAGGGCCTAAAGGCCCCTTCGGCCCAACTCCCCGAGCCGGCGGGGCTGAAGCCCCGCCCTTCCAGGGACCGTCAATAAATCCGCTTATCAGTCCAACTAAGCACTAGCTCGGTTCTTGACTCCTCGACCCGGTGACTTCTCGACTTCTCGACTTTCGACTCTCGACTGCCCTTCAGAACTGCAACTTCAATCCAAACTGGACGAGCCGGGGATCGCGTGCGCCGTTGATACCGCCGAAAGCCACCCCGGAAGAGATACTAGTATTGATTCCACTGAAAGAAGGGTGGTTGAACGCGTTGAGGAATTCCGCCCGGAACTGGAGGTTGACATTCTCCTTGAGCTGGGTGTTTTTCCCGAGCGAAATATCCCAGTTGTTCGTACCCGGTCCGTGCAGAACCCCATAGGCGGAGTTGCCATACGTCAAGTACGGCGGATCGGTGAAGGCCGCGGTGTTAAAGTACTCCGCGACGGTCTTCGGCCCTTTGACGCTCTGGCCGGAGACGCGGTTGGCGCGTTCCGAGCCCATTCCCGCCACTCCCGCAAACGCCTCCGTGGCATAAATCGAGTAAGCATTCCCGGAATCAAACGAGGTAATACCGGACAGAACCCAGCCGTCCAGGAACCTGCCCTGGATGCCCTTCATGCCTTTAGCGAAAGGCAGTTCCCAAACGTAGTTGAAGGTCAGCATCTGGGGTCGGTCATAACTGGCCAAGCCCCGTTCCGCGGAGAGGTCGTAGCTATTCTGGGGCACGGCCCCATCGTTGTCTGCATCCGTGAGGGTCTTAGACCAGGTGTAAGCAGCCTGGAACGAAATGCCTCTGACAAAGCGCCGGTTCACGGAAACCTGCAAGCTGTTATAATTGGAGACGGCGCTCGGCTCGAAGTAGGTTATCCCTCCGAGACCCTGGTAGGGCAGCAGATCATACCCACCCGCATTGCCTTGCAGCACATCCAGGTTCGGCGTTTTCGCTTGGTTCAAATTGGGCGTCCGCAACAAGTGGGTTCCTTTGCTCCCCACGTAGCTCACGTCGAGCGCGGTATCCTTCATAATCTCCTGCTGTACGCCCAGCGACCATTGTTGGTTGTACGGCACACCGAAATGGGGAGCAATGGCGGTGATCCCCATCACGCTTTCACCGCTCAAGGCGCCCGCCGCGGGATTCGAGAGTTGGGTCAGCGAAACCGTCTCGGATTGCATGAAAGGTGGGTTGCTCTTCATCCCCAGGGTGTAGGGAGCCCAGCGGTCATAGTAAATGCCGTAGCCGCCACGGAGCGAGGTCTTTTGATTGTGGAAAACGTCCCAGGCGAAGCCCACCCGAGGAGAAATGTTCTTCTTGCCCGGTGAGTAAACGGCCTCACCGTAAGGCGACTTGAGCGCACCCGCCTGGTACTGGGAGGGGATCACCGCATTGGTGGCGGTGAAGATGCCATTCATGTAGTTGTAGTTTGCCGGCGAGATAATCGATCCCCAAGTGTCTACCGTGGGAGCGTTGGCTGCATTGTAATCCGCTGGGTCGAAGTTGGAGAGCAACCCGTGTGCGTCATGTTCCGCCGTGTAGAGACTGTAGCGCACGCCGTAATTCAAGGTGAGGTGGGGGGTCGCCTTAAAGGTATCCTCGGCATAAGCCTCGAAGTCCCAGTAACGCAGGATCTGGTGGGTATTGGTGGCGTTCTCGGAATATTGGTCCGCCACGCCTAACAGCATGTCGGCCACCGCGTCTCCTGGCACCGCAGAAAGGTGGTTGGGATCCTGCGTGCCGATCCCAGTGAAATAGAAGGTCCCATCCATGTTGTCACCAGCCTGATCTTCACCTTTGCCCTGACGGGTGAGCAATCCGCCGAATTTGAAATCGTGCTTGCCCTTGACCCAGGAGAGGTTGTCGGTGAACTTCGAGTAGAAATAAGTGTTTCGGAAGGGCCAGATGATGTCGATGCTGCCATAGGTGCCGGTCCAGAGATACATCGACGGGATGCGATCCTCAGCATTCGCTTGGGCGTTCGTCGGGTACAGATAAGGAAGGTCGAGCCCCGCAGCCCGTGCGCGCGATGCGCTGGGCGCCTCCGAGATCCGGATGAGGTTGTGGTCATAGCTGTATTGGAATTCGTTGATCACCGAAGGCGAGAAGGAATACGTCAGGTTCACCATCGCATTCTGAAGGGGCTCGAGCTCGCTACTGGCGCCCACGTTGGGGAAGGGATTCTCATGCCACAGGCCATAAGGAGATTGGATGCTGTCATTGTCCTGAGTGTAGCGGCCGTAAATCGTGAGTTTCTCCGTCGGCTTGTAATCGAGGCGGAAAAGTTCCTCCCGCGTCTTGGTGAAGTCCGGGACTGACGATGAGTAGTTGTAGCCTGGAACCTGGACGGAGGGCATGGCTGCCGGCCAGTACGTATTGAGCAGCAGGGTGGCGTTGGGATCGATGCAACTGGGAGCGACGGTGCTCACGCCGTTCGCCGAGGTCACGCAGGGCGCCCCACCCGGGGTGGTCTTGCCCTTGTTGTTGAGCAGGGTCTCATTAAAGACGCCCTGCTTCTCCGCTGCCGTCGGGACGTAGGTCAAGGCAGTCCCCGAGCTCTGGATGATGCGGCGAAATTCCTGCGACCAGAAGAAGAAGAGCTTGTCCTTCTTAATGGGTCCGCCCAATACATACCCGAAATTATTGTAGCGGTTTTCGGACCGGGCAGTGCCGGGCATGATGGCCCCGGTGGTGGGGCTCGTCTCGTCGTAGGCGAAGAAGTTCCGGGCGTTCAGCTTGTCGTTCCTCAGGAACTCGAAAGCGCTGCCGTGGAATTGATTGGTTCCCGACCGCGTAATCAGGTTGACGGTGGCGCCGGCGCTGCGGCCCGTATCCGCGCTGAAGGAAGATCGCTGCACGCGGAACTCGGCCAAGGCTTCCAGATTGGGAGTCACACTGTTGTTGCCGTTGTAGACGTCGATGTTGTTGGCGCCGTCAATAAGGTAATTGTTCTGGTTCTCGCGCATGCCGTTCACGGAAACAGCCGCCATGGAGTTCGAGGCGAAACCCGGCTCGCTGACGATGTCAGAACTCACCCCCGGCTCGAGCGTCAGCATCTGGATGAACTGGCGCGTACTGAGCGGAAGTTCCCGCGTCTGCGTACCGGACACCGTGTTACCGACCTCCGCGCTTTCGGTGGCCACGGGCGTGGCGTTCGCCTCCACGGTGACTTGCTGCGTCACCTCTCCGACCTTGAGCGTCACGTCCACGCGAGCTGTTTCGCTGGCGCTCAACGTGATCCCCGTCCGCACCGTCTTGGTGAAGCCCTTGGCCTCGGCGGTGATTTCGTAAGTGCCAACCGGCAGGAACGAAACCCGGTATTCACCGGCGCTCGTGGTGGCACTGTTCCAGGTGAAGTTTGTGTTTAAGTTCTTTATGGTGATTTTGGCTCCCGGGATCAGAGCTCCCGAGGAGTCCAATACCACCCCCGTAATGATCCCATTGCTCTGTTGAGCCCACGCACTACAAGGGACCATTGATAAGGTCATCATCAAGATAAAGTGCCTCAGCTTCATGTCTTGTGTCTCCTTCCCGAGATTCGGTGTGTGTTCGGTCGGGCCATAGCTGCTTGCGCCACCCGGAGAGAATCGGGCCTGAGTTCGAAACAAGGCAATTATATCGCCAAGTTCGGTGCAACGTTGTTTAAACATAACATATTGATAACACAACATGTTATGATTAAAGGCCGGTAGAAAAGCTATGGTTTCCTGGATATATCCAGATTTGCATATACAGTTTTTAAGAGACCGACAAAAAGCCTCTAGCTCGGATTTCTCACCACGGAGGGGAAGGGCGGGCTTTAGCCCCGCCCTTCCGGTGCTCCGGGCCAACAGCCTCGCGCTGGTGAGAAATCCCGGCTAGGCCAGTTCCCTCGCCCTTTCGTCTGGAAAGCCATGGCCGGGGTCATCCTCGACAGAGTGCGCCGTTGTGAAGAAATAAATGGGACAGGATGTTAGCTCTTTCTCACGGAAACAACTGAGGCCGTATAACGATCACCACGTAAGAATGAAATGGCGTACTCCAACGCAGTTTCCTGAACGTCAAAGGCGGTTTCTTTGACAAGAAGAAGTGCGCTCCCAACCCTGGTCTGAAGTATCTGCGCCTCCTCGTGGCCGGCATTCACAGCACCGATGATTTCTGCGGAGCGCAGGAGTTTTCGCCCATAGATGTGCTCGAAGATGTAGTAGAGAGACTGCCCTTCAACATCCTGCTCGTTGAGCCCCGCAAAGATACGTGCCGGGAGGTAACTTGTGACAATTGCGACAGGCTCGTGGTTGACAAAGCGTAAACGCTTCATCCGGTACACCTGCTCCGTGGGGCTGATCCTCAAGGCGTTGGCTGTCTCGGCGTCAGGATACTGAAGTCCGAGGGCAAGTAACTTGGCGGAGGGCACGAGTCCCCGCTCTCGCATCTCCTCGCTAAAGCCACGCAGTTCCTGGAAATTCCATTGGACAGGGCCTCTTCCGATCACTGGCGCTTTGCCCTTCTTGGTGACCAGTAGCCCTTCGGCGCGCAACTTCTGGAAGGCCTGCCGGACAGGCATCTTGCTGATCCCGAGCTTGTGGGCAACAGCAGCCTCAGAGTAAAAGGTCTGGCCCGGTCTGAGCTTTTTCTCCTCAATGAGACTGCGCACTTGCTCGGCAATCTGCTCGTAGTAAGGCACGAAGCTCGAAGGGTTCAGAACTAGGACAGGTTCCTCTACCCCCTGCGTCTGAGCGGGTTCGGGTGTCATATCCAAAGGATCAGCTCCCCGTCAAATGTGCATACGCACTCTACTGCCTAACATAACTCGTGTTTATCCGCTTCTTCCAGGTAACCACAACCTGTCTGGCCGTCCCCATGTTACGACCAAGCTTAATCAGGCGGATAAACGCGAACATAATAGCATGATACGTCGGTTCTGGGTGAAGGAATCCGCTCTCGGCAGATTCATTTTTGATCCGCCTTCTAAGCTCTCCCATCCGCGTCCAGTCAGACAGGGAAGCACTTCTTGGTCGCCAAAACAGCGAGGTTGAGTTTCTTTTGATGAGCAGGAATTAGGTCTTGACAAAACATGATTTGTGCGTATGATGTTACCATACATTCTTCCTCAAGGAGGTCGAAATGGCTCGACGCAGTATAGTGAGTCGTGTGATCCTAACTGGT
>Ga0326728_10011370_pt1 | contig 20370 bp, 16 predicted proteins | sample MB3enrmetagenome_FD_207602 | JGI IMG/M metagenome (GOLD analysis project Ga0326728, IMG submission 207602) | Lab enriched peat soil microbial communities from McLean, Ithaca, NY, United States - MB31MN | ecosystem: Environmental > Terrestrial > Soil > Wetlands > Peat | place: USA: New York... | reverse complement strand
AACGATGCAGCCAGAAAAGTTCTTGGAAAACACATCTGGCAGACAGGTGCCCAGAAATTTGAAGATCGTTCAAGGCTCGACATTTCGCATTACAAGCATATCTCTCCTGAAGAATTAAGGCAGATCGAACTTCTGGCCAACCACATGGTTATGGAAAACAAGCGAGTGGTTACCGAATGGATCACAAGAACTGAAGCTGAACAGGAATATGGATTTGGGCTATATCAGGGTGGAGTGCCTACAGGAGAGAAAATAAGGATTGTAAAGGTAGGAGATGATGTAGAGGCCTGCGGCGGTACTCATTGCCTTAGCACCGGACTTATCGGCCCGATCAAGATACTGAAAAGCGAAAGAATCCAGGACGGCGTGGAAAGAATAGAGTTTGCAGCCGGAACTGCAGCCGTGCTTGCCATGCAAAAAATAGAATCTCTCCTTACAGATTCTGCAAAAACCCTGAGCGTGCCTCCTGAACACCTTCCCATAAGTGTTGAGCGCTTTTTTGGGGAATGGAAAGACCTAAATAAAGAAAATGAAAGGCTCAAGGAAGAACTTGCCCATTCCATAGCCTACAAAATGATGAAAAACTTTTACGGAGTTGCAGACCTCAAGGTTATTGTGGAATTAGTTCCCGGAGCCGACATCCTTGAACTCCAAAAAATAGCCGCTGAATTCCTGAAGCATGAAGAAGTGGTGGCTCTCCTTGTCAGCGACGTTGAAGGAGTCAAGATAGTAGCAGCCGCTGGAGATAAAGCTCTGAAATGTGGAATCAATGCCAATAACCTTGTCAGGGAAGTGTCAAAAGTCGTTGGTGGAGGTGGAGGCGGAAAACCTGCCCTTGCTATGGGCGGTGGGACTGATTCTACAAGGATCCAGGATGTTCTTGCTCGTGGACTTGAGCTCGTGAAAGAAAAGTGTAAAGAAACCTAACAAAAATGAGCCAATCAAGATAAATTAAAAAAAGTAATAAAAACCATGCCAGATTTTCAACCCTCAATTTTTTTACCCATCTGTTCATTGGGTTTTAATTTTGGATCTTGATTTTAATTTTTTATTTTTGGATTTTCCATCCGCCGAACTTTTAGCAGTTACTCTTTCAGTCACTAAAGAGCAATTCACAAAGAACTGCAGTCCCGTCTTTTACAAAGAGGTGGGCGATCTTTTTTCCGTTCAGACCTTTTTCTAACTCTTTTCGGACTTTCCAGTAATCTTCGGGATTTATTCCAGCCCTGAGCACAACAGTCCCGACATTTCTATCTTTCAAAAATTTGTTGATCTCAATTGGATCAAAGGAACAAACCTTCAAGACGAGATAGTGTTTTTTGATCATAGGTTGTTTTACCAGAGTATCAGATGTCAGCAAAAGCCTCTTCTTGTCAACTTTGAAGAGCCCTAAAGTCCTCATAATAGGCCCTGCAATCTGAATCATGGATTCCATCAATTCAGGCAGAAGACCTGCTGCAACAACAGAGGATTCAGGTTCATAAGCATAGAGTTTCATTCTTTCCGTTTCCTTTATTTGTAGGAGCGATCCGTTTTTCGAAACCAATCTTTCGCCTGAAGGAAGAGCCACAGCTATCCGATCACACTGTTTCAGCCTACCAAAATAAAGGGTCAGACGGTTGAGCTGGCCATCTAAAGATATATACTCCTTTTCACAGTCAAAAGGAATTCTATCAGGTGGAATCTGGGGAGGTACTTCAAATGAAAAATGATTCGTCTTTTCCTTATAAGCCAACAGCACATTTGGAATTCCCGGTTCTAAGCTTGAGACTTGCCTTTCATCTTCTTCCGGAGGACGGAAAGGATCTGAAAAAACCATATCAACTACCGGGATTTGCTTTATTATCCTTGGGTCAAGGGCATTCCCACAGATGAATTTCACATTATCAATTCCGTAAATCTTACAGTTTTGCTTTGAATACTCGATTTTTCTGGGGTCTATTTCCAATGCATAAACGAACTCGCACTGCTGTGCAAAAAAAACAGTCTGCCCTCCTATCCCGCAGCTAATGTCGGCCAGAGTTTTACATTTCAAGCGCTGCGCCCTATAGCGAGCAATAGGTTCAGGGGTTGCAAAGCGCAGACTCTCCTTGTCCCCATGAAGGGACTTTTCAAATTGTTTTTTCCATGCCACATTGATCAAGAGATAGTAAATAGTTAATGAAATTTAAAGGAAACTGAAAAGGAACAGATAAATTGCCATCCTAAACCATTGAGGAATGAAATCGATGCTTTTTCCACATTTGAAGAACTCTTTTTCATCTACTACTCCAAGAACAAGACCTCTTTCAACCTTAGTTTAATAGTACAAACTCCATTTGGAATGAAACCTCAACTTTTCTTCAAAATTCATTAGATTATCTTCAAAAAATATCATCTAATTTATCGAGATTTGTCATTTTTAAATTTCAAAATACAAATGAGATATCTTAGTATGAAGTTTTGTTTCATTTAAGCATGTTTGCTATTTAATTTATTTAACTTGTTATATATATCAGCCAGTGTCAATATAATATGACAAATTCATTATCAAAAATTCGATCAAAATTTTAACAAATAACGATTAAGGGACAGAGAATAATTTATCAAATAGAATCATAAAGACCACTTCCACAGATGCATCAAAAATGCCATCTATTTTCTAAATATGAAAGTAGCTTAAAATATAATATAATTTTCAACGAATAATATGGATAAACAGGCAAACAAATTCTATATCTGTGTCTCAAATAAGGTGTTGAACCAAAAAATCAATAATATTTTCAAGTAGTATACTGTCAAATGGACATAAATAATAAAAAAGTTAAGAGTCTTACTTTTAGATCAATGACGTTTTTTATAACGTATCAAACAAGCTTACTTAAATAGTAAGACTCTTATCTGCATTTAATCTACTATTTTATAATTCTTGTTAGCTTTTGTGCTATTTCATATCATGCGGTGGCACTCAGAGTGACGGCACTCAAAGAAAGGGCGCTCAAACTGATGGTACCATTCTGTGCAGGTTCACAAACCGGTGCTTTGACAGGTGCTTTGACAGGAGCCGGGGAAGGCTCACAAACGGGTGCCTTAGCAGGTGCTTTGACGTGTTCTTTGACAGGTGCTTTGACATGTACTTTGACAAGCGCCGGGGCAGGTTCACAAGCAGGTTCCGGAGCAGGTGCACGAACAATTACGGGGGCAGGTTCACAAACAGGTTCTTGGGCAGGTGCACTGACAGGAACATACGCTGGTGCAGAGATGGGTAATCCCCAGACAGGTCCAGGCAAACCCCATCCATATCCTCCCCAGCCACCGTAGCCACCCCATCCAGGGCCCCAGCCTCCATGACGCCAACCATGTGCACTAGCTGCAGCCGCTGTCAACGATACTACAAAAAGGACTGCCAACAAAATAGCCAGTACCTTTTTCATTCTACTAGATGATTGTTTCAACATTTGTTTAAATGCCTCCTAAAAGCTAATTTAATGGTTTTTAAATGGTTTTTCATTTTTAGAGGGGGATTTAATTGTCAATTCCCATTTTTCTCAACATTTCAACATTAATTGAACTTTCACCTTAGTTCAATTGTGGAGATTCGAAATGTATTAGATTGTTCTACTAATTGGCGCGTATGAAGTCAATTAACTTAGATATAAACTTACTTTTTTTACTAAAATTTTATAGAATTGTAACAAAATAATAAATTCCATTAGATGTTTGATTCAATAAAAAAGCTTTATAAATCTTTAGTTAAGTAACATTTAATTTAAGCTTTAAGAATGTTCTTTTTTAGAACCTGTTATGATTTTATGAAATAAGTATGAGCTTAGTGAGATATTAGGAAAAAATGAAAATGGCATTTCGTTATATTTAAGGCTCCATGTTTTTTTGTTGATTTAAGTGCTATGGTAGTACCCATCAACTGGTTAATATTTTCATTTTAGAATACACTTTATTCAAATGAACTCGTTTTCTAATCTTAACTGTATGCAACGAATCTAAAAATACATTACATAGGAAATAAGATTAAAAGAGCAAGTATGTAACTTTTCAGAATAAGCTCAGCTTATTATTGATGAACCAATAAAGTGTTTTTATGAAAAAAGTAGATCTAATCACAACATATTGAGATAAGTGTCAGATATAAGATTTTTTTTGCAAGATATAACGTATAGGGACTTGAGCACTGGAAGTAAAAAATAAATTTCAATAGGTATAGGTAAACAAATTTACTTTTAGACGTTTTGAAGCTTAATACTCATTGATTATTTAGTTCAACCACATAAGATCCTAATACAATTAAATGCAGAATCATTAGAACTATTTTCTATAGATTTTTTGGTCGCAATCTATTATTTGATTGATTTTTCAACCGAGATTCCGTAGATGCACACAGATATAAAATTTGTTTACCTATTTGTCCACTATTTTTCATTGAAAGTTAGATGAATTTTAATCTACTTTCATATTTAGAAAATTATGGCATTCTTGTATATATTTGCATAAAGTGAGTTTCAATAATTAAGCTTCATGCAACAAAAGATTACGTTTTCATTCATTGAAATAACTCTCCCATCTCACTGAAATGCGAAACAAAAAAGACTTAAAAACGGCATTTAGAGTATTATGGGGTAACATCAACCAAATAAATAAAATGATCATTAAATAAGATATAATAAAATTCAGACACTTGAAAAATATCCTTAAAAAATATAAACTATTCGGGCCATTAAAATAGCTCTACGAACTTTAAAACAATGCTAGCACCAAAGGAAAATAACAGTGGGATAATTCCCATATTCAAAGAAATCTTTACCATATTTCCCCAGTATTTTGACAATGGAAGGAAATCTCTTAGCAAAAGCAGCAAAAGCAAAGTTAATGTAGCCACAGGCGCGCCTTCAGGAATCCCTGGTGTGGATAGCATTGATAGTGCACCTGAAGGGACTGAACTTGATGAAATGAAACTTATAAGCGTGGTTAGAACTCCTTAAGTTGATTCTCAAATTTAAGAGCCATATGTATAATATGATATAAAAATCCACTTATATTACCAGTATTCCCAAATCTATTCGTTTCGAAAAGCATTTCTACAAATCAAATGAATCTCAAAAAAATTATTTAAAAGGAATTCATAAGCCCCTAAATTTCGTCATATGATTATAAACTGATATATAAAATGATTCGTGAAAATCATAGGTTTATCGAAATTCTCTTAAAGTTAAAGCCGTTTATTGTGACAACAAAAAATGACTCCATTTCTGGTATAGACACAGCCAATTTACTATCTCTATCTTCTGAATCATGTAGTATCGTTGATGCAATAACTTTACCTACTGAAGTAAACTATAGCTATCAATCAGTTCTTAATGCTTTTTTTCATGTTCCAGCATCCTCTACAATTATTTTGAACCTGCCACCAAAGATCTAAGGTCAAAAATACCGAAAATAAGCATTCTTTAGCTGATATGAGTTTTTTTTCAATCATATAAAACCCAATGCTATTTAAAAAATTCATTCCTTATTTAAGAAAATAAATGGTAAATCTATTTAGATAATGGATCCAGAAATAAGTTTCAAGACATTGCTGTTGACTTTAATGACGTTCCATATTATGGAAGCAGAGAAACTCCATGTATAAAAGAGGTTTAATTTGAAGAATAGAACTTTCTGGAAATATTTATTTTCCACCTTAGATATAATTAGAAGTTCTAAGCTGACACTTGATGTCATTAGCATAATGAGTTAAGCAAGGAATATTTGACTCTTTGTGAAATACTTATTTTTTAGGGTTGAAATAATGGGAGTAAAAGTGGACCTTTATGTTTGGATAGAGACTTTTTAACAGAGAATTATCTCGAAAATGGATGGAAACAAACTACAGAGGATTCAGATTTATGTATGATTTTTCTTCTTGGGAATCCTGCATACATCTTTCACGCTAATTTCTGTATTTGGCCTTATTTTTTCTTTTCGTGCTCATTACTCTTTGATTTTAAAGATAGATCCCTCTGTCTTCAAAATACTCCATTTATTTTTAATGTAATCAACTGATTGAGATTATAACAAAAAGCCGTTTACAACATTTTTAAATTTACTTTTTGAACAATAGTGAATAGAATTTTTCCTTCTTTGAATATCTTTTAGTCACTGCATAAACTAGTTCCTCGGGAATTTTTTTAGTCAATTTTTTGTCCCTTAATATTCACTCATTACCATAGGCTATTCTTTTACTGCACTTTTTATTGGTGCATCATACCTCTTGATTTTGCTCCAAAGTACTCTCTATCCCCTTATACAACTTAATTTTTTATTATAGATCTACCTGAGAATCATGCAGTTATGAAGTCGTTGTTTTGAATATTCCTATCAGCTCAGAATCTTTGTCTATTGTTGGTATGAACTTTGTATCCAAATTGTGAATTTCCAACTTTTTTTATCCAATTTCAGACTTTGATTCGCCTTTTTTGCTTCATTTTCTAGAGATTTATTCACTTCTAAACGTACAGATCTAAATGGATTAAAGTAGCATCCTAATCGTCAATTATTTTATCTCAGTCGAATACCCCGCAGCTGGATGCGGAGATGAAAACTCCCCCAGAACTGTTATTTTACTAACTGGTCTATAGGTTTTCGATAAATCTCTGATTTTTACGAATCATTAATGCATTAATTTATAAGCATATGACAAAATTAAGGGATTTACCAAAATTTTCTAGTATTTTAAGCTACCTTTGCACTATAAAATGTAATTACTTCATACAAACTATTGTGTCTATAAAACAAGATATTGCATGGTTTTTTTGTATAGACCATCGTTTTTTTAGACAATGATAATACCAATTATTTCAAATTGTGTGCTTTGAAATTGATTGAAGGACTTTTTTAGTTTGAAGAAATCTGTAATTATGATGATCATCTAACTCTTTTAGTTGGTTCTGAACCAAGTTATACTCCTTCAAAAGTGATGCAGATTACAAAAAGTATCACAGCAAGAAAAATCTTGGAAACATATTCTGAGCTTGGAAAAAATTGTTGTTTGGCGGCTCTAGAGTGATGGAGGTTACATTGGAACTGTGGGTGATGATACAACTTTCGATTTAATTAAAAAATATATTGAAAATCAAAATACTTATGAAAAAAAGAATCATACCAGCAAATGAAAATATTTGATTTAGAACAATTTCTTTATATCCAGAGCAATATCACGAACATACCCAACTTACGAAGGGGTAAGCCACTGAAACTTTGATCATCCCACATTAAGAAAGAATGCTTCCAAAGCAATTTGATTTTATATAATTTAAAATAGTATTAGCTAAAAAAATTCTCGTTTTTGGTATTTTTGACCTTAGATCGTTGATTGCATATTTAAAATAATTAAAATAAGAAGTTACAGAATGAATAAAATATCATCAATTTCTTGGTAGCTATATTTTACTTCAGCAGAAAGTTATTATATCAAAGATACTATATAAAAATCATAAATCAGTATAATTCGGACTAAAACTAAAATGCAAACTTTTTTTCAAAAATTTGCAAAGGATTTATCTGGAGGCAATAGTAGAAAGAGTTGTGAGGATATCCTACAAAAATATACTAACCTAGAGCTCAAAGAAATAACTTTTTTGATCTCAAATATCCTTTTCAGGTGATCGCTGAAGTTCTGTAGATTTCCCTATCAACTTATTAATCAAATCCATGTCTTTAACCACCTTCAAACTTATGAAACCTCCTATTAAAAGGTTCATGTAGTATGTTAAGGCTCTCCATGAGATCACTGTAACTCCAAGTATGGGGGCATCTACAAAAACAGAAAAGATGGAGGCTGCTCCTAATTCAGCAATTCCACTTGCTCCAGGAGTTGAGGGCACGATCATGACAACTACCAATAGTATCTGAGCTGCAAAGGCAGTTAATATAGAAGGTATCTTTGAAAGACCCATGAGAATCAGTACAAGCTGAGAAAACTCAACTGTCCAAAATAGGATGGTAAAAAACATGCCCCAAAAAAGCCCCTTTTTTCCTTCCGAAATAAGAAGCCTAGCACTTTCGTGGAAAAGATCCATTTCCCTATCCACCTGCTCCATAAGACGAACAATTTCATCATCTGTCCGTTTTCCTAAAAAATGAGCAAATTTTCTAATGACCCAGAGTATTATGTTTTTTACTTTTTCAGGCTTACATAGAGCGTAAATAAAGAAAATAAGGGCAGCGAAGGCCAGGCAACTAGCTGTTAATAATGCTACATCAATCTTATAGTTAGAAAGAAGGTCTCCCATTATGTAAAGTGCAAAAGGTAGAGAAGCAAAAATTAAAAAGGCATCCAGTAGGCGTTCTCCTATAATTATGGCTGTAGCACGGCCAAAAGGGATTTTGTTCAGGTACAGCATATGGATTCTTAAGGGTTCTCCACCTACAGAAGAGGGGGTAATTCCAGCTGCAAAGACCCCGGAAAGAATTATCTCTACTATTTTCAGATACTTTACCTCGTAACCCAAAGATTTGCATAGAGCTCGGGTCCGTGCTCCCCAGATAAAGTATGAAAAAATATGAAAAATAGCAGATGCCAGAATATATTCCAACTTGATCCTTCTCAGAGCTGCAATAGTTTCCGAGTCGAAAGTTAAGCCGATAACCAGCGCAATTGATGCCGCACTGATAAACAGCGCTCCAATAAGCAATTTTTTGTATCTGTTCATTGAAATCTATTTGAATTTTCTTTTTTAGTAGATCTGCTATTCGATTTCAGAGGATCTAATTTTAGAATATTTAACCAAGACAGAAGGAAAAAGCATTATGCTTGATAAATCTTATACTATAAAATCTTTCAGAAAAATTCAGTATTTATAAATCGTATAAGTTCCGAATCATTTCTACAAATCAGAACAAAAACAAAAAAATTACTGAAGGTAAGGAAGTCGTTGATTAAGAAAGCAGAAAAGGACTCGGCTTCTGGTATATACAAAGCCAATTTACCGTCTTGGCTCCTGAATTGTGTAACATCGTTGATATAATAACTTTCTGCTGAAGTAAAATATAGCTACCAAGAAATTGATGATATTTTATTCATTCTACAACGTCTTCTTTTAATTATTTTGAACCTGCAATCAACGATCTAAGATCAAAAAATACCAAAAATAAGAATTTTTAGCTAATACTATTTTTAATAATATAAAATTCAATCCTATAGAAAACACATATTCTTCATCCAAAAAAATAAACTGTAAAGCTTTTGAGATAATGATCCCGAAACGAAGTTTCAAGACATTGTTGTTGACTTTCATGGTGTTCCATATTATGGTGACAGAGAAACTCCATATATATAAAAGAGGTTAAATCTGAAGAATGGAATTTTCTGGGAATATTCGTTCTAAACCTTGGATATAATTGGCGGCTTTAAGCTAACACTTGATGTCATTGACATAAATGGATTAATCAAAGAACATTTGAACCTCATGAAACATTTTTTTGAAAAAATTGAAACCGTGGAAATAAAAGTGGGAGCTGTATTTTGGATAGAGAATTTTTTAGCAGACAAGTTATCCAAAAAAATGATGAAAACAAACTGGAATTTGCAATTGTAACTAATCCAACAAAAGAATTAAAGGAAATTTTTGAAAAGAATAGAAGAAAAAAGGAAAACTTCTATAGTGTTTGAATAGAAGTTTAAGGGCTGAGGACTAACTTTCAATATTGTAGCAATATTGTAGCAATGTTGTATCAGTACATAGAATGCATCTTATTTGCAACAAACAAAATATTGGATCTAATAGACAAATTTGCCAAGCAAAAACCTTATGAACACAGAAAAGGAAGGATATATAGATATTTTATAGAGTGAAAACAATGTTAAGATGCCGACATCTTTTAAATTAATCAGCAAGGCATTATTAAACTGGTACCAGATGAAATTGAGGTATACACAATATTCCATTAAAATTACTCCTGAATTACTTGATAAATTTAATAAGAAATAATTCTGGTGGCTCGTTCTCGATTAATGGGGATATAAGCTCAAAAACACACTCACAAAAAATTACAAACCAGTTTAGTGAATACTATGCATATTTTTACTTCAGAACTCTAGAATATTGAATTTTCTAGAAGCAATTTCAAAAAAATGGAATTAAGATTTACGGATGAATTTTTTTCTTGTGAAATATTGAAGAAAAATTGTATACAAATAAGAATGGTTATTCTGAAATGCAGCAAATCGGAACACTATTGATTTACAGGATTAGGTATATATGCTAGTTATATCGTAATCTTATTGCTTCCAATAAACGTAAAGTAATTACAGAGGAGCAACTCTAAGTCGATTCGAAGTATAATTAGGAAAATCGAAGTATATTTCGAATAAAAAGAAACGCCAATATGCGGGAGTAACCAAGCGGTCAACGGTGAACGACTCAAGATCGTTTCGCGAAGGCGTTCATGGGTTCGAATCCCTTCTCCCGCACCAAGCTTATTGTTAGAGGATTTCAATGAATTCATATATTTCACCATAGCTTAATCAATAGTGTACTTGAAACTTCAATGGAAATTTGCTAATTAGTTTTATAACGAGTTTAAAAAACCAAAATTAAAACAATATTCCTGCCCAGGTAATGATGAAATCAATGGTCAAAAAAGGTAATTGGAATAGCATTTTTATTTATTTTTGAATGTTGGTAAAAAATTCATTTCTTCTTATACCCAATTTTTCCTCGGAAAGAGGAAAAATCTTTTAGCTTTTACAAGAACTCCGGGACATTTATATTTTACTTTGAATTCCGCCTCTACTAGAAACTACATTTTCTCGTAATCCACATGTATCAATTAAATTGATCCTTAAAATTCTTGATTTTTAAGATTTTATCTATATATTAATTCTATGCCTTGTTAAGCGTTTAGTCATGAATGCGGAATAAAAATGTCAATTGAGGGATTTGAATATACTTTACTAAGAGCTGCAAGATTACGTTCTAGTTCGAGCTTGTTTTTTGGTACTCCCTTAAAGAAATAATTCGGAGTTTCTTTACGAGTACTTCCACCACTGCCGAAGTATAAGCCACTCCTTAGAAATTCCCGAGTTCTAATCACTGTATAGCCCCTGTACTGTTTAATTTTATTTATATCACCGATTCTATTATCATTATAAGGTGCGAAATTCATTTCTGCTGAGGTGTGAGGAATCAATGGGAGATAAAAAAATCTTGTAGTATAATAATCTGTGTAAATGGAAGAATTAACAGGACTATAGTTAAATATATGCTCAAAACCTCTCAATTCATCAAAAGTGAAGTATTGATGCTCCGCATTTTGTCCAAGAAGGCTCGAATCACCAATACTGTAGATCGAAGAGATCAAGACAAATATAGAGAATAATAGAAATATTACAATGAATAAATTTGGTTTTTTAGGGAGATATTTAGAGATATAATTCCAGAATATGTACATTCCATAACCCATTACGAAAGCCATAAAAGGGCTAACAAGAAGCATGAATCGGTCAACTCTAAAAAGGACATTAAGCTGCCATATAGTGTTGAGAGGATTCGGTATATAAAGTATTAGGGTCAAAAAGGCAAATAAACCTAAAACCGAAGCATAATTGTTCTTATAGTTTTTCAGGAGAAAACCTATTCCAATTAAGGCAAAAAATAAAAATATAGATTTATCCAGAAGTCCTATTAAACTAATCAAGCCCTCCTGAAGTACCTCTGCACCTCCAGCAGTTAAAACCATCGAATCCCAACGCTGGCTCTGTAAACGGGGGGTCAGACTCCTTTGAACAAACAAGTAGGCTACATAAAACCAGTATGAAACGAAAGTAACATTAAACAATACAAAAAATGACTTACTAATGTATTTACGGTCTCCAATCATATACTCGGAAACAAACAAAACAAACAGCAATATGACTATCTGTGGAAAGGAAACATTGTGAACCAGGGTTAAAAAAATCATAACGATTACTGAAAGTATTTTTAAAGATAATTTATCCTTCTTGAAATTGACACTAAAAATAAGGTATATTAATATCACAAACATTATAAATGCCATTGTGCGAGTGATTACATTTGCACCGTAATACAGTACAATAGAACTTGCTGAAAATAATAAGCATGAAAGCAAGGAAATTTGACGATTGTTTGTTATGAAATTAAAAAGATAGTAAAGAAAAATTATAGTAATTGCATAAATCGGCGCAGTTATCAGAAAGAGCGATGTCTTTGTGCTTGTGTTAAATAGCTCGGAGGCTTCTGCAACAAGTATATGATACAGGGGAAAATATGCGTAATCACTTAATGAAGCCGGAATTATCTGCCCGGAAAAAGCGATAAGTTCTGAAAAAAATATGTGCGGAAGTATATCTGTAGTCCCAAAGTAGAAATCGTAATTTAACGTAACACTGTAAATCAGATTAATCATGATCAAGAAAGATTCTACAAGGATAAGAGAAGAACTTGCATTTTTAGAGAATATTTGCAAGACTACCGAAAGGTACAGCAGTAGAATAAAGATGAAATAATACCATGGTCTATCCCCAAGAGAAAGCAGTAGTACAACCAGGGAACTGATATAAAATATCCCGAATAGATAAGTAAGGGATTTTGTGTTTAGAGATGAAGGGAAATCTATGTCATGTAAATTTACATCTTTTTTGTGAATAAACAATACGAATAGGCAGGAAAGTATTGCGGGTATTGCTGTAAATAGGCCACGAAGTGCGTAACCAAACCTTCCAATTTCAAACATCCATAAGAACGTTAATAATACTGCTAAAATTATAGCTAATGGAAAAAAAGAGGAAATTAACTTTATTAAGTGGTGATTATCCGCCTTAAATCCTGTCTCTTTACTTGACCCACACATGCTATCTCCATAACCTTAAGCAAAAATAACATTACAAATTGAATTCGGTATTATGTAGATGTACACATATGTAAAATTTATTTATCTATTTGTTCCTATTATTCATTGAAAGTTGGATTAATTTTTGCATACTGTTATATTGAAAAAAAGATGGCATTCTTGTGTACATCTGCGGAAAGTGAGAAGAACAATTATATTGTCCAAGTTATTCGGTTTGGAAACCAATTCGAGTTATAATCAGGCTAATATTGATTAAAAATATTTTGGCCCAAAAAATATCATATATATTGGGTTTCAGTCTTTATTTTTTAAAGATTCGATAAAATCGTGAATATTAAATATCAGATCGAGATTTGAATTTATCAAGATAAAGGGAATTTGCAAAATTATACAAAAACCCCAGCCCATAAGTAACGTGTTGCACAGGTATCACAAAAAAGGCGAAAAGACCGTATTTGGATCTCATTTTGCAAGTAACCTGGATTGAGGTGACAAAGACCAGAACAAAATATATAGCTATCAGTGCATACAGAAACAGTATCGGAATATAGTAAATAACAGAGGATATCAGCAAAGCGACTGAAAAAACGATGGCAACTGAAGGCAAAAAAGCATACCAGCGGACAAATTTCCCATGCTTTTTGAAAAGTTCTGCCATCCACATACCATATTTAAACATTCTTACCGAAAAAGAGTATAAAGTTCCTCTTCTGTGATGTAGAACCTGTGCTTCAGGAACGTACAAAAACTTGTGGCCCTTCTTACCTATTCTATAATTCAGGTCTCCATCCTGACCTATCAGAAACCTTTCGTCAAAATAACCGACTTCCTGAATTACACTTTTTTTATACATGGCATTACAGTTTGGTAGAGAGCTTACATAGTGTTTTTTTGTGGAGTTTTTGGACTGAGCCGAGCCTCCTGAACCCAGAAAAGTTTCCTGGGAATACCCCACGACCCTGCCAAATACAGGATCAGTCTCAAAGATGAGGTTAGGTCCTCCAAAACACCCTACATCATAGGGAGAATTTTGCATTTCATGGACAAGTATTTTCAACCACTGAGGATCGACCTTACAGTCTCCATCAGTAAACGCAATCAGATCGCCGATGGCATTCTTCACACCAAGATTCCTTGCCGCAGCAACATTTTTTTTATCATTTAGAAGAAGTCTTACAGGGTAATTCTGTACCAGGTCCCGAGTTTTATCGGAGGACATCCCATCAACGATAATAATCTCATAACGATCCAAAGGATAGTCGAGCCCAAGAAGTGATTCAATGCATTCTTCGATAAATATTTCTTCGTTGCGAATGCCTACTACCACCGAAACGAAAGGATATTTCATAAATTGACCCCAATTTGAAAGTTATTGTTTCCGAATATGCTCATTTAGAACTATCATCCTTGATATTGCATGCAGTATTATTCCAGTAAATACCATAAAAGCTCCTATAATTGTCAACATCACCATAAGAAGTGTAGGCCCGAAGCGCAAATACCCTCCCATGTAATAATCCTGTAAAAATTTCAGTCCCATAAGAAAGCCTGTAGATGCCATAATCATCCCAGGAAAGGCAAAATAGTACAGTGGCCGTCTATACTCCATATCCTTGAGAATACGAAAAAGAACTCTGGGTCCATGTATGAAAGGATGTTCAGTTGAGCAGTTATCAAGGTCATACCTACAATGGATTTCCACTTCAGTAAATTTTAGATTGTAATCACCTGCCTGAATGAGGATTTCAGAGCCAGCGGACATATCGGTGTCATATAAATGTATATTTTCAATGGCCCTTTTTCCATAAGCCCGAAAACCACTCTGGGAATCAGTAACATTGAGGCCACCTGCAACATAGGTCGCAACATCAAGGACCTTCATTCCAAACTTACGATAAATTGGGACATTTTTACCGTTACCGTTGACAAACCTGGAGCCGATCACCAGATCAAATCCATTTTTAAGAGGCTCCAGAAGCTTTGGAATCTCGGATGGATCATGCTGACCGTCAGAGTCAATTATAACCATAGCACTTGCACCGAGATGGCGGGCAGCTTCAAAACAGTTCTTGAGGGCTGCACCATATCCAATATTGGTTTCATGACGAACTACATAGGCACCTAGGGATTCTGCGATATCGACGGTATTATCAGTGCTTCCATCATCTACAACCACTACGCTGTCGACATATTTTTTGCAACCCTTGATAACTTCTGCAATAACGTGAGCTTCATTATAGGCAGGCATGGCTGCAATCGTGATAGACATTGGGAATTACCTACCTCTTTGGTCATGAAACTTGAGAGTCTTTCGAATAAAGGAATTTATTAGAGAGGAGTATATAATGAGTCCAATCTTAGCAAATATTATTCCCGGAGTCGTCTCTCCATAAATTATAAAGGGTTTCAAAAGATATTCTACCCCCATATTTACAGGATCAATTTTAAGGATTATTGTACCCCTTTTAGCAAAAAGGAAGAACATGAGTACTATATAAATTAGTACTTATGTTTAGTACAAGAGATATATGTACCTGTTTTAATATATACTAGCTATATAAGCATTTGGACACGAAAAATAATTTAGCAGATAACCGATAACGAAAAATAAATCAGTTCATTTAAAAACCTGTTATTCTGAATAATAACATAAAAACTTTTATTTGTTATTTAACAAGGAGATTAATGGGGAAAAGAATAAAAATGATATAAAACGCCAACGAATTTTTGTAACCATTCAGCGAGGAAAAACAACATCAATAACTATATATATCAAAATTCAATGCGCAAATTTTGATGGGCTTATTTTACCAAACTGTTCGCTACCGATAATGTTTTTGATTATTTAATAAGTTCGCAATTAGAAGTATCTATTATATCAAAATAGATCTTTACGAACTGATTTTTTTGTAAGTTAAATAGTTACAAATTTTTAGTGGTATTCAATTAACATTAAAAAGTTCTCAAACTCAGGCGAAAAAATTTCTTTAAAAAGAGAATAAAGAACGGATGAAAAGGTTGAGAATTCCTTTCAGGAAGATCGAAAAAAAGGAAAAGTATTTGATATAGCAAGCAGGAAAGGAGAAAGATACTTTATACAACTAAGTAACGAAAAAAACCGCTTTATGAGGATTTATATGACCGGAAACCAGAAGTTTCCACCTGACCTGCTGTTTGTAGCAGGCCTTGTGATTCTTACGGATATTTTCATACTTGTTTCTCCATTCAACGAAAGTTTCATCCGCACTATTCTTGGTTTATTCCTGTTAACTTTCCTTCCAGGATATGCTCTTATATCCGTTCTTTTTCCAGAAGAAGCCGGACTTGAAGGGATGGAAAGAATAGCTCTTTCAGTTGGGCTAAGCGTTGCAATAGTACCTCTAATAGGGCTTTTAATTAACTTTACACCCTGGGGAATTAGGGAAATTCCCCTCCTTACAAGCCTCTCTGTATTTACTCTACTCATGTCTGGAGTAGCGTACTCAAGACGGAGAAAATTACCCGAAAACAGAGTATTTGGAGTTTCTTTCAGGGCTTCTGCTATTACCCTACTGACTAAAATTGTGAAAAAGTCTGAATCAAAAACTGAGAAGATCCTCAGGACATCTCTAGCCATTTCTGTCCTGGTCTTGATCGGAACTCTGGCTTACGTTACCCTCACACCTCATGCCAGAGAGCCATTTACGGAATTCTATATTCTCGGACCTCAACGGATGGCTGAAAATTATACAACAGAGTATGTACAGGGTGAAAGCGGGACCTACATTATAGGGATAGTAAACAATGAGTATAAAACAATGAATTACACAATGGAAGTCAGGCTTGGAAATGAATCCCTACCCTTTCAGAAAAACCTGAAGAATATAAAACTTGCCCATAACACGACCATGGAAGAGCCCCTTAAGATTACACCTTTTATTGAAGGAAAGAATCAGAAGCTCGAATTCCTTCTTTTCAATGAAACAGAAAAGAAAGTACCCTATAAAGATCTACGTCTCTGGATAAATGTGTCAAAGAGAGTCTGAAAATGGAAATATCTAATAATTTTGAGGAGAAGCCAGTTGAAATTAAAAATAGATGGTATTATATAGGAATACCGGCTGCAGCAATTGCCTTTGCAGAGATATTGATATTTTGGGGAATGAAGATAGAAGCCCTAGAAATACATGCAGCGATCCTTCTAGGGCTCTCCTTTTCTATGATGTTTGTAAAAAACACGGAGATCCAGAAAACCTACCTAGCTCTGATTCTCCTGCCGATCATACGCCTAGTTAACCTTTCAATGCCAGTTTATTATGAGAAAACGCTTTATTCCTTAATTTTCACATACGGTATTCTGGCAATTCCTGTAAGTATTGCAGCAACCAATCAAGAACTTACTCGCACACAGCTCGGAATGACCTTCAAGAAAATATGGTTCTATACCCCAGTTTCAATGTTATTAGGCTTTCTTCTTGGAGGAGGAGAATATCTAATAATCAAGACAAACTATCTAATTTCAGATCTCTCAACCTTTAACCTCCTGATGCTCAGCATAGTCATGATCTTTTTCGTAGGCTTTGTGGAAGAGATAATTTTCAGATCAATCCTTCAGAATCGGCTGCAGATAGCACTTGGTAATCGTTCAGGGCTGATAATTACAAGTATTTTATTCGGACTTATGCATACAGGATATGAGAGCATGGGTGAAGTTCTGTACGCATCCTTTATAGGCATATTTGTAGGTTACCTGTTTTACAAAACACGCAGCCTTCCCCTGGTTGCGATGATTCATGGCTTCATAAATGTCTTTGTTTTTGGGATAATTCCCCTACTACTCTAAAAATACCTGTGCCTGTGAGTAAATTTCGATATAAAGAACAAAAATAAGCAAAGCCAAAAAATAGAAACCCGAGATACTGCGAGCAACACGATACTCCTGAATAAATAACTTCCGACTCTATAACTCCGAAAACATATAGATGCAAATAAAAAACTAACTCCAAGTTCTTAAACCATGGAAAGACAGAAAAAATTAACATATACATTTGTAAATTAAGCATTTAGCGACCACTTTCCACAGATTTACAACTTGACTGTCATCTATTTTCTCAATCATGACAGTAGGCTTAAAAATTAATCTAACTTTCAATGAATAATAGGGGCTAAATAGGCTAACAAATTCTACATTTGTGTACTTCTGTGGAATGTAGATTCGCCAAAATATATCCCCACTTTTATCCCATCAATTTACCTCTTATCATTTTTTTCGTGGAAATCCTGTCCAAATCTATCTCACTAAATTCTGCATTTAACCTTATTTTCCCTTTTCTTGTTCATATATCCTTTGATTTTAAAGACAGGTTTCACTATCCTTAAAATACGCCTTTTATTTCCAATGTAATCAAATTATTGAGATTAATAGAGGATTTCAATAAACCTATTATTTTCATTAGTCATTTAGATCCTATTTAGAAGTATATAACGAAATCTTGGATTTCTCGGAATTCTCTTAAATTCTTCTTTGCATAATTAAATTTCGTCTTTTGTTTGCCAATTACGATAATGACCACCATTTGGTGGTATTGACAATGCAAGTTCTTTCCTTAACTCAGAAAGTTGATCTCCTATTAAAAAATAATTTACTACTTGACCAAGTTTATTATCCAAGATGGAGCAAACCTTTTTTCTCAGAAATTTTTATCCAGAGATAAACCCTTGAGCAACAGATTGAAAAATCTTCTACAACTTTATCTGGATTCAAACCATTGTTAACCAATAATAAGGCTTGATGCATAATCCACACGTTTTTGTCTTAGAAATTAATGAGTATCCTGTAACATATCATACTTGGTAAATATATCTAGGCTCATATTAAACTAATGTCATTATTTTAAATTCAAAATATTATATTTGAAAATGAATATTCAGTCTCAAAAGAGAAGGAGAATAAGCCATTAGAATCTTCAATACACATTTAAACAATATACGAGTTTTCTTTTAAAAATGGGAATTCAGATGCCTTTCCAAAAAATATTTCCTACATAAATATTGCTGACTTGATAAAGCCTCTCTTCACTTGCTTCACCACTTTAAATATATAAAAATATAATTCTACTTCACAGTGCATGTGAAAAAATGTGCCAACATCGATGCAGAAACCAGTCCCAAAAACTCAATATTTGATGTAACATTTATGCCGCAAAATTCCGCTGATCAACATTCAGGATTGTAAAACACAATTTTGAAAGTTCTACAACCAAGTCATCCTGCTACCCTTACTATTGACCCCAGTTCCGAGAAGCTAAACTATGACCTGAGAAGAAGGATGTGCAGGGATCTTCCATAGAGCTTGATTTTGTTTCCTTCATTTTCAAAGGACAGCAACTTAAAAAAATATGGATATTCATGAGCATACTTGTTCCAGATTTTCTGAGTTGTAAATAGAGCTTTTCACAATGAGAAAGATAAAATTCTGAACTTGATACCGAAAATTCCCATGGAGATGCGGCTTGGATAGAATTAAAAAGACTTTACAGAATTCCGAAGACACCCACCGGTATATAAGAAGAAACCCAAAAGCAAAACGATGGGTTTAGAAACTATTGTTTTCTAAGAAAAGTCTTTTACTATCTTATTTTCCTGAATTATGCCTGTTCAAAAGGGACCTGCCCGGAAAATGATAATTATGGCCAATTGTGATTTATAGCACCTAAAAACAATACTATTATGCCTACAATTGCACCGATAATAATTACTACTTTGGGCTGAATTTGAACTGCATTTTTGTCAGCTTCATAGTAGCGCATGAGTCCCGCAGAAGACTGAAGTCCGTTGCCTGATTTTTTAGCCATGGATTAACACCTTGTACGAATGAGCTGTAATTGATTGAAAGTTTCATGCATTTGATAATACAGATTGCTGTAGCACATTCTAGAATTTGCTAGAAAATTGAAAATTCAACGTAGATGCCAAATTTTATATAAACTATAGTAATCATCAGATAATAAAGTTATCTTATGATATCACCGACATTCCGCAAATGTACATCGCTGTACATTATCCCTTTGAACGCTATTAATTTATTGAAAGGTAGCTTAATTTTCAATCTAATGTCATATTGAGAATAATAAATAGCCTTGTTGTTTACATCTGCAGAAATTGAGGATAAAGAAAATCGCATTCTATTTATTTGGAAGTACTAAAGAAAATTAGCATAATGCATAATTTATAACGAGAATTAATATAAAAACTAATGCCAGAAAAGCTGATCTATATAAAATTACTAAATTTACTTTTTAGAAAATAAATATAATAATTCAGAATAACAATCGGAATCTTTATATTATATTAATAAAATTTAAATTTATTTGTTTATATATAAATATGAATTTGCTCATTTTAACCGAATGACCTCCTTATAAATAACGAATTGTGTATTAATTAGTTGATAAAAATCGTTTAAATACACCCAAATTTCGAAAGGTTTATGAATGATCCTCTCTAATCAAAAATTCAATGTTTGTCATTCGTTATTTTTCGTTGCAT
>Ga0326728_10011368_pt1 | contig 20372 bp, 23 predicted proteins | sample MB3enrmetagenome_FD_207602 | JGI IMG/M metagenome (GOLD analysis project Ga0326728, IMG submission 207602) | Lab enriched peat soil microbial communities from McLean, Ithaca, NY, United States - MB31MN | ecosystem: Environmental > Terrestrial > Soil > Wetlands > Peat | place: USA: New York... | reverse complement strand
CGCCGGCGCTGATCAAAATGAACTGCGTCGCATAGCCACCGCCAACCGCAATCTGCGGACAGACAATGGGAAAAGAGGCAGCCGCGGTCACATCCGAAATGGAAAATTTGGCCACAAGGAAATCTTTGCACGATCCACTTGAGCTACAGGCGCATATTCGCAAAAGTTTTGTCTCACAGAGCCCACCATTCTGCCGATTTTTGCCTTCTACGTACTTGATTCTGGGGCTGCCACGTTGTTTTCTGCCAGCGTCCTTTTGAACCTCCGGACCACCAGATACCGGCTCCAAGCGCAAATGATTCCCTGGATCGGAGCAACCGTCAGCGCCATCATGTGACGATCCCGTCAAAGGAACCCATCAAAGAAGTTTATTCTCATGGAGACTCTGCCGTGATAATATAACTGGCGATCGGTGGAAAACTGCCTCTATTTGTGCGGCACGGAGAATCTGTCAAAAGTCAGCCTGACTACTTCCTCCATTATTTCCTGCACTGAGCCGCGATCCATCGCATTTTAATCCGGAAGGAGCGCAGCCGGGCATCGGGCCGGGTGACCGCTATCCTTTCTGTTCCATAGGAGCCAGGATCATGGGTCGAAAAATATTCGTTGGCAATCTGCCCTTCTCTATAGGAGAAGCGGAATTGCGGCAGCTGTTTGAGCAGAAAGGAGCCGTTGAGGCGGTTACCGTTATGCGTGATAACGATACCGGGAGATCACGAGGATTTGCATTCGTCGAGATGGCCTCGGAAGAGGCTGCTCAAAAGGCGATCGCAGAACTGAACGGGTATTCTGTGGATGGACGCAACTTGACCGTCAACGAAGCCAAGCCAAAACCAGAGCGACGCGGCGGCGGCGGTTTCAGGGGAGGCTCGGGCGGCGGCGGTTTCAGGGGAGGCTCGGGCGGCGGCGGCGGGAGGCGTGAACCCCGCTGGTAAGACGCCGATAGCATCCCGAGGATCAACTGAAAGTAAGAGTTTTGGCTTGTTGTGCTATTGAACGCGGCCCAAGCCGCAGAGCCGTACAGCTTAGTTGGCTGATTTCTCAGCCCTGGAATCCTTCTCTTTGCTCCGTTGTATTCCTCGCCTGTTAAAAGCAAGTCATCCAACAAAACGAAATGAGAAATTGCCGATGACTAGATTGTTGTTAAGCGGGGTTTTTAAACCCTTTGGAGTCATGGACGAGACCGCAGATCCGCTATGTACTATGGAGCTTCTGAACAACCAGGTTACACGCGAACAGGGGATCCACTCGCCAAGATCCAACAATCCCAGTTTTGCCCTTTATCTAATGGCCGAAAACATCCATGTTCCCGTAACCGTGTTGGATTTCCCGTCCTGGGAGGAATTTACCAAAGAGATTGACTCCGGATCCTACACCCATGTGGGGATTTCGTTCATAAGTCCCAATGTGCTGAAGGCCGGCCGAATGGCTGCTTATGTAAGAAGCCGATCTCCCCGCACCAAGATTATTCTTGGGGGGCACGGCACGGCTATTCCGGAACTGAAAGAGTTAGTGGATTCCGATGAAATCTGCCATGGCGAAGGCATTTCCTGGCTGCGCAAATATTTCGGGGAGGACACGGATCGGCCTATCAACCATCCCGTTGTCCCGTCCGCAGTCAATTCATTCGTCTACGGCGCTCCCATCTTGGGCAAAGCGGGCATCATTATCCCTGGGGTCGGCTGCCAGAATTCCTGCCGCTTTTGCTGCACGTCCCATAAATTCGACCGGCAATACACCCCCTTCCTGCGCACCGGACACGATATCTTTTTGGCCTGTCGCAAATCCGAGGAGAAACTCGGGGTCGATGATTTTGGGCTGATGGATGAGAATTTCTGCAAGGATCCCTACCGCGCCCGCCAGTTGCTCGAAGAAATGGAGAATCACAGGAAGGCCTACACATTCAGCACCTTCTCCTCAGCCGAAACCGTTGCCAATCTGGGAATCGATTTCTTGCTGCGTTTAGGGGTGAATTTCCTTTGGATCGGGGTTGAGTCCAAAGCGGACCTGTTTGAAAAAACCAAGGGGATCGATCTCCACAATCTCATTGCGGATTTGCAAAATCACGGGATCACGGTACTGGCCTCCGCCATTCTGTTTCTGGAGCATCACGATAAAAAAACAATCCACGAAGATATCGACTGGGCGATTGGGTTGGAATCCGACCTGCTTCAATTCATGGGACTGGGTCCCCATCCGGGAACACGGCTCTACCAGGATTATGAAGCCGCCGGAAAAATAATTTCCGGCATACCGTGGCCGCGAAAGCATGGCCAGGACGAGATATGGTTTCGCCATCCGAATTTTACACTGCCGGAAACCGCCAGTTATCTGCGAGACGCTTTCGTCAAGAAATATCTCACCCACGGGCCGGGCGTCCTGAACATGGCCATGACGGCCATTAAAGGGTATCTGAGGGTTAAGGCAGAGACCGCTGAAAGGGAGAAATCGGGATTAACATGGGACTCCAAAACCCTGCAGTACGTTCCAGGCAATAGTCCATCTCCAGATGCATTCATGCAACAGCGCTTGGATTCCATGAAGCGGAATGCGCTTCGTTTCCGGCCCGCGCTCCGCAGCACTCTGGACTACGCCCCCAACCCCCAGGCGGCCGAGAAATGCCGCAAGGTCATGGCTCTTTATCATGAGGCCTTCGGGTCGATGACAATTCTGGAGAGAGTGAAGTCCTCGGCGGTGCGTCTTTTCGCCATCCGTGAAAGCCGCCGGATGAGAAAAGAAGGCACCATCATGCGCCAACCTCCGACGAACTGTATCGCCTATCCCGACAGAACACTCAGGCTTGCTACGAAAGATTGCCCGGTGGCAATGGCTCCAATCGCCAAACAGCCCGAGATGGAAGTAACCGCCCGGTAGTCCGGTGCTTTGAAAAATTCTTTTTAGCTGGGCGTCAGGACGGCTTAAAAAGGCGTTGATAAACCACGGATTTTCGCGGACCTGCGCGGATAAATCCGAGAGCGGCCGTTGCTCCTGTCCGTTTGGAGCTGGCTGATTCGACTTACTACGAGTTTTCGTGACGTAATTCGTCGAGGATCTCCTCTGCCGGATCAGGTTCCAGCTGCGATTCCAGCCTGTGCAAAGCCACCCGCACCACGTCACGGTGGTGAACCTTATGGCCAAGCCCCCCATGTTTGTCAGGCTGAGCCACAGCTTATGGTGCAATCCCGTGTCTTCGGCCATAGCCTCGGCAGATGCAGGCCGAGGTTGAAAAACGCTTGCTCTCCATTTTTCGTTTAGAATTTCCAGCGACAGCTGCGGACGCAGCGCCTTCCATTTTCCCCATGCGCCTCCGAGTGCTTTTGCCTGCTCCGAGGCGCTCATCTTGGCAGCTCATCCCATCACGACGAGATGGGATTTCAATCTCTGCGCCACCTCCACAATGGCCCGGTTGTAGTCCCTTCCCGGCACGACTAGGAACTCCACATGCCGATTGATGCTGGCAAACGCCTTCAGACGCGGATTATCGAAAAAGGCCTTGCCCGCGTGCGTCAGTGGCCACATGTGTCCGGGCCAGGTGAATGGGCTTATGTCCTCCAAACGGTCGCCGCACATGGAAATTTCCATCCATGAGTAATGAATAATGAATGGAAAAACAGGTTTGATGATGTTAAATAGCATCGCTCTATAAACTGATACCAGTCCGAATAGTTTCAACCGGAGGTGCGGATAATGACAGAAACCAAATACAGCAAATACATTGTCACCGACCTGAACAAGGTGCCCGACCCGCTGGGCACCCGGGTGTATTGCCTGCATGGCGGGGTATTCGATGGAGCGCCTTATGTCGACTGCGCCTGGTTCTGGCCGCGGTCCGAAGAAGTGGTAGTCGTGGACAAGGGCCACACCCATGACTTCGGCGAGGTGGTGACTTTTTTCGGCTCCAATTATAAGGATCCCACAGACCTGGGCGGCGAAATCGAATTTTGGCTTGGAGACGAACCGCACACATTAACAAAAAGCTCCGTCATTTTCGTTCCGAAGGGTGTTAAGCACTGTCCGCTGATTTTGAAAAGAGTCGATCGGCCCATTTTTCACTTTGCCACTGCCACCGACAAGAATTACAGGGGGCCGAATGAATCTCCTAATGAGATGTGACCGTAGGACCGGATAGGAACGGGGCATCGTTCAAACGAGGATCTAAGGGGATAGGTCCGCGAAAATCCGCGTTTGTTTCTAATTCCACCTGAACCAGCGCAGGGTGCAGAAAAATGAAACTCCGCCCCATGCCGCAAGGATCACCAGTCTCCAGGCCTGCGAACTCAGCGAGGCGCCTTCCAGCATGATCGCCCGCAGTGCGTAGTTGAACTGGGTCAACGGAAAAGCCTGGATAAGAGGCTGCCATATTGCAGGGAAACGTTCGGATGAAAAAAACACGCCGGAGAGCAACCACATCGGCATCATGATCAGATTCATCAGCCCAGAAACGGTTTCCAGGTTTTTTGCCCGGCTGGCGACCAGAAGACCTAATCCGGCGAAAGAAGTGGCTCCGAGAAGTGAAAGAAAGAGAATGGCTATAAGGCTCCCCCTTATGGGGACATGGAATAGCAACACACCGACGCCCAAAATTATAGCGAGTTCCGGGATCATAAAAGCCATCCGGCTGCCGATCGCAGCCCAGAGAAAGTCGGATCTTTTCATCGGAGTCGCGATGAACCTCTTGAGAAGCTTACGCACCCTCATGTCAACAATGACATAACCAACCCCCCACATGCCGCCAGCAAGCAGATTCATGCCGAGAAGACCGGGGATAAGAAAATCGATATACCGGTTCCCTGGTTCCGTGACTTGCCGGTCTACGGTGGAAATCGGATCGCGGCGCCCGGCAGCCCGCTGAAGCAAATCATCGACCCGCTGCCGTGCCAACGCGCTGTCCGGCTGGGAAGGATCGAACAGATAAGTGCATGGATTCCCCGGGATGACAACGAGAGCCGTTTTCCCCAATCGCAATCTGTCCCTGCATTCTTGAGCCGGGTGGATGGCCACGGTCAGATCAGGGGCGCTCCCCAGGTTTTTCGCCACCCGCGCCGCCATGACGTGGGCCTCGACATCCACGAACACGCGTTCTGTGCCCCGATTGCGGAACGCTACGCCTAGCCCGATGGCGAGCAGCACGGGAAACACATACACCCAGAATACCGTTTCCGGTTCGCGGATGAACTCGCGTAGCCTCGCTTTAGACAATTCCTCAAGAGGGTGATATTTCGTCATCGCGCAGATGCCTTCCGGTCAGATGAACAAAGACGTCTTCAAGGCTAACGTTGCGTGTAGCCAGTCGCGTCAGCTCAATTTTTCGAGATTGCAAGATCTGAAGCAATGCCGGGATAACCAGGTGCGGCGCCGTAACTGTAAGTGCAATTCCGGCCGCTCCCGTCCGGACCTCTCGCACCGCCGGGAGAAGCGCCAATTCATCTGCAGCGACGCTGCCCCCCTCTGCCACGGCAAATTCGACAACATGATTTCCGCCCATGGAGGACACCAGTTCGGCCGGGGAACCCAAGGCAATCACCTTGCCGTGATCTACGACCGCGACTCGATCACATAACTTTTCCGCTTCATCCATATAGTGAGTCGTGAGAAGGATCGTCCGTCCCTCCTGCCTCAACTTTTCGATGGTCGTCCACAGGTGTCGCCGGGATTGGGGGTCCAGACCGGTGGTCGGCTCGTCGAGGAACAGAAGATCAGGATCCCCCACCAGTGCGCAGGCGACTGCAAGCCGCTGGCGTTGCCCGCCAGAAAGCTTTCCAACCCATGATCTGGATTTCTCGGTCAGGCCAACAGTCTCCATAACATGGGCCAGCTCCCTACCGCGGCGGTAGAAGCTGCGGAAAAGAACCAGGGTCTCCAAGACAGAAAGCTTTTCCGAAAATCGCGTCTCCTGCAACGAAATTCCTAATCTCTGGCGCAACTCGCCGTCGTGTTTTCCCCAGCACATGCCGAGAATTTCGATATCGCCCGAAGTGGGCGCGAGAATTCCCTCGAAAATTTCTACGGTTGTGGTCTTGCCTGCCCCATTGGGACCGAGCAACCCAAAGCATTCCCCACTGCGGACCTCGAGATCCAGCCCGTTCACGGCATTCACAACCCCTCCACGGACTTTGTACCGCTTGTGAAGCCCACGACAGGATATAGCGCTGGAGTTCATTGCACCGCCTTAATCGTCAATCGCTTACCGCACGGCATGGGTGCAGCTATGCTTTTGAGAGCAGCCTTCGGCCGGGCGGATCCTAAGAGCCGTCCCACATGAAACATTGGCTTCGACTAGTCGTCAATTGAAAACTTTGCGGCCCTGAAAGTAGGTCGCCACAACACGCGTTTGCTTTGGGTCGCCGATCAGCTTCAGGGGGATTTTGAGAATATTCCGGCTCAAAACGATGAGGTCGGCCGATTTCCCGACTTCAATCGAACCTGATGCTTTTTCGAGAAATAGCGCCTTCGAACCGTTGATTGTGAAGCTGTCTATCATCTGTCCAACCGTGCAGCGCTCGGACGGCCAGAGGGTCTCGGAACCGCTGGAAACACCTTGATACCAGCGCAGAACTCCGGTTTCAATGCCTGCCAGCGGATTTGGCGGCAAGGTGACCGGGTAGTCGCTTGAGGATGCGACCAGCACCCCTTCCGAGAAGAAGCTCCGCATCGGGTATTCATCATCTGCACGCCGCTGACCGAGATAGGGCACCTGAATGTTCAAGAAGTAATCTTTGTCGATCACGAACCAGTAGGGCTGCGTCACGGCCACCACCGCAAGGGTTTCGAAGCGCGGCAGGTCTGCAGGATCCACAAGCTGCAAATGTGTGATAGCCGGGCGCATGTCTTTTCTGCCGACAGCTTTTTCTCCGGCCATGATTGCATCGAGCGACATCCGGACCGCGGCATCCCCTATAGCGTGGTAGTGCAAAACAAATCCCGCTCTGAATGCGGCGATCGCCGCCGCATTCAGAGCCTCAGGCGACCACATCGGCATGCCGCGGTAATCAGGATTCTCGTTGTATTTTCGGGCGTCTGTGTATGGCTTGAGCAAGTATCCAGTATGACCTTCAATAACTCCGTCGACAAAGAATTTGACCGCATTTACCTGGAAAAGCGAATTGGAATGTTTTGCGCGTTCAGCCACGGCAGCCTGGATCTGATCAGCGATCGATTCGCCAGGATTTAGCGTTGCCGCGGCGCGAATTCGCAGCGCAAGTTTTCCGGACTTCGCCAGATTTTCATAGGCGGCCATCTGAATGCCATTTGCAGGAAGGCCCGGTATAAAAACCTGTGTGATGCCGAAGGGGCCTGCGATCTTCTTCTGAAAGCGCAGTATGGCCGCTTCGTATTGCTCGATCGTATAGGAAGGGATGACGCTGCCCGTCAAGCCGATTGCCCCTTCACGAAGCGTGCCCGAAGGCTTGCCGTCAGGCAGTCTTTCGATTTTGCCATCGGGCGGATCAGGCGTGCCTTTCACGATTCCGGCCAGTTCCAGGGCTTTGCTGTTAACCCAGACCGAGTGGCCGTCCTGAGAACGAAGGATGACGGCCTTGTTGCGTACAACCGTATCGAGATCGGTTGCAAGGGGTCCGATACCGGGCGCCGCCCCATTCACCCAGCCCATACCCCTGTAGCCTGGAAGGTCGGGGGCAGCTTTGACGAAATCCGCGACTTGGCGGAGGTAATCCTTGATTGTCGTTTTGCCTACATCGGCAAAAGAAATTTCATATAGATCCTGGATGCCGCCAGTGTCGGCGTGACAGTGCGCATCAGTGAACCCAGGCAGCATCATCTTGTCTCCCAGATCGACCAGATTCGTTCTCGGTCCAAGAAAGGCACGTGCTCCGGTATCGCTGCCCACGAAGACGATTACACCGTCGCGCACAGCGACTGCCTGGGCCACGCTGTGACGCCTGTCCACGGTGTAAATGAAACCATGAGTGAAGACGGTATCAGCCGGCTTTTCAGCACTAAAGGCAGAGGAGATGGACACGCACACGATCGCGAAAACCATCGTTCGAGAAAGCGTGCCCAAACGAATCCAGCCGTTTTTGACTGTCATTGCCCTATCCTCAATCTTAAAGCCTTTCCCACTGGGATAGCCTTATTATATCGGGAAGCAAATAATGGGTTCAGAAAGGCGTTCATTAACCGCAGATTTTCCCGGATCCACGCGGATAGCTCCGCGGTTTGTAATATTATTTGCTAAAACTAAGCAGCATTACCGCTGTTTTATCCTCAATGGCTTAAGGGAGAAAAGCAAAAGGTGGAGGAACTCAGGTTGCCGCTGATCCTCCTAGTCTTTGCGCCGTTCAAGTCAACGGAATACAGGTACCACGGACCTTCATGATTCGAGCGGAACATCACCTCGCTCCCATCGGGGGTGAAGGAAGGGTCCTGGGGTTGAATGACTTTATTTCTCATGTCGACTGTTTTGTTCCCGTCCGCAGATGCCAGAACAAACCCGTTATAAGATTTCAGCAAAAGGAACTTTCCGTCCGCGGACCATTGAACCTCATAAGGATCGGCGTCTCGAATCTGCTTTTTATTTGAACCGTCGGCATCGACTATGTAAGCGTCTCCCACCATTCCCGTGGGTTGAGAAACAAGGGACACATAAGCGATCCTTTTCCCGTCCGGCGACCACACCGGCTTTATGTTGATGCCGGGGGAATCACTAATGCGCTGCGTATGTCTGCCGTCTATGCTTGCCGTGTACATGTCAGTGTGTTGCGCATCCCCGAAACTGAGCGCCAGATGAGTGCCGTCCGGAGACCAGGACCCAAAACAGTTTTGTCCGAAATCCGTCACGCGCTTCTTTGCACCAGTCTGAAGATCCATAAGATAGACTGCGCTCATCGGGGCTTTGAACCCTTTCACAACGTCCGTGTCGTCGTGCGCCGGATCTTCATAGGCAGATACATAGAGGAGCTGACGGCTATCGGGTGACCATTCAAAACTGCTTACCGGGAAATCGAACAATCTTGCCTGATTCCCGCCAGTTGCATCCATCAGATATAAAGGGAAATGAGAGGGCATGCGATACTTTTGACGAATTTGCATATCCTCGGGACGGGCGGCGAAAAACGCGATCTTCTTTCCGTCGGGCGACCATGAAGATGATCTCAGCTGCGCAGTCGCATCCGGCGTGAGAAGTTTCCCGCCGGTTCTATCAGAATTGATGACAAAAATGCCATGCTGTCCGTTCGCATCGGCAACCAATGCTATTTTGTATTCTTTTGATTTGTGAGTTGTCGACGAACAGGCGGCTGAAACGACAACAAGGCATAGAAGAGTGTACCGGCAAAATCTGGTCATGAGAACCCTCCAGCAAAGGACTTGCTACATCGCATATTGCCTTGCCTGTGGTGTTAAGATGCTGAGCATTCCAAGTAAAACACAAACCGCTGCTACGATCCATGTCGCAGCAAAGCCGAACGTCGTTGCGACGGCGCCCAGGATGAAAGATCCTGCGGAAATGCCGGTATCGAACCCTAGAAAGTAGGTGCTGACAGCCATTCCGCGTTCATCCGGGGAGACGAGGTCCACGGTCAGAGCCATGGTGGCCGGCTGGCTGCTCCCGAATCCCATTCCAATAAACGCAGCCGAGAGCACGAGCCGGACCAGAGTACGCGCGAACGGCAGCAGCAGCAATCCGATCGCCATGCTTACAAGACCTGGAACAATCACGAAGATGCGCCCTTTGCGGTCCGATAGACGGCCCGAGAAAGTACGTGACAGCATCAATGCGATCGCCTGTATGGTGAAAAACAGGCCCGGGTTGTCTACACCTTTCTGCCGGGCGAAGATCGCGATGAAAGCGGTGATCGGGCCGACACCCATTCCCATGCAGAAGGCAATCCACGCAGCCGGCAACGCCGGTCTCGAAACGATCCCCGTCTTAAGTTGCCAGGGAGGTGCGGGCGACATGCGCGGAGGGCGATGCTCTCGCACGGGAATCGATATGAGGAATGCAATGCAAGCGAGGGCTGCGGTGAGGAAAAAGATGCGATGCAAACCGGTATACTTCACCAGGAAAAACGCCAGCGCCGGCCCCCCCAGCAGCCCGATGTCCATGGCAACCGCATAATAGCCCAACGCCTCGGCCCTGCGGCGCGGCGGAGCAATGTCCGCAAGGAAGGCGCTCGAAGCCGTAGTGTAGTTCGAGAGACCATACCCGTGAATAATCCTGCTGATCAGAAGAAGAGGCAAGGACCCAAACACGGCATACATGAGATTCGCAACCGTATAGCACCCCGTACCGATCAGGACCATTGGGCGCCGCCGCCATGCATCGACCAGCCACCCAACGAAGGGACGCAACAGAAGCGCTGTGAAAGCGAGCATGCCCGTGACGAGTCCTGCGTGAAACTCCGTGCGTCCAAGCGAGACGACGTACACCGGGAGAATCGCGCTTGCCATCTGGGCCCCGAGCGCGTTGGCGAAATTCGCGCTTATGACCAGGATGAATGCCGTGGTAAACAGGCGATTCGCAGTCGGCGCCGCCTCAAGTTGCTTCACGGCTGTCGCATTGGTCCGCATCCACACTCCCCAAATCCAGGCCACGACTATATCACTGTTTAGGATCGGAACCGCTGGTTTGCGCGGATCTTTACAGTTCAGATTTGCGATCCGCGTAGATCCTCATAAATGCGCGGTCAGATAAAAAAAGGGGGGAGCCCCGGATCGGATCCCCCCCCCCTTTTTATCAACATTTGGCTATGACTGCTTCACGATCATACGTTCCACAGCTTCCGGGTCACGGGATCAATTTGCTTGGCCCGGCCGGGCCCTCGGGTTAAGTTTTTTGAGCATGGCAAGACGTAGCGCGGACGACAAGTTCATCAGCGAGGTCGTGCCGGATGCACTTCGGAGGTTCCAGTCCTTTCATTTCCACGACGCCGAAAATGACGGCATAGGAAACCTCGCCCCCCCTATAGGGCGTGCCTATCTTTGAGGTCATGCCGGTACTCAGACCGTTGACAGGATCGACCGCAATTCATACGCACTCACGGGCATGCTTCCGGAATGCAAATGACTGAAGCAGACCAGTTATTCGCCGGCTTCAAAGGTCCGATAGGCCTCTTCGCGCCATTGGGTCTCGCCCTCTTTCGGCCATTGGAGCTTCTTCATGTCTGCAACTCTATCATTCCAGGCCGGGCCGTTGTCATAGCAGAGGGCAAATTCCTCGCCGACACGCAAATCGCTGAAAGGCAAACTGTTGCCCCTCATCATCTGGCGGGTATCGGCGGTGCAGCCAAACGCAACTATGTTTTTCTGGGCAGCCTGATGCACCAGTTCCTCCGTCATGTTCTCGAAAGTCCACATAGAATGGCACACGGTTCTTGCGCCCTTCTGGTCCGACTGGGGCATGGACGGGCTAAAGTTGATTTGGGTCTTCAGCGAAATTTGTGGGTAAAAAAAGAGACGGGATGATGCTGATCGGCAGTATCCACGATCATTCGCGCAGAAAACCGACCGGCAGATATCTCGACCTCAAAAAAATGGTGCTGCGAGAGCATGTTAATGCATTCTCCTTCAACTACTTGCGCTGATGTCGGCGCCTAAATGACCCACAAATTCCGCTGAGGAGGCGTTGATTTTGTCCCCGCGATCTTTGAAAGGTTTAAGGATAGCAAGCGGGCTAAGACTTTGCCGGTTCCTCTGAACCTATAGGACTCAAGAGCGTCCTTTTCATTGAAGCCAAGGCGCACGCCAACATGATTCATGGTGAGTAGATTTGCCACATACATGATAAAAGTGCCGGAGGATTCGCACCCGGTTCTGTCGTAGATAAGCATTTTGCATGCCATCAGCAACTGAGCGAGGGCATTCAGGGAGGGATGCCGGCGGCCGGAAAGGTCCATAGGCAGCTGGAGCTTCCGATCCTTGGAATGCACAGTACCCTGCTTCGTTGCAGCAGAATTCGACTAATTTGCGAACCTCCAGCCATAATTCAGCTTTCTTGCGAAATTGGTGACATCCCATCCTGACACCATTCAAAATTCTGGTTTAATTTGGCCTGTTTTAAGGTATCTTCTACGAATCAAACGGGATTTTGCGATACCTTTCCAAACCGAATTCAATGGGTCTTTTGGATTGTCTTGCCTTCAGAATTTCTTGGTGCGCAGTACGGCAGAGGAATCATTAAATACTTTTATGAATGCTCCAATCAATTGGTATCGGAACAAGATTGATTATTACGAGGAGACAGGCCAATGAATGAACCAATGCACAGATTTAAGTATACAAAACTCACACAAGCACAGATTGACAGCAAGCTTGCCCCGAATGTGGCCGGCCCCAAATGTGCTTCTGAGTTCTCGGGCGTTCTCGTTGGAAAGTCCATCAAGATCGTGACCGACAACGGACCCGTTTTGAGCTATACCTTTAGAGACAAAAACAAGCTCACCCTAGCCGAAAACGGCGGCTCATCGGTTGAATCGGGCTACGGCGCTTTGACTCTGAAACAGATGGTTTTCTTCTCCCATTTGATTCCCAAAGACCGGAAAGGCTTCAATGTTTATATCGACCTCTCAACCAATCTTGCTACCGTTTTTGAGGTATGGTTCTGCGGAGGCAAGGACAGTGGCGGCACCGTTTTGGACGACAGAGAAGTCCAGCGCCAGATTTATTACGGCTATGTTGAGGCTGCAGGTAAAGAGCCTCCGAAAGAACGCCATCACACTACAAACCGGCTCGAGGGCACAGGCCTATACTGGAAACAGGACACGGGCATCGAAACCCTGGATTTATATCCTTCGATCATCTCCTCGAACTTTGTCGAACTGACCCGGCTCGCCGACGACCTTAGCTATTGTAGCCCGTCCGATTACATAATGGTAAACGACAACGTTTTTATTTATGAGCGGACCGAATGCGAATTCTCCGGAATCATGACCATGTACGTCCTCGACCTGTTTACAGAAACCCAGGCAGGCATGCGCCTCGGCTTCAATGAAAAGGATGAGCTGGAATACTACATGTTCCGGGGGACAGGCAAAATCGTCGGTCAACTGACCTCACTGGCGCCATTTGACGAACATGGCGTAAACATTACTCTTGCCATGGGGGCCAAAAGTAAGCCGGGCCAGCAGCCTGCCGCACCTTCAAAAGGCCAGAGAACCGTGTATCGTCCAGGAAGAACTTTTACGAATATGACGGAAGAACAGGTCTACCAGGCTGCCGAAAAAAGCACCAGGACTTTCACAGGCGATGCCAACACCCCGCAGGAACAGGGGGGGGCGATGGGAGGCAACGCGCTGCCCTTCAGCGACCTGCTGGTCGGCAAGGAGTTCACTCTCCGCTATGACAACGACGGTCCGGCGTGGAATTACAAGGTCCTCGACCTGTATAACCTGCAGTGGCGGAAAGAAGGCGAAACCCAATGGCAAAAAGAGACCTACCGGGCTTTTGAAGCCGATGAAAAGCTGGTATTTTTCGCCCACATCCACAGCGGAAGCAGGCCCCGCTCTTGCAGGAGAATCGCCCTCGACCTGACCAACGGTCTCACTACCTGCATTCTCTCAAAGATGGGTACGAAGTATTACGGGAACGAGGTTTCCTATCGGGCCATCTTCGGCGCAGCCGAAATGCAAGGGCTGGAGGCTCCGCAATACGTACGTCATGAGTTCACGGATGAACTGGTCGGCCGTGGATTCACAAGGTCCTACTCCGACAGCATGACGTCCATGCACCTCTACACCACACCCCATTCCTCCTCCTGGACGATTTTCACGGCTAACCAAACCCTTGGTATGCAGTGGTGCGCTCCGGCCATTTACGTAAAGCTCCGCAACGGCGTGTATATTTTCGATCTGGTAGAGGAAGGCTGTAACGGCGCCGAGACCTGTATCATAGAAAATGAAAAAACGAAACGTGCCTGCGGCTTCGGCTATTCCGGTGGCGCCAGGGGTGTGGGTCTCAACACCATCGGAGCGATTGCGCGCGACATCGGAAGGTACGATATAAAACATTTTTTCGGACCGAAGGCGAAAGTGAAAGGAGCATGAGATGGCCACTTCAATACCGACAACAGCATCTATCGACAGCCCGAAGGAAGCCCCTAACGGGCGTCGATCCTTCATCTGGAAAGCGGGCGCCGCTATGTCCGCAGTGGTGGCATCGGCGGTAGCGGGGATTTCAAAACCGGGCATTGATCGGAATGCAGGATTGCAGGATCAGATCGAGCGGCTGTCCAACCAGGTGGGCAGCCTGGAAGAAGCCAACACCATCCGCAGGCTGCACCAGGGGTATGAAGCCCGGCTCACTGAAGGCATGTACGAAGAGGTCGTTGCAATGTTCGCCGACGATGCCGAAGCAGTGTATAACGGCGGGCTGTTTGCAGGGAAGGAAGGCGTGCGCCGCCTGTATTGCGGCCACTTCGCTCCTGGAATGACCGGGAAGAAGATCGAGCCCGCTCCCGGCCTCGAGCCGGATCCGGCACAGCAATTGGATATTGTGGAAGTGGCAGCGGACCTCAAGACCGCGACGGGGCAATTCCCTTATTCCATGCAGGTCGGCACCCTCATGACCGAGGATTCCTCCCTAGTGGAAATGGCGCGTCTGCAGGGCGAAGGGGTCGTGAAATGGTGGGAAGGCGGAACCTGCGAAACGTCGTATGTTAAAGTAGGCGACACCTGGAAAATCAAGAGGCTTGAATATCGGGCAACATCGAAAGCCGATTACAGGCCCGGCCGGCTCTACGCCAGGGCTATCGACGTCCCGGCTTTCTCAAAAGCCTATCCCTCTAACCCGGCTGGCCCCGACCACCTCGTCTTCTAAATCGGGGTCGGACCGAGGTGTCTTGGTGCAGGGATTTAGGATACACTTCATCAAAGCCCTGAAAATAGCCTCACAGCCGTTTTCAGGGCTTCTTTTTTGATTCTTAGCGAGATCTGGTCTAAGACGCGGCACCAGACGACCCTGCCTATCAAATTCGATTGGCGGTTTATTTGCAGGTGCCGCCGAGACCGCCTGCGCCCAGGACACAGAAATCGCCGCCCAGCCACACCGCCAGTGATCGCCGCGCAGCAGATCAACCTCAAGGGCCAGAGAATTCCATAGGTGTGGGAAGAGGGCCTGCTCGGCATTAGGCAAGGTGCCGGTAACAAGGGCATGGGCCGCGCCCGTCGCCAACGAAAAGAGGCCTACGAGTTTCAGGATCGGGAATCCACATTCTGGCTTTTGTCCCCGGTGTTGGGGCCATACCGCTTGATTGGCGGCAGTGTCGGGCAGGCTGAGCGTAGTGCCATCAACCACACCCACCCGTAATCCTGCCAGAGCGACGGGAACCGTTCGAGAACTGGCCGGCAACCGCCCCCCCCGCCAAGAGTAGCCTGCAAAACCCCTTCAGGCGACCTGCGTCTGGCTTGGCAGTAGGCTCATGTGGCCGAGGAGATCTCCGATCCATGGCGTCGCCGGCGTGCCGCCTGCATTTGGCGAACAGTCTCTCTGCATGGCTGTGACGGCAAAAGCATCTGCGCTAGAAAATTCCAGAAAGTGGCCAACGGGGTGAAGAGGCGTTGACGATGGCCATGCTGGCCCAATCGATCGAGCGACTGCTGAGGAATCCAGTCTCCGAGCAAACCGGCCAGATTCGACAGAGCCTCTCCTGCCAGGCACCGGTGAAAGTGGTGCCGCAAGCCTCTGGGATGAACCATGCAAGTTTTCTCAATGGTGTTTATCGGTATGCAGACTGATAGATACATTGGGGAGCAGATCATTACGGCTCAGCTCAATCAGTTGATCCGGTCATTCAATCGAGAGGGGGGCGAGATGAAATCCGAAGGCTACATCCTTGTCGGGTGGGGGCACCCTAAAAAGCTATGGTCCCTACCACCTTTGGACGCGCGAGATCAACAACAAAACCATCACTCGAGCGCTAACCGCTGAACAGGCGCAAATCATTCGAGAGCAGATCCCCCGAAACCGCCAATGGGAGCAGCACCTCAACCAGCTGCGTTCGCTATCAGAGCAAATCATCCGTGCCATAAGCCCTTGTGTGACAAGACCTAACAGGGCTTAAACCTCTGAAAGCTGTCCCTGTCCGTCATCGTCTTTGGGCGTTTCCCGATAGAGTTGTCCCTCGGGAATCGCCCGAAACGAAATTACTAGTTAAGCGCCATTCGTGACTGTCACTGTTTTTCACGGGCGGGAGTACAGATCAATGATTCGATCGATCGCCGATTTGCAGACCTGGCAGAAGTAGTTCGTCCGCGTAAACATGATGCAGTTCAATTGCGGCCGGTAGTAGCCCTTGGCTTCATAGTTTGCCCCTTCGAATGCGCCGACCTTTCCAGCATATTTCTCCTGCCGGAACATTTTCTCCTCATACACTTTTTCCTCATTGAAGAGCGCATCGATCTCAGCCTCCGGCCGGCTTTCTTTTCTAAGCTGTTGGCGCCGGTTTTGCATCTCACGTGAGTAACGCTCAAACGCTTCCTTGTCCCATGGAGTCGGGATCAGAGTGCCTGGCGAGACCAGGGAATTCCATTTCAACGACGCTCCGGGAAGCAAGGCGGTTACGTTGGGTTCCCAAGGCTCAACTTTCTCCGCAGGAGGGTGGTAGGCGACATCCGATGTGTAGTATTCGTCCGCGAGGCCGGCGAGATGGTGTCCCAATTCGTGGATAAAGAGATATGGGGACCACAGGCTGTCGGCAGCCACCGTGCTGTACAGGTTGAAAATCCCTCCTCCACCGTACGTATTGTTATTCACCAGTATTTCGACAAATTCATAGGGAGCCCGGGACGCGATAGTCCTGAATGCCTTGTTATCGAATGTCAGAATGTAGCGTTCAGAGCCGAACGCATCGTAAGACGCCCCGATCGCAGATCTGTGATGAATCCCGGAGGAAGGTCTCGAGATGCCGGAGTCAACCGAAGGAGTGAAGAGACCCCAGACGTTGAAATCTTTCCGCCGGGACTTGAACGGTTCGGTTTCAAAAAGGGTATTGGTCAGCCGTTTCGCGTCCTTTTCAAATTTGCCGCGCTCGGCCTCCGTATAGCCGTCCCCAAGGATCAGGAAATCCAGTTTTTTCGCGGAGTCGCCGTGCTTCTCGATTTCGATTACAGGCTCGCCCTGAGGAGGCTTGGTGCTGTTGACAAACATGCTTTTCGGATCCAGATTGAATGTCCAGATGTTGACAAACATGTTTCTCGAATCGCGTTTTTTAAGAGTAATCTTCACCGGCTTTTCAGGGGCGGGAAAGCGCAAAGATTCGCTGAAGGTCCGACTCATTGACTTCGCCTGACCGGTGGTTTCCCACTCGCCGTAAATTGACGAGAAGCCGCGTGAATAGAGCAAGGCATTCGAATCGCGGTCCCTCACCTGAAACTGGTACTTACCCAGGTTCGTATCGTCCACGGCACGGTCGGGATTGCCTGGCCACGGTAGAGGCTCCAATACGATCTCGTCGAGACTGAAGGTCTCATGTGAACCGTCGCCCGTGTGGTAATAATCGACCCGCAGGGTGTGCGGCGCGGGTGGGACAGCAAATGCTATTGCACTCATGAGAAACAGTATGATGCAAACCCGTGCTCTTTTCATGTCGTCTTGCCCCGCAGATGAGAGAATCCAAGAGTCAGAATAAAGCAAATGACCGGTTTTTCATTCTGGATTTTAAGGCAAAACGTGGACAGCACAATCCCTAGTCTTTCGTTCCGAATTCTGACTTCTGAATTCTGAATTCTGCCTTACAATAAGATTCCTATAGAAAGCAAATCCCATGGCTGTCCGAAAAAGCACGTCCTTAGGCATCACCCTTGCCCTGACCCTATATCTCCTCTTATCACTGACTTTCCTGAAACTTCCCGGCCTGCAGTATGACGAAGTCAATTTTGTCAACGCCTCAATGGGCAGAGCAAACGCACAGTTCGTAATCTGGGCGCCTAGGCTTTTTGGCAGGAGACTGCCGCTCATGATCATGGACTACATTGGAGCGGTGAAATCTGTCCTCTATGCTCCAATATTCAAAGTCTTCGGGACCAGTGCTACCACTGTCCGGTTGCCCGTTGTGTGTATCGGCCTGGTCACTCTGCTCACGAGTTATGCATTGCTTCGCAGGATGTTTGACGACCTGAGGATTGCAGTGATCGGGCTCTTGCTGTTCGCCACGGATCCGACGTTCGTGTTTGGGAATAAACTTGATTGGGGACCTGTGTCGTTGATGCTGCTCCTGGAGGTGTCTTCTCTATACTTCATGTGGCGATGGATGCAGGAAGGAAAGCGGTATTTTCTGGTGATCGCGGGATTTTTCTTCGGCCTGGGCTTGTACAACAAAATCATTTTCTCCTGGTACCTCGCCGCATTCTTTATTGCGCTGCTCCTTTTCTTCCGGGCAAACATAAAGCGGTTGCTGAGCCGGCGCGCGTTGGTCTGGTTTCTCGCCGCATGGCTTGCCGGTTGCATTCCATTGGTCGGATTCAATATCGTAAATCATATGGAAACCTTCAAACATCAGGAGGTCATGAAATTTCCTGGCATTGAGACTCTGAAGCAGCGATATGCGTTGTTTCGTGGAACATTGGACGCGCAAGGGGTCTATTTTCTGGTCACTCGTGGCCAAGTCGAAGATATGGCAGGGATTCCCAAAAACGGATCGTCCGAAAAAGGCGATCTCCTGATGAGAATGATCGCCGGGTTTTCCTGGGTTCGAAGGTCTCCGATGCCCTTAGCCCTTGCAGGCTCCCTGGTGTTGATCCTGATTCTCTGGACTTTAGGGCGGCTCAGCAAGACACGGGAAATTCTGTTCCTAACAACTCAGCTCGTCATCATTGCGGCCTTTATTTGCCTGACTCCCAAGGCAAACGGCGCACATCATGTGCTCGCGTTTTATCCTTTTGTCTTCATCGTCATTGCCTTTGCTGTCTGTGAATTGGGGGATTGGCTGGGCAAATCGCGGACAAGGGCAAGCGTCGTGACGGGTTTATGCCTGTCGCCGCTGCTGCTGGCCCAGTTGGTCGTCGACGCCCGTTATCTTCAGTCCTTTAGGGCAAGCGGAGGAGTGGGATACTGGTCTGATGCCATATACGAGCTTGCTTCTTTTGTCGACAAGAATCCCGACAAGAACTTCGTTCTCATGGAATGGGGATTCAGCAACCAGCTCATGCTGCTTTCCAACGGGCGCATCCGTTATGAGGATTTTATTTGTGATGATGGCAATCTGGAATCCTGTATAGAACCATTGCTTTCCCATCCCAACGCTGTCACCATTTTCTATGCCCCGCCCTATGGGAATCTAGCTGTGCTCGATGCATACAACGAAGCACTGGCCAGGCACCATCTTCAGGTTAAAGCACAGACTTTCTTTCAGCGTGACGGACGCCCTGTTTATCTCGTTTATGATACGGACAAGATGACTCGACCGTGAAGCTGTAAAGGATTTTAGCCACGAAATACAAGAAAAAATGAAATCAATATTTCGAGCTGGTCGTGTGTTTCGCGGTCAAGAAATCAATACTTGAGAATGCTGTGCAGGTTGTATTTCGTTAGCCTGTCCCGGCCGTGCAGAAAAGTGAGCTCCACCACAAAAGCCAACCCGACAACCGTCCCGCCCATTGTTTCCACCATCTCCGCAACAGCCTTCGCGGTTCCTCCGGTGGCGATAAGGTCGTCGACGATCAGAACGCGCTGTCCGGTTTCAATTGCATCCTGGTGTATTTCCAGGCAGTCGGTGCCATACTCAAGTTCGTAATTCACCTGCAGCTTGGCTGCGGGCAGCTTGCCGGGCTTGCGAACCGGGACAAATCCGGCCTTTAGGGCATAGGCCACCGGCGGAGCAAAAATGAATCCACGCGCTTCGATTCCAAGTACCAGGTCAACTGGAGTTTGCCTGTAAGGTTCCATCAGGGCATCGACGGCCTGCTCAAAACAGCGCCCCTGTTTGAGCAGAGTGGTCACGTCATAGAAAAGAATGCCCTTTTTCGGCCAGTCAGGAATTTCACGAATTGCAGATTTGAGATCTTCAACAGATTGCGATTGCATTTCACCATCCTTCAATAGAGAACGAACCATAGGCACCTTGAGCCGGAATATCAACGACATCGACGCGCCGAACCCAGGCAAGAGAGGGCCCCTTCTCCACCTGCCTGATGAATTCCGCTATCGACCTTTCGGTTCCCTCCACCAGAATTTCAACCGTTGAGTCTGGACAGTTTCGCACATTGCCCACCAATCCCAGGCGATTTCCCACCTGCTGGACGAAGAAGCGGAATCCAACACCCTGGACCCTGCCATGCACAATGATACGTTTCGCGCGCGCGGCCATATATTAACTTAGCGCATCGTTTGTCTCGCTATCAAGGGTTTAGAGTGTCCCCGGTGCCCAGCGCTGAACTCCCTGCTCCGAACCTCCAAAAATCAATGAGATTCATGAGTTGACAAAA
>Ga0326728_10011367_pt1 | contig 20372 bp, 18 predicted proteins | sample MB3enrmetagenome_FD_207602 | JGI IMG/M metagenome (GOLD analysis project Ga0326728, IMG submission 207602) | Lab enriched peat soil microbial communities from McLean, Ithaca, NY, United States - MB31MN | ecosystem: Environmental > Terrestrial > Soil > Wetlands > Peat | place: USA: New York... | reverse complement strand
CGTCAGTTCGCCGAACCGTGCGCCCTTTTGCGCTTTACGTGTTGAGTCCGGCTCAAAATTGTGCCCTGCTTTCACGCCGCCACTCAGCCGGACACCGCCGCCGCTCGTTGGCCCAGCGTTGCGCGGTCGCATCCGCGTGTGGCAGAAAATGTATATGCGTTGTCAGCGTGTTGGGGTAGAATTTAGCCTGTCTGGCGCGTCCAAATGAGGCGTTAAACCGTGCGCGGTCTTGAAGGGGGAACGTCGCTCATCACGCGACGGACAGAGGCGGCGCTTTCTCTGGGCAGCTTCGGATTCGACGAGGATAAGAACCCGTTCACCAAGGAGGGGTCGCCACTTTGACATCGATCAAGGACGTCGCTCGGCTCGCAAGCGTGTCGGTGTCCACCGTATCCCGGGTGCTCAGAGGGTCGGGGTCGGTTGATGAGGATACGCGGCGCCGGATCGAGCAGACTATGGAGGCGATCAACTACAGACCCAATCTCCTGGCGCAGGGCCTGCGTTCGAAGAGCGGACTGGTGATTGGGTTGGTCGTTCCGGAGAGACCACACGAAACCTTCGCCAGTTTCGTCATGCACACGGAACGCGCCTGCGCCACGTTGGGCTACAATCTCGTCGTTGGCAACACCACCGGCCAGCCGGACGCGGAGGCGACCTTCGTCGACAGCCTTCTCCGCCGCCATGTCGATGGTATCGTTTTCTCGCGCGTGTCGGACCGCAGCCAGGTTCTGAACGTCATCAGGAAATGGAAGACGCCCGCGGTCACCATCGACCGGGCCCTGGATCAGGAAGAGGTCCCGACCATTGTTCTCGACAACTTCCGCGCCGGCCAGATCGCCGCCAACTACCTCATCTCGCTCGGGCACGCCCGATTCGGCATCGTCACCGGGCCGCAGGACATCGCCATCTCGCGAGAGCGCCTCAAGGGTTTCTCCTCGGTCGTCGAACAGCACGGTCTGACGCTGCTGGCGCGAGACGTCGTCGAGGGCGATTTCGGCTACGACTCAGGCGAAGAAGCGGGAAGAGCCCTCGTCGGGAGGGGACTCACGGCGGTCTGGTGCGAGAACGACCTCATGGCGGTCGGGGCCATGAACGCCTTTCGCAAGGAGGGGCTTCGGGTCCCGGACGACGTCTCCGTGATGGGCATGGACAACGCCAATCTGAGCCGGATGACGCTCCCGGCTCTGACGACGGTGAGCCAGCCCTTCGAGGAGATGTGTTGGAAGGCGGTCGAATTGATCGTCGCCATGAGGTCCGGCGAGCCGCTCGGAGAGCGGCGCTTTGTCCTGCAGCCGGAACTCGTCATCCGCGATTCGGCCTGCGAGGCGACCGCGAAAGGCAGAGCTGTCAGAAGAGGGCTCGGGTCGCAATGAGAAGAATCGTACGCCGGATGAGAACGATGCCGCTGGAGGCGCGAGAATAGAGCTTCCGGATTTAAGGCCGGACTCTGGCCGTCTTCAGAGCCGACGGACCGTGCTGACGGATGGTGGCGCGAAGCGCGGAAGCGACGACGGACCGACGCAGCGGCAGCGGTTCGGCCCAACGGTCGCCCGTGCTCTGCCGGTCCTGCTCCGGTTGTTCTCTCTGGTCGCGCTCCCGGCCAATGAACTGTCTTCCGCGCGCGCCGAACGGGACGCCAACCGGCGCTGGAAGTCCCTGCTGACCTCCGGCGACGCTCTCGCCGACATTCGGCGACGGCCGTGGATTGACCGCGATTTGCGAACGTCAGCGCGAACGCTTGACTTAGCGAGAACCCGCTCACCGGCGCTCGATGCCTTGATCGCCCTTGCCTGCCACGCAGCGTCCACCGCCAAAGCACAACTTAGAGAACTCCCTTGTCAATTGAGCCGGCGCCTCCGGCGATCGATTCAAGATCCCGGAACTTTGCCTCCGTCACAAGATCGCCGATCAGCTCCCGGATGGCGCTACGAATGCTTTCGATAGAAGACCATGATATTTTATAATATGCAACGTTGTCTGTAATTCTGGCCAGGTCAACGAACGTCGGATGGTCCCCTGCCGCGCCAATCCACCGAAGCCACGGCGATCGTACGTCATCATAATTCGTGAGGTCAGAGTGTGAGTAGAACATTTTCGACCCCCACGAATCGTGAATCCTTTGAATTGGCCTGTATTCGCCCGATCCGGGCTCGCTACGCGTCACCTCGACCACGACGTCGATCTTCGAGATTCCCTGCACGGCGCAAGAGCCAGTCCTCGAGATGATGTCGGCTTGCTGCACCCGAATCTTCGCCTCGGGGCGCCAATGCGCCGATGCGTCGACGGCGTTAGTCAGATCTTGAAACTCGGCGAAACGAGCCAAGGTTCCCGCGAAAGCTGTGACCGACTCGGGTATCGCGATAGCGTTCAGGCTTCCGTCCTCGACCCAAACAACCGTACGCTCGGACGATCCGTACCGGACATTGGAAAGATCGCACAGCATCGTCAGTATGAACGTTGTCTTGCCGCCTCCGGACCGCCCGAGCACGAGAACGTCGTGCTTCCCTACGCGGACGAGGCCTCCGTGCATGATCCTGCAGCCCCTCGCGACGAACAGAGGGAGGCTGATCTCGTCGCGCAGAATCCGCCGCAACTCGTGGTCTAGGGCGGAGTCGACCGAGGAATGGATGCGAAGCTCCTTGCGCTCATCGTCGATGAGCGCGACCGTGTCGCCGACAGGCAGCTTCACCGCGCGAATCCGATCGGCTTGAATCACCTCAACATCGCTGTGCTCCGCCTGATTGCCCCCCCGGTGTTGCGGGACGACCTCCCGACGAATTTCGCGACCGATATTCGCCAGCCACGTATCGAAGAAGGATCGGTCGCTTTCGATGAAGACGCTTCCAACCGGTTCCTCTGTTTGTCGCCTGCTCCGACTGATCGCCATCAAGTACTTCATATTGCCGTCAAAGAACCGATGAATCCGCCCCGGATTTCCATGAATGGCGACCGAGTCTCCAAAAGGCGTCGATAGGTAGAGCACGTCCGGAGCTTCGCGTGGACAGCTTTCGCCGTCGGCGATATTGATCGCGTAAGACCTGCAGACCGCCTGCAGTTTGCCAAACGCCGCGCTCGAAAACATGAGAGACATCGGCTCGCGAGATTTGGCGGCGAACGGCCAGCCGACGACGGAATCGGCGTCGAATTCCTGAAAGAAGAGTCGCGACTCCAGCGTCACCGATCTCTCGCCGATCGGCTTGCCGAACAGGACCAGGATGGCGTCAAGCGCGGCGGCCGCGCCTGAGAAGGCCGACTGATGAAATTTCGAATGTATGCGTTGCCTGGCGTACCACCGATATTCGTCGGGGAACCGTTCGTTTATCGCCGCCAGCTTGCGAAAATCGTACTGTCCAGGAGGCCAACTGAAGAGACGGCGAACGAGAACATGATCCTGGCTGTTGACGATACGCCGATAATCGTCCCGCCCAAAGAGGTAATCGTGGTAGTTCCGCTTATGATCGAGCCCGAACACGAGGTCATAGAAGTTATGCGCTCCGACCAGATAGGCCCCCTCTTGGTTGGGATGTGTAGAGGCAGTAAAGCGTTTCTGGTCGTTCGCAACGCCGACGCCAAAGGCGCAGATTCCATTCTGGACAAGCAGCTGCGTAATGTGGGTACTCGGATTCGTCAGGACGATGACGATGCTTTCTCGGATGCGCGGGATTAATTTCTCAACAAGACTCTTATTCAGTTCGTACAACGCTTCCTTCGTCGGGCGACGGGACCGCGTCGCCGTGCGAGCGCCGAGCGCTAATACGACGACCTCGCCCGAGAGGTTGGGAATGTCGGGCGCGAGATCGACGCGGACGTCGATGGGCGGAAGGTCATTTAGAAAGGCGCGCGTCAGCTCCGCGGCGCGATCGCTCCTGCTGAGGATGCGAAATGACAGAGCCAGTGACTTGAGCGCCGATACCGCCAGGATCGATTTTGTGACGTCGCCGGCGCCCAAGAGAACAATGCGGCGCTCTTTGACTTCAGGCAGGGTGTACGAAAAGGGCCGGACCGCTTGCATCTTAGCAGGGCGTCGACAAAGTCTGGGCCGACCCGGAGAGCTTGTCGGTCATTGATGCGTGCTCCGCTTCATTGGTTGTCACAGGCAACGACGCGCTCCGTTTTCGGCGTGAAGCGACGACCTTTCTCCCGGCCCGGCCGCCGAATAGCCGGCGGCCCTCTCCTCGCGCTGGAGAGGGCCGCCCACGCTAGACTATTTTCCCGGTGAGCGTCTCGCCGAGCTTGCCTCCGGGGTGGAACACCGCGAACTGCTCCTTCCGGAAGTCGCGGAGTTGGGACACGGTGAGCGCCAGGGCGTCGCCCAGGACGAGCGTGGCGGTCGAGCTTGTTGACGGAGCCAGACCGAGGTGATCGGCCTCCCCCAGGCGACCGATGCAAAGGTGGATGTCCGACGCCTTGGCGAGCGTGGACTCCGCGTTGGACGTCACGGCGATGAGCTTGGCGCCGATCTGCTTGAGGCTCGGCAGATCGCACACCAACTCCCGAGTCTCGCCTGAGTTCGAGAGGAGGATGACGACGTCCGCGGCCGAGATCATGCCGAGATCTCCGTGCAGCGCCTCGTCGCCATGCACGAAGAACGCGGGCGTTCCCGTCGAGGCCATGGAGGCGGCGATTTTCTTGCCGACATGGCCCGATTTGCCGACGCCGACGACGATCACCCGCCCCGCGCAGGCCAACACGCAGTGGACCGTCGCGACGAAGTCCTCGCCGATGGCAGCCACCATTCGGCCGATCCCATCCATCTCCTTCTCGACCACGCGCCTGCCGCACGCGATGATGTAGTCGTAGTCAGGATCGCCCTGCCGCCATTTCCCTTCCATGGTTATCCTCGCTTCTCAAACTGAGGAGGCACGACCTCTTCTTTCAGGGGCAGATCGACCCACCCGTCCGTCTGCATCGACTTGAAGACCGCGCAGAGCACTTCCATGGTCCAGGCGCCGTCCTCGGCCTGGATGACCGGCGCCTTCCCTTCGACAATGCAGCTTACGAACTGCTGGATCAGCTTCTTGTAGGCCCAGCCGCGCGGCGGATAGATGGGAATCCAGCGCTTGCTGAGCGGGCGGTCAAAGTTGTCGCTCGCCCAAAAGACTTGCGGATACCGGTAGTCCCTGATGATCTCCGGCAAGTCCTCCCAGTTGTAATCCTTGCTCGAGTACACGGCGAGCGGCGCGGACTGGAACGGGTTCTGCGCTTCGGAGCAGGTGAGAATCGTCCCCTCGGTGCCGAGCAACTCGCAGCCTTGCGTCACGGCCGGCGAGTAGCGATTCAGCTCCACCATGCCGCGCGCCCCGCCCTCGAACTCGATCTGGATGTACACGCAGTCGTCGAGCACGGTGTACGAGCGCGGCGTGGCGACGCTGGTGGCGACGCCGCAGACGCGCTTCGGCCGCTTGCCCATGAACCACAGCAGCAGATCCGCCATATGCGAGCCGAGATCGAACAGCGCTCCGGCCCCGGCCAGCTTGGGATCGGCGCGGAACCTCGTGGCCGAGATCATCTCGTGGTAGAGGCTCCAGCCCTCGTGCGACTTGGAGCTGCCCATCCGGACCTCGCCGATGACGCCCGATTCGATCAGACTCTTGGCGATCAGGTGCTGTTCCCAAAAACGGTAGTTGCAGCCGACCATCACTTTGCGGCCGCACTTCTCCGCCGTCCTGACGATGTCCCACGCCTCGTAGTTCGTGCAGGCGAACGGCTTTTCGATGATCACGTGCTTGCCGGCCTGCAACGCCGCGACAGCCTGCTGATGGTGGAACGCGTTGGGAGAAGCGACGATCACCAGATCCACGTCGTTCTCATGGTCCAGCATGCGGCGGTAGTCATCGTAAACGTGCGGCACGCCCCACTTCGAGGTCGCCCGGCGTCGGTACTCCTCGACCGGATCGCAGGCGGCCAGCAGTCGTGTCTGCGGAATCTCCTTGATGGAAGGGAAATGCGCCAAATCGGCGATGCTGCCCGCGCCGATCACCGCCACTCCGATGGGCTTGCCCGTTGCCGTCGTATTCATCGTTTCCGACCTCTCTGTTGCCCTTTCTTGCCTTCGCCTAGCCGCGAAGGAGCATGGCTTTCATCCCTCCTCAGCCCGCGGCCATCGCCGCCTTCTCTCTGGCCAGAAATTCTCGGGCGCGCTCATCGGCGTCGCGGCGCTGCGGCATGCGCGCAACCGAGGCGCCGCCCGTCCGCTCGATTACGAAGGAGGTCACCACGTTTCCATAGACAGCCGCCTGGAAGGGATCCCGGCTGTCGAGGTAATGAGTGAGGAATCCCGCCGAAAAGCAGTCGCCCGCGCCGGTCTGATCGACGACGCTGCGCGGGTCCTCGAGGTAAGCGGGAAAGGACCGCCCGACCCCGCCGGTCGAGACGTAGGCGCCGTCCTTGCCGCGCGTGACGACGACCGCGCCCGATCCCCATTCCAACAGAGCCGCCGCTGCGGCTTCGTAATCCTTCGCCGGGATTCCCAGGATGTATTCGAGATCCTCGGTAGACGCCTTCACCAGGTCGAAGAGCGGGCAGATCCTGGCGACGCCGCTGCCGTCTTTGACGGGGGGATGAACCGCCGACGTCGCCCCGCCGAATCCGCCCAGATCGACGACCATGCAGCGACCCTGTTCGCGCAGCCGTCGCAGCATCTCGAAGTCGATCTCCTCGTCCATCGGGCAGATGTAGACGAGCGGGGCCGAAAGGTACTCCGACGGGATGTCCGCATAGGCGATCGGATCGGCCTTTGAGAGGAACCTGATCTGCTTGCGGCCGTCCGCCTGGTAAATCAGCTCATTGTTGGTCGAGGCGCGGCTCCGGCCGATTCCTCGGCGCCCCACCCCGGCGCCGTCGAAGGCGCTCAGCAGATGCTCGGGAAAGTCCGGCCCCACCTTGGTCACCAGCCCGACCCGGACGCCCAGCTTGGCCAGGCAAATCGACGAGTAGGCGGCGGGGCTGCCGAGAACCGGGTAGAGCACGCGATCGGGAAAGACGACCCGCTCGTTGAGGATGTGCCCAACCACCATGATCTGCGGCGGCGGCTCCGATTCGCTTCCGGCGAGCCGTTCGCTGAGCCTCGCTGCTTCACTCAACATGGCCTCTCTCCGCGGATCTCCATCCGCAAGGCGCGTTCGCGCGCTACTTGATGTGGCCGATCTTCTCCCGCTCGAACGAAACGAACACCGCGACGACGAGGATGCAGCCCTTCACGACCAACTGCCATTCGGAGGGGATGCCGAGCATCACCAGTCCATTGCCGATGGCCGACATGATCACGGCGCCGAGGATGGTTCCGTACACGCGCCCCGTGCCGCCGGTCAGCGGCGTGCCGCCGAGAACCACGGAGGCGATCACGTCCAGTTCGTAGCCCACCGCGACCGACGGGCTCGCCACGCCCAGGCGCGCCGCCATCATGAAGCCGCCGAGCCCCGCCAGCGCGCCCGAGATGAGGAAGATGAGCGTCTTGTAAAGACGGATCGGCGTGCCGGAAAGGCGGGCGACCGTCTCGTCGCCGCCGATGGCCCGCACGAACTCGCCCAACACCGTGTAGCGATAAATGACGCCGGCGATCACGAACATGATCAGCGCGATGATCATGATGCCGGGCCAGGCGCCGTAGAACTGCGTCGAGGGCGGCATGGCGATCGGGAACCCATGCGAGTAGACGGTGGTGAGCCCGCGCGCGGCCTGCAGCATGCCCAGGGTCACGACGAACGACGGCACGCGCAGGTATGCGAACGCCGTGCCGTTGACGGCCCCGCCCACCAGCCCCGTCGCGATGCTGGCGAGAATTCCGAGATACAGGTGCCCGCTCGCCACCACGCTCCCGCCGACCATGCCGGCGAGAGCCACGAGCGAGCCGACGGACAGGTCGATGCTGCCCGCCACGATCACGAACGTCATGCCGAACCCGACAGTCATCGTGATCGCGCTCTGCTCCAAAAGCAGCTTCATGTTCGCCAGGGTCGGGAAGCGGTCCGGGATCAGGATCACGAACGTCCCCAGCACGACGATAAGCGAAAGGAACGGGACCGTGTCCTTGATCCCCAGTCCGCGAAGATAGGCCTGCCATGTATCGGTGGGGCGCTTGGTCGCAGCGGGAGTCGCGCTCATAGAAGTCCTCTTCGGCGTCGTGACGCGCAGGCCGGCGGCGACCTCCGTTCCCCGGGCGCGAGGCTTGAAGTCGCCCCTCGCGCCCGGGAAATCGTCGCCAGCCCGCGGGATGCGCTACTGGATGGCGATATTGAAGAAGTACTGCCCCGAAGCCGCCGGGTTCAGGGTGCGGCTCAGCTTCCGCGCGTCGATCGACGGCGGGTGGTCGACAAACTGCGCCGAGAACTTGTCAACGTTCTCCTTGGTCACCTGCATCAGCTTCAGGCGCACAACGCGATACTGCGCCTCCGGCTTCTTCCCGTGGATGTAGTCGTAGAGCATGATCAGGCCGAAGCCGCCCTGCAGCCAGTGGCCGCCGAAGGACGTGTAGTAGTATCCCTGCTTGATCAGGTCGACGGCGTCGGGGTTGAGATCCATGCCGGCCACCACGATCTTGCGGCTCAGCAGCGCGTCCGACTTGCCCGCATCCCGGAGCGCCTTCACCGCACCGGTCGCCAGCGCGTCGTTGTAATCCCACACTCCCTCGATCTTGTCGCCGTAGGCGGCCAGGTAGTTCTCCATGGTCTGCATGCCGAGGTCAGAGGTCTCGCCGACCCACTGGACATCGAGCAGTTTGAGCTTGCTGTCTTCCTTCAGATCCTTCGCCAGCCCGGCGTAGCGGCCTTCCGCCACCGAGGCGCCGTGCACGCCATTGAGCGCGACGATGCTCGTCTTTCCTGCGTCCGCAATCGCCTTGGCGATCTTGTAGCCGGTGTCCACGTCGTCCGGACCGATGAATCCCACGAAGCCGTCCCAGTCGTACTGGCTAGGATCAATGCCGGGCCACCGATCGGTGATCACGATGGGAATGCCCGCCGCCCGAGCCTTCGCGATGATGGTCGGGCCAACTTGGGCGGTCTGCGGGGTGACGATGAGCTCCTTCGCCCCCGATGCGATCAGGTTCTCGATGTCCTGGAGCTGCTTGGCTTCCTGGTTCTGGCAGTCGACGATGTTGACCTTCACGCCGAGCTGCTCCGCCACCTGATTGACGAAGCCCACGTACCGCTGCCAGAAGGGATTGGCGAGCACCGGCACCGACACGCCGATGACGTCCTCCGCGTGCGCCGGGGCCGGGCCCGGCCCGAAGCCGAGCACGCCGGCGATCAATGCCATGAAAAGCCAACTCTTTCTCATGACGTGTTTCCTCTCGTAAGTTGCCTTATTGTTGCGTCTTGCCTTGTTGTTTTTCTCTTCGATTCAGTACCTAACGACAACCCACCTCTCGTTTGCTTGCTTCCCTCCTTACTCTTTTCCTTCGACGAACTCGTCCATCATCGCCTTCGCGACATCGTCCGGATACTGCGCCGGCGGATGCTTGAAGAGGTACGCCGACGGGGCCGCAATCGCGCCCGCTAGGCGCCGATCCATCGCCAGCTTGCAGCTCCGCACCGCGTCGATGCTCACGCCAGCGGAGTTGGGGCTGTCCTCAACCTGGAGCTTGAGATCCAGCGTCACCGGAGCGCCGCCGAACTTCTCGCCAACGATGCTGATGATGGCGGTCTTGGTGTCCCCCTGGTTGTCCACGAAGGCGAAACCGGGGGCGATGGGCACATCCTTCTTGAGGATGCTGGAGATGGCGTCATGTTTAGTGACGTGCTTCGTTTCGCCGCGCATCACCAGGTTGATGAAGTCGGTGTTGCCGGCGAAGTTGAGCTGGTACGACTTCTTGACGCGGACGCCGCGGTCCTCGAACAGCTTCATCAGCGTCCGGTGGACGATGGTGGCGCCGATCTGGCTCTTCCAGTCGTCTCCGAGGATCGGCACGCCGGCGACCTCCGCTTCGTGCGCGATCGCCGGATCGCTCGCCAAGAGTTCAGGGATTCCGTTGACCACGCCGCAGCCGGCGTTGAAGGCCGCCCTGGCGTAGAACCGCGCCGCGTCATGCGAGCCCGTCGGCAGGTTGATGAGGATGACGTCGACCTTGTGCTCCTTCAGAACGGCCGTCACGTCGACGTGCGCCTGCTCCTTCACCGTGAAATAGTCCTTGCCGTAGTAATGGCGGAGGTGCTCCGGAGCGCCGTCGAGGACCGGCCCCATCAGCACCGGCGCGCCGAGGCGCGGCACGTCGCCGATCTTGAAGGCGCAGTTCGGCTTCGTCACGATCGCTTCGCTGACGTCCCTCCCCACCTTCTTGGCGTCGATGTCGAATCCCGCGACGACCTGGATGTCGCCCGGCGTGTAGCCGGCCATGCTGTAATGCATGAGCCCGCCGATCTCGTCGGAGATCCGCTGGTTCTTGTAGAGCTGGATTCCCTGCACCAGAGAGCAGGCGCAGTTGCCGACTCCGACCAACGCCAGCCTAACGCTCTTGCCGTCCATTCATCATTCTCCGCTCGTTCGTGGGCCCCGACCCGTCCCGCTCACATCATCTTGGACGCGATGGCTTCTTCCGTGGGCTTCGCGTCGCGGCGCAGCGTCGCTTCAACGCGTCCCTCCTTCATCACCAGGATTCTGTCGCTCATGCCCAACAGCTCCGGCAGCTCCTCGCTGATCATGACGATCGCGAGGCCCGACTCGCGGAGCCGCTCGATGAGCGCGTAGATTTCCGCCTTCGCCCCGACGTCGATTCCGCGGGTCGGGCAGGCCATCACCAGGATCGACACCTCGCGCGCCAGCCACTTGGCCAGCACCACCTTCTGACGGTTTCCGCCGCTGAGGGCGTTGCACGCCAGGTTCACGGAGGGCGCCCGGATCTGCAGTTCGCTCCGGTAGCGCTCCGCCAGGTCGTGTTTCTTGCGCGCGGACACGATCGCTCCCGCCGATCCCGGGCGCGTCAGGTTCTCGAGGTTGGGCAGGGCGACGTTGTCCGACAGAGAATGGAACAGGATCAAGCCCTCCTTGTCCCTCTCCCGCGGAACGAAGCCGACGCCGAGGTGAATGGCGCGCCGCGGCGTCATCGAGGCGTAGGCGTGGCCGCGAACGATCAGCCGCCCCTGGTACGGCGCGGCGCCGAACAGCGCGCGTCCCAGCACGTGCATGCCGCAGCCGACCAGGCCGGCGATTCCGACGATCTCGCCGGGATACAGCGCGAACGAGACGTCCTTGAGCTGGTCTCCGACCGAGAGGTGTTCGACCTCGATCACCGGCTCTCCCGACGCGGGCGGAGACCCTTCCTGGCGGCGGTAATACTCGGAGACGGGACGACCGACCATGAGGCGCGGGAGTTCGTCGGGCACGCACTCGGACGCTGGCATCGTGGTCACGACGCGGCTGTCCTTCATGACCGTGATGCGATCCCCGATCTCGAAGATCTCCTTGAGGCGGTGCGAGACATAGAGGACCGCGACCCCCTCCGACTTGAGCCGGCGGATCTGCGTGAAGAGCATCTCCTGGCCATCCTGGCCCAGCGCGGCGGTGGCTTCGTCGACGACCAGGACCCGCAGGTTCTTGGTGAGGACCGCCCGCGCGAGTTCGACGATCTTCCAGTCCTCGTAGGGGAGATCAGCGACGCGCGTGGCGACGTCGATGTGGTCGCAGCCGACCTGGCGCAGCGCCTCCGCCGCCGCCCGGTTGCGTCGCCGCGTGTTGAGGAAGCCGGCGAAGCAGAACTGGGCGTCGTCGTTGAGGAAGATGTTTTCGGCGACGGTGAGACTGGCGACGATGCCAGGCTCCTGAAAAATGATTGCTGTTCCGAGAAGCCGCGCGTCGCGCATGTCGCGCACGTCCGCCGCCGCGCCCGCGTAGAACACTTCTCCGGCGTCCTTGCGGTACACGCCGGCGATGATCTTCATTAGCGTGGACTTGCCGGCGCCGTTCTCGCCGACGACGCAATGCGTTTCGCCTGGGAAGAACTCCAAGTTGATGCCGTCGAGCGCCGTCACGCCCGCGAATCGCTTCTCTACCTTCCGCACAGCGATGACGGGCCGCGTCAAATCGGTCATGCCCACCCACGGTCACTTTTGGTGACGCCTCCTCCCCAGGAGCATGAAAGAGACCTTATCTACGCCGTAGTGGGGTTGTCAAGGAGAAATGGTATCGTTCCCAGACATCCAGCGAATCGCATTACAATCTTGATATTGCGATCATTTTTATATCTTGCAGACTTAGTCGTACGTCATTTCCGGCAACGTTACCAGCGCAGTGTGGTCGGCGATCGGCCCAGCCGGTCTTTCAGCGGCGGCCTTTCCAGCCAAAGGAGCGGGCGTGAACTAAGCCGGCGAGGAGCGCGCATAGGGTTCCATCCAGCAGTCGCTGCATTGGGCCCGCTAGGCGTGGAGCCTCAAGAGATTGTTCTCAGACAATCCGATCCGAGCGACAGGCGTTTAGGATCTTCCACCAAGGGCTGCGCAGGCTGACTCATGGGGGATTCCCAAGGCGCGAGATTTCTGACTGCTTAGGGGGCCGGAGGATTCGCGCCATGCCGTCGGCGGTGAGACTTCGGGAGGATTTTTCGGCGGCGGCGTTGCGGGCGCTGGCCAAGCGCTCGAAGGAGGCCAACCAGAGCCGTCGGCTTCTGTCGCTGGCGGCGGTGAGGGACGGGATGGACCGCGGCGCGGCGGCCAAGATCGGCGGCATGGACCGCCAGACGCTGCGCGACTGGGTTCATCGCTTCAACGCCGAAGGGCCGGCGGGCCTGCTCGATCATTGGACGAGCGGCCCGACGTCATCGCCTCCATCGGCACGTGCCGCTGGGCTGCCGTCGGCGTCGGTCAGGCCCTATGACCGTTGGCGTCATTGCCTCCTGTCGTCGGCCTTCGCCGCCGCCGGCCTGGTGTTGACGTCGTAAACATATCGATGTACACACTGTCAACACTAGTCGGCCAAGCGGGAGGCTCTCATGCAGGTCGCAGGCAAGCTCGCCCTGGTGACGGGGGCGTCGAGCGGGATCGGCGAGGCGACGGCCCGCCTGTTGGCGGCCAAGGGGGCGCGCGCGGCCATCGTAGCGCGATCGGGCGACAAGCTCGCCGCGGTCGCGCGATCGATTCGCGCCGCCGGCGGCGAGGCGTTCGATTTCGTCTGCGACCTCGCCGACCCCAAGGCGACGGCGGCGACTTGCGCGGCGGTCGAGGCGCGGCTCGGCGCGCCCGACATTCTCGTCAACAACGCCGGCGCCGGCCGCTGGCGCGCGACGATCGACACCGAACCCGAAGAGGCGCGGGCGATGATCGAGCTGCCCTATCTCGCCGCTTTCACGGTCACGCGCCGCCTGCTGCCGGCGATGCTCGCGCGCGGCGCCGGCTCAATCGTCAACGTGACCTCGCCCGCCTCTTACATGGCCTGGCCCGACGCGGCGGGCTACATCGCCGCGCGCCAAGCGCTGAAGGGTTTCAACGACGCGCTGCGGCTCGAGGTCGCGCGGCGCGGCCTCCGCGTCAGCCTCGTCGTCCTCGGCCCGGTCGAGAGCGGCTATTGGGAGCACAATCCCGGCAGCCGCGAGCATCTGCCCAAGGGGGTCGCGCCGATCGGCGTCGACGCCGCCGCCAGGACGATCGTCGCCGCGATCGAGAAAGAGCGCCGGCGCGTCGTCTATCCGGCGATCTTCCGTCTGCTGTTCCTGCTGGCGGCGATGGCGCCGAACGCCGCGGCGCGCGCCTGAAACGCGCGAACCGCGGCGCCGTCCGACCTCAGTACGAGCCTTGATCGGTCGCCGATTGCGCCTCGGCGGTTTGCGTCGGCGCGGACTGGTCGTTGGACGCCATCCCCGCGTGATACTGGCACGCCGACGCTACGGCGGACGTCGCCGCCGCCAGACCGAAGCCAAGGACAAGAGCAAGAATGATAGCGCGCATCGTGAGCCTCCACAGACGCCCCGTCGCCCGAGCGCGAAATTAGCGCCGCCGCGCGCGGCCGCCTAGCGCCGCCGGCGGCCCCTCACGACAATTTGCGCCGCCGGTTCCCACTCCAGCTCCGGGCAATCCTCGCGGCGCACATTGGTCGGCGAAAGCAACCCCGAGGGTCTCCTTTGTCTGCAGCGTCTGTCGCCATCGTCGCTTCCGACGACGTCCCGTTCTTTCGCGCTTCCGTTCCGCCGCGTCTCGGCGGCGCGGTCGACTACTTCTTCGCGCGCCGGCGCTCGACCGCGATCGGCGCGCGCTTTTGGCGCTTCGCCGCCGACGGTTGGGCGAGCTTCGACGCCGTCGAGCGCACTCGCTGCGCGCGGCTGTTCGCGCGCTATCGGCTCTTCTGGAGCGCCGAGATTCTTTCCCCCGCCGACCGCGCGTTCTACGACGCGCTGCCCGACGAGTTTTTCATCTATCGCGGGCAGAACGGCCCCGAGCTGCCGGTCGCCGGCGCCTTCACGCCGTCGCTCGCGCTGGCGCGCCGCGCCGCGCTCGGCCGTCGCAACGTGCGCTACGCCGAGCCGACATTGGTGTCGCTCGCCGTCTCTAAGAATGAGGTCGCGCTCGCCTTCTCCGCGCATGAGCAGGAGGCGATCGTGCTGTTTCCCAGCCAAGCGATCCTCGCCCGCGCCGAAACGCGCGCGCTCGCCCCCCTGACGCACTGAAGACGGCGCAGCGCGCTCTTCGCCGATCGCCGGCGAGCTTCGCGACCGCGGTCGACCTGGCGGCGCGCGGAGCGCGACGCGTGGACTTCGGCGACGCTCCACGCCGCGACGCCGGCTCGGCCTCGCCGCCTGGCTCGGCCCCAACGGCGGCCCGCGGCCCCTTTCGCGCTTCGCGCGGACGTGGCACACCCGCGCGCATGTCGAGCCCGCCCGACTCCCCGCGCGCGCGCCGGCGCCCGATGGCGCGCCGGCTGATGCTCCAGGACTTCCGTTCCTACCCGGCGCTCGACCTCGCGCTCGACGGGGCGCTGATCGTCTTCTGCGGCGAGAACGGCGCCGGCAAGACCAACCTGCTCGAGGCGCTGTCGCTGTTCGCGCCGGGGCGGGGCTTACGCCGCGCCGAGCTCGCGGCCTGCGCGCGAATCGGCGGCGCCGGCGGCTTCGCCATCTCGGTCGAGATCGAGGAGGACGGCGCGACGCGCCAGCTCGGCTCGGGCTGGACGCCCGGCGGGCTTGACGAAGCGCCGGAGCGGGTCAACCGCATCGACCGCGCGCCGGTCGCCTCGGCGCGCGCCTTCGCCGACTACCTGCGGCTGGTCTGGCTGACGCCGGCGATGGACTGCCTGTTCGCCGGGCCGGCCGCCGAGCGGCGTCGCTTCCTCGACCGGCTGGTGCTGGCGCTCGATCCCAACCACGGCGCGCGCGTCGCCCGCTTCGAGCGCGCGTTGCGCGGCCGCAACCGGCTGCTGGAGGAGCGCCGTCGCAACGCCGCCTGGCTCGACGCGATCGAGCGCGAGGCGGCCGAGCTCGGCGTCGCCGTCGCCGCGGCGCGAGTCGAATGCGTGACGCGCCTGAAGGCGGCGATCGCGCTGGAGCGCGACGACGCCTCTCCCTTCCCCTGGGCCGACCTTGCGCTCGAAGGCGAGGTGGAGAGGCTGGCGGCGGAGAACCCGTCGCTCGACGCCGAGGACGCCTACCGCGCGCTGCTCGGCGGCAACCGCGGCCGCGACGTCGCGGCGGGGCGGACGCTGATCGGCCCCCACCTCGGCGACCTTCTCGTCTATCACGGCCCGAAGGGCGCGCCGGCGGCGCAGGCGTCGACCGGCGAGCAGAAGGCGCTGCTGGTCGGCCTCGCGCTCGCCCACGCGCGCCTCGTCGCCGACATGTCGGGCCTCGCGCCGCTGGCGCTGTTCGACGAGGTCGCCGCGCATTTCGACCCGCGCCGGCGCGCCGCGCTGTTCGACGCGCTGGAGCGGCTCGGCGCGCAGGCCTTCGTCACCGGCGCCGACCCGGCGGCATTCGCAGCGCTCGGCGCGCGCGCGCGCATGTTCGAGGTTTCGCCGGGACGGGTCGAGCCATGGCGAGGATGAGGCGCCCGCGCGGCCTCGCGCGCTCGCCGGACCGGGCGGCGACCCGGCGCAATCGGCGCGCCCCTTCATCCGGCCGCCTTGTCGCGCAAGCGGGAGAAGGGGAGCGACGGCGCCTCCCTCCCCCGCACCCGCTTGCGGGAGAGGGTTGGGGCGAGGGCCCCGTGCATCAACCGAGACGCTGCGCGCCTACGCGCCGCTCTTGGCGACCAGCGTGGGCAGATGCTGGGCGAGCACGTTCAGCGCGCTGGCGGGGTCGACGCCGAAATGCTCGGCGAGCTGCTTGACCTGATCGCTGCCCAGCGCCGCTTCGATCTGCTGGGGCGTGACGGAGACCTTGCCGCCGGCAAGCCACGTCTGCACCTCGTTGGCGAGGCCGCCCTGCTGCAGTTGCGTCACCACGCCCTGCAGGTCGCCGAAGTTGGTCTTCGCCAAGGCCACGGGAAGCAGGGTCCGAAACTCATCCACCGCGACCTGCTCCAACGTGCCCTTCAATCCGTCGAGAAGTCCCATGACGCGCTCCCGTTGAACCGACGCCGCGCTGGCGGCGTCCAAAGCGCGGCGATGTTGCCTTGCAGCGCGGCGCCTGGCAAGCCGCGCGCAAGGAGGCGGTGTCGCGGGCGCCGCGCGAAGCGGGCGGAGCGACGACAAACAAGAAGGGCCGCCCCTCGCGGGACGGCCCTTCCATTGTCGCGACCACGCATAGATCACACGAGGTCAGTTGCGCCCAGCGTCCTCTACGCGCGGAAATCCTGCGCACGGACGATGGTCCAGGCCCCTTCGATCGCGCATGGCGTCAGACAATGAGACACTGGATCACCTCCTTTCGGCTTGTTGACAACGCGCGCCAGAATAAGGCGATTCGCCGGTTTTGAAAGCCCGGAAAGCGGGCGCCGCTGCGGCGACGTTAAGCCGCGGCGCCGCAGAGCCAGGCGGCGCTCAAGCCGCCGCCTGCGCCACCGCTTCGCAGACGTCGGCGACCAGCGCGTCGACCAGGGTCGGGTCGTCCGCCTCGGCCATGACGCGGATCACCGGCTCGGTGCCCGAGGGACGGATGACCAGGCGTCCCTGCTCGCCGAGCCGCTCGGTCGCGGCGGCGATCGCCTTCCGCACCGACTCGTTCTCGAGCGGCCGCCCGCCCTTGAAGCGCACGTTGCGCAGCACTTGCGGCAACGGCTCGAAGCGGCGGCAGACCTCGCTCACCGGCTTACCCTGCTTGCGCACCACCGCGAGCACCTGCATCGCCGCGACCAGGCCGTCGCCGGTGGTCGCGTGGTCGGTGAGGATGATGTGGCCCGAAGGCTCGCCGCCGACGTTGTAGCCCTTCTCGACCATGCGCTCGAGCACGTAGCGGTCGCCGACCGCGGTGCGCTCGAGGGCGAGGCCGAGGCTGGCGAGCCGGCGCTCCAGCCCGAGGTTGGACATCACCGTCGAGACGATGCCCGGCTTGGCGAGGCGGCCGTCGGCCTGCCAGCTCTCGGCGACCACCGCGAGGATCTGGTCGCCGTCGACCACATGGCCCTTCTCGTCGACGATGATCATGCGGTCGGCGTCGCCGTCGAGGGCGACGCCGACGTCGGCGCGCATCTCGCGCACCTTTTGCGCCAGCGCCTCGGGCGCGGTCGAGCCGACGTCGAGGTTGATGTTGACGCCGTTCGGCTCGACGCCGATGCCGATCACCTCCGCGCCGAGCTCCCACAGCGTCTCGGGGGCGACCTTGTAGGCGGCGCCGTTGGCGCAATCGACGACGATGCGCAGGCCATCGAAGGAGACGTCGCGCGACAGCGTGCGCTTGGCGTATTCGATGTAGCGCGCGTGCACGTCGTCGATGCGCTTGGCGCGGCCGAGGTCGGGCGACTTGGCGAGCTTGGCGAGGAGGTCGCCGTCCATCAGCGCCTCGATGCGCGCCTCGATCTCGTCCGAGAGCTTGAACCCGTCGGGGCCGAACAGCTTGATGCCGTTGTCCTCGTAAAGGTTGTGCGAGGCCGAGATCATCACCCCGAGGTCGCAGCGCATCGAGCGCGTCAGCATCGCCACCGCCGGCGTCGGCGCCGGGCCGAGCAGCAAAACGTCCATGCCGACCGAGGCGAAGCCGCCGACCAGCGCGTATTCGATCATGTAGCCGGAGAGGCGCGTGTCCTTGCCGATCACCACCCGATGGCGATGCTCGCCGCGCTGAAACATCAGCCCTGCCGCCTGGCCGACCCGCAGCGCGAGATCGGCGGTGATCTTGCCGTTGGCGCGCCCGCGGATGCCGTCCGTGCCGAAATACTTTCGCGACATGTTCCCCATCCCGCGTCGATTCATAGATTCCGTCTCCCTTAGCGTATATTGAGGGCGCCGGTCTTCAAAAATCGTTGCGGGACGTGAACGTCGGCGCCGCGCCGGGCGGCCTTGGGCTCGCTCAGCTCTTGGCGGGCTGCCTGACGGCGACTCCCGCTGCGGCGAGCATCTCCGCCAGCTCGCCCGACTGGAACATCTCGCGGGCAATGTCGCAGCCGCCGACGAACTCGCCCTTGACATAGAGCTGCGGGATGGTCGGCCAGTTGGCGAATTCCTTGATTCCCTGCCGAATTTCCGCGTCGTCGAGCACGTTCACGCCGACCACCGGCGCGCCGAGATAGTCGAGGATCTGCGCCACCTGGGCGGAGAAGCCGCATTGCGGCGACTCCGGCGTGCCTTTCATGAACAGCACCACCGGATTGTCGCTGATCAGCTTCTCGATGCGCTCGCGAACGTCGGACATGGCGACCCATCCTTTCCCGACGGGGGTCAAGGCCCCGTCTTCAGAACGCATATAAGCTAGACGAGCGGCGGCCGCCAGTCGGCGCGGGGGGCGAGCATGCGACGCTCGGCGCGCGGGCGAGAAGGTCGCGGAAGGGCGGAAGCGGACGTCTTGAATGCGCTGCGCAGATGGCCGCTTCGCGCCCATGCACGAACCCGCTCACGCGGGGTTGCTACTGCGGGCAAGGCGGCGGGTTTTCCCTAGAGTCTTGAGCGAGGCGCGGCAGCGCCTTGAGCATGGAGTTCCCTTCATCATGAAAGGAACTTCCGATGTCCGTTTCATCTGTCGAACGCCCCGTCAGCGCGCTGCGGCGGCGCATGCTCGAAGATATGGCGATGCGCGGCCTGCGATCGGATACGCAGCACGAGTATGTTCGCTTTGTTTGCGGCTTCGCGGCCTTCCTTGGACGGTCGCCGGATAGGGCGACGGCCGAGGATATTCGCCGGTTTCAGGTTCACCAGCGCGAGAGCGGGGTGCAGCCGCCCACCATCAACTGCTCCGTTTCGGCGCTGCGCTTCTTCTTCACCGTGACGCTCGATCGGCCGGATCTGTCGCGGCGCCTGGTCCTGGCGCGCTATCCGCGCAAGGCGCCAGCGGTGCTGAGCGTCGAGGAAGTCGGCCAGCTACTCGAGTCGGCGCCGGGGATAAAATACAAGGCGATACTCGGCGCCGCCTACGGCGCGGGCCTGCGTGTGTCCGAAGCAGCCACCCTCAAGATCGACGACATCGACAGCACGCGCATGCTGATCCGGGTCGAACAGGGCAAGGACGCAAGGACCGCAACGCCATGCTTTCCCCGCAGCTCCTCGCGCTGTTGCGGCTGTCGTGGAAGGAAGGCAAACGACGCGACGTCATGCTGCCGCATGGCCGGCTTTTCCCTGGACGCACGCACGGCGATCCGATCTCAACCCGGCAAATCGACCGCGCCATCCATGAGGCGGCCGAGGCGGCCGGGATCAGGAAACGGGTGTCGCCCCATACGCTGCGCCATAATTCCGAGTGCCGGATTATTCCGAGCTATCTGGCATCGATCGCTTGATACTCTCTTGATTTGAAAGGCTTGGATGGACGTTGATCGTTGACGGCTCGGCATTATTCGGCTGTCTTCTCCGACCGAGGATTTTCCTCGGCTCAAAGGAGACAAGTGATGATCGACCCCGACAGTGACGCGATGACGCCGGCCAAGCTGTCCTGCGTTGGCCCGTTGGCGACCCACATCAATGCATTTGCGGCATGTCTCGGCGGCGAGGGATATACGTGGAAGACGGTGCACGACAAATGCGAACTCGTGGCAAAGCTGAGTGTTTGGCTTTATCGGCGCAACCTTTCGCAGGATGTGCTTGAAGAGGGTCTGCTCGACCATTTTCACGCAGATCGTCGTCGCCAAGGCCACGTGCGGCGTGGCCAAGTGGCAACCGGCCACCAACTGCTCAGATATTTGCGTGACCTCGGTTGCATTCGGGTCATGCCGCCAAGAACTGATACGACCCCACTCGATAGCCTCACGCAAGACTTCGAACGTCACTTGAGTTCCGAGCGTGGCCTGTCGCCGGCAACCTTGGACAACTATTTGCCCGTCGTTCGACGCTTTCTTATGGAGCGGTTTGAGAGCAGGCCGATCCAGTTCGATGAA
>Ga0326728_10011366_pt1 | contig 20373 bp, 13 predicted proteins | sample MB3enrmetagenome_FD_207602 | JGI IMG/M metagenome (GOLD analysis project Ga0326728, IMG submission 207602) | Lab enriched peat soil microbial communities from McLean, Ithaca, NY, United States - MB31MN | ecosystem: Environmental > Terrestrial > Soil > Wetlands > Peat | place: USA: New York... | reverse complement strand
ATCACTTTCTGCCAGATACTAGTTACCGGGATTTTATTGGATACTTGTCAGAAAGTTTTTTCTGCTGATCCAAAATTTTTAATCTATGCATTCATTTTACCAGTATTTCTAAATTTCATCAATTCCTAAATCATTTCTACAAATTAGAAAAATATTAAATAAATTATTTGAGATAATGAAGTCGTTGATTATGACAAGAAAAATGACTATACTTACTTGATAGGCACGACCAGTTAATTGTCTATATCTGTTGAATTATATCATATAGTTGATATAATAACTTTGCTTGATGAAGAAAGTTATAGTTATCAAAAATTTATGAACTTTTTCTTCAATGATGCAACATTTTCTAGAATTTCCCTTGGATTTATAATCAACGGTCCAAATTCAAAAACATAGCAAACAAGATTTTCTTCAGTTAAAATTATTTTTAAAAAATATAAAGTATAATTTAATTGTAGTTCTAATTATTTGATTGATGTTATTCCCAGAATACTTTTAATTTCGTTTTTCTCAGCCTTTTTGTTCCTCGTTTAAGTGAGGTAGCAGCAGGTATTTTTCGAGGAATTAGAGCACAATTGTTGTCACACTGGAAACTTAGAGGATTTTCTATAAATCCCAATATTTGGTTATTTGCATATAATGTCTACATTAGCAATTTTTTGAAATCTGAGATGTATCAAAATTCTTTCTACTATGTCAATACTTACCAAGTTTAGATTCAAGTGTCAGAATAACTACACTTGTCCAGTCTAAATTTTGATCCTTTTCTTAAAAATAACCAGCAATAAACAGACTGATAGAATATCAAATAGTATTTTCCATTTGTTACTCTCTAAGATTTCACGAGTTATATAAAGGTCTCTGTCATGTTTAATATGTCGATAATTTCGGTCTAATTTTACTATTTGTCAGCTTCCTTGATGCTAAATAATCGTTGAGTTTGTAGCTCATCAAGCTTATAATAAGTTATTGAAATTCAAACTCTTTTTTATGCTTGCTAAAAATTTCACAAAAATTAAGTTTATCATGAAAAAATTGAACAGCAATAATCGATCCTATAGGAATGAGTATATTGTTTTAGGAAATGCTCTCTGTTTTTGTGTTCTTGTGACAGAATGATACAAATAACGTCACTATTTTCAAGCAACTATCAAATTTAGGTTCTAAATTGAAGTCAGAAACTGAAAAAACGTGAATGTTAGCCCTCTTTTGTTATTTGGATCTTTCGCGTAGTTAACGAATTTACCAGCTATGACATAACTTTAATTCTTGTCACTAAAATATAGATAATCTGTAAAATCAATAACTGTCTTGTACTTTTTGCTGGGTTTGATTAAAGGCTTAATTGTTCAGCAAAAATTAGGTGATCTATCTCTTTTAATAGCCTAAGTCGATTTTCTTCTGATGATAGTTTAAAGAGCTTTCGAATGGTATTTTTTGAATTCATACTTTGAATTGAGTGGATAGATAAATCTTTGGATAGTCATTAATGCTTGAACCTTGGGAAAAAGCTCAGGGTTCGCTTTGATCGAATCGAAATTTGAATATTTTTGGCAAGAGCCTTTACAATAGAGTTTTTATGCATTTAACTCTACTCAATGTACATACACCAAGATTTTGTGAATTGTGGTTAATTTAGGATATAAATGGAAAATACATCTATATATATATTGTATGGAGATACATTTATTTGTCCTTCCAATTTTTGTGTGATAAAAGAAATAGATGTGCTTAGAAATTATCGATTACAAGTTAGTGAAATACTGCAATTGGTGAAGCACTAAATCTGAACAAAAAACAAATATGATTTGAATTCCTAGATATTAAATCATCTGTTTTTTTTATGTGGGTAGCTTTTGTTCGCTTTTATTGTTTTAATCTTATACTTGTCATAAAGGTTTTTTTGCCAAATCAGTCTACCATTCTTCTCCAGTTTCTCAGGATTATTTTAAGGCGTTGTCAGAGATATAAAGATCAAAGGAGAATTAAGAAAATTAGCAAAAATACTGTCAAATGCAGAACTTAGCGAGACAGATTTGGACAGAATTTCCGCGAAGAAAATGATAAGATGCAAATTGGAATTCTCAAGATTTTTTTGAATATTGTTATCTATGTCAAGTATAATAAAAGGAAAAAAAGTAATGGGAAATGTGCGAATCTTTTTATGGTTTTAGGGGTTAAATGATCTCCAAGAAAGCTTAGTACGGTTTAATGATAAAGATTTGCTATTTTCGTTGAGTAATTGCTGAGACTGAAGTCAAGGGTTAGGATAATAGTGGAGTACATGGGGTGACTTGATGGAATAAAAGTGGGAATATATTTTAGTGAACCTACATTCCACAGATGTACACAGATGTAGAATTAGTTTGCCTATTTGGCCCCTATTATTCATTGAAAGTTAGATTAATTTTTAAGCTATTTTCATGATTGAGAAAATATATAGCATTAAATTGTAAATTGCATAAAGTGTAAGCTAAGTCTTAATTTACAAATGTATATGTAAAATTTTCCTGTCTTTCCATGGTTTAAGAACCTGGAATTAGTTTTGTATTTGTATCGATGTGATTCCAGAGTTATAGAGTCGGAGATAATTTATGTAGGAGCGTTGTATTACTTGCAGTGTCTAGGTTTTCTATTTTTTGGCTTTCATTGTTTTTTTCTATCGAAATTTACTTACAGTCACATATATTTTTAGATTAGGAGGGGAATTATCCCAAAAACAAAGACATTTATGAAGCCATGAATCATCGTAACCAGTGGAAGGCTGTGTGTTTTGTAAAACAGGTAACCTACAAATATGCCTACAAAGGATGCATACAGAACTTCACCAATGCTCCCATATCCTGTATGCATAAGTCCGAATAAAATACTTGTAATTATCAGCCCTGACCGATTACCGAGTGCTATCTGCAACCTATTCTGAAGTATTGATCTAAAAATTATCTCTTCCACAAGGCCTACGAAAAAGATCATAACGATGCTGAGCATCAGGAGGTTAAAGGTTGAGAAGTCTGAAATTAGAGAGTTTGTCCTAATTATTAGATATTCCCCTCCCCCAAGAAGAAGGCCTAATAATATTGAAAGTGGAGAATAGAGCCATATTTTCTTGAAGGTCATTCCGAGCTGCGTGCGAGTAAGTTCCTGATTGGTTAGTGCAATACTTACAGGAATTGCCAGGATGCCGTATATGAGAATAAAGGAATAAAGCGTTTTCTCATAATAACCTGGCATTGAAAGGTTTATTAGTCTCAAAACTGAGAGAAGTATCAGTGACTGATGTATTTTATGGATTTCGGAGTCTTTTATAAATATACTAGAAAGGGTCAGCGAAATCAGGATCCCAATATGTATCCAGATAGCTGTCCCCACTCTGCCAGAAAAGATCAGAAATTCTGCAAGGGCTATGAACAGGATTGGAATTGCAGTAAAGATTCTTATTTTTTTAGCTTTTGATTTTTCCTTATCTGTTTTCTCCAGGGTTTCAACAGATATTTGCTCTAGAACATCCCCAATCTCTGGAATAAAGGGACACTCCATATTGCGAACAGGTTCATCTGTGGGGGAAATTTTTAGTAAACCCCGAATCAGAACTGAAGTGATCAAATAGTTCAGTTTTTTTCTTCTTTTAAGGGAATTAATTACTTTTTTCACGGAAATTGCTCCTTCTCAAAATATGGGCTATTTTAGATTTATTTTGTATATGGCAAATATTTTTCACTCAGTTTATGCACTAAATTATCAAGTTATTATGAATCTTGATACTATGTTAATCCTCTATCTTGATGAACATATCAATTTATGAGGATTTCCATAAACCTCTGATTTTTTTACGAGTCATTTGTATACAATTAATAAACATATGACAAAAATTCGGAGCTCATCGAAATTTTTTATATTAATGATCTACGACTTTGATGTTAATTTCAATTTTTTGAATTAATTCACTGCTGAAAGAATAGACTTAATCCTTCCTATTGCAATGATAGATCAATTTATTGAAAATTGTAAATAAAAAATATTATAACTTTGAATAAAAAATGCGTATAGACATACTTTTCTGACAGAGAAAGCTACACATCTTTTGCTTTAGACATAATTTATTTGGAAATTATATGTCCATCCACCAATGAATTACACTCGTTTGTTCCAGTCGAATACCCCTCAAGAACCGGTATTAACCAACTTATTTATGTTTCAAACCACCTTTGTAACATAATATATCATGCAAATCGTTGTGTCTCTAAAATAAGATATAAATGCTTTTTTTGTATGAAATCGGAATTTTTTCAAGACAATGACATCGTCAACTATTTGAAATATATCTGCTTTAAAATTGATAAAAAATATAGTTTTGATTTTTCTCAATAGGTATGATGGCGATTATGAACATCTTTTCGTTGGTTTAACCAAAATATTTCCCATCAAGATGATGAAAATTATAAAAAGTATTACAGCAAAAAAATCTTTAAAGAACACTCTGAAGTTAAAAACAGTTGTTTTGTGGTAAACTGTGGAGTTAGGGAGCCTCATTTGACCTGTGGGTGATGGTACAAATTTCGATGAAATTAAAAACTATGTTGAATATCAGAGAAACCATAAAGTAAATAAATAACATAAACAGATTAAAATATTTTATTTTGAATGATCATTTTCTGCCCAGCCAGGTAAAACAAATATATCCACTTGCTTGCAGCTGTGTGCATCACAACAACTTTGATTAACAAAATTGTTATGAAGTATAATATTTTTTATTGCCTTAGTTATGGAAAACCAGAAAATATGGAAGGGATTTTAAAGAAATTGGAAAAAGAAAAAGTCAAACATATCATCCCATACGTATTATGTTCTAGGCTTCCTTGAGGAACATTCACCACAAAAAGTGAATGAAGTGAGGGCTCACTTAATCCCCAACCTAAAGAAGGGGATATTCATACCTTTACCTACTCCATAAATAATAAACGAAGAAAATATTATGATAAAGACCTTTTTTTATTATTTGGGTTTTGATTGATTGCAGTCAATTTCCATTGAATTAGTGGTAAATTTTGTCAATCCCAGAAGATATTAAAAAGTCTCTTATTAATATCAAAATAAGTAACAGAATTGGTTCCACATATCTTCCTATTTTAAGGTAGATCAAAATTGTAAGAGAGTAGATGGCTGACTATAAATATGGACAAGGATTCAGCCTTCAAAATCGATCCGTTTTCCTGTAAGAAATCCATTATTTCATACTCAATGACAGGTACGATTTGAATTTAATACTTCTAACGATAGGGTTGTGACTTAGAGTCATTGATCAAATCTGAAAAAAGATTATTCTCCCAGTTTTGTGAAAAACGTAGAGAGAGCCTTATGTTCACTATTTTTAACAACTCATGGAAAAGACTCACAATCGCACTAGATATAATAACATGATTAATTATTATAAAAATTACCTGAAATGCAGTAGATGCCTACGTTTGAGTGATACTATTAACGAGTAAGGAGTAATAACTTGCAAGAATAATTTATCAGAGCAGCCTACAAACCATTTTTTAGGTACAAAATCATTTGTGTACACTATTATTACCCAGTTCAGAGCTATAACATCCATTGCAACAAAGAATGCATTGTGCCCTAAAGGTATTTTTACGCTGGATAAATAACAATAAAATATCACAAGCCTAAAGAGCATTAATAATAAATGCGGATGGGATTAATACCCACGCAAAATCTGCTGCTACCAAGAGATATATGTCTTTAAAGAGCATCATTCCCGGTTTCGTTCGTGCGAATTCTTATAACATTTTCTAGTGGTAGCACGAATATCTTTCCACTCCCAACATAACCGTCTTTATCCTTTGATCCATTTTTTATTGCTGCAACTGTAGCTTGCAGAAAATCATCTTTCACTGCAATTTCAATTCTAACTTTCTCAAGTAGATTTGCTGCGCATTTTCTAGCTTTAGCCCTATCAATTTCAAGATGTCCCATTTGGGCACCATACCCAGAAACAGATGACACTGTCAATCCATTTACTTCTACTTTCTGAAGTTCATTTTTAACAGCATCAAGCTTTTCCGGTCTTATCATTGCAATTACATATTTCATTGATATCACAACTAGGTATTTTATATCCGACTTGATGATATTTAAATTTACCAGTCTATATATCTAATTTTTTCAATTACCAGATAGTTTGGATTTTCTGTAGTTCCAAATGACTATCTTCATTAGTTTACAATTCTCCCTCAGTATTTCACAAGAAAATATTTCACCTATATATCCAAATTTCATTTTTTGCAATCGCCTCGCGAAAATTCAATATGTCAGAGATCTGGAGTAGAATTTATACATAGCCTCCACTAAATTATTTTTGATATTTTTTTTGATGGTAATGTTACAGCTTCAAGCCAAAAGTTTTCTATGGATCCAATTGCTTTCATGAATTCGTCAAGGTTAAGAGGTTTAACTATATAAGCATTGGATTAAGATCATAAGCTCTGAGTATATTCTTTTCAGCGCTGGAAGTAGTAAAAATGTTTACAGGAATGCTTTTAAGGTTACTATTTTTTTTCATTTCTTTAAGAACTTCATATCCAGTTTTTTGATAAATTCCGATCCAAAATAATTATCTATGAAGAGCGCGCAGTTCATAGACAAACGGGTGCCTATAGTTAAGATTGCCGTATCAGCTTCAAGCATCGCTCCACTTGATTGAAAAATTGATTAACAATTTAGAGCATTGACTCCACCTTTATCAGCCAATGAATCCCAAATCCTTGAACCAAGTATACTCAACGAAAGATGTCGAGATTCACTATTTTATGAAATTTTGTCCCATTGATGGACATAACCTTTATACTATTTGCACAAAATACAATCTCCAATTCAATCCTGTTGAAAAGTCATTTGATTCATGGAATGACACTAGTATATGGGTGATCAGATAGAAAGTTGTAGCTACAGCCCTTTCTTAGAATTATTAAGTTGGCATAATCGGGATGGATGATATGTGGGGGAATGATGTATATAGCTAATGATTTCTATGGTGGCTTGGTATTCAGTTGTGGTCAAAATCAAAATGATGACATCTAAATTTTGAAACAGAATATATTTGGATATATTGAAGTTGTAAAAACTCCAAAAAAAAGATAGAAAGGGATTGATAAATTACATATTTAAGTGGTGGGGCTAAAATTAAAATAGATTATAAGAATAGAGAAAGGGGCTTAAATATATTAGAAATGTGGTGAACCTGAACTTGCTCTAGAGACTTGGAGTTCTCATTCTTCAAAAATAAAATGTGTTATCAACCGAAGACTTTACAGAACCAAAAACTCAATATTTATATATCAAATCCAGAAAATTACAGCTCTTCCCTACAAGTGCTGTGACATATTGCAGAGCCAAAGAAGAAATAATTATTTATTATTTTATGAGATAAATATTATTAATTTTCAAGTAATAACAAAATATAGTTACAAACAGTATGGATAATTATAGTAGTTAGTCAATAATAGTTATCTGGGAAGTTTTCACCCCCAAGTAAGCTGAAGACATTCGACTAGAATAAAATATGTACTGAAAAGATTTATATATCTAAATCCATTCAAAGTGCAGATACCAATATTTTGAGACATGTGGTTAATTTGAAGATATAGGTGAATAAAATTGTTAAATTATATGCATATCTTATTTATAATATAGCCTCAATAAATCTATATATATAATCTATAGATATCTAGTGTATCAATAGTTTAATGAGGCTAAAAGAAGGAAGTTAGTTTTAAAATCGTCGATTTTGGGGTAGTGAAGTACTGGATTTGATCAATGATTCAAGAGCATGACCAAAACATGATGGGATTTCAAATACATAAAACAAGTTGATAACTCAATGAAAAAATATTTTTACTCTATTGGGAAACAAAAAGCTATCTGAACTTTCGAGTAATTGTTTCCTTACTCAAATCTTTTTGAGTCTTGAAAATGCTGGTATTTTGCTTTCCAGAAAATCTCACAATTTGCAGATTTTTAGCTCATGGAAAACAAAGAAGTAGTTGATATATATAATAATGAGTGACAATATATGTACTAAATTAGAGTTGTTACGCACAAGGCCGTCTGTTCAAAATATATTATATCCTAAGCCTGAAAGGCTATTCAAAATATCCAGAGGGATTTATTTTTGAAAATTGTGCTCATAGATAATTATTTTATCAAGCTAACGAGTACCTTACTGGTTGTCATTTTATTTTTGCTTTCTGCGGGCGTTGGAAGCGGAAAAATCATTTATGTGAAACCTGGAAATTCAATTCAGGCTGCTGTGAATAATTCAACGACAGGAGATTTTGTTGTATTGAAAACTGGGAACTATAGGGAAAATGTGATTATCAACGTATCCGGGATAACGATTACATCAGAAACAAATCGCTCCGAGGGTGTGGTTGTAAGGTCTCTTAATGAAAATTCCAGTGTATTTCGAATTAAAGCAGGTAATGTAACGATTAAGGGTTTAAACATAACTGGATCAGGGGAAGCTGCCAATACTCTTGGTATATGGGATGGAGTTTACTATCCTCCAGCAAGGATTTTCCTTGAACACGCTAACAACTGTATAATCGAGGAGAATAACCTTTATGAAAATCGGTATGGGATTTACCTTCAGGAATCAATGAACAGTACGCTCTTGCACAATAAATTTTTCAATAACAGCATATGGCTTGATGACGAATGTAGCCATAACAAGTTACTAGGTAATACTATTGAGAAAGGAGATGTTACTCTGGGTGCACAATGCTGGAACAATACAGTATTCCAGAATAGACTCTCAAGTGGTAGAGGAATAATTATTGGCTGTTGTGGTGGAAACAATCTTGTTTCAACAAATAATATCATAAATTGCAGCACTGGGATAGAAATCTATGATGTTCAGGCGAAAACTGTGCTTCGTGATAACAAAATAATGGACTGTAATTACGGGATCGATCTTACCTTTGTCTTTAAATCCGAAGTGTATAACAATACAATTTCCAACAGTAGCATAGGCATCTTTTTGAGAGAGAACTGCCATGAAAATGAGTTATTGAACAATATGGTAATCTCCAGTAAAGAATCAGGTGTCTATTTGCGGGACGAAATAACTGATAATCATATCTACAATAATTATTTTAACAACACTTTAAATGTGAGGGCAGATAACAGTGAAGGTAATTTTTGGAACACTACAAAAACGAAAAGAACGAATATTGTAAAGGGCCCATATCTTGGTGGAAACTTCTGGGCAAATCCGAATGGTACAGGATTTTCTCAAACTGCTATTGATTTGGATTCAAAAGGAATTCGGGATCAGCCTTACAGAGTCAATGGAAGTGACTTTGACTATCTTCCGCTTTTAATGCGTTCTTCATCCTAGGGTGAGATCCTACAGAAACAATTTGAAAGCCTAATGAGTCAAAATTTTTGATACTATGAAATTCAATGAAAATCAACATTTATGTCTTTAACCTTAATTTAAGATCATCATCTCAAAAATTTCACCGTTTGTTTTCATAAATGAAGAAAAAAATATTTCCAACAGAACTGGGCTTTATATAATTGAAAATACCTAATCTAAAGGGATTCTTATTTTTAGTATTTTTGACTCTTGATAATTGACTGCTGGTTCAAGAGAATTGTTAGAAGATGTTGCAGCATGAAATAAAACCTTAATAACTTCTGGAGGGCTATAATTTGCTTCATTAGATAAAGTTATTATATCAACGAAGCTACCTAATTCAGAAGATGTAGACAGTAAACAGTTTGTGCCTATACCAGAAATGGATCAATTTTTATTTATATAATCAACGATTTCATTACCTTAATTTTTTTGATATTCTCCTGAGTTGTAGAAATTATTTAGGAACTGACTAAATTCGGTAACACTACATTGCCCGCAACTAATATATATTACAACTGACAATTAATGTGTTGTTGTGGGTAAGGACAATTATTGTTGCGCAGTTAAGGGATTAGTAGCCCTAAGGATGCAAAATTCTAATCTGCTTATAGGAATACTATTCAAATGGATTGAAATTTCGAACCAAACTGCAGAATTCATATCCTGAGGGAATGATTCTAACCCACATATAAGCGCAAGCATTGAAGAGACAGGAGGAAAACTATGAGTGAATTAAATCAAGAATGCGAAAAAAGAAAAAAATACGGAAATAAATGCCACGAAGACGGTTATCACACCGTTATAAAGGGTTGTACTGACAGCCTGAACTCAGATGAATTAGATATTTACCGCTTTATGATAGGCGGTATGCAGGGTAAATAACCTGCACAAACTTTTTTTATTTCTCGTTCCTAGAACATAAGCATGTACGATGTATACTCGGTCCGTAAAGATTTTCCTGTTTTAAAAGAAGTCGTGTATCTTGACAGCACAGCAACTACTCAGACTCCGATACCTGTAGTTGAAGCCATGGTTGATTACTTCTATAGATATGCTGGTAATTACGGGAGAGGAGCACATCATCTGGCCCGGGAGACCACAAACCACTACGAAGACGCTAGGGAAATAGTTGCTAGCTTTCTAAATGCAGAGCCTTTAAATACCGTCTTTACGAAAAATACCACCGAAGGAATCAATCTTGTTGCTAATAGTTATCCCTGGGAGGTAGGAGATCACATTGTCACAACTCTGCTAGAACACCATTCAAATCTTCTCCCCTGGATGCGTTTGCAGAAAAAAGGGGTAAATATCACGGTTATAAATCCTAACAACAAGGGCAAAATCGACAGTTACCTGCTAGAGAATGCTTTCACAGAGAAAACCAAACTTCTTGCCATGACCCAGGTTTCAAATGTCTTCGGTTCCATACAGGACGTAAAAGGTATGACAAAAATTGCCCATAGAAACAACATAAAAGTTTTGATTGATGGTGCCCAATCGGCAGGACATATGCCAGTCGACCTTAAGGATATTGGATGTGACTTTTTTGCAACTTCTGGACATAAGGGCTTGCTTGGACCACAAGGTACTGGTATACTTTATGTTAAAGAACCCGAAGTACTTGAAAGTGCTTCAGTTGGAGGGGGCACTGTTTCGGATGTATCCGAGTCTACCTACACTCTGGAGCCTTCTCCAGCATGTTTTGAGGCTGGCACTCCAAATATTCCAGGAGTTATAGGGTTAGGAAGAGCTGTAGAGTATGTAGAGAAAATAGGGATTTCAGAAATCAAAAAACATGAAATGGATCTTTCAAGAAAGGCTGCAAAAAAGCTCTCTGAACTCGAGCATGTGGAGGTTTACGGGCCCGAAAACAGTCTGGGAATAGTACCTTTTAATGTGAGAGGGCTTAATGCTCATGATGTTGCTCTAATTCTTGACCAGACCAAACAAATCTGCGTTAGAAGCGGTTACCACTGTGCAATCCCAATTACTCGCTTCCTGAAAGTAGATGGTACTGTAAGAGCTTCTTTCGCGCTATACAATACAATAGAAGAAGTGGATATTCTGGTAAAAGCAGTTTCTGGGCTCAAGTCACTTGTTTCCTAAAGAACAGTAAATAAAAGCTGTAACTAATTTATCATGTAGTAAGTGAAGAAACTGGTTTCTTAAGTGCTTCTCCGTTCTTTGTTTCCTAATTAGATTATTCCATTAATTATTTATACGTTTATCAACCATACTGTCTCAGTCTCAACAGTCGTTTTTTGCGTTTCTACCTTTTAATAATCTCCTACTTCCCACAGATGGACACAAGAATGTCAGCTATTTTTTCAATATGATGGTAGCTTAAAAATTAATCTAACTTTTAATGAATAATAGGGGCCAAAAAGGCAAACAAATTGTACATTTATGTATATCGATGTATATCTGCTAAATGCCGATCTTGTTTCATCTTCGTATTTCTTCATTTTTAATAGGCTCCTAAATAATAGTGGCAATTTTCCGTGCCAATTCAGTAATTGTTTTTGCATTTCGAATTTATTTCTTCTTAAGTTTAAAAAACTCTTTTAACTTGCTATTCGTTTTTCTTGCTGCTGCCTGAGCAATCTGTGTTAGAATCCACCTTGCTATCTTGGATCCACCTTTTGTGATTCTCCCATCATGAATTTATCCGCAGATTGGTATGCATTCGAAACAACTCCAATTTATGCAGCAAACTTATCTCCTGAAGAAAATTATCTAAAACTGGACTGGCCACGTATAGTTCTACATGTAACTAAATCTAAAATTGGGAAGTGTTGATACAGTAGATGGCATGGACTTGATAAATTACAGGTTACATTAGGAGTTAGTGAACTCAAGAGACTTATAAGCATACCGAATCAAGTCACAGTGAATAGAGGCACCGCTCTTGACTTACTGCAATTATCTGGCACTCATAATCAAGTGAAAAATAAACTCAAAAAATGACTGGGGTCTATGAATAAAAAACAGATCTGATTGTGGTTGTGCTCCACAAAATAGAAGAATAGCTGATAAATTATGTACACTAATATAATAATATATATTAATATATATAAATATCATTAATTCTTGGGGTATACACGCTATTTATTCGATTTAATATTGTATTAGTCTTATTTTAGGAAAAATAATATATAAAAAAGGGGAAAGATAAATGATAATTAAACATAAATTGTATAAAATAGCCTTAGTTTCACTAACTATGGTTTTAATGCTGGTAAGTACCGCAGGTGCATTCCCATTCTGTGGATGTGGCTATGGATGTGGAAATCACTCATGGGATCACTCCTGCAATGATCAGTCGAGTGATCAGTCGTCTGATAAGTGTCTAGTTTGTAATTGTCCAAGTTGTCCAGCTTGTAATTGCCCAATTTGTGCAGCTCCAGCTCTGAGTATATAATAAGAAGTAAATGTATCAACATATAATTGTGCATCACAGCTTATCCAATACACATACACTATAAATAATACAGGAAATGTAGCTCGTAGCGGAATTGTGATTTATGACAAATAACTGGCCCAACTGGAATGCCTGTAACCACAATTACTACTCTTGACACAGGTGCCAGCGTTACAACAACAGCAAACTACACAATACAACAGTCAGACATTGTTGCTTGTTCGGTGACCACTTCAGCGTATGCAACAGCAATTGGTAATCTCATTCATGTCATCTCAAGCACTGAGACTCAGACAATATATTACGTGCCATTACCACCACCATAAAGTTAGAAGCCTGATTGAAAAGTGATTATGTGGTTTTTTTTAAATTACTAATCATTTTTTTTATAAATTTTTTTCTCGGCTTTTTCTTAGATCAAAATAAATAGCAACCGGGATTAGTATAGTTTTCAGAGATACGTTTTCCATACTTTTTGTACACTTACTCAGAGTGTTCAATCTGTCACAATTCCTATAATCTGTGGAATGTTCTAATTTTTGAATATAAGCAGAAAATAAAAAAAATTAAACTTTTTAGGACTTATGCATTTATAGAGCAAAATAACACGAGATATTTATCATAAATATTCTGGTTTAGATATTTTTGAAGCTACATTATATTTTTTTTTAGTTGAACTGCATAAGTCGCATATAATAAACTTTGTAGTTTAAAGTTGGATTTTAAATAGTTTTAAGTTTAATGCTGTTGATTTTTTATTTAAACGACGTAAGTCCTAATAAAGATCAAAACTAAATACCTGAATAAATCGGTACGATTTTAAAAGATAAACGGAGGTTGTGGCATTCTTGAAAATATTGACCTTTTGCTGTCAGTAAATAAAGATGAATATAAAAAAAGTATAAAAATATTTGAGATTAAGCTCAGTGAGCTACAACGCAAGGCTTGGGAATTGAAGATCCCCATAATTTTTGTTTTTGAAGGCTGGCATGCATCGGGGATGGGAGAAGATATCAACCGTTTCATATTGCCTTTGGACCCGAGAGGATATGATTTTCACACAATGACTTTTGACTGCTACGAAGATGCGCTAAAACCTTTCCTCCTACACTTTTGGACTCTTATATCGGTAAGAGGTAAAATTGCAATCTTTGATCGGGGCTGGTACAGCCGGGCAATCATAAAACATTTCAGGAAGACAAAATTCAACGAAGAACTTGAGAAATGTTTGGAAGAAATAAATTGTTTCGAACGCCAGCTTTCAGATGATAGATACCTTATACTAAAGTTTTTCCTCCATATAAGTGAAAAAGAGCAAGAAGTTCGTTTCAAGGAAATCACGAAAAAGGGTTTCCCCCTAATACTTTATGAATACGAAAAGAAAAAAGGAGAGAAAAATGAGAAAGAACTGGATTTTATTCATGAATATAATGAGTACCTTCCAATTATAGAAAAAGTGCTTGAAAAAACAGACATGCCATATGCCCCTTGGACTGTAGTGGAAGCAAATGACAGGAACTTTGCAACCCTCAAGATTATCACCACTGCAACTCAGGCTATCGAAACTTATATTGAGCATATGACCCTTACTCACGGGCAGCAGACAATTAAATATCTGGATAGAGAAATATCAAAGCTCTCTGAACTTAGTGCCTCTGTCTTGGATAAAGTCGATCTTTCACAAACCATTTCTTCTAAGGAGTACAAAAAATCAAAAAAGCTTTACCAACAGAAGCTTGAAACCTTACAGTACGAGCTTTTCAGGAAAAAGCGTTCCATCGTTATAATATTTGAAGGCTGGGACGCAGCAGGCAAGGGAGGAGACATCCACAACCTGGTCAAAGGGCTGAACCCCAGAATCTACAGGGTGGTACCCGTGGGTCCACCAAATGATAGTGAAAAAGCTCATCATTACCTATGGCGCTTCTGTGAAGTAATTCCTAAAGCAGGGCATATAACCATCTTCGATAGGAGTTGGTACGGAAGGATCCTGGTCGAAAGAGTAGAGGGGCTTTGCAGCGAAGATGAATGGAAACGCGCTTATAGAGAAATAAACGAATTTGAGAATATTATTACAGGGACAGGAACAATTATCCTCAAGTTCTGGCTTCAAGTTGATAAGGATACTCAGTTAGAACGTTTCAAAAGCAGGCAGAATGATCCTGAAAAAAGATGGAAAATAACAGATGAAGATTGGCGAAATCGGAGCAAATGGAAAGAATATAAAATTGCTGTTGATGAGATGCTTCAGAAAACAAGCACCATAACTGCTCAGTGGACTATTGTGGAATCAAATGACAAGCGTTATTCAAGAATAAAAATCCTTAAAACAGTTACTGAAACACTTGAGAAAGAACTGAGCATATATTACTATTCAAATGGGTTCTCGTTGATCTTTGGTTAAGGAATTTTCTTGAACGAAGATTATTGATTTTGTTGCAATAATTGGCCTCACATTTTAACCTTTTTATCTCAAATCAATACCTTTTCCAGTAAAATGTTTATTTAAATTTTGGATATATTCTTGAAAATAAATACAATTTATCATTATTCTTCACTTAACCGAAGATTCATTAAACGGTTTTGTGTTTTACCTTCAGTACAGATTTATATAGCTTTATGGAATTTATATTCTGTTCATCATTCTGATATTGCAAGTAGTGCAGCACATCAATTTAGTTTAAGTAGTAGCCATGGGATCCATTCTGTCATTTGACCTTCGAACTTTAGAAATGTACTTTTAAATCGATACAATTTTGAAAACTAAATTCTGAAGAGCAGAAGATATTTTCCTAGAATAGCAGTGCTTATTTTAGTTCAAAGCCAATAGATCATAAATGGATATTCCAGAGAGAAAAGACCTTCGAGAAGCTAAACTTGAAGGAGCTAACCTTCGAGTAGCTAAACTTGAAAGGGCTAATCTTAAAGGAGCTTTCCTTAAAAGAGCTAACCTTAAAAAGGCTGATCTTAAAGGAGCTAACCTTGAAAAGGCTTATATTCTAGAAACTAACCTTGAAAGAAGTCAGCATTTATCACTTAATCAGCTTTACAAAAGTGAAAACACTTTATGATACAAAATTAGATGAGGAGATCCTCATATAATTAAAAAAGATATCCTGCTCTTTTTAAAAAACCTGATGAATGAACAAGTATAACAAAATAACGAATCGGGAAATCAACCTATAGAAAAATTAGTTAGTTAACAAAGATCACTATTATGGATCTGCTATATATTATCTAGTTTTATTGTACACGAACCAAGTTGAATTCATTGTAGTTATTGAAGTGTGAACACATATACTTAAAATTAGACTACCATATAGATATTTTATAAGTTAATTTATTAATAAACTAGCTTCGGAAAAGTAATAAGTCACACTTTGGATATAAACTTCATACTATAATAGATAGGAATTATTAACTGATCAGAAGATTCAACAACTGAATCGCTTCATGAAGCTCAGGTAGATTTATCAAAAAAAGCGAAGTGATTTGCAGAGATAGAGAATACTTTTGAGCTAAATCAAAAGGTTATGATGCAACAATGAATAGATATTAAGTGGATTTATTGATTTTAGCTATGTGTTATCTAATACTTTTTTTGTATTCACAGGGAATGTAATCGGTCACAAGTAGTACATTCCTATATGTAATAGAATGAATGGGGTAAGAAAAGCATAGGTACTTAGCGTCATAAAATAAGAGACTTTATTATATTCTGGTTTCCAGATTCATTATATTTCGCTCTGAGATTATGTAGATATTCTACACAAAGAGTAGGAGGCAGATGAACCATTAACTAATGACCGTCTGCTGAAGAAAGAACGCTATCATCGACAATGCTAAATGGTCAATATATGTCTCTGCATCTTCCAATCGGTATTTGACTGACAAATAAAGCTGTTGCCATCTTGGAATAAGACGTTAAGCAACTAGATCTGAATCTAATTAGCTCAAATCAAATTTAGAGACTGTTACATTTTATAAAATTTCACCATTATTGAGGTTTTGAAGAACTACAGCGACGAGATGGCCGAACTATCCAAGCTACTGGACCATGCAGACCTGAGCACGAAGATGATCTTTAGTTCGGCATCTCGTGCTTGCTGAGTCCAGAATAGTATACCCGTTTACACATAAATCTCTATCTTCGTGAACTCGGGGAAGGAAAATTCATCTTTCTTATTAAAATAAATGAAACAGCTACAAACCAAAAAATTGCTATTTTATCTCTTGAAGGAACAGGTTTCTATCAAAATTAAATGTAAAATCTGGAAAATAGAAATGTTTTATCTAAAAAGATTACTGTCATTGTTGATCCTTGAGACCCCGCTGTTCTCTGATCTTGCAGGGATATCTTAGAAATCTGGAATCTCAATCCTAGACCATGACAAAATAAGTGAATAGCTGAGGTCTTATGGTCATCAATGACGTACCAACAAATTAGATCTTATAAGCTGCAGGAAAGATATACCTGCAACTTGGTAGACTATCTGTGGAGAGCTCAGTGACAATTTCACTGCCAAACACATAACTACACTAAAACGGTAAGAGATGCCTGCAGCTTTCTAGACTATCTGTTGGCGAGCTCTGCGACAATTTTTCATGCATAGATACATAACTACACTAAAACATTTCATTTTGGAACGTTTGCTATATTATAGTTACGTATCATTATACATTAGCTGAAAATTATATAACATATAGCGTTTGCATATATTTTACATTAGTATAACTTTAGATAATTAAGGTCAATTGTAAGTAGTCCTATAACACTAGCTATAATAAAAACTTTTTGTAATGAAAGCTTACTATTCCACTGATATTCACATATGAAAATATACAACATATACAAAAATATATTAAGGATTGTATTTCTATTGAAAGTAAAAAGATAGAAAATTTTGTTAGAAATTTATTAAGTGAGACTTCTTTAATAAATGAATTGCAATAAAAATTTAAACGTTTTTTTCTTACGTGTTAAAACTTATTTTTTGAACTTCTTTGGGATTAATTGGTAAAGTGAAATAAAAAGTCGAACCTTTACCTAATTCAGATTCTACCCATATACGGCCACCATGCCCTTCTACAATTTTTTTACAAATTGCAAGCCCTATTCCTGTTCCAGGATATTCTTCCCTTTTATGCAATCGTTTAAAAATTTCAAAAATTTTCTCAAAATATCGCAAATCAATTCCAATTCCATTATCCTGCACTGAAAATACCCATTCACTCATTTTTTTCTCTGCAGAAACATGATTTTTTGGTGCCTCTTCACTGTGAAATTTTATTCAGTTGATAATTAGATTCTGAAATATCTGAACTAACTGGATAGAATCGGCCATTACCTCAGGTAAAGAGCCATGTGATACAGTAGCATTATTTTCTATTATAAATAATTTTAAATTCGATAATACTTGATTCAAAATAAATTCACAATCAGTAAATTCAGATTCTCTAGTAATTGTAGTCACTCGAGAAAATTCTAAAAGATCATTTATCAAGTTTTGCATCCTGGAAGCCCCGTCAACAGCAAATTGTATGTATTTATCAGCCTTATCATCTAGATTACCCTGATATCTTCTTTGTAAAAGCTGCAAATAACCTGTTATCATCCACAAGGGCTCTTGTAAATCGTGAGATTAAACGTAAGCAAATTGCTCTAATTATTAATTTGAACTAGCAAGTTCTTCTAATTTTAATTTCAGCACTTCTTCTGCGTTTTTGCGCTCAGTGATATCCTGAACTATTCCCTTCAATCGAATAGGGATCTTTTTTTGATCAAAAATATCTTCGGATCGTAAATGAACTGTGCGTTCTTCCCCGTTAGCTAAGATAATCCTATGATCAATGCTAATGGGTTTTTCTTTTGAAGCTTTTTAAAGGCATCATCTACACGATTTCGATCATCAGGGTGTAAACAACTTAAAAATAAATTGTAAGTTGCTTCAAATTCTTGTGGGTTAAATCCATAAATCCGATAAATTTCATCAGATAGGTATATTTTATTTGTTATAATATTCCATTCCCAGTTTCCAATGTGAGCTATTCTTTGAGCTTCAGCAAGCCTCTTTTCACTTTCTTTTAGCGAGTTATAAGCTTTATCTAACTCCGTTGTACGCTCTTTGACTTTTTCTTCTAAACTGTCACGTGCTTCTTTAAGGGCTTCTTCAGTTTTTTTGCGCTCGGTAACGTCTGTACTTGTTCCAAACCATTGAAGGACATTTCCTGCGGCGTCTTTCAGGGGTAAAACACGCGTGAGAAACGGACGGAAAATATCATCGGTATCGCGCAAAGGAAACTCCATATCAAACATTTGCCCCGTAGCAATCGAAGTCTTCCACCGCTCCAATACTTTTGGCAGCACTTCTGGGTCGTGAACACCTTGCCAGCCCCAACCTTCCATCTGCTCCTGCGTGGTGCCGGTGTAAGAGTACCAGCGCTCGTTATACCAGTAGATATATCAATCTGGTCTATAATCTAAAAGTTTATAGTCCTAAACATACATTACATATCATGACTAAATCTGTTGATGATGTTCATTGTATTGACGCTGGTTATTTAAAAGCAAAGCAGAGATTGGAAAATGCAGACATTGGAAAAGAAAACAAAACATTAATTGAAAATTTTTCAATTGCTCTTCGACGGGAAGAAGCAGCAAAAACAACAATCACGTGGTACTTGTACTATACAACCTGGATGGTCGAGCAACTTCAAGCACTAGGATTCAATGAGAGCTTAGACAAGCTGGACCCTAAAACCATTGATAAGTTGCTTATTTCCTTTGAAGATGACAGAAAATTATCTTCTAACACTATAAGAAATTATAAAAAATTGATTAAAAAGTTTTTCAGATGGTCCACAGGTGGGAACTCTCCTAAATGGGTCATGGATCTTAAGTTAAAATCAGTTGAAAGCCCTGTGCAGCCTTCCGACATACTGACCAAAGATGAGTTCACCCAGCTTCTTGAAGGCTGTAGACATCCACGGGATAAAGCAATCATTGCAGTTCTTGCAGATAGCGGAATGAGAGTAGGAGCTCTGGCATCTTGCAGGGTTAAAAATGTGAGTTTTAACCAATATGGAGCGATGATTTACCTGTCAAAAACGGGAGTTAACAAGACTACATCGGCAAAAGGGTTACCGCTTACTTGGAGCGCTGGATATTTGAATCAGTGGCTTGCAGTTCATCCTTTTCACGAAGATCCAGAAGCTCCCTTATGGATTACCCTTAATAAAAATAAAGAAGCCGTAAGTTATAAAGCTATCAGAAAAATGATAAAGACTACAGCCGAAAAAGTAGGCATCAAGAAAAATGTATATCCACATTTGCTACGACATATGGCCATCACAAACTGGATTTTAGATGGTCTTAATGAGCAGGAAATTAAGCACAGAGCAGGCTGGAGTCGGGGCAGTACTCAAATGTTCAAAATTTATGCAAATTTCACGGATCACGAAATTAACAATAGTATTTTTGAGAAATATGGACTCAAAACTGAAGACAAAAGACACGTTACACTTAAAA
>Ga0326728_10011365_pt1 | contig 20373 bp, 17 predicted proteins | sample MB3enrmetagenome_FD_207602 | JGI IMG/M metagenome (GOLD analysis project Ga0326728, IMG submission 207602) | Lab enriched peat soil microbial communities from McLean, Ithaca, NY, United States - MB31MN | ecosystem: Environmental > Terrestrial > Soil > Wetlands > Peat | place: USA: New York... | reverse complement strand
CGGCACGAGAACTTGAGAGCCATCCGATTACTTATACCGCCGTGGAGCAGAAATGTCCAGCGCTCAATCTCGCTTCGTATCAGTGGACTACGCGGCTCAAAAAACTTGCGGCATTAGGCTGAAGCCCCCCGGCAGGCTGAAGCCCCCCGGCAGGCTGAAGCCCGCCCTACCTTGTCGGTATGGCTCGGGACTTTTTGGCAGGACGTGCGATTTGCCGTGCGGCAACTGCACCGCAATCCGGGATTCACGGCCATCGCCGCGTTGACCATTGCGCTGGGCGTGGGCGCCACCACGTCGATCTACAGCATGATCGATACCGTTATCTGGCGCCCCATCCCCATCCCGCATCTCGAAAAGGTCGCCGTAGTAGTGCAGGCAGTGCCCGGCCAGCCGTACTTCTGGACGTCATCCGCGCCCGGCGATGTCGAGACCATCCGGCATGAGGACACCTACCTCGAAAGCCTCGCCAGTTGGACCCAGACGATGGTCAACATCGTGGATGCCGGCGGGGAGGCGCTGCGCCTGGAAGCCGAGCTCGTCACGCCGAACTTCCTGACGGTGGCCGGCGTGCAACCGGCCATCGGCCGCACTTTCCTGCGGAGCGAAGATCAACCCGGCCGCGAGCGCGAAGTGATTCTGAGCGACACCATGTGGCGCGCGCATTTCGGCGGCGATCCCAATCTGGTGGGCCACACCATCCGGCTCGATGGGCGCAATTACACGGTGGTCGGCATCATGCCGCCGGGGTTCTATTTCCCGACGCCCTCGCGGCAGATCTGGATGCCGCTGGTGCTCACACCTGAGGAGCAGGCGTCACGCACTTTGCACTTAGGGGATTTCGGCGGCAGGCTCGCGCCAGGACACACGCTGGCGCAATTCGCCGCCGAAGTAAACGGCATCGCCGCCAGGATGGAGCGCGAATATCCCGATACCAACGCTCATCGCCGCTACCTGGCGTGGAGTGGGCAGAAATATTTCGGCGGCGGCAGCCTGCTCCCGGTCTACACGGCCCTGCTGCTGGGCGCGGCGCTATTCGTCCTGCTCATCGCTTGCATGAACGTGGCCAATCTACAGTTCGCACGCGCCACCTCGCGATGGCGCGAAATGGCCGTGCGCACGGCATTAGGAGCTCAACGCAGCCGGCTGGTACGGCAACTCGTCACGGAGAGCGCCGCTCTGGCGCTGGTGGGTGCGGCGCTGGGCCTGTTAGTCGCCAAGTGGGGTCTCGCGATGCTGCAGGCGCACGTACCGGCGGAGTTGGTGCGCTACAATCCGGGGCTCGCGCAGATCGGTTTGCATCGGCACGCGCTGGTATTCACGCTGGTGGCGTCCTTGGCGAGCGGAATCCTCACTGGCCTCGCGCCGGCCTGGCGCGGATCGCGCGCCAATCTCACGGCGGGCCCGCCTGGTCCGGGACGGCATTTCTTGCGGTCGATGCTGGTGGCGGCGGAAGTCGCGCTGTCGCTCGTGCTGCTGGTGGGCGCGGGCCTGACGGTCCGCGGGTTCCAGACGATGGTGAGCGGCACTCCGGCGCTCGATCCCGCCACGCTGCTCACCATGCAGCTTTCGCTCTCCGGCGACCGCGATCCCGGAACGTATTATCGCGAAGTGCTGGATCGGCTGGCGGCGTTGCCCGGCGTAACCTCAGTCGCTGCCGTGACAGCGCTGCCCTACAGCCGGCACGCCGGCATGTCGGCCGTGAGTCTCGAAGGCCGGCCCGTCGAGCCGGGCAAGGGGCCTGGCGCGTGGGTACAGAGCGCGACTCCGGAAGTGTTCCGCATCCTGCATATTCCCCTGCGGGCCGGCCGCTTTCCCGCGGCCAGCGACACCGCGAAAACGCTTGCCATCGCCGCCGTCAGCGAGACCATGGCGCGGCGCTGGTGGCCCGATGGTTCCACGATAGGCCGGCGGCTGCGCATCGGCGACGGACCGTGGGTGCGAATCGTCGGAGTGGTCGGCGATATCGAGGGGAGCGTAATGGACCGTAGCCTGGTGCCGACGGTGTACCTACCCTTCACGCAGGCGCCGGAACGGCAGATGGATATCGCGATTCGCACCACGGGAGAATCGCTCACGCTGGCATCGGCGGCGCGCGCCGCGGTACGCGCGGTGGACCGCGAGCAGCCCATCCTGAATCTGAATACGATGACCAATCTGATTCAGCAGGAGGCTTTCGGGGTCGCCTACATGGCGGGGCTGATGGGCGCGTTCGGACTGCTCGCGCTAGTGCTCTCGACGGTCGGAGTGTATGGCGTCATGGCCTTCATGGTGTCCGGCCAGACGCACGAAATCGGCATCCGGATGGCGCTCGGTGCGCAGCGCGGGACGGTGCTGGCGATGCTGTTCCGCCGCGGCATGCGGACGGCGTTGGCTGGCCTGGTGGCCGGGCTGATTCCGGCGTACGGGTTGGCGCGGCTGATGCGCGCGGCGATTTTCGGCGTGAGCGCGGTGGGCCCGGCGGTATACGCCATTCCGCTGGTGCTGGGGGCTGCCGCGGCGGTGGCAATCTACATTCCGGCGCGGCGGGCGTTGAAGATCGATCCGATGGCGGCGCTGCGGAGCGAGTAGGGTTACCACAGAGGCACAGAGACACGGAGGAAAACAAAGTCAAAACCGGAGGGCACCGAGGTGACAGAGGACACAGAGGGGTAAAGGCCCCGGGTATCGGCGTCTCAGCGGCCTCGGTTTGCGAGGATCGTCGCGGCTTGCGAAGATTCTGGCCGGTAGTAGTACAGAGACACTGAGAAAACTGAAAGAGAAAAGCGTTGAGCAGGGCGCCTATCGGCGTTAATCGGCGTTCATCGGCGGCCCAAAAAGGAGAACACGGAGGCCGCGGAGAGCATGGAGAAAACGCCTTGGCGTAAATTTCACTGGCGGCCACTACGGCTGTGGCGACTTATATTCCCGTGCGCCGCGCGCTGAGGATCGACCCGATGGCGGCGGTCCGGAGTGAGCAGGAAAGCGGCTGGCGGGCTGAAGCCGGCTGAAGCCCGCCCCACGGTCTTAGTGGGGTGGCTTTAGCCCGCCATAGCCGATGTAGAATCGATCATGATTTCGTCCCTTCCGATGACCCTGCCCGCGCGGTATTACACCGATCCCGCGATCTTCCACGCCGAACTCGAGCGCTTCTACTTCGGCCGATGGATTTGCGTGGGCCGCACCGAACGAATCGCTAACCCCGGCGATTATTTCCTGGTGGAATTGGCCGGCGAAAGCGTCATCGTGACGCGTGCGGCCGATGGCGCGCCGCGCGCCTTCTTCAATGTCTGCCGACATCGCGGTACGCGCATGTGCACCGTTGCCGAAGGCTCGCTCGAAGGCCGCATCCAGTGCCCCTACCACGGCTGGACGTACGGGCTGGACGGCTCGCTGATCGGCGCACCGCACATGGAGCAGCCGGGGTTCTCACGCGCGGACTACCCGCTGAAAACCGTCGCGATCGAGACATGGGAGGGTCACATTTTCCTCAATTTCGCCGCCGAACCGCAGACTCTGGCGGCGCAGGTCGGAGACCTTCCGGAGCGCTTCGCCGCGTGGCGCATGGGGGAGTTGCGGATGCACCGGCGCATAGTATACGACGTGAAGGCCAACTGGAAGCTGATTGTGGCGAATTACAATGAGTGCCTGCACTGCCCCCTGGTGCATCCTACTCTGAACCGGCTGACAGACTATCTGGGCGCGGATAATGAGGCTCCCACGCCTCACTACATTGGCGGCGCCATGGGCTTCCGCGGAGGCGCCGAGACCATGAGCTTCGGCGGCACGCGGCGGCGAGCCTACCTGCCGGGGTTGAGCGAAGAGCAGCGCAAGATTGTCAACTACTACGCCATTTATCCCAACCTGCTGCTCAGCCTTCATCCCGACTACATGATGGTCCACACGCTCTGGCCCAAGGCCGCGGACCGCACCGGGATCGTCTGCGAGTGGCACTTTCATCCGGATGAGATGGCGAAGGCCGATTTTGTAGGCGACGACGCGGTGGAATTCTGGGACCAGGCCAACCGCGAAGACTGGGGGATTTCGGAGCTCTCGCAACTCGGAATCGGTTCGCGCGGCTACACGCCCGGACCGTATTCGCGGCGCGAGGAACTGCTGCATGCGTTCGACCGAATCGCCGCGGAGTGAGCTACCCGACACCCATGGTATGATGCGGACAATGCGCCCTAGGATCGCCGTGTTCAAGCTTTTGGGTGCGCTGGCGATTGCCGGCGCGCTTTCCGCTTCACTCCTTGCCGAAGACCGGCAACTGGTCAACGGCTGGGACGTCCGGGACGAGATCAAACTTGCTCCAGGCGTCGATCCGGCCACGGTAAAGGATTATTTCCCGTCGTTCTACGACTATCTCGATACGGTCCTGTTCCATCCCACCGCCGGCTATTACTCCAGTGGGCGCGTGAACTTCGTTTCGGATTATCAGACGTTCCCGATCGCGCTGTACCCTTCGTTCGGGCAGATGATCACCGAGCACATGTTCCGGATGTGGGACGGAATGCGCAAGGCCGGCACGTTGGGGCCGAAGGAAAAGTTCACCATCGCCGAATTCGGCGCCGGAGATGGCGCCATGGCGGAATCGGTACTCGAGTATATCGACCAGCAGGCGGAAGCGAGTGCCGACCCGCGCTGGAAAGAATTCAAAGAGCAGACGGTATACGCCTGCTACGATCGCTCTCCCGCGTTGAGCGCCCAGCAGCGCAAGCGCAATGAGCGTTTCGGTACGCGGTTCGATGCGCGCCTGGGGGATGCGACCGATCCGGGGTCGACCGTCCCGCGGGACAGTCTGAAGGGCGTAATCCTCTCCAACGAATTGCCGGATTGCTTCAGCGTGCACAAGGTGATCCTGGGCATGAACGGCTCCGCGGAGCTGGCCTACACGGTTCCCTCGGTTCCCATGGAGAACTGGCAAAAGATCGAGCAGTCCCTTCCGGCGGCCGTGCGGCAAACCATTACCAAGGACGACCAGGCGATCCGTGAAAAGCTCTTCGGCGGCAAGAACGCCGCCGGCACGGGCTCGGCGCACGACCGCTTGTACCTGAGCAAAGCCGGATTTTCGGCAATTCTGGACGCCTTCAGCGCTTCGGCGGATTACGAGGTGAAGGTGAACCTGCTCCAGTTCCAGGAAGTGTATGTCCCGGTGACGGTGATGCCGGAACTGGCGGAGCACTTACGCCAATATGCTCACGCCTATGCCTACGCGCTGACTAAGAGCGGCAAGGGCATAGTGACTTACATCAACTTAGGCGAGGGTAAGTTCATCAAGGGCGCGGGAGCGGCGCTCAAAGCCGGCTACGTGATCACCATCGATTACGGCTCCAACTGGGACGGAATTCTGGCGCAGGAATTTGACCACCTGCGCATGTTCGGACAGGGAAGCTCCACTTCACAAGCCAATCCGTACCACGCCCCGACTCTGAACGACATGACAACCGACGTAAACTTCAGCCACCTGGCGGAAGAAGGTAAAACGGTGGGGCTCGAGGCGCTCTACTTCGGGCCGCAGCACTGGCTGAAACTGGGAACTTCCATTGAACTGGAAAAGACTCCCGCGGTCCGCACTCTCACTCCCGACGACGAAGCGTCATTCCAGCAGTGGGCCGGCCTTTTCTATAGCTGGGAGGTTTACAAGGTTCTGGTGCAGCGAAAAGAAAACACCGATCCCGCGTATAAGTACTCGAGCGAGTTCGGGGAAACCTTGACGGTGGGGGAAGACCGATTGAACCCGGCCGAGCGCGAGAAAATGGCGGAGATCGAAAAGAAGCTCGGACGCTGAGCGGCTGGCCGGGGCCGAGCACCCGATCGCCTAATGCGGTGGGGAATCCCGACAGGGCTTTCGATCCTCGAACGGGCTTCTCGAGGCCAGGCCCTCGCCAAGCTGGGAGTGTCCTTGATGCGTGGCAATCTCCAGGCCGCGCCGCGCGGTTTCCAGCGCCTTGTCGAAACGGCCGGCCTCCGCGTAAGCCGCCGCTAGCGTATCCAGATAGATCGCCTCCCGCCCGCCGGTCAATTGCACCGCTCGTTCGGCGAGTTTCACCGCTTCCGGACCGTTGCGCGCCGAGGCCTCGGAACAGGCCGCCATTACGTGCGCAGCCTCGATATACGCGTTACTTGGCGGGCTCTTTGACTTTGACCACGCGGTCCGCCGGTATATCTTTCAGCTCTTGCACGATGCCGGACGGCCAGTGGATTTCCACGATACTCGCGACCTTGGCGGAACCCAAGCCGAAGTGGACCGGGCCGGCGCTGGAAGAGGCGTAACCGGCGGCGAAAGCCACGTGGTTGTACTGCGCGTTGCCGCCCGCCACCAGCTTGATCCGCGCGCCGATTGCATCGCGATTGCTCTTCGTGCCCTCCAACTGGAACTCGATCCAGTGATTGCCGGCCGGGCTGTCATTCATCCAAATCTCCGCGGGAGCGCTCAGAGCGGTGACGACCACATCGAGCCGGCCGTCGCCATCCAGGTCTCCGACCGCCGAGCCGCGGTGTCGGGCGGGAGGTTGCGCCGTCAAACCCGCCTCGGCCGTGAGCGGCTGGAACTTCATGCCGCCCAGGTTCCGGAACACGGAATTGGGCTGCTCGACCTGCCCCCGCCCCGAAAACTCGAGCGATTGCACGTGACCGCGCGAGACAAATATATCCTTCCAGCCATCGTTGTCGAAATCGGCTATGGTGGGCGAATATCCTCCCATGGGCGCGCTTGCCCGAGCCATGCCGCTCGCGTTGGTGACGTCGGCAAATTTCAGCTTTCCCAGATTGCGGAACAGCGGGAACGTTTCGTAAGGAAGCGCCACGAAAGCGATGTCCGGGAAGCCGTCGTTATCGAGATCGCGGGCATCCACTCCCATTCCGGAAATGAGGTTGCCCTCGTCGGTGAGCGCCACATCGGCATCGAATGCGATCTCTTCGAACTTGCCGCCGCCCTTGTTGTGAAAGAAAGAATTGTACTCCTTGTCATTGGCGACGAAAATGTCCATCAAACCGTCCAGATCGAAGTCCGCGATTCCTACGCCCATTCCTTTGCCGGGATGCGCGCGGATTCCCGATTCCACCGAAACATCGCGAAACGTCCCGTCGCCATTATTCAGGAACAACTGGTTGGGAGTGGCCTTGTAGAATTTGGGATGGCAATAGTCCAGGCGCCCGGGTGCGGCCTCGCAAGCCGGTTCGGTTTGAATGTCCCAGGCAAGATAGTCCACCACGAATAGATCCAGCAGCCCGTCGTTGTTGACATCCACCCACGCGCCGCCCACCGACCACAGCGGCCCGTACTGCTTGTCCGGCTTCGCGATACCGGCCTTTTCGGTGACATCCGTGAAGGTGCCGTCTCGGTTGTTGTGGTAGAGATGATTGCCGTGGACGCCGCCGACGAAAATGTCCTGGAACCCGTCGTTATCGTAGTCGCCTATGGCAACGCCGGTGTCGTAGCCCGTGCCGGCCAGACCGGCCCGTTCCGTTACATCCTTGAAATTGCCTTTGCCGTCGTTCTCGAAGAGCCGGTTGGAGTATTTCGCGGAGGTCTTCTTGAGGGTCTGGATGTCGGCTCCATTGGCGAAGAAGATGTCCAGCTTGCCATCGTTATTAAAATCGAAGACCGCCACCCCTCCGGCCATCGTCTCCGGGGCGTGGCGCCGCTCGGTTTCGCAACTATCGAGGCGAAAATCGATCGGGCGGTAAGTGAAATGGATGGGGGCGGGTTGGTTCTGGCTGAAAGCGGCGGCCCACACGGCAATCAGCAGGGGGGCGGCGAGCCACGGTATTTTGCTCACGGCCGCTGCTCCTTGACAAGCAGCGTGGTGGCGAGGAGCGCGCTTAGTATGTCTCGTCGAGTCATTCGGTACTTCACTCCGATTGTACTCGACTGCACGATGGCTTCGACTCCATGGTTTGGGGACAAACCAGCCAAGCGCCCGTCTCACAATACCGGAGCGCAGCTCAAAGTTGCAGGGACTACCCTTATAGGATTGTCTATGGAGGAGCCCACTCCGCAACACGATGTCGCGGCGATTCAAGCGCAGGTAGTGCGTTTTGGACCCGCCGCCTTCACAAAGACGGCGCTGGATGGCGGCCGGGACATGGGACTGACCAGCCGTGAGATGCTCGCAGTCATAGCGGGATTGACGCGGCGAAACTTCTATAAATCGATGACGACCTACGCCGATCGCAACATTTGGCAAGACGTCTATTATTCGCCCACACCGGTTGGCCGAGAGGCCATATCAAGATCACGATGCGCGACACGGCGCCAGTGATCCAGTTTAAGGAGAAGTGAAATGAGACACCAAGCGTGCGCAAACTGTGGCGCTCCAGGCGCCGCGGCCTTCAAAGGCGAGACATTCCGGATTTCCCATAAGGGGGTGTCAGCCGAAGTCAAGGGCCTGTCGGGGCGGCGTTGTTCCTCTTGTGGGGAAATTGAATTCGGCCGGAGAAGCGCGAAACGGTATGCCGCTGCAGGCGACAAACTGGTGCTACAGGCGCGTGCTGCGCAACGGTCGGAGATCCGTCGGATACGCAGGAAGCTCGGCCTCAGCCAAGCCATGGCCGCCGGACTGACGGGCGGCGGCCACAACGCGTTCTCACGGTATGAGCGTGGGGAGTCGGCGCCATTGCCCGCGGTTGTGAACCTTTTTAAACTCCTGGACCGCCACCCTGACCTTCTGAAAGAGCTGACCGGGAGTCGATAGCGCGCAATAGAGCGGCATCCGTCGAGGTGGTTGAGGGCGCGTTCGCATCGGCACCGGGTTTCGCGCCGACCTGATCGTGGAAGATAAAGTAATCGTAGACGTGAAGTCCCTCGAGGCGATCGGACCAGTTCACAAGAAGCAGCTTCTCACGTATCTGCGGCTGGCGGACAAGCGCTTAAGCCTGCTGATCAAGTTTCAGGTAGCCCTCATCAACAACTGCATTACGCGAATCGTCAACGGACTGGAAGAAGATTCTCACGCCAAGGCGCGGAGGCGGAGTAGCAAGCCGCCCACAACCGCGATATCGTTTGGGTCACAAGGAAGTCCCTGTGACCCATTTACGTAAACTGATGCTCGAGGAACTCCAGCGTCGTAGCTATTCTCAGCAAGCCGCTGTCCAGACCGGGAGCGGACCTCAGTCCCGGAGTTACGTCAGTGGCGCCCCCGATGAAGGTGCTGTACACGATCTTGCCGGCCGGGTCTAACTTGGCAACGAAAGCTCGAAATGTGCCTTGCATGGCCGTTTGCAAACCGCCGGGCGTAACCGGAAAATCCGGCGAGTTGGTACTCCCGAGAACATCGCCCCTTGGAGGACTGCTACTACTCTTGAACTGGCTGGAAGCGACTTACTTACCGAAACCTTTTCGCGTCCCCTCCGAGCGGATCGGTCTCATCGAGGGAGAGCATATACATCTCCGTAAAGTCGGAGTTCACGAAAATGTACTGAAATCCCTGCGGCAGAACCGATGTTAAGAAGCTGATCGTGCCGCCGGAGCAGTCCGGATCCACCGTGTATCTCCCCTCGGGAAAGGAAGCTTGTATCGTCGGCGAGCCATCAAAAGGCGCCAAGGACAGGGTGCCGCTCACGAGTCCGACGGTGCTGCCGCGATCAGTCCCCGGGCCCGCCGTAAAAATACCCACGCCAGCCGGGGGGTTTGAACCATAGTAGCTGGCAGGGCTAAGCCCGAATCCAAAAGTTGTGCCGTTGAAGACGTTCAGAGGATTCGCGGGACAAACGATAGGTGAAAAAAGGAGCGTCGCCTTGCCCCAGATATTGATCGGAATATCGGCGCTGACTACCGAACTCATCAGGTACATTTGCGTGAAGTTCCTCGCAAATATGAATGTGAACTGTGCCGGCTGTTCGGCCGTGCTGAAAAACAAAGTGCCTCCCGAACAATCGGGATTGATCTCGTAACTTCCTCCAGGAACAGCTAACTCACGGACTACAGTGGACGGTAAACTTATGGTCTCGGTGATGTTGAGCGTTCCTTTTCCAGAGGGCAGCTTGGTGGTGGGCGGAACGTACGTCGCAGTGAATTTTCCGATCGACGCTTCCCCCATTGGATTCGCGCTTGATTGGGTCTGGAATACCCAGGTTTGACCGGTGATCAGTTGTAATGGGCTCGTCAAACCGGCGGGGCACTGAGCCTGCGCCAGGGTAGACAAGCAGGAAATCGCAACTACGAAAATCGTCGTAAACAGGAGCCTCTTCATCTCTGCCTCCAGGAAATGGCCTCAGGCCAAAATCCTCTATTCGTCAAAATTGGGTACGGATCAGGAATTAGTCTATACCAAGTAATCCAGTTTATGCACCTGTTTTTTGTGAAAGAACGATGAATAACTCGAAGGAGCAAGATCTAGCCCATGCAGTACTGCTGAATCATGCAACAAACCGCCTTCCAACACGGCCCGCCTAGAGACTGAAAGTAACTCCGGTGATAGGGATTCGTTCGTTACCATAGCGATCTACTTTGGCACTGGTAAACAGACTGGTGGCATATGGCACGACGCCGCAGCCGGCGGGGACGAGTTATAGCGCGGTGGAGCATACGTTTGTGCTGTCGATTGTGAGCGCGGGTGAATACGCGAGTATTACCGGACGGTGTGCCAGCGCGCCGGGCAACTGCAGCGGATACGGCATTTGCAATTGGTGCCCGTCCGGCGCTCTGGGCGCAGAAACAGTAACCACTACGCCTCCCTGCAGCAGCCAGGATGTCGTTAGTGTTTCCCCGCAGTGCTTATGCTCCGTGCCGAGAATTGGCGGCAGGAAAAAGCATGTGTCGGGACTAAGTCGAGGTCTGATTATCCGGTTGCTTCGGCAAGCCACCAGATATTGTGATCTGCGACGGCGGGGCGTGCCGACGCTCCGTCGTGCAATGTGGCTCTGTCGCATCCGGTACGAGCGGAATGCCCAGCCGGACCGAAGGTTCGGGGCTATAGCTGCACAGCCCCACCATTTGGCTTCTCCCGCGTCCCAACTCCTGTTCCGACATTCAGTCGTTTCGCCGCGAATACCACAGGTTGGGGCATGCTGAAGCAACCGGATAATCAGAAGTCGAGGGGCATCTTGGGCAACTGGACAAAAAGTATAAGTAAACCGGCCCAAATCTGAATGCATGGGAAGTAAGCGTAAGCGGCTTTGGAATCAGGCAATTTGGCTGGTTTACGTCCACATATCCGGTCCGATCTGTGCACGCGGCCCTAAGTAACTGATTCGTCTTCAAGTTAGCCGAAAGCGGGCGGATTGGCCGGATATGTGGGGTTATCGTACGCTGGCCCATTCGCCACCGTCCGTTTTGTCGTTCGGTACCACCCGCCACCGGTTGGCCCGACGACCAAGCGAGCAACAGCACTCCCGGTCAGATCCTAACCCGCCCCATCCGCGCGGGCTCCACAAAACGGCAAATCGTCCGAAAGATGCCAGAATTCTATTGACCTAGGATAATTCTGGTACTACACTAGGTTTTTGCCGACCATGGGCGGGTTTTTCTGTTACCGGTTCCAAGTTATCTGGTGAATCTCGAAATTGCCTGACGGGAAAGGTACGGCGTCGTCTTTGCCTTCCCGGGTGATATTCTGCGCGTCTGCGCAATGTGCCGAGGGTGTTCTTCTCATGGAAAAAGATCCACAAGTTCCAATGCACCTACCGCCGTCAGCTTCCGTAGGGTTGCTGGGTTTTGAGGCAAGCGATCAGGATTTACTAAACAGTATTCTCGATTGCGCTGAGAGCCCCGCCGCTCCGGAGCGTAAGTGGAAAATCCATTCCCAACCGAACGTTGAATCAACCCTGGAAGACCTGCGGCTGAACCCGATTCCGATCGTCCTGTGCGACCGCGATCGGACGGCGGGAGCCTGGAAGGACTTGTTGCTGAGGTTCGTCGCCTTGCCCGATCCGCCCCTGCTGATAGTGGCCTCCCGAATGGCCGATGAGCACTTGTGGGCGGAAGCCCTCAACTTGGGGGCCTGGGACGTCCTGGCAAAACCATTCGATGCCGCCGAGGTAGTCCGCATTACTGGCCTGGCCTGCTTGCGATGGCACCAACGCCACACCGACAGTTCCGCAGTCATGCGCGCTGTCGCCTGAGTTTCGGTTCCCGCGTCCACCGACATCGATTCTCCGGATGGCCGCGACCATCCGCCGCACCATTTCGCCAAACGCCCACAAAGGCCTCCCGGCCGCAGACTCGTGGAAGCGTGCGAACAAACGCCGCACCCGCGCTGCCGTTATCGGAAAACAGCCGCGGCATCTCGACTTAGTGCCACCCTTCATACAGATCTTCAGGCCCGCGGACGCACTGTGCCAAGACTGATTACTGTCCCGGTGGCGGCAGCGGGGCGTACTGCACAGATCGGTATTGGCCGTCGATAAAATGCCAGACGGCCGCAGAGCACTTGTCCGGAGGCCCTGCGACGGAGCACTGGCATTGCGGCCCATATGCTAACTCAATTCCCGTCTGCCGGCGCCACTACTTCGACGTTTAGCGCCCCCTCCGCGGAAATCTAATACGGGTCCGCCCCGCCTACTCTTCGCGGAGCGTCACTACGGGATCCAATCGCGCCGCGCGCCGCGCGGGCAAGTAGCCCGCGATGGCGGCTACCAGCAGCAGTACTCCGCTGGCGCCGGCCAACGTGAAGGGGATCGCCCGGCGTCACTCCGAACAACATGCTTCGCACCAGCCGCGCGCACGCCAATGACGCTCCCAGCCCCAGCGGCACTCCGATGAGCACCAGGCTGGCGATGTCGCGCAGCATGAGGCGCCGTACTCCCCGGCGCGTGGCTCTCAGCGCCAGGCGGATGGCCATCTCACTTCGCCGGCGCGCCGCGCCGTAAGCCACCACGCCATACAGCCCGGCGCTCGCCAATATGAGCGCGAGCAGGCCGAAGAAGGCGGCCAGGATCGCCACGCGCTGCTCCGCGCCGGTCGTCGTCCGGGGTGAGCACGCGGCCGATCGCGGCCGGCACCCCAGCGTGCGGAAATAATCGCCGCGCACGTAGAGGCCCTCGGCCAGCCTTTTTTCACCGCCATCGGCCAGGTCGAACTCGGCCACGCAGTAGGCCAGTGCGGAGGAAAAGACGTCCTGCCGGCCGCGGATCTGCTCCCAGACCGCATTCGTAAACTGGCGGTCGTTCTGGCGGAAGAGACGGCCCAGCCGGCCGGGATCGCGCACCGGCAGCGGCTTCATGATGACGGCGTTCAGGATGCTGAAAATGGCCGTATTCGCGCCGATTCCGAGAGCCAGCGAGAGCACCGCGACAGCCGTGAACGTGGGGCTCTGGCGCAGCGCGCGAAAGGCGTAGCGCGCGTCCTGCGCGAGGTCGCGGCACCAGCGCCAAATCCATTCGTCGCGGACTTCTTTCTTGATTTGCGCCGGCCCGCCGGCGGCAAGTCTCGCGCGGCGGTGCGCTTCTTCGGGCGGTAGACCGGAGCGCATAAGCTTCCCGGTTTCATGCTCCAGGTGGCGTCAGCTCTTCGTCGAACTCGGCCTCGGCAACGCGGCGGCGCCAGAGGAACCGCAGGCGATATAGGGGGCCGCTGAACATAGATCCTCAAGCCTGGTCGAGCAGCAGGCCGACGGCGAGAGCCAATTGGCGCCAGGCGGCTTCGTCGGATTTGAGTTGTTTCAGGCCGGCGCGGGTCAGCTCATAGTATTTGGCGCGGCGGTTGTTCTCGGAGACGCCCCATTTGGGCTTGATCCAGCCTTTGCGCTCGCAGCGGTGCAACGCGGGATAAAGCGAGCCTTGCTGCACCTGGAGGGCGTCTTTGGAGATTTGCTGGATGCGCTCGGAAATGGCCCACCCGTGAAGCGGCTCGAGCGCCAGCGTTTTGAGAATGAGCAGATCGAGTGTGCCTTGCGGCAGATCCATATCGTTTCCCTTTTCCTTCTACAAGAGGAGTGTAGCGCACCTCTTGTAGAGGAACAAGGGGAGAGTTGGTTCCGCCTTAGTTTCCCGCGAGCTTGACGGTATTGGCGAGCGGCAGCGTCTTCGAAGAGCCGCCTACCAGCACCTTGTAATCGCCGCCAACGACTTGCCAGCCGTTTTTCTCTTCGTTGAAAATCGACAGGAATAGCGGCTCGACATTCACGGTCACGGTCTTGCTTTGGCCGGGGGCCAATTCCACCTTGTCCCAGCCGACCAGCCGCTTGGACGGTTCTCCCGCGCCCGGGGGCAGCGACGCGTACACTTCCGCGATCTCCTGTCCGCCGCGCCTGCCCGTGTTCTTCACTGAGAATGTCACCGTCAGACCGTTGCCGGCGGGCGTCACTTTCAATCCGGAATAGGCATAGGCAGTATAGGAAAGCCCAAAGCCGAAGGGGAACAGCGGCTCCTTGTTTTCGGCATCGAACCACTTGTAGCCCACCTTCAGGCCTTCGGTGTACGGTATATCGAACGGGGGCAATCCACCGCGGCCGCCGGCCGGCGTCAGATTCATTCCGGCGATCTGCGGATGCGGCAGGTCCGCATCGCTCTTCGCGAAAGTGACCGGCAGCTTGGCCGACGGGTTCACTTCGCCGAACAGAATATTCGCGATGGCCTCGGCCCCGCGAATTCCGGGGTAGAACGCGGCGAGCACGGCGTTCGCCTTATCGATCCACGGCATGGTCACCGGCCCGCCGGTTTCCAGCACAACGATGGTCTTCGGATTGGCGGCCGCCACGGCGGCTACCAAATCGTCTTGCTTCTCCGGCAGCGAGAGCGTGGCCGCATCGCGCCCTTCGCTCATCGGCTGGTTGACGAACACGATGGCCACGTCGGAACTCTTGGCCAGGCTCGCCGCCGCGGCCGGATCGGTTCCTGCGTCGAAGCTCACTCTGGCATTGGGAGCCCGCGCGCGAATCGCCTTCAGCGGAGAATCGGGGAAGTAGACCGCTCCGCCGCGTCCGAAACCGCCGCGTCCCCCTCGGCCCTGCGCGCCCGCCGGGGGAGGCGGCGGCGGAACGGCGTTCCCGCCCGGAGGATCCACTTGCGCCGAGCCGCCGCCTGAAACGATCCCCACGTCGGCATGCGACCCGATGACCGCGATCGACTTCACCGCGCCATTCAACGGCAATTGGTTGCCATTATTCTTCAGCAGCACGATGCTCTCTTCGGCCAGCGCCTGGGCGTCGTCCAGCCCCTTGAAAACGTCCACCACCTGGCGGCGCGGCGGATTGTCGATCACCCCTACCGCGAACATGCTGCGCAGAATCCGGTGCACCATGTCGTTGAGCCTTGCCATGGGGACTTCGCCGCTCTCCACGGCCTTTTTGAGAGCGTCGCCGAAGAAGCCGCTGCCGGGCATTTCCTGGTCGAGCCCGGCCTTGGCCGCTTTATCGGTGCTGTGCGTCCCGCCCCAATCGGACATCACCCAGCCCTGGAATCCGAAGGCTTTCTTCAGGACCTGGTTGAGCGTGTAGTCGTTCTCGCAGGCCCAATCGCCGTTAATCTTGTTATACGCGCACATCACCCCGGCGGCCTGCGAATCGCGCAGGCCGATCTCGAAGGCCAGCAGGTCCGATTCGCGCATGGAGCGCTTGTCGAGGATCGCATTGCCGATATTCCGGCCGGTCTCCTGGTCGTTAAGCGCGTAGTGCTTGAGATCGCCCATGATCTGCTGATCCTGGACGCCCTTCATGAGCTGGCCCACCATTTTGCCGGCCAGAATGGGATCTTCGCCGTCGTATTCGAAATTGCGGCCGTTGCGCGGTTCGCGTGTGATGTCCACCCCGCCGCCGATCGACATGTTATAGCCCTGATCGCGGAGCTCGCGGCCGATCACCGTTCCGTAGAGGTGGCCGGCCTTCAGGTCCCAACTGGCGGCCAGTCCCAGGGTGGACGGCAGCAGCGTGGAGTAGCGGCTGGCAGCCGCGCCGCGCGTGACCCCGACCGCCGAATCCGCCATATTAATGTCCGGAATCCCCAGACGCGGGATGCCGGGAATCCATCCCGCGCCGCCGTTCGACGGGCTGAGCGTCCCGCGTGGCACTTGGCCTCCGTGGACCAGTTGGATCTTCTCATCGAGGGTCATCTGGGCGATGACCATATCGGCGCGCTGGTCCGGCGCCAGCGACTTGTCCATCCAGGGGCCGGCCGGCGCCTGCTGCTCGGACCCGCGCCCGCCGCCTTGGGCGAAGGCGGCCGCAGCCAAGGCGGCGATCGAGAGAGAAATGGAGAGCGTTCGAATCGACATAGACCAAGAGCTCCTTTATTGCGGGAACAATTAACAGCCTACTGCGATTGAACGTGCAGGCGGTAGTGGGATCGGAAGCGATGCAAGCTGGGTCAAGACCGGCTGGGTATCCAATATTGTTCACTTTGCGCTGACAGACCAGGAGAACCTTGATTCCTGAGCTGTGGGGCAGACTTCATTGTGCGGCGGGCTTCAGCCCGCTCTGCGACCGGCGGACTGAAGTCCGGGGTCCCCTTTTGGGGAGGGCTGAAGCCCGCCCCACGAAAGCTCACCGAGATGCCCGTTAAGTGAACAGCATTGGGCTTCAGCCCGCCATGGCCACCTGAAAGGCGGCCTGCAGGCAAGATTGCCTGCCCCACTACCTTATTTCGCAGGTTTCCCAAAAACTTCCACTTCCACGTAGTGATTCAGGTTGTTGGCATTGTTGCCGGCGCTGAACAGCCGCACGTAGCGCGCCTTGACGCCTTTGGCGTCCACCAGTTTGCCCTCGTAGGACTCGATGTAGTTCAGATTTTTCCCGACGCCCTGGCCGGCCTTGTTGTTGATGTCGCTGTTGAACCAAGTCTGCACATTCTTGGTGAAAGCCTCATCGTCGGCGGTCTCGACCACCACGCTGTAGTACACCCGCGGCTGAAAATAGTGCCAGATCAGGATGCCGTAGATCTCCTGCGGCGCCGCTAGGTCGATGACCACCCACTGGACGCCCGGACCCAGTTCCACGTCGTTGCCTTCCACCTGTTCGGTGTCGCCGTCGGTGATCATGGTCAGATCGCCCACCAGCGGCTCTTTCTCGCTGCTGGTGACCTTTTTGTCTTTGGCCACGTTGGTGACGCCCTCGGGCACGAGGAAAGGCGGGCGAGGCTTGCTGGAGGGTTTTTCCAGGTTGGGGATATTGAAATTCGGGGGAGTGCCTTCCAGTCCCGGTTTGGGCAGTTCGATGGGGGCCGGCACCAGCTTGGGCGCCTGGGCGTATAGGCTCGCCGCGCCCATGCCGAGCGCGGCCAGGGCGAGTATCGAGTTCAGTCTGAGTTTCGTACGCATAGAATGTTCCTCACTTCGTTAATCTGGTCCAAGAACCATGCTTCCAACCCCGGGTGGCGCGCGCGGATGGCGTCCACTTCCGTGGCCGGCAGGATCATAAAAGCCGTGGAGTAAGCCTCGGCCACGGCGCTGGGAGAAGGGCTGCCACCTAATTCCAAGGATACCCAGGCCGCCACGCGTCCGCTTGCCGCGAGGCCGGTGCGCGGGTCCACGATATGGCCGCCCTGGGTGCGGATTCCCGAGGCGCTGAAGGCACGGCGCTTTGCTGCGAGCGTCCGCTCCCCCATGGTCAGCGGCCAACCGTCGAGCCCTGGGGGCGGGTCCAGAGCCAGCACCGAGCTGTGGCCGCCGTGCAATAGCGCCTGGCGGATGTCCCACTCGGAGAGCACTTCCGCCATGCGGTCCAGCGCGTAGCCCTTTCCGATGCCGCCCAGGTCGAGCCTGACTGCATTGGCGGGCTTCAGCCCGCCGACCAGACAATCCCGTGGGGAAAACTGGAGCGTCGCGAACCCCGTCCCCAGCGAAATATCGAAGGCGCCGCCCGTCTCGTCATAAGCTTGGCGCGCCAGATCGAGACATTCCATGGTCCACCGGCTCACGCGAACCCTCTCGCCCGCGGACAGGTGATTGATGCGCGAGATATCGCTATTCGGGATGAAGCGGCTGAGCTCGTTTTCCAGGCGGTCCAGCAGATCGAACGCGGCCCAGCAGGCCTGTTGGGCGTAATCGCCATCCGCATGGACGCAGAAAATCTCGAACTCGGTGTTCATCGCCTGGTGCGCGAAGCGGAGCGCGCCGATGTCGGACGGGTGGATCATCTCGGCAACTCCGGCAGTTCGTCCCACAGCGATTTGGCCGCGTACCCGCGCACTTCCACGCGCGGGCGAAGCTCCACGTAGCGGTCGAACATGTTGACGTACATTTCGCGCTGCCCCGGAGGGGGTACCTCGTAGATGCGGTGCAGCAGCGCCGGCTCCATCTCGGGCGTGGCGAGAATTACGGGCGCGAGCGGCGCCGCATCGGAGACGCCATTCCACCAGCGGACCCCGGAATAACGGCGGAAGTACCACGGCAGCGGCCACAGATTTTCGCGGGTGATAATCTGGATCGGCATGGCGCGTCCGGCGGGGTGGACCGCGGCCAGCGCCTCCACCTGCTTGACGATGACGAAGACATCCGTGCCGGTGTGAGCGTAGACCCAGGGATTCCGCGGGTCGGAGGCGTACTGGAAGCTGTACGCGCGCGCCTGCAATCCGAGCTGAGCGGCGGCGATGGCCACCAGCGCGACGGCCATGGGTTTCGGCATGTGCTGCGCGATCCACGCCACTCCCATGCCAGCCAAGAGGATGGCGCCGTGCCAGAAGGTCAGCACGTTCCAGGGGACTTTGTAGGGGATGGCACAGTAAATCAGCACCATGAGGCCAGTGTAAATCTTCAGAAAGCGCGGGGTACTCGAAGCGATCGCCCCGACCACCGCCAGCACGAAGATGGGCGCCTCACCGCGCAGGCATGCGAAATAGAAATACCAGGGATGCACGTGGACGGTATTGACTCCCACGCCGCGCGCGAAGTAGGTGCGGTAAGCCAGCACGGAATCGACAATGCCGCGCGGGTGGGTCAGAAAAGACGAGAGGAGAATAGCAACCACCAGAACAAACGAAAGGGCTGCCAATAAGACGTGCCTTGCGGTTGGTGGGGCGGACCCCCAGGGGGGTGCCCTCTGGGCCACGGGACGCCCTCGTCCCGCGGTCGCCGCGACGACGTCAGCAGACCGGCCGGGGGGGCGGCCGCGGACCAGGGGTTCCGCCCCACCGCATACCAGGCACACAGCCGCAATGATCCACGTCTCCTTGGTGGCGTACATCAGGCCGAACAACGCGCCGGCGGCCAGCGCCCATGCGGCGCTCGGGCGCCGAAAGTACTGGAACAGCGCCAGCATCGCGCAAAACGTGAAAAACACCAGCAGCGTCTCGTGGATATAGTAGCGGCTGTAATACACCATGGCCGGCGAGACCGCGGTGAATAGCGCCGCGCAGGCCGAGGCCGCGAAGCCCAGGTATGGGATCAACCAAAAATGCGCCGCCACCAGCAGCACCCCGATCGCCGCCGGCACGGCGCGCAGCGCGGCCTCATTGAGGTCGGCATAGCGCTTGATTCCCTGCGCGCGCACCGCCGCCAGAGTTAGGTAGTCGAGCGTGGGCCCGTGATAATCCGCGGTGGAGTATTCGTAGCGGCCCTGTTCCAGCAGAACTCCGAGCTTGTCGGCGTGCACCGCCTCATCGGCGTGCATGGGCCTTAAAGCAAGCTGCGGAAAGCGAAACGCCGCCGCAATCGCCGCGAGCGCGAGAAAGACCAACGCGGCGCGGCGGCGTTCGTTCAATCCTGGCTCCCTTCGCGCCACGCCATCAGCGCGAAATAAGCGAAGAGGAATCCCGAGCCGGCCAGAAACAGCGCGCAGTAGCGGTGAATTTGGACCAGCGTCTGTTGGTCATCCGTGCCGAAAATCGGAAACATGGCCGCCAGAATCGAAACCAGGGTCGGGATAGCGAGCACCACCGAGATCCAGAAGAAAAGCTTGCGCAGCGGCGCGGCCCAGCCGCCGGCCGAGATCAGGCGGCTCCAATCGGCCGCCGAAAATCGATTCCGATTGGCCCAAAACACCGCCACGATGACCGCCGCTATGGCAAACGGCGGCGCCACGCTCACGTGCGTGATGAGCGCATCGCCGGTCATCGCACCGTTATTTTGTAGGGCCGGGGAAAGCCCTGTAACAACTGCCGCGGCAAGACACCCGAACCCCGCCACGTTGACCGCCACCCGCAGCCAGCCGATAAGACTGGACCCGGCCGGCCGATCGCCAGCCCCTGCGTTCGTGCGCCGGAGCACCGGGCGCAACACCACGTCCAAAGCGACAATCGCCAGCGCCGCGAGAAACACCATCATGACCGCAGCCGGATAGCTCACCGCGACCTCCCGACGGTCGCAGCCGACAGGCGATCGACAGCCCGGAACAGGTAGCGTAGCACCACGTCCACAGCGGCAATCGCCAGCGCCGCGAGAAACACCAGCGTCACCGCAGCCGGATAGCTCACCGCGACCTCTCGACGGTCGCGGCCGACAGGCGGTCAACGGCACGGAACAAGTAGCGTAGCACCACGTCCACAGCGACAATCGACAGCGCCGCGAGAAACACCAGCGTCACC
>Ga0326728_10011364_pt1 | contig 20373 bp, 5 predicted proteins | sample MB3enrmetagenome_FD_207602 | JGI IMG/M metagenome (GOLD analysis project Ga0326728, IMG submission 207602) | Lab enriched peat soil microbial communities from McLean, Ithaca, NY, United States - MB31MN | ecosystem: Environmental > Terrestrial > Soil > Wetlands > Peat | place: USA: New York... | reverse complement strand
CGGGCTCGCCCGCGCTCAGGGTGGCGTACGGGACCGGCGTGTTGGTGCCCGCGTTCACCACGCGGGCGTCGAGCCACCCGAAGTGGACGAGGGAGAACGACGGACCCCCCGCGAGAGCGTCGAGGTCGACGACCGCACCCGTCGTGAGGACGAGCGGTTGGGTCGCCGAGAGGTTCCCATCCACCGAGAACCACGTGCCTTCGGGGATCCACGCGCCCTGTCCGCCCGCCGTCATGTTGAGGATCCGGGCCGGTGGGAAGAACATCGCGTAGGTGCCCGTGGCGGTGAGGGTCTCCTCCAGCGTCGCGTAGGTCGGGTTGTTCTGGGCCGCGACGATCGCATCGTAGCGCACCGGGGTCGCGCCCGCGGTCCCATTCTCGACCACGCTACCGACGATCGTGCCGAAGATCGGGAGGCCGATGACGACGGGCGGCCCGCGCGCGGCGCCCTGTCCGGTGACGTTCACGGAGGTCTGGTTGGCGACAAAGCCGGCGGGGGATGACCCGGTACCGCCCCCGGCTCCGGTCGCATAGATGATGTCGTAGAGACCGACCGGCGCGCTCACGTTGAAGGCGCCCGAGCTCTCGACCGTGACGCCCGGCCCGCAATTGACGTCGACGGAAGAACAGACGGTCACGGTCGCCTGGCCGGGCCCGAGCCCCATGCCGTAGGTGACCGCATTCCGCCACGGGTCGATGACGAGCTGCCCGGTGATCGTCGGCAACGGGATGAGGGCGATGGTCCCGACGGCGACGGTCGTGTTGTTCCCCGTCACGTTGAGGAAGACGGTGTGGGGGGAGAAGGACGGCAGGGTCACCGTCACGACGTACTCCCCGACCGGCAGGGAATCGTTGAACTCACCGCCGGTGCCCCGCACGGCGTTGATCGAGGTCGGCGACCCCCCTAGGATCGACTGGACGGAGATCGCGGCGTCCGGGAGGCCGATCCCGTTCGCGGCGTCGATGACCCGACCGCTCACCCACGAACCCACCGGCGGGTCCGCCGCGGCGGTGGAGGACCTTCCTGCCACCGTCCCGGAGGCGTTCGTGACCGGGAGCGCGCGAAGGACGATCGTTGGTGCGGTGAAGTTCTCGCCGGGCGTGGTAAGGTTGACCCACGTCCAATCGGTCTGGTAGCCGGGCGCGGTGGCCTTGACCTCGTAGGCGCCGAGCGGAAGGGCCCCCGCGGGCGCCGCCCCGAAGTACTGACCGTCGGTGGAGGTGGCGCCGCCGTCGGCCCCCAGCGGGGGACAGCCGGTCGGTGATACGGCGTGGCAGAGGGTTATGGTCGCTTCGTAGATCCCCGCGCCCTGGGCATTGACGACCTGCCCGCCGATGTACCCGTAGGGCGTCAGCAGGATCGTCCCGGTCGTGTTCGAGGCCCTCACGAAGAGCCACGTCGCATTGGCCACGTAGTCGGTCGCCGAGACCGTCACACGGTCCCAGCCGAGGGGGGCGGGCAGCGCGAAATAGCCGGTGACGTTCGCCACGCCCGAAAGACAGGAGACCGCACCGGGGGCCGTCCCGGCCGGGCAGGCCTGTACGACCGGAAGCCCTAGTACCGGCGTCAGGCTCCGGGCTTGGAGGACCCGGCCCGTGATGAGCCCGGTCGTGAGGTTGATCGATTGTACATGGCCGAGCGAAGCGCTCGCCATCGGCATCGGGAGCTGGGAGTAATCATCCAGGTTCCACTGGACCCACGTATAGTTCGAGGAGGCGTTGTTCGAGCCGACCGTGATCTTGTCCGGCCCGGGTGGGACCGGGACGCAGAACGTGACCGCGGCGCCGGACTCGCCGGGGGCCACACAGCCGTTGGCAACATAGTTGGCATAGTCGTTGGAGTACGACTGATCCGAGTAGACGCCTTCCCCGCAGAGGCTTGGCTCATCGGTGGAACAGGCGTTCACGTCCCAGGCGACCTGGCTCGCGGGCAGCACCTCCCCCTGGACGTACGTCCCCGGGAGCAGGTCGATCTCTCCCGCGACGGTGAGGTAGTTCGGCGTCACGTTGGCCCACCCCCAGTTCTCGAAGACCGGGAGCATCCCCGGGATCGGCCAGGTCGGACCTCCGAACCCGCACACGCCCGACGTGTCCGGCGCGACCGTGATGTAGTTGCGCAGCGGGAGCGCGGCGAACTCGACGTACTGCCCGATGTTCGCATCGCATCCCCCCGTGCACGTCGTCGCCGTGAAGTTGTTGGAGGGCGTCAGGGCGGCCGTCTGGACGAGGTCAAGGCTGCACGAGGACACTACCGCCGTTCCGATCCCCCACTTTTGCGCGGCCATCGTGTTCATTCCGCCCACGATGCCGAAGTCCGCGGCGATCCCTCCGAGGGGCACGAGGTCGAACGTACCCATGAACACGGGGGAGGACCCGGGGGAGGACGGGGGAACGACCCCGAGCGACACCGGGTCGATCACGTACCCCGCCGCATAGATGACGGCGGAATCCGGGCCGACGGGTGCCCAGGCCTCGACCTGAGGTCCGCCCATGACGGCCCCCTGAGGGGGGGCGTACTGGGTGGCCTTGGAGGTCACCTGGATCGACGCGGGCCCGGTGATCGGGAGGAGGGTGGTGGAGTCGATGATGTTGACACTGACCACCGTCGAGGTCTCGAGGTAGACCGTTCCGATGTTGAGAGTCATCCCGGCGGAGACGTTGGTCCACGTGTAGTTGGCCTCGTACGGGGTGTAGGCGAACAGCGAGGAGAATGTCAGTTCGGAGGGCACGGGGGGGACCGCCACCGTGAACTGTCCCGAAGCGTCCGTGTGGGCCTCGGGGACGGCTTGGAACGTCCCGTCCCTCGTCTGGGCGGCGATGAGGATGCCACCGAGCGGCTCGTGCGCCGCGTCGTCCGCTCGGACGGTGCCCGTGACGTAGCCATCGTGGACCAGCTCCGTCGTACCGGTGTCGGTGATCCCGTTCGTGTTGACGTAGGCCCACGTTCGGTTGGTCATGTAGTACGGGTCGGAGAGAAGGACGACGTTCTCGCCGGGCGCCGCGACGACCTTGAACGCCCCGGTCGGGTCGGTCTCGACCGGGTTGCAGCCCGCCGGCGGACAGAACCCCGCGAGCGGGTTCGCCGAGACCGTCACGCCCGAGAGCGGAGCGTACGGGGGTCGGGAATCGACGACCACTCCGATGATGTACCCCGAGCCCGCGCTCTGGGACGGAGGGGCGGACGCCGCCGAGGCCGGGGCGAGGGCCCGCGCCGTCGGGGCGACGAACTGGGAGGTGGGACGGTCCGAGGGAGAAAGCGGTTGCACGAATTGGCTATGGTTCGCGTAGACCGGTTCGGACCGGATCGCGGCCGGTACGGGCTGTTCCCCAGCCGCCGTCTGGCCAGCCAGTCCCGACGCGGGGGCCGAAGAGGAGGAACTTCCCGTCGCCAAGGATCCGTGGGTCACGGCCGAGGAGGACGGCGTAGCGGAGGCGGACCCGACGGGGGCCGCTGACCCGAGGAGGTTCACCGGGCTCAGGACCGCCGGAAGGAGCATCAGCGCCGCGGCGAAAGCGACCAGCACGACCCTTCGTCGAACGATCGCCGGACCCAGGCCCAGAAGGAACGACGGGTGGCCGGAGGCGGCTCGGGGGAATGGGAACGCCGGGGGGCGTTTCCGCACGCTACCGGTCACGAGGTCCCCCCACATAACCTATCTCCTGCGCGGCTATCGAACGGCAACCGCTGGCGGGGGGCTTTTCGGGCTCCAGGAACCGGGTTACGACCTCCGCTTCGGGGACGGGCGACATCGTCTCCTCATCGAGCCCGGCCCGACTCGTCTCCGTAGACGTACGACCCGTCGCCCACGGGAGGTAGGGTGCCCCCCTCGGGGCTGGGAGGCGGTGTCGCGCTGGCGCTCGGAGGCGGGTTCGGAGGTGGGCTACCGCCCCGCCGTTGGCGGAGCAGCAGCGCGGCGATCACGATCGCGACCGCTACAACGATGAGCCCGCCGACCAGGCCCCAGACCTCGCTCGACGAGAGGCTGTTCGAGGAGGAGCTTGTGGTCGTCCCGTTCGTGCCACCGTGGCTCGACGAGCCGAGCGGGGTGAGGTGCACGGTGCCGACCGTCGAGTGGGCCGGAGCGACCGTGACGTTGTCGAAATAGCTAGCGTAGCCGGACGCGGCGACCTCAATCGAGTGCAGTCCTGGCGCCTGTTCGAGCTGGAACCCCCCCGCCGTCAGCGGGATCGGGACACCGTCGACCCATACGGTCGCGTTCACCGGCGTCACCGTGTAGTTGAGCCAACCCTCGTCGGCCCCGAAGACGACGGACGCCGCTCCCGCGGCCCCCTGGATCGTGACCGACCCGGTCGACGTGCCGACCGTGTACGCCACGACCGGCTCGACCGTGAACGGATACGTGCCGTTCGCGAGCAGGAGCGAGATGGTCGAGGTGTTCGTCGCGTAGATCGTCGAGGCCATCTTGATGGACCAACTGGTGCCCGCGGGCAGGCCGTACTCCGTGATGGAGCCGATCCACTCGACGGCCTGCGCGTGGCTCGGCGTGCTGAACGTGACGGCGACGTCCGGCGAGTTCCCCCGCACCGTCACGTTGCCCGACGCCGGGCTCACCGTGAGGCCTTTCTCGGCGGTGAGGGTGTACGCCCACGTTCCGTTCGGCATCCCGAAGACGATCGAGGAGCCGGCCGCGGCGCTCTGGGTGATCCCGGCGAGCGTCACGGACCAGTTCCCGCTCGTGAACCCGGTCTCCGTGAAGGTCACGGCGTAGCCGACGGCCCCGTACGGTCCGGTCGGGCAGTAGTCCCCTCCCGTGGTGATGAACGGGGCGCCGCCCTCGTACGGTTCGTTGTAGGGGAGCGCGCTCCCGGGCAGGTAGTCGTACCACCAGTTACCGCAGACCGCGGGGAGACCGAAGATGCTCCCGGAGAGGTCGAACCCGTTCACGACCTTCACGTACGTCAACGGGAACCACGCCCCGAGGTCCCAGTCGTTGTCGTTGACCTGCGTGAGCCCGTTGTACAGGTTGTAGCTCGGCGAGAACGCGGTGACCGACGTGTCGAACGCGTTGTTGAAGATCAGGTCGCCCGACTCCATCTCCCAGATGCCGAACTGGGCCGGATACGTCGCGGGGCCGAGGAGACCGTTCTCGAAGACGTTCCCCCAGATCACGTTCGAGCTACCCTGCATCAGCACGATGCCGACGCCCTGGTCAACGAACGTATTCCGCGCGATCAGCGTGTTGGTCGCGCCCCACAGGACGACCTCCCCGCCGGGGTCGTAGGGGTTGGGGAAGTTGAACTGGCAGCCGCACATCCATCCGCCGATATCACTGCCGTCCGAGATCGTCGCGTGGTCGGTGTTGTAGAGCTCGATCTGGAGCTGGTTCGTGTCGGGAAGCGAGTTGTGGTTGAGCATCCGGTCGTAGGCCGCGGGGTAGGTCACCGTGAACGGCGGCGGGGCGTACAGGTCGAAGTAGGCCGTGGTGCCCGAGATGAGGACCCCCGGGAAGACCGGGAACAGGTAGTCGTTGAACGACCCGAACAGGTCCGGCAGAGCCGTGTACTGATTGTTGAAGAGGATGTACGGGTTGCCGACCGTCCCGTTCCCCTGGAACGAGAGGGCCGCGAGTTGCGCGTTGTTCCAGGCGAAGAGCGGGGTGTAGACGCCCATCGTGGGATCGTACGTCAGCGGCGCGTCCTGTGTAGAGGTGCCCCCCGAGATGCCGGAGTAGGACACGGTGGCGCTGTCGTAGTCGGACAGAAGGACCTCTCCGGAGTAGGTGCCGGGGGTCACGTAGAACGAATAGATCCCTCCGGGGAGGGTCGGGGCCCACTGCGCGGCCGAGTCGTTGAACGAGGCGCCCGGCGAAAGGAAGATGAACGCGTTGTCGGGCGTGACCGTCCCCGTCAGGTGGAGCGCGCCGATGTTGCCACCGGGCGTAGCGTTCCACAACGGCAAGAGGAACGACGGTCCTCCCGAGAGGTCCACCGTCCCGGGGGTCGTATAGTACGACGAGATCCCCTGTGAGGTTTCGCCGGTGTCGGTCCCGGTGTTCCAGACCGACGGGTCAAAAGCGTACCGCCCGTGGGTTTGGTCGTAGTAGGCCAGCTGCATCGAGCCGTTGATCGCGTAGACCTGGGTCGTGCTACCCCCACCCGGCCCTCCGATCATGAGTTCCGTATCGTAGAGGAGGAAGTTGGTCGGGGTGAGCGAACCCCCGTTCACCTGGAACTCGGGGTCCGTGAAGAGAGTGCCCTGTCCCTTCATGGAGTTGAACAGCACCGTGTCGTAGACCCCGGAGGCGATCTTCGCGCCGGCACCGTTGTCCACGAGGTAGCCGAATCGCACGGTCGAGAACGTGGACGAGCTCAGGTTCGTGAGGCTCGAGTTGACGTAGAGGTGCACCGTGAACGGGAAGGGCGTCGTAAAGGTGGGCCCGAGGTCGAAATAGTAGCTCCCGGTGGGTGTGCCGTTACCGGAGTAGAACGTGCTCGCCGGCTCCGCGGTGCTGGGGTTCGAGAAGTTCCAGATGTTGTCGATGAACTGGATCTGGTCCGTGCTCGGCGTGTAGAACATGACGTTCTGGATCCAGTAGACGTCGTTCGACGCGCCCGCGACCGTCACGTTCGCGAGGACGGCGTTCAGCTGGACGCCGAAGGTGTCGGGGCCGTCGTTATCGATGTAGAAGAAGTCGCCGCTGTTGAGGGTGAGCGTGCCCTCCCAGCTCGTGCTCGAGAGGACGTACGGGGTCGGTGTGCCGGTCGTGTTCCGGACCCCGAAGTCCCCCATCCCCATCGGGGCGGGGGCCTGGCCGGTGATCGGTTTCACGACACCGTTCACGAGCGAGCCACCGCCCTCGAAGTTGGGCAGGTAGACCGCTTTCTGCGGGACGCCTTCGCTCTTGAGCGCCGAGAGCACTCGATCCTTCAGGGTCGACGCCGCCGTCTTCGCCGGCGCCAGCGTCGGTTTGGCCACGGCGGTATGCGACGCGGCAGCCCCTACCGAGGGCACCGTCGAGCGCTGGACCGACCCGGAGGGGAGGGCAGCTCCCGCAAACATCGACAGCACCAAGAGCGCGACCACGCCGACGATTCCGACGGCAACCCACCGGCGACCGGACATGGCCGGGGCCTACGGGAACGTGGGTATAGACTCTTCGGGGAAACCCCGGACCCGAACGGCTCTCGCCCGTCTCCACCGCGTCAGGTTACGACGTTTCTGTCCGAGGCTCGACATTACGCGACCCGGGTCTCAGCACGGGGTGTGGCGGCGCCCTGCGGGGACGGACGGCTGGCGATCCGGCGGGCCATCCTTCCGGGGCCTATTTCGGTTCGTTGACCGCCGTGCCCTGGGGCATGGCCATCTCGTCGCCTCGGCCCCGGCCGGTCCAAAAGGCGAAGACGAGCAGGAACGTGATCGAGACGACGAAGCCGATCGCGATGATCGCGTCGAACGGCACGTAGCTCGAGTTGGTGTACGTGAGCCCCGAGCCGACGAACGGGACCGGGTTCTTGTCGGAGACGAACACGAAGATCGACCACGTGATGCCGATGAAGATGAGCGTCGTCATCGCGTCGCGGGCCGAGTAGGGGTAGTTCTGGGGAAGCTCGCGGTACCGTACGACGAGGTAGGCGAATAGGATGAGGAGGGTGAAGATGAGCGAATACGATAGGAAGACGCCGATGGCGAGGTAGAGGACCGCGAAGACCGCGAGGGCGACCGCGTAGAGAGGGACGTCCATGGATGGCTCCTCGCCGCGGGCCCATACGGGACCGTCACTTAAACCTCTCCCGAGTTCGCTCGGTACAGCTTCGGCCCGCCGCGTCTCGGGCGAGACCTAGTGCGGGCCGGAACGGCGGCTGACCCCCGACGGACGCCGAAAGGGCTCGGCTCTCCGAGGGCGCGGGCGCACAACTTTATCCTTGAAGTCCGTGCCGGACGTATGGCTGGAGTCCCGTCCGCCGGGATGGCCGGCCCGCCACCCCCGGCCTCGCCCCCGACCTGTCGGCAGGTCCGCGAGTACCTCGATGCCATGACGCGCGGAGAGCGCTCGCCGGCGACGCCCGCGCTCTGGGAATCGCTCGCACCACGCAACGTGCTGGCGGGCACGCGCGACCACCCCGAGATGACGACGGTCGGAGAACAGGTCCTGCACGAGCTTCAGGTGCGGGCGTACCGCACCGACCCCCGTCCGATCGACGCCGTCGCGGCGGAGATCGGCGCCACCGTGGCAACCCTCGCCGGTATCGCCGACAATGCCGAGTACTTCGTCGCGGAGCTCGGGCCCGTTCCCCCGGTGGACGTCCTTCCGTACCTGCGCGTCGTCGCGGTGAGCTTGGCATGCCGGCCCGAGTCCCCCGAGGACCTCGTGGAGGAGTTCAAGAACGCCTGGGGCTCGATGGAGGTGCTCGGCGGGACCGACGCCGACCGGCTCCTCGCCGCGGAGCTGATTTCGGCCTCCGGGGTGGGGCAGGAGTCGTTCTATGCGCCGCTCACCCAGACCGTCGACCGCCTGAGGTCCGCGGGTTGTCGGACGCCGCTTGCGACCGCCGCGCTCCTCCAGCTCCATCCCCAGATGACGAGCGTGCTCCGCGTGGACCCGTGGGTCGTGGCGCGGCGGAAGGTGGGAGCGGACGAGGAAGCGGCGATGCTCGCCACCGCGTTCGACCTTCCCGAGGCGCTGCGCCGCTGGGAGGCCTGGAAGTCCGCCCTCGAGGGCAGCGAGACCGACCGTCGCAGGTCCGCCGCGTACCTCACGCTCGAAGGGGAGCCGACCCCGACCCGGATCAGCCGGATCCGGGAGACCGCGACCCTGCTCAAGGGGATGTTCGACTCCCCGACGCTCGCGGCCGCGCTCGCCACGAGCCACCTCGCTTTCGCTCCCACCGAGGTCCACGACTGGCTCATGAAGGGGGTCCAGGTCGCCGCGTCACGCCAGCTCGCGCCGACGCGCGCCGAGCTCGCGGTGCTCGGCCTTGCCATGCTCCGCGGCCTGCGCCTCGAAGGGGCCGCGTCCGAGGTGACCGGAGGCGGTTCGGAGGTCCGGGTCCGGTCGGAGATCGGGCTACCCGCCCACGTGGCCTTGCACGCCTGGCTCTACCGGGAGACCCGACGGCCGACCCCGGGCTGACGCGACGGGGTCCCCGGGTCCGGGCGGGGGAAGAGCCTCCAGGGTTGGAGGGTCCCCGTCTCACTTCTCCAACCAGGGCTTCTCCGAGGTCGAGGGCGTCTCGGACCACTCGGCCGGAGAGGCGGTGGGTGGGGGTGTCGGTGGCGTCGCCGGCGCGACAGCCGCTCCCGGGGGAGCGATGGACTCCGTGGGGGTCGGCTCGGGTGCCGGGCGCGCTGCGGGCTGCCGGCGGCGCGGTCGCCGACCGAGGGCGATCCCCTCGGCGATCCCGACGATGAGCAGGACAACCACGACGACGCCGAGGGCCACCCAGTCGCCCACGGAAGGGGCCGCGGTCCCGTTCGACACCTGCCCCTGGGCGTAGGTGGCGGTTTCGCTGACGGGTCCCACGGGGACGACCGACTGCGAGGAGTTCGGTCCCGTGTAGCTGCCCTGGCCGCTCCCCTGCCAACCGAGGAAGCTCCATCCGCTCGCGGGCGGCGACGGGGCGCTGAGGAGAAGGGCGGTGCCGGCGACGACCCACGCCTCCTCCGTGTTGGCGGGGTAGCCCAAGGCCGACGCGGAGACCGTGACGAGGTACTGCTCCTGGAACGTCACCGTGGCGCTCGTGTTCGAGGTCACGTCGAGCTGGGCCGTGGCGTTCGTCACGGGGACGAACCGGATCCCGGTGCCGACGTAGACGGCCGGCACGCTGAGCCCATAGCTTCCGTTGAGACCCGGGGCCACGATCGATGAGGTCGTTCCCGACCCGCCGTGGCCGGGGGTCAGGACGAACTGCCAGGAGGTGCCCGCGGGCAGCCCCGTTTCCCCCACCGTGAGCTGGTAGTAGGTCGGGACGACCGGTGGCGCGAGCCCGAACTGCGCGACCAAGACCAGCGACCCCGAGAGCGTGAAGAGGAGGGTCGGCTGCGTGCCGAGGATCTGGGAGGAGCCACCGTTCACCGAGCCGAGCCACTCCTCGAACGCGTACCCGCTCGCGGGCGTGGCCGTGATGCTCAGCTGAGCTCCGTCCAGCTCCCAGTACTGGCCGGGAGCCATCGAGAGGCTGCCGTCTCCGACCTGCCCGAGCGAAACGAAGTACTCGATGGCGAAGGTGGCGAGTAGGGCGTCGTTGGCCGAGACCGTGAGGTTCGGACCCACGAGCCCGGAGGTGGCCGTAAGGTCCACCTCCACGAACCGGGCCATCGACACGCCGAACCCTGTGACCTCGGGTACCGTCACGAGATACGTCCCCGCCGAGACGTTCCCCACCGAGAACGTCCCCGAGCCGGTGAAGGTCGCATTCCCGACGGTGACCGAGTAGGGCTGACCGGATGGGAGTCCGAACTCCTCGAAGGTGAGGGTGTACTGGGGCGCGGGTGTGGGCTCGAACACCGCCACCTCGACGACCGGACCCAGCGGCAGGATCGTGACGCTCGCCAGTTGGGCGGACGAGCCGCTCGTGGCTCCGGGTCCGCTTCCGCTCCAGCCGACGAACAGGTAGCCCGGGTCCGCGGTGGCCGTCAGAAGGAGGGTGTGTCCGTAGACGACCCACTGGCTCGCCGGCGTCGCGTGGCCGCCGAGGCTCGCGCCGACCGTGACCCAGTACTCGGGCGTGTAGGTCACCGTGACCGCACTCGGTCCGTCGAGGGTCGCGGTGAGCGGGGAGGTGCCGCTCTGGTTGGAGTACCCGGCGAGCCCGACGTTGGCGTAGATGGCGGTCGGGACGTAGTCGGTCCCCGTCGTCGTGCGGACGACCGAAGCGCTGACGACGTACTCTCCTGACGGGAGCGATATGTCGACGCCGGTCGCGGACGGGGAGACCGACGTGACGGCCGACGTGGCGACGCTGGTGAACGTGACGTTCCCGTCCGTTCCTTGCGGAAGGCCCGCCGAGCTCACGGAGACCGGCACCGAGAAGCTGCCGCTCGGCTCGAGTGCGTAGCTGACGGTCACGGCCCCGGTGATGGGGAGAACGACCGCGTCCCCTCCCGGGATCGTCCCCACATACACCTCGCCGGGGACCGAGCTCGGCACGTTCCAAGGCGTGATCGTGCCCAGACCGAGACTGGCCGACGGGTTCGTGATGGGGCCCCCGGCGGGGCCGGTGAACCCTCCCACGCCCGCGGCCCCGGAGAGCGTGACGCCCCAGCTCGTGCCGCTGGGGAGGCCGGTCTCTTGGATCGTGAGGTCGGAGGTGAACGTCCCGCACGACATGTCGTAGATGTAGGGGACCCCGCCGTAGATGTCGATCTCGAACTCGCAAACCTGGGTCACGAAGAACGTCGCGCTCTCGGTGACCGGACCGAGCGGCCGGAAAGTGATGTTCGGGTTGCTCGAGCTGATGCTGCCCGAGCCGGCCCCGCTCCACCCGGCGAAGGTGACCGTATAGTTCGTCGCATCGCAGAAGAGGTAGCCGTAGATACCGCCGTTCGGGTAGTTGCAGGGGTAGGCCGGCATGGGGAGAAGGCCGATCTGCTGGAGGGAGCCGACGGGCACCCACTCCGGTCCGGTCGGCGGAACGGGGCTGAAGTACTCGGAGAAACAACCCCAGGATTGGTTCCCCTCGACGAACGCGTTCCCAGGAGGCCCGATGCACTCCGGATAGAACCCGGGAGGGCACGCGGACAGGGGATACTCCCCGTAGATCCCGACCTGGCAAGCGGGGCCGTTGATGTTCGGGACCGAGTAACCATAGGTGACCGAGACGAACTCGGTGAACGACAGGGTGACCGAGAGGTTGCTCGAGAGGGTTTGCGGGGAGGAGGGGGTCGTCCCCGACGCGGGCGGGAGGAACTCGTATCCCGGGACGAACACGTTCGGAACCGTCCAGAGGATCTGGGTCCCGGTCGGCACACCGCTCACGGAGAGCGTCTGGTTGCCGAGGCCGATGCGCACGTTCCCGAGGACGTTCACCGACCAGTTCAGGTCCGACCGCAGCCCGCTCGCGCTGAACGAGACGGTCACACCGGGCCCCGTGTAGAGCGTCGAGCGCTCGATGCCGGCCGCCGGTAGCGACGAAGCGGGGTAGCCTCCGCAGGGACTGGTGGCGTAGCCGGGACAGACGTTCGAGGTCCAGTAGAACTGGGGGGTCCCGTTGACGACCGCCACCGGGTCGTACTCTCCGGTCCAAGCGAACGGCTCCGGAGTGTACTCGGCGGTGAGGATCGCGGGCTCGGTGAAGGAGAACCCGTCGTCCGAGGTGCTGAGCACGACCTCCGTCTGGGCCCCGCATGGTCCGGCGCCGAAACAGATCGAGCCGTTGTAGACCCCGGCCTCGATGTACTCCGTGCCGCCCGCGGTAGCGAGGCCGAGGGTGGTGACGGAGTCGCTCGCGTCGGCCGCGCTCGAGGTAGGGTCGATCCCGTTCGGGTCCAGGATCGCCGTGTTCAGATTTCCTTCCGTCCAGCTCGCGCCCTGGTCGTACGACGTGAAGAAGTAGGGCGTGTTCACGAGGCAGCCGAGGGCACCGTTGTCGCATCCCAGCGTCGTCGCGTTCTCGCTATAGCCGGCGGTGAACGCCACGTAGAGGTTCCCGGTCGTGGCCGAGGCCACGACCTGGGGCGCCGGGGTCTCGAACGGACCGAACTCGGCAGGGTTCGACCACCCCGCCCAGCCCGGCGTGCCGAGGGGAACGCTGTTCGCGACCTGTGAGTAGTTGAAGACCGTCCCGTTCGTGTACGAGCTGGCGACCCAGACCGACCCTTCCCACACGGGCGGGAAGAAGTCGAGGCACCCTTCGAGGCCACAGAAGAACGACTCCTGGGTCACGTTGCTCGTATAGGCGATGTAAACGCGCCCGGCGGCGTCGGTCGTGACCTGCGGGTCCATGGCGTAGCCGGCGCCGGCGCCCATGGTCACGGGGATCGTGGGGCTCCACGAGGCCCCTCCGGTGGAGGAGACGAGGAGCGCGACCGAGCCGATCGAGTTCTCTACGGTCAGCGACATCCAGGTGAGGTAGATGGTGTTCCCGAACGCCGTGATCGACGGGAGCGCGGGCGTGTACTGAAGCCCGGGCGGTGCGGAGGGCGGGTTCGAGATGTTGAGGACCTGGGGGATCGTCCAGCTGGACCCGTTGTCGTAGCTCTCGGTGAGGACGAGGCGCGACTGGGTGGGAGGCCAACTGTAGGCCGAGAGGGGCGGGACGGCGCCCGCGGTCAGGTTGTACTCTACGTAGGCCAGGACCAGGGTGCCGTTCGCGAGCGATGTGATCGTCGGTTCCCACGCATCGGCGTACCCGGCCGATACCCCGGTGCAGACCGGGTTCCCGAGGTACGTCACGGGGCTCCAGTTCGCGCCGCCGTCCGAGGAGGTCGTGAAGGCGATGTTCGAGACGCTCGAGGACTGCAGGGAGGCGCACGGGCTCTGGTCGGTGAGGCTCGTGTAGGCGGCCGCGAGGAGGCCGCTGCTCGTAAAGTTCACGCTCACGTCGTTCGAGATGTTATAGCAACTCCCGAAGACACAGGTCTGGTTGGCGAACGAGGTGCTCGGGAGGGACGACGACTGGTAGAACACTCCCGGCCCCGACGTGTTGGACGCGCCCGGAGGGATGCCCACCGGACCGCCGAGCGAGGCGTAGGAATCGGGGGTAGCGACCGTGGGGGAAACGGCGGACGAGCGATCCTGGGCCGTCGTGCTGGGGGGAAGCGGCGAGGTCGAGTGGGCGATGCTCAATCCGGAGAGGAGCGTGGAACCGAGCATCAGCGCCACGATGATCGCTCCCCCGAGCTGCTGGCGGCGGGACCGGGAGCCGCCCGGTCGACCGAGGATGCTCATCGGTTGCCTCCGTTGGCTCCGTTTTCCGGAGTCTTGGGTGGGGGCGACGTAAGGGGCGGGCGGCGGTCCGGAACGACACGCACGAAGATGTATCCCACGACGAGGCCGATGACGAGACCGACCGCGCCGATACCCAGCCAGGTCTCGGGGCTCGACCAAACCGACGTGCCCGCACTAGCTCCGCCGCTCGGGTGGAACTCGGCGACCTCGCTGAGCGGAGCGGTGACGATGATCGCCGCCGTCGCGTTCGTTCCCTGGTACGCCCCCGGCCCGCTCCCCGACCATCCACCGAACGAGTAGCCCGAGTTCGTGGTCGCGGTGAGGTAGAGGATGCTCTCGAAGGCGAAGTAGCCGGGGCCGGGAGTGACCGAGCCTCCGGCGGACGCGGAGACGTCCACCCAGTAGTAGGGGGCAAGGGCGACGTCGATCGTCGCGTTCTGGCTCACCGTGTACGCGACCGGGTCGGTGGGAGTAGCTCGGTACTGCACGGTCCCGTCCGGCGACGTCACGGTGGTTACGAGCATGGTGTACAACCCGGTCGACAGTCCCGAGATGGTGAGGGTCACTCCGGAGGAGGTGTGGCCTACGCCACCGAACGTCACGCCCCAGACCGTTCCGCTCTCGACGGGAGTCGTGAGGTCGATCACGAGCGTGTAGGTCGGCGGGGGCGGTTGAACGACCACGGTGAACAGCGCGACCTCCCGGATCGCGCCGTTGACGCTGATCTGTTCGGCCGAGTTCGGGCCAGTGTAGGAGCCGGACCCCGTCCCCTGCCAGCCCGCGAACGTGTAGCCCGCGTTCGCGATCGCCGTCAAGGTGACCAAGCTGTCGGCGTCGAGCCAGGCGCTCGTGCCGAGCGGAAGGTTCTGGTAGGTCGCCATCGCGTCACCCCCGGCACCGGACGTGAGCTGGAGATAGTACTGCGTCGAATAGGTGATGAAGATGGGCGGGGTCGATGAGCCGTTCGTCCCGACCACCGGCGGTGGAGCGAGGGGCACGAACCGTGTGAGGTTCGTGCTATTGAGATACACCGTCGGGACGGCGAGCGGGTAGACGCCCGCGGGGCCTGCGCTCCAGGGCCAGAGGTTCCCGACCGTGACGCTCTGCGCGTCCGAAGAGTGACCCGTCCCGTTGAGCACGACGGTCCACCACGCTCCCTCCGGGAGGCCCGACTCGGCCAACGTGAGGTTGAACCGTGCCCCGGGGAGCGGGAAGAAGCCCGCCGTCTCAACGATCGGGCCGGAGACGGTGATCGAGGGCCCGGTCGAGGTCCCCGAGTACGACCCGGGGCCGGTACCGTTCCAGCCGATGAACAGGTATCCGCTGGTCGGCATCGCCTTCAGGTCCACGGGGCTGCCGGCGGCTTCCCAGACCGTGACCTGGCTCTGGAGGGAACCTCCCTGGACCGAGACGAATCCGCCGGCCGACGCGGTCACCAGGAGCTCGTACGCCGGGACGTAGGGGATCATGTACGTCCCTCCGGTAGCGACCGAGATGTTCTCGGCGCCGATCTCCGGTACATAGCCCGTGGTCCCCGAGGTGCTCACCGCGGTATCGGCGGACACCTGGAACGTACCGGGACGCGTCGTGACGTTGATCCAGGGCACGGACGCGCTGTAGACCGTGTTGTTGAAGGTGATGGCCCACGTCGTTCCGACCGCCAGGTTGGTCGCTTGGAACGAGACGGTACCCACCGGGGCCGAGAGGTTGACGAGGCTCGCGAAGGAGAGGGTGACCCCACTATCGATGGGGGTCACGATCGGGTTGGGACCGACCACCGACCCGAAGTACTCCCACCCGGGTTGCGAGGAAGTGGCCCAGACATTGGAGACCGTGTGCGCCCCCGGAGCCACGTACGAGGCCACCGCCGGCGTGTTGAGGTTGCCGGTCAGGTTCGACGAATCCAGCGTGACGTAGTACTGGGACGTCGACGGAAGACCGGCGGCCGTGAACGTAACGTTGGTGACCAAGTTCGTTGGACCGTTGTCCCACCACAACGTCTCGTTGATGGGCCCGAACATGCTGATGTAGCCGCTTGTGAGGTCGCAATCGTACGAGTCGTAGCAATATCCCTGGCCTTCCCCGGTGTAGGATCCCGCCCCGGCTCCGCTCCAGTACGTCGGGGCCCATGAGTTGTAGGAGAACTGGTTGATGTCAAGGTCCATGGTCGACCCGTAGGGGAAGTACCACGGTGTCTCGTAGCCACAGACCGTGTTGACGCACTCGTTCGACCAGGACACGGAGAAGTTACTCGTGAAGCTGAACCCGGAGTACGACAGGAAAGAGTACGTTACTCCAATCGGGTAGTAGTAGTTGTACTGCTGCCAGTCTCCCTGGGCGGAGGCCCCGAACGGCGAGAAGAGCGTCGTCCCGACGATGTTGACGGTGTTGCCGCAGCATACCGGCATCCATGGGAGGATCCCGGAGGGCATCGTGTTGAACTCCAACCCCTCCCAGACCTGGAAGAAGAGCACCTGGGGCCCGCTGGCCGAGTAGGTCTGGAACGTCGCGGGGAACTCGTTGGAGACGATCTCCCAGTAGCCGGGCTGGTACGTCGCCCCGACGAGCTGAGGGAGCCCCAGGGGAATATTGGTGAACTCGATCGATGGGGTGGTAAGAGCAAAGGTGATGCCGTCGAGCTCGAACTGCCACGCTCTACCGGACGGGAACCCGCTCTCGGTGAAGGTCACGCTTACGGTGTTCGGGGCACCGGGAATGGCCAGAGCCCCCACGACAACGGCCGTCGGGTACGTCGTGTTGACGTAGTAGTACGACGGCGCATGGGCCGTGGTGGTGCTCGGGGGGCCGGGCAAGGCGAACGCGATGAGGGGGTTACCGAGCGGGTCGAAGGTGATGCTCGAGGAGAACCCGGGGAACGCCGTCCGAGTGGAGTTGACCGAACCGCCCGTGACGAACGACTCGAAGTCGATCGCGATAGGGGAGGACCAGGCCAGGGTAGGGCCGACCGGAGCGGTCGCGACCCACTGGGAGAGCGAGTTCGCGAGCCCCGAGGTCCCCGCAGATTCGTTCGCCTGCAGGTACGTTAGGTAGACCCCGCTCGAGGAGACGGCAAGGCCGGGGTTGAACGATCGAAGCGCGATCGCACCGGACGGGGCGGCCACGGGCCCGCCGGTCGACCCTCCCGCGGTCTCCTCGACGACAAAGATGCCGGTGTGGTTGAAGTTCAGGGACCCCGCCGAGGGCCCCTGGTCGTACGTGGCCGAGTAGGCGACATACAGCGGCCCGCCGCCGGGGGCGTACGCCGCGGCTACCTGAGGTGTGGACTCGAAGAACCCGGAGTAACACACGCCCGTGTAGCACATCGTCTCCCCGGCGCCGGTCGCGAGGACGGTCGGTCCCTGCCACGAGGTCCCGTTCGTCGTGGAGGTCACCGCGACGATGGAGTCACCGTAGGCGAGGCAGGTCCCGTTCGAACCGGTATCGAGGCACGAACGGTTCGTCGCATACACGACCGAAACGGCCCCGGCCGCGTTGACGGCCAGCGAGGGGGACATCGCGGTGTCCTGCTCGGAGGCGTTCAGGCCGGGAAGCGGGCTCGGCCCGTTCCAGGTCGCCCCGCCGTTCGTGGAATAGAGGAACTCGAGCGAGATCGGGAGATACCCGCCGGGGAGCGGGGTCGTGGAGCTTGCAATGTTCTCGTAGACGATGTAGACGGTGGACCCGAACGACGCGATGACCGGTCGAGCGATGTTCCCGACGCTGCTCAAGGTCGTCACCGGCCCGAACGTGGTGCCGTTGTCCGAGGACTCCACGAAGCCGAGGGCATCCGTGGCCCGGGAGGTGTACTCCGCCGCGAACGCGGTCGAGTTCTCCTCGACGAACGCTCCGAAGATGTGGGAGCCGCTGACCGAGAACGAGGGCTCGATCGCGTTCAGATACGAGCACGTGTCGTTCCCGAGCGGTCGGCTCGGACTGAAAGTGACTCCGCCATCCGTGGACAGCGACCACCCAATCCGGCCGACCGTGGCCGCTCCGGCGCCCGGACACGTGTTCGAGGTGGAGTCGGTGAACAGCTCCGCCGCCAGGCCCACGGTGCCGTTCGCGAGCTCGAGGAGGGTCGGGCTCTGCGCCTCCTGGTAACAGGAGTTCTGGTAGAACGGAGGCGAGCTGACCGAGGAACAGGCGGCCTCGCTGTGGGTCAGCAGGGCGACCCGCGTGTAGACCACGGTGGTGGTCACCGCAGCGCCCGAGACCGTAACGTAGCCGTTCTGCGGAGCGACCACGAACCCCGGCACGGAGGCCAGGGCGGACGTGCCAATCGAATAGGAGTACAGCGCGTTCGGTTCGGAGAAGACGATCGAGCTTGTGGTCGAAGAGGGCGAGCTGGTTCCGTTGAGGGTCACGTTCCAAGGCGTACCCGCCGGGAGCCCGTTTTCCTGGAAGGTCACCGACCAGGTGGGGAGCGGCGCGAAGACGATGACAATGGGAGCTGGGGCCGCTCCGTGGACGGGGTCCACACCGGCCGACGGCGTGGCCGAGTACCCGGCAATCGACGCCACCGCGTAGGTGTACGTCGCGTTGGGCTCTGAAAAGAGAATTGGCGAGGGCCCGAACGACGAACTCGATTGCGTTCCGTTGAGCGTCACCGTCCAGGAACTGCCAATCGGAAGACCGGACTCGTCAAACTCGACCGAATACGTTGCCTGCGCCTTGAATGTAAGAGAGATGGGAGGGCTGTACGGGCTGTACATGAGGAAGGTTCCATGGCGGGGGGCGACGGAGTATCCATGCACCGGCGGGATGGACCACGTGTACGTCCCGTTCGGCTCCGTCAGCGTCAGGGTGTTGGACGGGGTGGTGTACAAGCTGGTGCCGTTCCAAAGGACCGACCAGGGCGCGCCCACGAGGCCCGATTCCTGGAAGTGGAGCTGGTAGGCGGCTCGACCGTTGTAGAGGAAGGAGACGGTGACCGAGGTCCCGCCGAAAGGGCCGCCGGTGACCGACACGGTGCCGGTCTGCGGGGAAGGGGCGTAGTTGCTGACGTAGTTGACAGTGTACGCGTAGCTACCGATCGGCTCGACGAAGACGATGGAGGGCGAGGTCGAGGATACCGTGGTCCCGTTCAGTGTCACCGACCATTGCGTCCCGAAGGGCAGACTGTTGAAGAAGCTCTCATTGAAGTATATCGTCGAAGAGACGGCCGAGACAAACGAGACCTGGACGACCGTAGCGGTACTGTTCAACACGACCGCGCCGGAAGCAGGGCTCGCGACGAACCCGGGCGGGGGCGCGACCGAGTAGGCGTAGGCACCCTCCTGTTCCAAGAAGGCCATGGACGAGGACAAGGACGTCTGGGCGTCCGTGCCGATCGTGACGCTCCACGCGGTGCCGAACGCCAGGCCGACCTCCGTGAAGTTTATGGTCGTGGGCTGGTAGACGTTCTGGTTCAGCGTGAACAGCGGCTCGGTGAGGAGCGGGTCGACGTTGAGGGTCGTGTACGCACGCGCGACCAGCATCCCCACCGTGTCCGTCACGAGGGCGGTCACGTTGAACGGCCCGGACACGGTCGGCACGCACCACAGGATGCTCGTGTTCGCGCTGACGCACCCGGTCGGCAGGCCAGCGTAAGCGTACGAGATGGGGTTCCCGACAGGGCTGTACGCGTCCACGATGAAATCCGTGCCCGACCCTTGGAAGATCTCCGAGGGAGATGCCGAAAAGTAGTCGATGACCGGCGGAGGGGATTGAGCGGCGGAGCGCGATCCCGAATCGTGCCCCGCGGGGCTCGCCCCTCCGGCGCCGTACGGCGACAATGGCAATACGGCACCCGAGAGCGCCGTCCCGACGAGAATGACGGCGAGCGCGAGGATCGGGATTCTCGTTCCAAAACGGCTCCGTAGGCGGAGGCGGCCGCGCCCCGGGATACGCATGGGCGCGAGCAGCGGCTCCTCCCTTATGGTATTTTCCCGGCTCGACCTCGACGAGGCTCGCACCCGCGGCGCGAGAGGGGGCGGCCGAGTCCGAAATCGGCCCGCGCGATGCGGGGATCGAGCGTTTCCCTAACGGTGGAAGGGACGGAGAGGGGGCGTGGTGACGGCTTCTTGAACGACCCCCCGGGACGGCTCCTCCGACCCCGGCGTTGTCTCGGACCCGACACTCGGGAAGGGATGCGTCGGTGCCGATGGGACCACTCGCCGAACCGGAGGAAGGGCAGAACCGCGCGGTCGGGGGCCCCTGAGGGTCGGGAGGGAGGGCGCTGCATTGACCCCCCGCAGACCATATCTCTTGAGTCGCGCTCGTTTTGGCACCAGGTACGAGGTATGGTGCCGGGGAAAGACGGTCCGGACGCCCGCGCCCGCCCTGCGTCGGGTCGACGCGAGAGCGTGGCGGACGAGACTCGACGCTATGTCGAGAGCCGTCCGTCGATCCGCGATTGCGTTCGGTACGACATCGTCAACTTCACGGCCCTCGCGCGCCGCATCCGTGCGGAGACCGGCCTCGGGAGCCAGGAGGCGATCGAGATTGCCTGCCGTCGCTACGGACGCCAGCTTCGCGACGAGGAGGCC